>JAEAMF010000170.1_pt1 | contig 111226 bp, 87 predicted proteins | sample 8958721 | NCBI WGS metagenome assembly JAEAMF01 (sample SAMN16933255, study PRJNA681124) | bioreactor sludge metagenome | isolation source: anaerobic bioreactor treating anionic surfactant - SDBS | place: India: Bengaluru | collected 2019-02-28
GATGAGTTTGGGGATAATCAGATTGATTCCGTTGGCCAAGATAGCGAAAAGCAACAAGATAATTAGCAACCATAAATATGGTTTTAGAAAACTAATCATTTTTCCAAATGATTGATTTTGAGAAACAGATGATGGTGGTGTTTTTTTAGACAAACAAGAGGTTAATATTTGATAATAACCGATAAAAATTTAATCGGCGACAAAAAAATGATAGTGCTATCAATATATCATTTTTTCGGGTTATGATGATATATATATAGTATGTTTTTTAGGTTAAAGATATGAAAAAAATCTCCGATAATTTTTTGAAAGAAATTATTTTTGGTTTGGAAGACGGGATGGTAAGCACTTTGGGCGCTTTGACGGGGGTGGCTATTGGCAGTCATGACAGTCAAATAGTTTTATTGACGGGCGCAGTAGTCGTGGCCGTAGAATCAATTTCCATGGGGATCGGTTCATATCTTTCCGGTCAGTCGATTAGGGAAAGACAATTGAATGAATTGAATATTGAAAAAATGTTGGTTCATAAAAAAACGGCGGTAGAAATTGAGGAGTTGAAAACAATGCTTTTGGAAGATGGCTGGTCGAAACAGTTGACCAAAAAAATGATCGAAGAGTCGGGAAAAAATAAGGAATTGCTGTTTCGAGAAATGCAATATCGGGAGCTAGGCTTACATTTGAGAAAGATGGAAAGAACTGACCATAGTGCTTGGGGAATGTTTTTTGCTTATGTTATTGGTGGTTTTGTTCCCTTATCTGCTTATTTATTTTTTGCTATCAACCAGGCAATGTGGATATCGGTTGTTTTTAGTTTGAGTGGTTTATTTATTTTAGGATTTTTGATAGCGGAACAATCGGGTTGGACCAGATGGAAAAGAGGATTGAGAATGATGCTTTTTGGCGGATTGGCAACATTGGTTGGCTGGCTCGCCGGGTGGTGGTTTAAAATTTAAAAAGAAATATTTTTTTATTCATCAAAAATAAAAAGTTTTTCGATAGTGGTGTGCAAGGCGGTAGCTACTTTGTAGGCCAATCCCAAAGAGGGATTGTATTTTCCTTGTTCCAAAAATAAGATCGTTTCGCGGCGGACACTGACTTGATCAGCCAGCTCTTCTTGAGTAAGTCCCAATTTGGCGCGTAATTCTTTGATACGGTTTTTCATAGTTTTATTTTTTACACTCCACGGTAGGCATGGGCCAGTCCGGTTGACCATGTTTGACCCATTGACCATTTTGACAAATCCAATCATCTTCTCCACTTAGGAGGCGCAACCCAAAAATTATCGATACAAAAAGAATAATAATGCCGACAAAAATCCAAATGTTTTTGCTTTTTAACCAAACTAGTTGATTGTAGAATTTGAAAAATATAGTATACATCAACATAAGTAGACAAACTGAATAGGATAGAGTGAGAGAAATGGCTTCATAGGCCGGATTGAGATCTTTTTGGGTGTAAAAGAAAAGAATGAAGGCTACGGCGATAATGGAAAAAATTTGAATGGCCCACCGGGCGGCTTCTCCACTGATTTGATATACTCGTTCGTCAGCCAAGATTTCTTTTACCTTACCGCGGAGAAAAAATAAAATAATCCAAGCGATAATCATCGCCAAGAGAGCCAACATAAGGTTTTGGCGGAGAATGGCTTGAGAAATGGCAATTCCCAAAGTAACGGCAACGATAATCCTCGCCCAACGATACCAATTTTGATTAATCATATTTTTTTGTTAGAAATAATTAACATCAAGTCAATGTTATATAATTCTAACTATATTGTCAAAGGTTTTTTGTTAAGACAAGAAAAATCAGGTATTTTTGTAAAAATATAATATACTGAAAATGAATTATCATTAAAAAAATAGGAAGGAAAATGAAAGCGAGTTTAAAAAATTTTTTATGGTCATTGGGAATACTGGCCATAGTAGGAACCGGGGTTGCTTGGGCGGTAGTAACGACTTTGCCGAAAGAAACTACCTCGGGGGCAGATTATGTGTATCGTTTTTGGTCGGACAATTTTCGCGGTCACTTTTTTACCATTGACTATGATGAAGCAACGAAAGTAAAAAATACTGATTCCAACTGGAAGTATGAAAAAGTGGCTTTTAGCGCTTACGATTCACAGGTGAGTGACACTATTCCGTTGTACCGTTTTTGGTCGGACAATTTTCATGGGCATTTTTACACCGCTAGTTATGACGAATATATGAAAGTAAAAAATACAGATAAAAACTGGGTTTATGAGAAGGTAGGTTATTTTGTTTATCCTTTGAGTTACAATGGAAACGTTGAAACGGAGACGGTTTATCGTTTTTGGAGTCCGGTGTTTTTGCATCATTTTTATACTTCCGATGAAAATGAAATGAATAAAGTAAAAAATACTGACAGTAACTGGACATACGAAGGACCGGCTTTCAAGGTGCCAAAGCAAGAATTTGGTAGTACTAGCTGCACAAAAAAATGCAGTGAGATGATTAGTTGCCAAGAAGCATACTGGTATTTGAATGAGTTGGGTTGCGGCGATAAAGATCAAGACAACGACGGTATTCCTTGTGAAGAAGTTTGCGGGGGCTAAAAATTTTGACCGCTTATTTTGTTTTTTCATCCACTCATCCGAACATTGTTTCGGATGAGTTTTTTTCTGGATAAGATATAGACAATTAAATAAATGGATAAGAATATGAAAAAAATTAAAATAGCGGTTTTATTTGGCGGACAATCAACTGAGCACCAAGTTTCAATAATGTCGGCAAAAAATGTCGTAGAAATGATTGATGAGAAAAAATATGAAGTTTTTTTATTGGGAATAAGCCAAAGCGGTAAGCTAAGATGGTTAACAAAAAATGATCTAAATATAATTGAGAAATTAAATGATAAAGTTGGTCAGGAAATATATTTTCGGCTGGGGGGAAGGGGGCAATTTTTTACTGTAAAAAATAAAAACTTGGCAAAACAAATAGATGTAGTTTGGCCAGTTTTACACGGCGCACGGGGCGAGGATGGGACTATACAAGGTTATCTAAAATTAGCGGGAGTTCCGTTTGTGGGCGCAGAGGTTTTAGGGTCAGCAATTGGCATGGACAAAGAGATAATGAAACGATTACTGGAACAAGAAAAAATTAAAACAGCAAAATGGTTAAGCTTTAGACATCGAGAAAACATTGATGTTGACTTGGTAGAAAAATATTTAGGGTGGCCAGTTTTTGTTAAACCGAGTAATAGCGGTTCGTCAATAGGAGTTGCCAAAGTTACTAGGCCACAACAACTGAAGAAAGCCTGTAATATGGCTTTTGGTTATGACAACAAAATTTTGGTTGAAGAAGAAATCAAGGGAAGAGAGATTGAATGTGCAATAATGGGAAATGAGAAAAAGCTGGCTTCCCTACCCGGCGAAATTTTAGTTCATGACGATTTTTATTCATATTCGGCAAAATACGAGAAGGAAAAGGGAGCGAATTTATCTATTCCGGCAAGGTTGTCGAAAGAAAAAATAAAAAAGATTAAAAAATTGGCGATTAGAACTTGTCAAATATTGGAAATAGAAGGCATGGCCAGAGTTGATTTCTTTTTGAAAAATAATGGTGAGATTTTAATTAATGAAATCAACACTTTGCCTGGTTTTACCAAAAACAGCATGTATCCAATTTTATGGGAGGTTAGCGGGATCAAGAAAAAAGAGCTGGTCGACCAATTGATTGGGTTAGCCAAAAAAAGAATGGAAAGAGAAAAAATATCACATGATCGATTATGAATAAAGAAAAGCTTGAAGAAAAAATTAAATTTGTTCCACCATTTTATCCACAAAATTGGGATTTACGACAATGGAAAGAATTGGGATTTGATAGTTGCGAAGAAGCTGATTATTGGATGTGGTCTAGTTGTGGGATTTTGTGTTTGAAAATGGCGGTAGATGGTTTTGGGCAATACAGAAATAAAAAAGAATTATCACCTTCGATTGCAGAATATATCAAATTGGGAGTTGGTGAGGGTGGATACACTCATAAAGATGGTTGGAAGCATTTTGGTCTAGCTAAGCTGGGAGAAAGATTTGGGTTGGAAGGAAAGATTGCGGACAAAATTTCAGAAAAAGAGATGATAAAAATTTTGGAAAACAACGGTTTGATTATTGTTTCAATAAAAGCGGGTTTTAAAACGCAAAAAACTCTCAAGGAGAGGGTTTTGTTTTGGAAAAAATACGGCGGACATCTGGCATTGGTAATTGGCTATGCATTAAAAAATGGGAAGTTGCACGGATTTTTCGTCCATCACACGGCAATTAAAGCGGATAAAAATTGGAGTCGGCGTTTGATTGATAAAGAAAAATTTTGGCAGTCCTTTACGGGTAGAGGAATTATTTTTACGCTTCGACGTGAACTTTGACATCTTTGTCAATTTGAATATCGCCGATAAAATAAGCCAGGAAAGCACCAACACCGACAATGATGGCTGAAACTAGAAACACGACATGATAACCGTTGATTTGCGCTTTGAGAATAATCAAGGCAACGTATTCTTTATATTGTTCCAAAATTGCACCACCAAAAGTACTAACCATGATAACATAATGCGGTTGAATCAAACCGGTTAAGCGGCCGCTATTGGCAAAAAGCAGTGACAAAATAACTTAATTATATTGTTTTTTGTCAAGATGTTTAGTATAATGATATGATTTAAAAAAGAAAATATTAAACAAAAATAAATATGTGGAACAAACTGTCATCGAAAACTTTATTTTCTCATCCAAGGATTACCTTGATAGAAGACGAAGTGGAATTATCCAATGGTCAAAAAACAAATTATCTAAGATTCGATAATATTAGCAATGTTGTAGCGGTCATTGGAAAAAGAGAAGATGGAAAAATTTTGATGCAAAGGGAATATGCTTATCCTCCCAACCAAAAGTTATTTCAATTTCCGGGAGGAGCGATAAATTTAAACGAGAATTTGGAAAGCGGCGCCAATAGAGAATTGAGGGAAGAGTCAAAATTGAAAGCCAATAATTTGAAATTTTTGGGTAAATTTTTGATCAACAATCGACGTTCAGATGCCATGGTTTATACATATCTTGGTACCGATTTAGTGGAATCATATCTGGACTCGGATATTGAAGAAGAAATAGAAAATTTCTGGTTTTCCGAGGAAGAAATAACGGACATGATAAGAGAAGGTAAAATAATTGAGCAAGATGCTCTAGCAAGTTGGGCGATGTATTTGAGCCAAGAAAAATACAAATTAGTAAGTAATTGATATTTGGTAAATTTGGGGTTAAAAATTAATTAAATAAATTCAATACAAGTTATTAAAAGAGAGCAGTAAATTACTGCTCTCTTTTTTGTTTTGTCGAAAGATGGCAACTATTCTTCGTCACTATCGCAACATTCAGGGCCACATCCTTTCATAAGAGTCATCATGGCTTTAATTTTTTCTTCTAGCATCGCAATTTTTTTTTCATCACCTTCAATGGTAATAACCAACTTATTGCCTTCATTTTTTAGGTTGTGTTTAAGACCTTTCAGATGATACATACATTTGTGAAACATAGCTTACTCCAAAATATTAATAAACTATGTTTAGTATATATCGAAATATTTCGATATGTCAATTTTATTTTTCGTCTGAAGAAAACGTTTCCATGAAACCGCTACAACATTGATTAATATTGTTTTTCGAAATTTGATAAAAGGTTTCCTTTCCCCTTTTTTTTGATGAGATAACTCCAGCATCAGTCAAAATTTTCAAATGATGCGAAACGGTTGGTTGGGATAATTTGATTTTTTTTATGATATCAGAAGCATTCAAAGTCTGATGGTTTTTCAATAAAGCCAAGATTTTTTGGCGATGTTTGTCGCAAATTGCTTTAAAAAATTTTGGCCAGTTTTTGAGTAAACACCTCATAAAAAAATATATTACTTTTGCTTGTTTAGTTTTATTTTACTAGATAATAATGAATTTCGAAAGCTAGCGGCAATTAATTTATTTTTATTGGTTTTAGTCAATTTTTTGATTTCTATTTCTCTTTTGGTGGCTGCTGATCGATTGAGACATTTTTCCAAATAGACAATCCTGAGCGGTTTATTGATTTGGGTGTATTTAGCTCCCTGTTTATTTTGATGGGCGACCAATCTTTTGGCCGGGTCTTTGGAAATACCCGTATAAAGTTTGTTGCCTGCACAAAGCAAAATATAAACAAACCAATTGTCCATTAAGAAAGATAAGAATAATACAATTTGAATATATCACTATTTCAAGAAACATGTTGGCCAATAAAACAATTGTGCAATATATGAAAGATAGATCATAACTGGTTTTTAAATAAAAAAAATGTTATAAATAAGGTAGAGAGAATAAAAAATAATATGAATACAAATCCACGAGAAAATTTTGATTACAATTTTGAAGACGGGCAAGAGATTTTGCCGGGAAATGTGGTGGAATTATTTCCTGTTCGAAAGAAATTCTGGGAAAAAAACGAAGACTTACCAGAATCAATTTTTGAACTGGAAGAAATAGGCAGTATAAATAATATTGTCAACTTGGATGAAAAAAGAAAAAAAGGTGTCTTTATGGCAATACCATCTATAGATATCAAACAAAATGATAAGCCCGTGATATTATTTTTTGATTGTGTTGATGCAAAAACAGTTACGGTTGATGAAGACAATAAACGCGAACTTAAAAAAGCAATTTTAAAAAAAGTTAAATTGAATCTACCCAAGGTTAAATTAATTCCAAATTTAGAATTTGGATCTACTGAAAGAGAAATCATCAGTGAGAGCGACGATCTAAAAGAAAATATAATTAATTTGTTTTACTCCAGAGAATTGAATCAGGAAACAATTGAGGCAATGTTGAATTCGATAAAAAGCAATAATAAAAAATCGGAAGAATACCAGATATACTGGACAGCGGATAATTTCAATAAAAATTATGATTTTTAAAATATAATTTCTAAGCTTTTTTTAGCTTGGAAGATTATTTACAAACTACTATCTTGGTAGTTTTTTATTGTTTAAAAAAAATGATGCTAGAAAATTCATCTCATATCAACTACCCTAAGCCAGCCAAATTGGATAAATTTGTAATCGATATGCCAAAAAAACCAGATTTGGCAGGAGAATATTCAAAAGAAGAATTTGTTCATTGGCTTTTGGCTAGATTGAAAAGTGATACTAATTTTTCGGTAGAAAAAAATTTTTTTGATTCTTGGAATAGTTTTGTAAACGAAGAAGAAATCATTTCTAAACAAAGAATAACTAAAATATTTTATCAGAACTTGTTTCCTGAGTTGTTTGTAGATGGCCAAGACAAAGGAGAAGAAGTAAAATTGGATGATTTGGCAGAAAAAATAAAGAAAAAAACTACGGCTTTTTTAATTAATTCACCCCAATGGCAAAGAATATCGGCTTACTATATTGTGGGAAAATACTCATTTTCACTGCCAAAAATTTTATTGTGTTTAAATGATGAATTAAAAAAGAAAGCTCAAAATCAATCAGCAAATTTTTCGAACGACACAGATAATGACACAAAAAAGAAAGCAACTTACGATACCGGCGAAATAGTGAATTCGATAAATAATAATTTCCAAAAAAATTACCAGGGAGAAGATATTGTAGAAATGAATACTTGTGAAGATATTGCGGCAGATCTTGGTGAGAAAATAGGCAAACTGGATGCTACTAATGTGCAAGAAATAGCGGAATTATTTTATAAAGATTTCTGTAAAAGAATTGGGGTACACATTCATCTTTATGAAACCAGGGAACACAATAGTGAAAAGTTACGACGCAATAACTTTTTGACCAAGGAAGAATATATCAAAAATAATGAACCTAAAAGCATGCAGGGTTTAATTACTATAGACAATACTGCAGACAATACTATTCAAGACAACGAAGTGATTTTAAACAAAGTTGGACTTTTTGATACATACAATATACTCAATCAATCTGGTTTTTTGACTGATTTTTTTAGAGAAAATGATAAAATGTATTCTCTCATGAGAAATACCATGTTATACAAAATTATTATTTTTAGTTTGATCTTTGAAAAAGAAAACAGGAAGACCCAATAAAGATTAATTATTAAGGTTTTTTAAAATAAAACTTATTTATCAATAAATAAGTTTTATTTTAGATTATTTAATATTTTTTCTAATTCAGCTAAATTTATATATTTGATATCAAGTCCGATTTCTTTAGGAAGTTTTTGAGAAATGAATTCTTTTATAATATAGATTCTTTTAGGATTATAATATCTGGAAAAACCTATTTCTGCTATCACCATTCCACCATAACCGACACAAAACATTAGGTCACATTCTTCATTGTATTTTGAAGGTTGATTTGGCCATTTTTCGCAAGAAATTACTTCACCTAGTTCAGTGTTTAAATGGTCTTCATAATCATCATCGAGTGGAACAATTTCGAATATTTTTTTTCCACCGTTTTTTAGATATTCTTTACCCAATAGTTCCAATAAAGAGTTTTTATCAGGTGTAAGGAGAATTTCGATATTGGTTTTTGCAAAAATTTGGGCAACTTTTTTAAGATTATCTTTTCTTTTTTTTAGCTCTTCTTTATTCAATTGGGGACATTGATTGGGTCCGATAATTCCTGCTCTCATGTAATTATAATTTAGTAATATTCGATTTAATATATTAAAAAAATACTTTAGTAAGAATACAGATACTAACAGAAATTTCTACTATGAATGTTTTTGAAGGAACTAATGGTTAAGGACTTGTGAAAAGTTTATAATTGAGTTTTTATCAATCTTTTCTTTGTGTTGATTTGTTGCTAGAAAAAAGAATGGAAAATATGAAAGTATCATCCCATCTTGCAATTAGCGTAATCAATCTTTGTTTGTTCGATACTTGGACAATCGAAAAAGCCCTTTTGATGGCTTGTAAACTTTGTCATGATATTTTTCTGTTAATTTCCACACGCAGCCATTAACTGTTTTTGGATGAAACTCACCTTTTTTATTTAATTCTTTGAGCAAAGTTGACCAACGTATTCCTTCCGGATGGCGTTCCAACAATTGAAAAATTTTCTTGTATATTTGGCTAGTTATTGTAGGTTTGTTCATAATTTTAATTTATCACAAAAACATAATTGATAATAAATAAAAAGAACAGTCGCAAGACTGTTTTTTTGGTAATAATGGAGAATGTTAAAAATTTCTGCAATGGGTTTATTGTGAAGGTTCTAGAATGGTGACCAATAGTGAAAGAGGTAAAAAATGATCTTATCTTAAGCATTTCTCAATGTTGATTATATTATGATTTAGATACAGATAGGGGTAGTGGAAAGATGGAATGGCAATGAAAAGGTACAAATAGAAAAATTGATAATGATTTTATCTTGGTGTATAGCTGCATTGTCGTTTAAGCACATTAACAATACAAATGAAAGACGGTGAAAAGAGCATGAGAAGAACAAAGAACTGCAAGAATATCCTTGTAATTGGCAGTACAGCTTCTGGAAAGAGTACAATTGCTAAAGAGATTTCCAATCTGATAGATAACTATGATTTTATTGATGTAGGTGTACTTTATAGACTTGTTGCCTATTTAATGTTCAAAGATGAAAACAAAGATGCAATAAATAATATGATTTGTTCTGTTAGTGACAAGAAAAAGATTGACTTATTTATAACCAAAAAGTTGCCTTCTTTTAAAGCGATCAAAACTTCACTTTGGAAAAATATTAAAGTAAAAAGTGAGAATGGTTCACCAGAAATCTATTATGGTAATTACCTAGTGAATAACTTGTTGAAAAATTTTGACTCAAATCTACTATCTGCTTCAATTTCAAAATACAATTGCATCAGAGTATTTATAAATGACCTACTAGAAAAGATTACCAATAAGGAAAGGGGATGTATTCTAACTGGTCATAATTTAAGAGACACAGATACATGCAAGTATTTAATTGTCTTTTTAAAAACTAGCAAAGAAATTGCTTGTGAGAGATACACAAGGACGAGGGGAAATATCGGTGGTCAAAAAAACAATCCAAATGTCTTCAATTTCAAATTGCAAGAGGAACGATGGCAATATTCAGAATCAATACTAAATAGGACAAATGGTGTTATATGTATAAATAATGACGAGAATGATGTTTTTGGTACTACAAAAGCTGTTATTCAAGGTTTGGAGCAAAGAAAAAAAGAAGAAGACAGTATTATAAGTTGGTTTGCCAGCAATAGTATTGATAGAACAAAGTTTACGAACTTATCGAATCCTATTATGGATATCATTGGTAAGAAAATCCGAGCATTAATTGATAAAGAATCCCAATATTATGACACAGATAGAAGAAATTTGGCTATCAATGCATTACAAGAAATTACACAATACGACTACGATTTATTATTCTCAAATTGGAAAAATGAATACGAAATTAAACTTCATGATTCTTTAAAGAATAGAATCATAAATCGCAATTTAATAAAAAAATTAGATGGACTTGAGACGAATGATAAAGTTTTTATTTCGACAATTAAAAATCAATTCAATAATAATGAAGCAAATATTGAATTGTTCAAGAATTATTCCTTACAAATTCCTAATTGCTTACGCAAGTTTTTCATTGATAAAAAATCAAAGAAATATAATTCTGTTACGCACCAAATGTCATTAATGTGCAATAACTTTAAGTTCATCTGTAGAAAAATAGACCTGTAGCTTGTATGCAAATAAATTACATTACTTAAAAACTTCAAGAAACGATACAGAGTATTCATTTGGCATATATATTGATATGTTTGAACATCCCATTGCTTGGGCAACTTTTTCCCCGATAAATAGAAAATACAAATCGGAATTACTGCACTATTTACAAATTGAATCTCATAATACTTTAGAGATGACGCGAGCGTGGTGCTATCAATTTTCTCCTCGTAACACAATGAGTGTTTTATTTTCATATTCCATGAATGAGTTGAAAAAAATTTGGTATAGAGGATTTAAAGAATGGAGAAGAGATAAACCACTACAATGTATTTACACAACAATCAATCCAAATCTGGGCTTCAAAGGAACCTCGTTTATCGCTTCAAATTTTATTCCTATTGCTTTAAGACCAGCTTCTTTCTTGTTTGAAAAAAATAGATTTAATAGCTACAAGATAACAACAAGAAGAAATGCAGCTGACATAAATTTGTGTGTTTGCTCAAAAATTTCTCAATTGCCGTTGGTTGACATGGTGATGTTATATAATAAAAAAGACAATGACAAAATATCGAAAGGAAGTATTTATCACATAAATCCAAATTTATATAACACTTTATGAAAAAAGTATTAATCGCAACGAACAATAAAGAGAAATATGCAATAGTATCATTTATGTTTCAATCTTTGGCTAAATTCGAGATTTCATTATTATCACTAAGTGATTTATCAATAAAAATAAGTGGTGAAGAATTTGGTGATTTATCTACCAGGGCGAAGAAAAAAGTTCATGAGCTCATGCTTGCATATAACGATTATAGTAAGTTTGATATTGTTGTCGGTGTAGATGACGGTATTAGACTATTTGGTGAATCAATAAATCCAAATGTAAAAGATTTTCTAAAAACAAATAATAATTTAAATATCGGGGATAGAGTAGAGATATGCAGATCAATTTATTTTTATATTCCAAAGTGTAAAAAATATGTTGAACATTTCCACTCTATCCCTTTTGAATATATCGGGCTACAAAACAGTAATTCAAGTTGTTATCCTTTAAGTCTTATGCTTGCTCCAATTGGAAGTAAAGTACCTATTGGAAATTACGATGCCAACACGGCAAATGAGTACTATTTGTATTACTGTGGAGATGATTTAGAAAAAAAATTAGATGTAATTGGGGGAATGATTAATGTCAAGTAAATACAGGTTAGATAACATTATTCAATTGTTAAAAACTCAATACAGCTTTGAAGAATACCAGACTTATCCCCGACCAGGACATCCTGACATAAATAAAAGATGTAAGCCATATTTTACTATGATAGCAATTATTATATCTTTGAGAACAACCACTAAAAATGAAATTGTGGCGACCGAGAACTTCCTAAAAAAATATAAGAGCGCCAAAGATGTCGACGATGCAAGTCTTGAAGATATTGCTAATACAATTAAGGCTGCTGGCATGCAAAATAAAAAGGCTGTGACTATCAAAAAAGCGACGGAATATTTTGTTAATGACATGAATTCTAATTGGCATACTATTACGAATGCACCTACTATAGAGAAAGCAAGAATTCGAATTATGGAAATACCTGGAATTGGCATCAAGGCAGCGGACTGCATTATGCAGTTGGGTCTAGAGATACCTACAATGATTATTGATATAAATATGTTTCGAGTTTCCTCTAGGGTTTTTAAAGATAATTCAGGTGAGTTAAAAATAAATCGAAATAGGGATATTAATAAGATAAAGATTTTTTTCAACTCAATCTTGCCTCAGGATGCAAAATATTATCAATTGGTGCATACAATGATGTTTGCTCATGGCAAAAATATATGTACATCCAAACCAAAATGTAAATTGTGCAAAATAAAACAATATTGCGATTATTCAAAAAATTGAAATAATACAAAATATTGATTTTTGATAAAAATTTATTTTTTTCATGCACTTGCTCATTCTTAAAGACAGTCAAAGACTGTCTTTTTTTCATAAGTGGAGATGTTAGTTGTCATTTCGAACAATTAAATTTGATACTAGATAGATACAAAAATAGTATTGAGAAGTGGTCTGATTTTATCCTAATCGTTAAGAATGAATGGTTTGACAATGAGCTGTCATCTGATTGGTGGGCAAATTTGTCGTTTAAATATTAGCCAGATGAATAACAAGATGGCAGTCTTTCGAACATTTAAAGTATAATAACTATAGTGTTTATTATATAAAAACAAGAAACTATGGCTGAAGATAAAGAGGAAAAGGAAAATAATCTATTGTTTAGATTGATTAAAACAGTCACTGAGATTGATTGGTCGGATAAGTCAAACAAAAACAATGATGGATTTGAGGATGAAAATGGTGATTGGGTTAATTTCAATGGAGAAGATGAAAGTGAAGAATTCTAATGTAGCACGCTAATATATTATGTTAAAAAAATTTGAAAATTGGCCTAATGATACAAAAATTAAATTCATTCAACTTTTTACTGATCAATATAACCAGAATCATAAAACGAATTATCAGATAAGTAAAAATACTTTAGACGATTATCAGGATTATGATTTTGCTTTATATCATGCAAAAGAAATGATAAAAGTACAACATACTTTTATGTATCTTGATGGAAAGGACTACATAAAGGACAAGAAATTAAATGAATTAATTGATAAATGCGAAGTTGAATTGAAAGATCAAATTAAAGGGGTTTTTGTCTATGTCAATTTTTCCAAATTTCCAGTGACAAACGATGATACTAAAAAATTGGTTTTCTTTTTAAGCGGATTAATTAAGGATAAAGTTAGGAAAGACAAGGAAACATTATTTAGTTATTCAAAAAGAAATGAAGTGTATTTGAGAAAAATTGACAAATGGGTTGATGAATTAGAGATAATAAAAACCAATCATCCTCGTTATTCTTTATCTTTCGGAAACTATATTAGTAATAATTGTTTGTTAATGAATGAAGACAAGAGATTTGCATTGACTTTATTGAAGAAAAAAAAGAAATATGGGTGTTCACCAAAAGATATTATATTGCTAGTTCATAATAATAGTCATTTTCCAGTAGAAGAACTATTTTTAGGATCAATAAGAAAATTATGCAACGATGAAGAGTATAGAGAAATATGGTTATATGATGAATTTGGGTCTAAATTCAGAATATTAAAAATGCAAGAAATTGAGGATAAAAAGTGAGTTACGATTTGGGTAATAATTAAAAAAATATAAGTCATCAATATTGAGACGCGAGCATCGAAATTTATTATGAAAATAACGACATGACAAGTTATAATCAAAACAACCAATTTGCCCTAAAATATGCAACAACAAAATCTCGAAAGATGTTATGTAAAAAGTATTGCAAACATTTATCAAAAGGACTTTCTAAAGAGAGCTTTGTTGATTGTAGTTATAAAACAATTGAAACTTACATGATCAAATACCCAAATGATTTTCCGGCCGATGAGATAGATAAGGCTGAAAGAAGGGGGAGATTAATTTGGGAAGAGATGGGATTATCTGGAACCAAAGGGGAATTAAAGAATTTCAATACTAGATGTTGGACCTTTAATATGAAAAACAGATATGGTTGGAAAGATAAGAATGAAACGGAATCAAATGATGACATTGCTTATCCTTGTCGATTTGAAAACGAAAAAGATATCATTTTTTTCAATCCAAAGACTGGCGCGCAAGTTGTTATTCCACAAATAAATCACGAAGGTGTGCCGATAGTGTATAGCGATAGTTTTAATACACCCATATCGCAAAAAGATTGATAAGATGAAAACAATCTACGAAATAGTAAATTTATTGATTATATACAACTAAAAAGCACCTTACTATTAATAATAGTTCGGTGCTTTTTGTCTTTAATGATTCTTACTTCTTTTCAGCAAGTCCGCTCCAAGTTCGTCTTACTGATTCCGTAACCAAGATTTCTGCTGATTGTTGCGTTGAAGCTACTGCCCTCTTGGCCATTTCTAATACTTGCGAGTAATCATTGTTAGTCGAAATATTATATTCGCCACGTGGAAGGTGATAGGTTTTACCATCATCAGACGCGATCAATTTACTAAATCCTTCATTTTGCATTGCTTTGTGCAATATTTCAAAATCAGGGTTATATTGATTACTATGAAGCTCAACTCTTACGGTAAAATTTTTCATAATAATAACTTTTATATTTATCCACATTTATTACTAGGTGTCAGTTTGTTATTCTAAAGGTGCAACGCTTTATTTATCAAACTATCTTCCTGAAACAATCGACCAGGCTTGAAATGAGATTTTAAGCCTCATTCCAGTTTAAACACCTAAAAGAAAAACTCATATTCACTATGGGTTTTTCTTTATGACATTTAAATCAAATAATTCAGCCGGTAATACAGTAACCACAATCCCTTGAATAAGAAAATCTCTATTTAAGATTATAGGTTGATGTTTTTTATTGTCAGATTTTGGTTTTAATATTATAGCTTCAGATGTGACTTCAAAAATCTTTACCGTAGCTTCATCATCAATAAGAGCCACGACCTTCTGACCAATATCGGCGGTAGATTGTTGTCTTATTAGAAGAAGATCACCGTCATTTATTCCAGCAAGATTCATTGAGTCTCCACATGCACGCAAGAAATAATATCGATAGCCTAAATTGATAAAAGAAACCGATATAGGAATATAAGCTTGAATATTTTCATCTGCAAAAATCGGCGCACCGCATGCAATATTTCCTACCAATGGCACCTCAATTGTATGAGCGTTAAGATTATTCTCTGATGCATCTTTTAGTAGTTTTAATCTATTATCATTTCCTCTATATAAAACTTTTTTTTCAATTAGACTATTTATGAGTTTTGCAGCAGTTCGGGTCGATCCGTACCCCATTAATTTAGTCAATTCACGTACAGATGGACCACGACTATGATCCATAAACCACCGACGAATTTCTTTGATACCTTCAGTTTCTTTTTTTGTAAGTTGTAAATTATTTTTTTTCATGATAAACTAAATGTATCACATGCGTTTACCATAATCAATATCATCTCAATAAAAATCATGATTCAGAAAACTAAAGACGGCATTTTATTTTTCAAAAAACAAACAATTGGTTATTTCACCGATAAACCTGCTAATGGGGACGAGTTTTTTAAGTTGTTCGGCGTTGGAAATGGAATGCAAGATCCGACTCTACCATTTGAAAGGTATAGAGAATATGAATCGTTGTTGTTGGATATGAAACAAATTGACCCCGTTAAATTTAAAGCTATTCACAAAGGCATGGCTTATTATTTTCTTGCTTGGACGGCATTCGATATGGGTAATTATGAAACAACTATGTTTCATATACTATCTTCAATTTCAGAAGACATAAAAAAAGACCCGGTTGGTTGGAAAAAAAATCCAATGTATTTAGATTTAACTTTGGAAAAAAATGGAGGCGGATCAGCTCTAAGAATGCAGAATGGAATTCAAAATGCAGTTTATCGAGATTATGATATATATAAAAAAAGTCATATCAAAAAGAACAATATTGATGAAAAGAAATTAATCTCAACTTTCGTTGATAATTTTATCGAAGATAACTCTCAAAGAAGCATGATTAGTTCATTTTACTCTTTCATCCTTGAATATGACAATATGCGTAATCTTTTAAAAATCAGATCAACTTACGGAGGGAGCATTGAGCCTTTTTTATTGCACCTATTTAAAGGTGGTTTGTTATTTGAGTCTCTATTAAAACAATATAACAAAAAAATAATCAAACATAATACTCTTGGAAAAATTCTCGAAGAAAACAATATTAAAGAAAAATATAAACATAAAAAAGCAGACGTCCGTGCAAATACTTTCTCAGATATCATAAACTATAATGGTGGTAATGTTATAGATAATTATTTTAATATAACAGCCAAGATAAGAAACTTTACTGGTCATGATTTGTCTCGAGATGATCGTCTTACGGTAAATATTTTTGATAAATTATATAAAAAAATTATTGCCTCAATATTCTATTTGATAGAACTCAAATAGAAATTCATACAGTATGATTGAAAAATACCTCACAATAATATTATTATGAGGTTAGTTGATTATTGTGTTAATTTGTATTAATTAGCTATACAATTCAGAGCCTAACCCTTAGTAGACTTCAATCTCTAGGGTATGGCGAAAAATCCTAGCGTATAAAGATGGTCTCTTGACCAGCTTCCTTACGCTAGGTCTATAGCCGAAAGGTTATAGGGCAATCTCGAAAGAGAAAGCCGGCTGTGTTGAGAGGCCTTTTTTGTTTTGAATTTTAAGCACCTATTAAGAATGAATTAAGAATTTCTTAATAACATATTCATATAATGGAATTATTAGATTAACTATATTGGGAATTATTATGGACAAAGAAAAAGACAATGAGCAGGTAGTTAAAGCACAACCATCAAATATTGGTTGTTTTACAATCTTTATCTGGCTAGTTGGTTTAATGTGTTTGCTTTTCGGCTTGATCACATTCCTATCATTTTCAATCATCAATGTGATTTCTGGGTTAATTCTGATTATAGCTGGTTTGACAATGTTGCCACCTACAAGGACCATAATTGAGAAAAAATTGAATACCAAATTATCCAATGGCTTATCTTGCATTTTAGTCTTCATTCTGTTTGTGGTAGGTATTGGACTTGGTTCTTCTTCGAGTAAAAAAACAAATGAAAACTTAAATAATTACCCTAATAAACAAGTGGAAGTAAAATCAGAACAAGATCAAACTCAGATTGCGGAAGCCAAAAAACAGCAGGAAGAAAACAAGAAGAAACAACAAGAGGAAGAGACAAAAAAGAAACAGGAAGAAGAGGCAAGAAAAAAAGCCGAAGAGGAAGCTAAGAATGTGCCAGCCGAATATAAGTCCGCCCTTAAACAAGCGGGGTCTTATGCCAAGACAATGCATATGTCAAAACAAGGTGTCTATGACCAACTTGTCTCACAATATGGTGGTAAATTTTCAGCAGAAGCCGCACAGTATGCGATAGACAATGTAGTAGCCGATTGGAATGCAAATGCCTTAGCCGAAGCAAAGAATTATCAGAATGTTATGAGCCTATCTCCGTCGGCAATTCACGACCAATTAACATCTCAATATGGAGCAAAGTTTACTCAAGAAGAAGCAGACTATGCTATTCAACACCTTAATGATTAGCATTCTTTACATAACTAAAAATAACCTTATATTATCATTTAATTTTACAAGGCTATGAAGACATTATTTAAGTTAAAAAATGTATTCACGACCATTCTGTTGCTTCTGGTTATGTCCCTACCTCTTAGACAAGTTTCAGCTGATTCATTACCAAAATCATCATCAACTGGAATGGGGTATGTTTATCGTTTTTGGAGTGATATTTTTCACGGACATTTTTATACCCTATCTTATGACGAAGCCACCAAAGTAAATGAAACTGATACAAACTGGAAATACGAGAAAGTAGCTTTTAGTGGTTTTTCAACTCAACAAGCTGACACTATTCCTTTGTATCGTTTTTGGTCCGACAATTTCCGAGGTCATTTCTATACTGCTGATGAAAGCGAAATGACGAAAGTAAAAAATACTGATACCAACTGGAAATATGAAATGGTGGCTTTTTATGTTTACCCTACCACCTATACTGGATCAGCAAAAACAGTTTATCGTTTTTGGTCCCCTGTCTTCAAACATCATTTCTATACTGCTGATGAAGCCGAAATGACCAAGGTTAAAGACACAGACAGGAACTGGACCTATGAGGGACCGGCTTTTAAGGTCCCAAATGAGAACAGTAACTTTAATACAATGTGTCCATACAACCAATATAATGACGGAAAAGGCAATTGCGTGACTTTAGACAAATTATGTAAAGATAAGTATGGCGAAGGTTCTTATTCAAAAAGTTATGATTCTAACGCCAATTATAATACTTGTGATTGTTTAAATGGATATAAATGGCAAGGAAGTTATTGTGTATCGGAAGAATACAATTTGCCATCGTATGATTATGAGTTAAGTTGTGATGAAGTGGGAGGTTTGTCGATTTTTGGTTATGACAACTATAACGATAATTACAAATTTATTGGCTCAATTGCTAATGAGTTTAGCTCTTTATCTATTGGTAATGAATTTGGCTATGGCAATGAATTTAAATCAGATTCATTATTTAATGAATTTGGCACCTACGGAAATATGTTTGGAAGTTATAGTGCATATAATGAATTTTCATATAAGCCACCAGTTTTAATTGATGCCTATAATCAAGTTAAAGGGTATGTAACGAAAAATACATTAAAAATACCATATATAGATCCTGATCATGCAAAAAATTGTGCTAAAAATACTTTCTCTTCACCTATATATGATCATGAAGACAAAACCTTTATTATTCAATAAAGATAAGTTTTGGTTAATTAACTTACTGTAAATAAAGGAACTTAGCCACTCAATTTGGGTGGCTAAGTTTATAATAAGATTAGGTTTTATTTTTTACTTTTTTATTTATATGGTTCAAGAAGATGTAAAAGCTAAAAAATATGTGATTTATGCCCGTAGATCATCTGATGAAAAATCAGGCAATCAAGTTAAGTCCATTGAAGATCAGGTGACAATGTGTCTTGATTTGGCCTTTAGATTAGGAATAAAAATAAGTGATAAGGATATTTTCTCCGAGAGTAAATCAGCAAAGATATTTAATAACAGACCAGAATTCAACAAGATTTTATCAATGGTAGAGCAAAGAAAAATTGATGGAATAATAGCTTGGCATCCAGATAGGTTGTCAAGAAATATGTATGAAGCTGGGAAGATAATTGATTTGATAGATAGCGGAAGTCTTGAGGACCTAAAATTTTGCACGCATCATTTTGAAAATACTGCATCAGGCAAGATGATGCTGGGTATTTTGTTTGCGATTTCCAAAGAATATAGCGACAGACTGAGCGAAAATATCAGTCGTGGCTACAAGACAAATTTTGAGCAAGGTATATCAGGCGGTAAGCCAAAATGGGGATATGAAATTGATGATACCGGCCATTATGTTCCAGGCACACCCAATTTTAGCATCATTAAAAAGACTTGGGAGATGAGGTTGGGCGGAGAGACTGTTGATAAGATATTTGATTGGTTGAAGATGATGGATTGTTATCGGTATTATAAGAAAAATAAAGACAAGAAAAAATATATCACTAAAACAGCGTTAGGTAATATTTTCAAAGACCATTTCTATTACGGAATTTTGCGAAGAAAGGATAAATTTGTTGATTTGACCGAAATCTATGACTTTCAACCGATGATAAATAAAGCCGAATTTGATTTAGTACAAAGAATAAATCCTCGTGGTCCTAAAAAATACACTAAACTTGAACTTCCTTTTAGGGATGATTTGGTGGTTTGTAGTTGTGGCAAATCTTGTTTTCCAACAATTGAAACAGGACGAAAGGACCGATATTTATCTTTGTATTGCAGAGCTAAAAAGAGTTGCGCAACTGGTCAATATCGAATCAGAGCCAAGAAAATAATCAAGGCAATTACAGAAGATTTAGAAGAAAAGTTTAGTCCTCGAAAAAAGAACTATGAAGTAGTAAGGACTAAATTGGTAAAGGCAATTGAAGCTAAACAAAATGACGATACTAAAAAAACGGCTTACCTAAACAAGCAGATAAGCATTAAGAAGAAAGAGTATGATGATTTGTTGTTGAAAAATGTGAGGGGAGAAAAGGTGCTAGACGAGGAAGAAAAAAGAATATACGAACTTGAGAGAATCAAATTAAAAGATAAAATTTCTCAATACGAACGGGACCGAGATTTGATAAAGAAAAATGATGTATTAAAAGATTTTGATTATGAATTTTTTTCGAACTTCTTGAAGAATATTGTTGAATACTGGAAAAGGGCAAATTACAAACAAAAACACACTATAGCGAAAATATTGTTTTCGAACATAGTGGTTGGTAGCGGAAAAGTATCGTCAATACAATACAATCCGTTTATTACAGAGCTTTTTGTTCTGGGAAATGGAGATGGCCGGAGTCGAACCGGCGTCCAAAATTTTTTTTAATTATCACCTACATGTTTAGTCGCTTTAAATTTTTATCTGAACAAGAGACGAATAAAGCGACAAATATCTCTAGTCCAGAAACATAAAAAGCTTGGATCAAACCGTTATGTTGGCGGTTTGATAGCAGCGTGAAAATTATGGCACCCCGGGCCCGACCGTCACGCCGACCGGGTGGGATGTTTGTCTAATTTCTTAGGCAAAAGAGTAACCGAAAGCTGGCGCTTTGAACAACGCAAGAACGCTGTTGAAGGCGTTGGTAGCTCGGGCTACAAGTGAGTTGGCAGTTGAATGCCGGTCATTTGAGATTTGAGTGACCAAATGACAAATCACTACATGCAAATAATTAAAGAACAATTTTGTCAAAGCCAAATACATCCCCGAGGAGGAGGATACTCTATATTGCTGTGAGATACAACTATTTTTATTTTACCATCATATAGTTGAGTTAACCATTATCACTAATTTTCAATTCTCAAACTATATTTTGTTGGAATATTCGGATATTGCATTTGAAAATTGTAAATTGAAAATTAGAAATTGTATTTTCTTTTAAGATCTCTTTCCTGTTCGCGGCGTTTGATGGTTTCACGCTTGTCATGAAGTTTTTTCCCCCGCCCTACTCCCAATTCGACTTTAACCAATTTGTTGTCCTGCAAAAAGATAGACAGAGGAAAGATTGTTAAACCTTTTTCTTGAGTCTTACCCAAGAGATACGATAATTCACGGCGGGTAACTAAAAGTTTGCGACTGCGGGTGGAATCGTAATGTTGGCCGGTGTATTGTTTGAATTGATTGATGTGAGCTCCAACCAACCATAATTCGCCAGCGATAATTTTGGCAAAAGATTCACCAAGACTGATTTGACCGGCGCGGATAGCTTTGACTTCGTGGCCATAGAGACTGATCCCGGCCACCAGAGTATCCAGAATTTCATAATTGAAACGGGCTTTTTTGTTTTGAGCGATAATTTTTTTCATGTTTTCAGATTGTCCCATTCTTCCATGATAACACCGATGGTGGCGGCTAAAGGAATAGCAAGCACTACTCCCCACATGCCAGCCAGTGAGCCACCGATCAATAAAGAAATGATGATAGTAACCGGACTAAGACCGACAAAAGAACCCATGATTTTGGGGGTGATAAATTGACTATCAATTTGTTGGATTAAAGCAGCGATAATAATTACGCCGACTACCAAAAGTGGATTTTGCACCAGAGCGATCATGATGGCCGGAATGGCCCCGGCGATGGGACCGATATAGGGAACGATATTGGCGATACCGGCAATAACCGCTAAGACGAGTGAATATTTGATACCCAAAATAGAAAAACCGATAAAGGTTAGTAGACAAATAGCACAGCTGATCAGAAGTTGTCCACGGAGCCAGTTACCAGTTTTTTTGCTGGCTTTTTGCCAAATTTTGAAAGCGGAAACTTGGCTTTTGGCGGGCAAAACGGAAATAAGGAAAGTGCGAATACCTTCTTCTTCCAGTAATAAATAAAAAGTTAAAGCAATGACAGTAAAAATACCCACTGCTCCACTTAGGACGCCAAAGGTTTGATTGATAATGCCGGCAGAAACGTTACTGACTTGTTGATAGACGATCTCTAGAGCGCGGCCGAAATTGTTGATAAGACCGGTTTCAACCAACCAGTCGCGCCAAATTTGCAATTGAAGTCTGGTATTGGATTGGGTAAGGTAGCGCTGCAGTTTTTCCGGAAATTCGACAACTAGCTGCTGTAACTGATTAAGGAGAGGAGGAAAAACGACAATACTAATTAAGATAATTACCAATAGAATTAAAACAAAAATCAAAGAGACGGCGACTAGCTTGGGAATTTTTTTCTTTTGGAGCCATTCGACAGTGGGTTTGAGGGCGGAAACAATTATGGTGACAATAAAGAGCATCAATAGAATGTAGCGAATATGAAAAATAAAATAGAGAGCCAATAAAATAATAATGGTTTTAACGATAGTCCAGGTGGAAATTTCGATGATTTGTTGGGAACGGAAAGGAGATAATTTTTTCATATTTTAATTTTTATTACTTGAATACTTATAGTATAGCAAGAATTTTGGTTAAACTTAGTAAACACTTTTAAACTCTTGAAAACCTTAAAAATTCTTGGAAACAGAAAATAAATACAATGCAGCTGATAAAATAATTTGTATAATAAAGTTACCAATAAATTTGCGAAATTTTTATGACAAAATATCAGCCGATCAAAAAGATTTGTCGAATCAGCGGGCGAGAGTTTACTATCTATCCGGAAGATCAAGAATTTTATGACGCGATGGGCGTGAATTATCCCACACTGGATCCGGTGGAACGATCCAGACAGCGGATTGCTTTTGGGCCACTAGTGACGACGGTTTATAAACGTAAATGCGACGCCACGGGAAAAGAACTGATAACCTACTATCATCCTTTGACTCCAGCCAAAATATATGACCGAGATTATTGGCTGAGCGACAAATTTGATCCGAAAATTTACGGACGGGATTTTGATTTTGGTCGTGGTTTTTTTGAACAATTCCGAGATTTGTTGTGGATGGTACCAAAGTCTCACGCTATCAACGTAGATGGTGAAAACAGCGACTATACTTTGATGGGCAGAAATAACAAAAATTGTTATTTGGTGTGTTCTTTTGGTTGTGTCGACACGATGTTTTCCTGTGTCCGCGATTGTCGGGAAGTAGTGGATTGCATGAATTTGTATGACTGCGAAGGCTGTTATGAATGTATTAGTTGTGATTTTGGTTACAATTTGCAATTCGCTCAATTTAGTCGCCGGTGCCGGGATAGTGTGTTTTTGTATGATTGCCACGATGTCAGTGATTGTATCATGTGCGTAGGACTAAAACACAAGCAATATTGCATCAAAAACCAACAGTTGACCAAAGAGGAATACGAAAAACTGAAAGATAATTTTGATACCGGCAGTTACCAAAATCTGGAAAAGATGAAAAAAGAGTTTGGGGAATTTTGTCGTAACTTTCCGGTTAGGGAAAATCAAAATAGTAATTGCCAAAATGTGCTGGGTAATTTCATGAAAGATTCGGAAAATTGTTTTATGTGTTTTCAGGGTCGAGGCTCAAGTGGTTGTCGTTACTGTATGACGCACTGCAATGATCAGATTAATTGTTTTGACACCGGTTCTAGTCGAAGTGAAAATTGTTTGAATGTGGGAACACGGTCAATGGCTAAAAATTGTAAATTTTGTCACGAGCTGATTGGTGGTAATAATTTGGAATATTGTTATGAAATCACCGCAACTTGTAATGAAATGTTTGGCTGTGTCGGAATCAAGACGCCAAGCGAATATATGATTTTAAATAAACAATATACCAAGGATGAGTATTTTGAGTTGAAAAAAAGAATTATCGAATACATGAAAAAAACTGGTGAATACGGTGAATTTTTTCCGGCGGAAATGTCTTTGTTTCCTTATCAAGATTCTTTTGCCCATGAATACTGGCCAATCGATGAACAGCAAGTCAGATTATTGGATGGCACCAATTATGGTTTGGTGGATTTGGGCGGAAAAGAACATTTAAAAATTTACTTTCGAACTCATGAGAAAAAAGATTTAGCGGAGCAGAAATATATAGTGGAAGATAATATTAAAGGTTATCGGGATGAACAAAAACAACAAGAACTGTTGGCAAATACTTTGATTTGCCAAACTACCGGCCGACCTTATCGAATCCAATCTAGTGAATTATATTTTTATTTAAAATATAGTTTACCAATACCCCGAGACAGTTTTTACGCCCGTCATCCGCGGCGAGCCAGCGAACTAACACGAACAAATATCTATCAGAGAAACTGCGATCATTGCGGGAAAAATATTTCGACGGTCTATGGACAGGCTACGAAGCAGGAGGTGTGGTGTGTAGATTGTTATGGGAAGATGGGGTGATGTTAGGATAATTTGCGCAAAACAAAACCGCTTTTTTAAAAAAGCGGTTTTTGATTTTATAGTAGAGAGGTGTGATTACTTGCGAACAGCGATTTTCAAAGTTTTGCCAGCGCGGAATTTGGGAACAACTGCGGATGGAATATTGATTTTTTGACCAGGATCTTGAGGATTGACACCTACTCTGGCGGCTCGTTTGGTGGTTAGGAAAGTTCCAAAGCCGGCCAATACAACTTTTTTGCCCTTCTTGAGTTGATCGCTAACTTCTTCGATGATAGAGTTGACGACATCGCCAATCATTCTTTTTGACGCACCGGTCTTCTTGGCTACAACTTCGATGAGTTCTTGTTTATTCACACTCACCTCCTTATTAAAAAATAAATTAAACGCAAGTGAAGAAAAAATTAAGCTTAAATATTTCGTTCAACATAGAAAATCATACCTTCTCGCCGAATGAATTGTCAAACCTAGACTTAATTGTCATATTCCAGTGAAATTCGCTTGATTGATAACGCTTTTATAGAGCCTTTTTTCGTTTTTATTAGCACGCCGGTTAATTTGGAAGGGCCGGTAGTTTTCCACATGAACTTTTGCGGAAGTTGTGTCAGAAATTGTTTTATCGTTATATTTTTATCCACACCTAAAGTAGAATCTACCGCTCCGACCATACCTAGATCAGAAACGAAAGCAGTAGAATTGTCCAGAATTTTTTCGTCACAAGTGGCGACGTGGGTATGGGTGCCACAAACGGCGGTTACCCGGCCAGTCAGGTAATGTCCAAGTGACATTTTTTCACTGGTGGATTCGGCGTGGAAATCGACAAAGATACCATCAAGATTATTGATAAATTGTGGTTGATGGAGAGCAAACTGAGAAAGAATTTGATCGACGGCGCGGAAAGGGCAATCATAAGCATCGCGGAAAAATACCCGACCAAGAATATTGATCACTAAAATATTTTGTCCCAAGGGATTGGAAAAAACACGCCAGCCATGACCGATAGTGTCGGGCGGATAATTGGCTGGCCGCAAAATAGGATAGCTTTTATTGGGCAAAATTTCGTAGGCTTCCGAGCGGCGGAAAACGTGATTGCCGGAAGTAATTACATCGACGCCGGCGGCCAGTATTTCTTGAACGGTTTTTTTATTGAGGCCAATGCCGCCGGCCATGTTTTCACCATTGGCAATCACCCAGTCAATATCGTGTTCTTTTTTGTAGGCAGGAAGAAGAGCTGAGATGATTTGACGGCCGGGGCGGGAAACGATGTCGCCCAGCATGAGAACTTTCATGAAGTCATTATTAAAAAATTATATACTTGTTATACTTAGTTTAACATTTAATCATAATTTGTAAGGCATATTTTAAAATATGACTATAAAAAAATGCCCAATATCCGGAAAAGAATTTGTAATTTCTGAAGACGAACATAAATTTTACAAAAATATTGAAGTACCGACACCTACATTATCTCCACTGGAAAGAGCAAGAAGAAGAATGTCATTTGGGCCCCTAATTACTACTATGTATCGACGAAAATGCGATGCTACGGGTAAAGATTTGGTAACATATTATCGACCCAATACACCAATAAAAGTTTTTGATCGGAATTATTGGTATTCTGATAATTTTGATCCAAAAATATACGGCCGGGAATATGATTTTTCCCGATCTTTTTTTGAGCAATTTGGTGATCTACTGTGGGCGGTGCCAAAATATCAAGGGTTGAGTATAGACAGCGAAAATTGCGAATACGCATTGTTGGGGCGCAATAATAAAAATTGTTATCTGGTTTGTGGTTCAAACAATGAAAATATTATGTACACTAGCGCGAGTAATTCTCATGAGATAGTAGATTGTTTGACAGTTTATCGCAGTCAGATTTGTTATGAGTGTGTTAATTGTGTAAATTTATACAACGTGAAGTTCGCTGTTCATAGTTATGATTGCAGCAATTGTCTATTTTTATACGAATGCAATCATTGCCAAGATTGTTTGATGTGTGTTGGTTTGCATAATAAACAATACTGTTTTCAGAATAAACAACTAACGAAAGAAGAATATGAACAAATAAAAAATCAATATTATACTGGAAGTTACCAAAAACTGGAGGCAATGAAGAAAGAATTTCAATCTTTCTTAAAAAAGTTTCCTTGGCGAGCCGATCATAACATGAAATGTGAAAATGTTTTGGGCGATTTTATGATTGACTCGAGTGATTGCTGGATGTGTATTCAAGGAGCAAAATCAAAAAATTGTCATTATTGTATACCATTTTGCAATGAACAAATTAACTGCTATGACAATAGTGCAGCCCGGAGTGAGAATTGTTATGAATCAACCAGCCGTTCCAATTTATACAATTGCAAATTTTGTCATGAAGTTAAAGAAAGTAGCAATCTGGAATATTGCTATGAGATTGTCGCTTCATCGCATGATCTTTTTGGTTGCGTGGGTATTAAAACAAATAGCGAGTATATGATTTTAAATAAACAATATGCTAAAGATGAATATCTAGCTTTACGTGAAAAAATTATCGCCAGTATGATTAAATTTGGCGAATGGGGAGAATTTTTTCCGAGTTATCTTTCACTTTTTCCATATCAAGACTCGCATGCTCAAGAGATGTTTCCTATCGATAATAGCCAGATTAAAGTTGATGATAAAAATAACTTATTGGGTTGGGTAGATTTGGGCGGTGAAAAAAAATTATCGATTCGCCATCAAGCTGAAGACACGAAAACAATTTGGGAACAAAATTATGTCGTTGAAGACGATATTAAGAACTATCGTGACGATACAAAAAAACAACAAGAATTATTGCAAGCAACATTAATCTGTCAAAAAACTGGTCGGGCATACAGAATTCAGTCAGCAGAATTATATTTTTATATCAAGAATGATTTACCGATTCCGCGAGAAAGTTTTTACGCCAGACATCCGAGGCGAGCTGATGAATTGATGAAAGCGGATTTTGTTGATAAAAAATGCGCCAAGTGTCAAAAACAGATAAAGACTATTTATAAAAGTGAAGAAAGAGAAGTGTGGTGCAATGATTGTTATGACCAGTTGAATTATTAGACTACGAGAATTTCTTCAATCTCATAAATTAAAACACCGGCTTGGGTAAGATATTGCAAGGACTGCTGTAATTGGTTGGCGTTTTGGTCGATAACGGCTTGGTTATACAAACTTTCTGACTGATTGATAAGATTGGAAGCTTGATCGTTTTTGCCATTGACAGTATCAAAAGTAGTTTTGTCGATTTCGCCAGCCAACAACAGTGCTTTTGACTGAATAGAAGCTAGTTCCAAATAGGCGCGCATCATTTCGACGGTTTGCTGATAGGCTTCGTCACAAGCGACAATAACGGCACTTTTTAGTTCATCTTGATGATCTTTGAGATATTGAATGGTTTCTTGTTGAATACTGCGTAGATCTTCGAGGCTAGTAGCATTATCTATTTTGGTTTGCTGGCCTTCCAAGTAGGTAACGGTTTGATCAAGCAGAGCGATGGCTTGTTCGCTAGCCGGGGATGGCGGATAATTATTTATAACAGTTTGACTTTGGTTCAAGCCGACAATTATTTTGTCGATGGCTTGAATAAGAATTTGCTTAACTTGATCGATATTATTATTGATTGCCGTAGTGACTTGCTCTTTGACTTCGGTTGTTTTTTCCGTGTTAACTGCATTGGAGTCGGTTTGGACTTTTTCTAGTAAGGCAGCAAAAACATGATTGGCAGACAACAGACAAATTAAGGAAAAAGTAATAATAAAATAAAAATGTTTTTTCATAGTTGAGGCTCCAAAAAAATATTGGAATTAAAAAGATGTTTCTAAATCCTTGGTATCCAAATTGTTTAAATTATTACTATTTAGATCATTGATATTTTTAATGGCCTGATCCAATTGAGGAGAAATGGCCGCCTGATTTTGGGTCTGGTCAGTAGTAGATTCTTTGTTTGTTTGATCGGAGACTGAATTTTTTTGGGTTGAGCGACAACCAGTCGTGCCAACGATCAAGAGGAATAAAATACATAGAAAGAAAAATTTTTTCATAGTTTTACTATTAAAATTTTTATACTAAATAAATTTCTATTGTTTAAATCATAACAAAGCCTCGTTGTAAAATGAACGAGGCTTTTTGAAATAAAAGAAAGAAAAACAATTACTTGGCGAATTCAACTGCTCGGGTTTCGCGGATGACGTGTACTTTGATCTGGCCGGGATAGGTAAGATCTTGTTCGATTTTACGAGCAATCTCTTTGCTAAGTTTTTCGGCTTCAAGATCACTGACTTCTTCCGGTTTGACAAAGATACGTACTTCACGACCGGCCTGGATAGCAAAAGTTTTTTCCACACCGGCGAAATTATTGGCAATATTCTCCAGTTCTTTCAAACGTTGAATGTATTGTTCGGTGGATTCACGGCGGGCGCCAGGGCGGGCGCCGGAAATAGCGTCGGCGGTTTTGACAATGACTGCTTCCAAAGTTTTTGGTTCAATATCGTCGTGATGGGCGGCGGCGGCGTGAGCAATTTTTTCTGGCATACCAAATTTGAGCATCAGATCATAAGTAAGGTGGTGATGAGGTTGATCGATTTCGTGGTCCAGGGCTTTTCCTAGATCATGAAGTAAACCGGCTTTGCGGCAGGTCTCCACATCGGCACCCAATTCGGCGGCCAGCATGGTGGCGATTTTGGAAACTTCAATAGCGTGTTGAAGCTGGTTTTGACCATAACTAGTGCGAAACTTGAGACGACCCAAAATTTTGAGAATTTCAGTCGGTAAACCAACAGCGTTGACAGCGTAGGCAGCATCTTCACCCGCTTCCTTGATCTGGGCTTTGACGTCCTCGGCCACCGATTTGACGATTTTATCGATTTGGGCCGGATGAATACGACCATCGGCGATTAGTTTTTCCAAAGCAACCATGGCAACATGACGACGAACTGGATCAAAACAAGAAACACTCACGGACTCGGGAGTATCATCGACAATAACATCCACGCCAGTAATACGCTCAAAGGCCTGAATGTTGCGTCCTTCTCGACCAATAATGCGACCTTTGACCTCGTCGGAAGGAATAGGAATAGCTTTGATAGTCATCTCCGCGGTTTGTTCGGAAGCAAGGCGTTGGATAATGGTGGCCAAAATCAGTTTGGCCTCTTTGTCGCCCTCTTCTTTGGCACGCTGTTTCATTTCTTTGATGGTACGCAAAATATCTTGCTCATATTCCTTTTCGGTAGCAGCCAAGATTTGACTGCGGGCTTCATCCTTGGTCAACTGGGCAATTTTTTGCAATTCTTCCAAGTGAGTAGCTTTGGCTTGGTCAAGTTCTTTTTGTAGATTGTCTTGTTCTTCAGAACGTTTGATAATACGTTCTTTACGCTTTTCGATTTCTTCGAGTTGAGCGCTAACTTTTTCTTCGCGGGCAACCAGACGTTGTTCCAGTTTGGAAACTTTGTCTAAACGTTTACGTTCTTCTTGTTTGGCTTCTTCTCTGATTTGCAAAGCCTGGTCTTTGGTAGAAATCAGATGTTCGCGAGCTTTGGATTCGGCTTTTTCGAGAATACGTTTGGACTCTTCTTCCGCCTGATCCAATTTGGCTTTAAGATTGGTAGTTTTGACGACATAGCCAACCGCCCCACCAATCAGGAGGGTGACAATTGCGATGATTACAGTAGTCATAAGATCCTTTACTTACCGTTTTGCACTTTTATTGTCGAAATACGCAATACCGATCGGACAGCAGTAGATGCCGAGCTTGATAAGAAGAAAAAATTGTGGAAAAAATTATTGGCATGAAGGGTATTTTCAGATAGATAGGATAAAAATAACAAGTAAAAAAACGGATTTATTATTAAAACTTGTATAATTTGGACGCTGATTATTATTTTACCTTAAAGACTCTTTACTGACAAGACTGGTGGGGAATTAATAATGAATAGTGAATAATAAAAAAATGTAAATTACTTACTAATTATTTTTTTAATTGGAAAAATATTCTCGATGATATTGTGGGAAAATATTTTTCTGATTGTATTTGGCTTGGATTTCTTGGAATAAATGGTTGGCGAGAGAGGTGGAGAGAGATTTATTTTGTAATAAAGAAAAAATCTGAGCGGCAAATTGAGCGGGATCGGATGGGTCGGCCAAGAGACCGGTTTTTTGATCAATTATCAAATCGACTACCCCACCGACCGGACTGGCAACGATTGGAATACCAAGAACACCAGCCTCCAAAAGAGCAAAAGGAAAGCCTTCTTTGGTTGAAGGCAAAACAAAGACAGCAAATTTTGCCAGCCAAGGAAGTGGATTGGCTTGCTGTCCGGTGAGTAAGAATAGGGATTCTAAATGATGATAACGAAGCAATTGTTGAAAACGATTTTGTTGAGGTCCAAAACCAACTATGACATAGCGAACGCGATTTTTGGTTAGACGGTTGAGTTGCTGGGCAATCGGGATCAATTGGAAAAGATTTTTGGCGGGAAAAAAATTGGCAATGGTACCTACAATATAATATTTTTTTTGTTTCCAAACAGTGAGGTGTTTGAAAAAATTATTGGCCGAGGGAGAAATAGGTTGAATCGCTAACCGAGAGGTTTTTTTTAGATCAAGAGAATTGGGTAGAAGGCGAAAACGGTGAGAAGGACCAAGGTGATATTTTTTTACCTGGGAATAATCCAGTTTGGAAAGACAAAAAATCCGGGTCGATAAGGGGACAGCCAGTTTTTCCAGTTGTAGATAAAACCAGCGCCAGGGAGCGGAAAGCATTTCATTGAAAACCCAGCCGTGGGCGGTATAGAATATTTTTTTCTTTAAACCAAAAGCGGCGAGACGACCAAGAAAGCCGGACATTGAACTGTTGAGATGAATAATATCATAGTCACGAGTAATAAAGAGTGAGCGGAGAAAAAAAATGGCTAAGATATCGAGGAAGGGATTGATGGCGCGGCGCAAATACCATAAAGAAAAATAGTTGATTTGCGCCGCGCGCAATTTTTGAACAAACAGATTATTGGTCGAATTGGTGCCAAAGGCGACATCAACCAAACAGTTATGCTGTTGAAAATAGCTGGCCAAATCAAGAACATATTTTTGAGCGCCACCATAAAAATCACTGGTAACTACATAGAGAATTTTGGGATTAAACAGTTTTCGATAAATTGTTTGTAGGGTTGGTCGGTAAACCGGCCAGGTTAAATGCGAAAGGGCGTATTGCCGACAATTTTGTTGGTATTGCTGGCGATGACGCCGAAAATTTTGAATGATGTTGTTGCTTTGGGAAGCGGAAAATGACAGAGGCAATTCCCAACCCAAATTGTGGTCGGAAATGATTTTTTTCAGGTCAGAAACTTGGCCGTTGTGAACGATAGGTAAACCAGCCATGAGGTATTCGGCAAATTTAGTAGGGAAAGCAATATGGTTAACCAAACTATCCGGACGAAATAAAAACGCCAGATCAGCCGCCAAAAGATGTTGCGGGACTTGAGCGTGCGGCAAGTTGATTATAGTATATTGACGAGAAGAAAGGTGGTGGAGTTGGGGAGAAATTTTTTCCGGTTCGGAGGTAATAACCAAAAGATGAATTTTAGTTTGGGCGACAAAAGAAACAACCGGCGCAAGTGGTTGCCAGGCTTGACCGCCGCCGAGATAAACACCGATGATTTGATCGGATGGCAAACCGAGGCGGCGGCGCAGATTTTTTTGAGCAGATGAGGACAATGGTTTGGACGAAGAAGCCTTGGTCAAACAGGGCAAGGGGGTTATTTGACGAGAAGGCAGATGTTGGTTTTTTTGGAAATAATCAGATAAAGAGAAAGAAGCGGTAATAATGTAGTCGGCTGAGGCGAGGCATTGATTTTCCAAAGGGGCAGCGATGATTTTTTGAAGGGAGAAAAATTGAGATTGGCGGACCTCAGGAACAAGCAAACCGTGGGCATCGAAGATTACTTTGGCGGGAAATATTTTTTTGATAATAAGCGCAATAATGGTGGCGTAAACTGACTGAGCATGGATAAGGCCGCGGTGAAATTTGATTTTTTTCAGGGTAAAAAACATTTGCCAGAGATTGGGCCAATACCAAGATGAGCGCGGCCAGAGGAAAAGTCGGACGCCGCGTTTTTTTAATTCTTGATGTAAAGCGGATAATTGCGACTGGTGTTGCCGATAGCTGGATTTTTTTTCAAAACTAAAAAGAAATATTTGGTATTCTTTCAAGCTGGCGGCCAGTTCGAGTTCGCCAAGAAGACGAGTTTTGTAACCACTTTCAATCAATAAGTCGCCGTAGGAGAGAAAAACTATTTGTTTATTGTGGCTTTTGGTCATTTATTCATCTTGATGCGATTATTTCATAAACTATTTTTGAAGATGGTCTATAAGTAAATTTTATCAATATTATCAAATCATTATCAAATCAGAAAAATATTTGAAATTTTCTTTCATCCAAAATAAACTTGAGACAAGAATGAGACATAAAAAAATTGGATTCAATGATTTTTATAATAATTAGTTAAAAGATATTTATTGTGTCAAAAAAAATAATATTACTTACTGGAAACGAACGAAAAAAGAAAAGTTTTGAGCGGGCGATTGCCGGATATGATATATTAGTTGAAATTCAGAAACCGTGGATTCCGGAAATACAGTCGGAAAATAATAGCGAAGTGGCGGCTTACTCCGCAAAATATGGTGCGAATTTACTAAACCAGCCAGTAATAAAAATGGATTCTGGATTTTTCATTGATGGTTTAAATGGTTTTCCCGGACCATTTGTTTCCTATGTGGACAAACAGATAGGAGCGGATTTATTTTTTAAAATATTATCAGATATAACGAATCGAAAAGCGAGAATAAAAAATTCTTTAGCATATTGTGAACCTGGAGAAGATCCGAAAATTTTTGAGAGTGGTTGCGAAGGCCAGATAACAAAAACTCTTTCACTTTCTGAAGGAAGTTTTATTGATAAACTATTTATTCCAGATCACACAAATAATCCACAAAAAAAATTGATGGGAGAAATCAGGAATGAGAATTATCAAAGTTTTTTGGATATATGGGGTGATGCTGAAATTCAATTTGCTAAATGGTTTAGTATTTTATAAAAATATATTGTGTTGTCAAATAAAAAAACATCCTCGAGATTATTGGGATGTTTTTTGATGTAGAACGAATGAAAAAGTGGGTGCAGGGGGATTCGAACCCTCGACCGTTTGCTTAAGAGGCAACTGCTCTACCGACTGAGCTATGCACCCACGTCGGGACTAAATCCTATCGTTTTATGAAAGCCAAAAGTATTTTTCTTTCATTCCACTATCGGATTTGTCCCTCCTCTACAAAAAAATTTCTACGACAATTTTTTTGTGAAAAAAACTAATTCGGGACTAAATCCTATCGTTTTATGAAAGCCAAATACTCTTTTGGCGGGCAGGTCATGACCTGCCCCTACGTTAGAATTGATCCCTTTTCTTTGGTAAAATTTCTGCGACAATCTTGATAAGAAAAAGAATTTAACTTTATTTCTTTTTGAGTTATCACACAAATATTATCATGCTTTTATCAAGAATTTTCAAGATAAAAACTTTTTGTCTAAAAATTGTGAATTGAAAATTGAAAATTTAAGCTGTTCTCCCCTATATACTTTTAGTCAATCATGATATATTGAATTTAAGTAACAAATGTTGGTAAAAAACTGGCATGAAAAGTGAGAGGGTTTACAGTATAATAAATTATTTTTTGTATGTTTTATTACTGATTGCTCTGGGAGTGATCTTGTATTTGTTGTATCTCAATTGGGAAAAAAATCAACTGGAACAGTTGGCCAATAATCAGTCCACTGAACAAATAACCAAAACAGAAACTCAAAATGAATCAACCAATAATCCGAATGCCACTTACCAATCGCAAATGGCATCTTTTTCATATATTATTCCCTCCAACTGGAGTATAGATGAAAAAGAAGAGGCGGAGTTTGCAGTAGTCAGAAATGAAAATTTACAGAATGCTATTACAGTGCGGATTGTAAAAAAACAAGATAGTCTGGTGGATTTATCTTTGGAAGAATATGCCAAAGTAGCCGCCCAGAATGAGATTCAAGGTTACCAAAGTTTAAAACAAATTGATAAAATTACCACAGATAGTGGAGTGGAAGGATATAAAACAACTTGGAATATTCAATTTTTGGGCGGTGAACAATTTGTTTCCAATCCGATTACATATTTCACTCATCCGCTGGATGACAGCAAGTCTATTCAAATCAGTTTGGAAAATGACAAATATATAGATGAATACAATGCTTTGATTCAATCTTTTCAATATGAAAAATAACAATTTCTAATTTCTAATTTTCAATTTCTAAAAGAATATTGAAAGTTGGATATTGTAAATTTATTATTTTTGGGCAAAAAAATGAAAAGAATTATTGGTTGGTTACGACAAAAAGGAACCCAGGAGGTAATGGGATTGTTTTTAGTTATGCTTGGTTTTGTTTGGTTAGGCAGCAATGTCAATTGGTGGCGAACGTCACAAGCGTATGCTACATATGATGCAAATATTGATGTGGCCGATTGCAACCATATAGCCGGTTGGGCGGCAGGAACTCAAGGTGATTCTCCGGTAAAGATTTGTTTTGATCTACGAAAAGATGGAAAACCAGTTTTTGGCGAAGGAGCTAATTCTATAAAATGTATTGATGCCAATCAATCCAGTCAAGATGTAAAAGATGCGGGTTTTGGCACAGGGAGCAATAGATATGACTTTGCTTTTTCCGGATTAAGCGATGGCAGCTATACAATATTAGTTCATTATTTGCCCAAAGTTGATGGATTTAATCGTGAAGACGGGAGTGAAAGCCGCACGTTTACATGTCCAGCTGCTGGCAGCAGTATACCAACACCGCCCTGCATAGCAGATTGTGGTGACGCATCCATACATTGCGCCGGGGAAAGTTGGCCTAATGGATGTGGGGGAACTTGTTGGGGAACAAAAAATTGCCAAGTTTCTATTTCTCCAGTGAATACATGTACTCCGAATTGTGGAGATACTGCTAGCAGATGCAGAGGAACATATTGGACTGATGGTTGCGGTGGTGGCTGTTCCGGGACGAAAGATTGCAGTGTCGTCAATACTTGTACGCCAAATTGCGGAAATATAGCAGATCATTGTTCAACGGAGACGTGGTCAAATGGCTGTGGTGGTGTTTGTAGTGGTGGAACTAGAAATTGTAGCGCTAATCCTTCCAATACTACTACAACTAATACCTCAACACCCGTAAATACTTGTACAACGGCTACTTGGAAAGGTGGATCGGTAAGTTCTACAAGTGTTAAACAAGGTGAAACATTAACGATAAAATGCGATTATGGAATAACCAATGCAGATAATATTTCAGCTTATTTGGGAGACACAAAATGTACTTGGGCGGGAGTAAGCGGGGGAAATTCAGCCGGTTGGAGCGGGACGGCGGCGGTTTTTAATTGTACGCCGGCAGCGAAAGGTGTTTTTCAACCAAGATGTGAAATAACCGCCGGTGGAAATTTAAATATCTGTGCAGCTAGTAGCAATTATGTTGATAAAGTGGACGTGGTGGAAACTACTCAAACCACTCCGACTATAGACGGACCGACTGACAATATTACGGTTGATCCCAGGATCGTGCAAGCTACCTGTGGTAATGTTCAAGGTTATGCCAAGGCAGGAACAAGAATAAAATTTTATCTGGATGGAAATTCCACTTATTTAGGAACCACTATCGCCAACGATAGTCATATTTTTTCCTTTGATTTTCCTAAATATCCTTTAAAGCATCATATTTATGCCTGGGAAGATTGTAGCACCGAAGGTAGCACCGAATTATGCCACAAACAAATTTACAATAAAACAATCAATGCCGATATGTTTAATTGCGGCGATATTTCTCAAGCAGAAAATCCGAAAATAAAGATTACCGGAGTGGCAATTAGAAAAGCGGGGTATTTTGGAGATAGTGCTCGCAGTTTGTCTTGTGGCGGGATGTATAATATGTATGTTGTTGATTATCAAGTTTCCGAAGATGTAAAGGCCGATTGGGATGCAAATAAAATTTATCAAATGTCACTGATGGCTGATTATGATGATACAAGATATTGGTCAGACGGTACTTTTAGACAGCTAAAAACCAACGACCATGGTGCAAGTTTGGGAAAAACTTTTGGAGAATTTTTGGTGGATTATTGTTCCAATCAAACCTCATATGATCCGGCCACATACAAACCAAAATTTTATGTAGCAGCCAATTATGATATTTACAGGAATACGACCGATGAAGTCCCCGGAGTAGTATCCGCTCTATATGATACCAAAAATGTTCCCCAACTTGATACTTCTGATTTTAGTCTACAAACTGCTTCGGCCGGTTCAACTACTATGGTTTTTTACGCTTGGGGTGAATACCATTTCAAGTTTTATCGATCATATTTGGAAGATCATAGTGACAAGACTGAATTTTCACCACCATACAGTGCGGTGGGAAATCATTGGGTGTTTGCTGATAGTGATTATGATAAGACGAAAAGTATAGTATATTATCAAGTCGCTAAAGAAGATGATTCCAAAGCGAGCAATTGGTTAAAAGTCAATGTATCGCAAAATAATGGTTATAATCCTGGCGGATCGGGAATAGGTGGAGAGATTTTGGATACCGGAAAAATTATTGCTGAATTGTCCACTGTTCAAGGAACAAATTTTACTAGCGATACTCAAGTGAATAATATTGGTGAGATGACCGATTTGGTTAATGCTTTGGTCAGTGCCGGTGTTATTCAAACTGACTCTAGTTATACCGATGCTCAAAAAGCGGAAGTGATCGCCCAAGTAGCGCAGGCTTTGTTGGCTCAAGGAGGGGGAACAGTGGCAGAAATTGTTAATCGGATTGCTAGTTCATTGGGTATTGGTGGAGAAATAGCTGGGATTGGCGGAACAGGAATCGGGGGAGGATTTATTCTTAGAGCGTCGGCCGAAGGTGATGACAGTTCGACTCCAGCAGCCTCCAACGCCACCGAAACCCCAGACACCAAAGATTATTCTGACAAATTGAGTGGTATCTTTAAAACCTTTAATATCTTTGAAGAAGGTATTACTCTAGTAGATCTCTTTAAGAAAATTCTTAATATCGCTATGACTCTAGCTGGTTTAGTAGCTTTGGCTTTTATTATCTATGGTGGATATTTATATATTATGTCGGGTGGTAGTCAGGAAGATAATAAAAAAGCGATGCAGGCTATTACTCAGGCCGCTATTGGTTTAGTCTTGGTTTTGGCTGCCTGGTTGATTATTACAACAGTTATTAATATCTTTAAGAAATAGGAAAAGATAAATGTGGTGTTTTGTTTTAAAAAAATGGCAGAAGGCGGGAATAATTTTTGGGTTGGGTTTGACTTTGGTATTTTCTCAAGGGATTTTGTTTAGTCAGGTTAAAGCTGAAGATCCTGCGGCCGGGGCTAGCACCAAGGATGTTTTGGGAGAAGATTTTACCAATTATAATCAAGATACACAAATTGGGGAAAATAATGATGATGTCGTAGCGGTATTCAAGAAATTTTTAACTTGGGCAATGGGTTTTGCGGCAGTGCTGGCAGTTGGGTTTATTATCTATGGCGGTTATACTTATATTTTGGCGGGCGGTAATGATGAGAATATCAAAAAAGGCAAGAATATGGTTATGAAAGCAATTATTGGCTTGATTATTATTTTGGCTGCTTGGTTGATCATCACGACAATCGTTGGTTTACTGCAAGGAAACAAAAACGAGAGCCAAAGTACCCAAGGTTTAGATGAGAGAGGAAATAGCAGTTATACTGATTTGGATACTATGCCCACCGGCGGATAAAATATAAACTATAAACTAAATTTACTGTCAAAAAAATAACCTCAACATCTGAGGTTATTTTTAATCGGGATAAATTATTTTGGAGAAATTTTTTAGTTGGCTCTTTCGATATAACTTCCATCGCGAGTATCGACGACTACTTTGTCACCTTGGTTGATAAATAGCGGAACTGTAATCTTGGCACCGGTTTCAATGGTGGCTGGTTTGCTGCCGCCTTGCGCGGTATCACCCTTGATCCCCGGTTCGGTGTCGGTAACTTCGAAAACAATCTTGATAGGTAATTCGACGCCAATTGGTTGATCTTCAAATTTGACCAAATCGACTTCCATACCTTCTTTGAGAAATAAACGGCCGTCACCCAAAAGTTGCTCGCCAATCGGAAATTGTTCATAGGTCGAATTATCCATGAAGTGATAGTTTTGACCGTCGGTGTAGAGATATTGCGCTTTGCCCTTAGTAACATCAGCCGGTTCAAATTTATCGTTGCCATGAAAATTTCTTTCCAGGATTGAACCGGTAATCAAATTTTTTATTTTGGTACGCATAATGCCACCTTGGCGACCCATCTTGCTGTGTTGATAGCTCATCACTTCGTGGGGATGACCATTGTACATAAATTTGGTACCGGTTTTGAGATCATTGATGCCGTACATACAAAATTAATTAATAATTAACAATTAATAGTGAATAATAATTATGATTTTAAAAATATTATTCATTTTCTTTTTCTAAACAAAATATTGTTTAGAAGTTTTACTGTGTGTAATACGGAAGGAGGGCGAAATAGCGGGCGCGTTTGATCGCGCGAGCCAAACGAGTCTGGTATTTACGATTGATGCCGGTGCGACTGGCCGGTTCGATTTTACCATAGTAGGAGATAAATTTTTTCAGAGTTTCGGTATCTTTGTAGTCAATATAACAAATATTGTTGACAGTAAAATAACAAGATTTTTTCTTGGCTAAATTGTTGGTTGGTTGTGTTTGCATAATTTAGTTTGTAATTTATTTACTAATTGATAATGAATAATGAAAATTAATTAATCAAAAGGGGATATCGTCGATACTGATTTCTTCAGGACTGATATTTTGATTGGCATTATCGGTAGATGACATATCGGGCATGACCGGCGAATTAGCAGTTTGCCCTCCTTGGTGGGCCATTTGGGACGGTGACATCTGATCAGGGGAAGAAGTATACTGATCAACCGGTGACTGATTATTGTTGGTCGGATTTTGGTAACCGGTATTGTTGAATCCGGATTGATCACGGTTGAAACCGCCAATGAATTGAAAACTTTCAACGATAATTTCGGTGCGAGTGCGGCGGATACCATCTGGTCCTTCCCAGTTTTGAGTCTTAAGACGACCTTCAACAAAAAGAGGTTGGCCTTTTTTGAGATACTGATTGATGGTTTCGGCCTGGCGACCCCAGACGACTAAATTGTGAAATTCGACTTCTTCTTTTTTTTCACCTTCGGGTGTACTCCAGCGACGATTGGTAGCTACTCCAAAGGAAGCAACTGCTTGACCATTGGGAGTATAGCGCAATTCGGGATCGCGAGTAAGATTGCCTAAAATAAAAACTTTATTGAATCCCAACATATTTTTCCTCCCAAATATTACAAAATTTCATCCAAAATTTTATCCAAATTTTCGGCTTTGGCTTTTTTGTCTTCAGCTTTTGGAGCCGGTTCAGCCGGTTTTTCTTCGGAGACGACATCATCTTTTTTATCTGATTCTTCGGAGTCAATAGTTTTAGCCGGCTTTTCTTTGGGGGCAGCGGATTTTTCTTTGGGGGTAGTTTTGCGGGTAGTCTTGGTTTTTTTCTCCGGTTTTGGTTTGGTTTCCTCTTCTACTGTTGTTGATTCGGCGGTGTCTGTTGGTTGTTCGGTTGAGACGGACTCGGTAGATTCAACAGCTTCTTTGTGACTATCGATTTCTTGTTGTTCATTGTATCCCGGTTCTTTGTCGAGATTGATCAAAAGATAGCGCAAGCAGCCGTCCAATAAACGTAATTTGTTTTCAAATAATGGGACTTCGTGTGACTCAAAATTGACCAAAGTAAACATGTAGAAACCGTGATTTTGTTTTTTGATCGGATAAGCTAATTCTTTTTGACCCCACAAATCCTCTTTGATGATTCGACCATGACACTCGGAAATCAATTCACGAATTTGACCGATAATGGTTTGAGTTTCTTCTTCGCTGAGACTTTCACAGGCAATGATGGTGCCTAATTCATATTTGTACATAACAAAGCTCCTTATATCCTGCGGATAAGATCCCTTGTTGTTCACAAGAGAAGGATTAAGAAATAAATAATTGTATTTTCAGTTTAAGGCAGAAAAAGGGATTTGACAAGGATTACGGCGATTGGCGTTTTTTATTTTTAATAAAATCTTTGATAACCAAGTAGACAATAGGTGAGGTGTTGGTTTTATTTATTTTATCTAAATCGATAAAGACAGCACCGAGGGAATCTTGACCATCGGGACTGGTTTTTAAATTTTTTGTGTCCAAGTCCACCAGATAATAGATACCGAGGTGGTGAAATTTAGCCATTGTTCTATTTTTGCGATATTCACAAAAATATTCTTTGATACTGATAAATTTTCCCCGCAGTAATGTACACCCGGTTTCTTCGGTGATTTCTCTGGACAAACAATCATGTATGGTTTCGTTAAATTCTATACCACCGCCCGGCAAGTCAAATTGGCCAGTGTATGGCCCTCGGGATTTTTTAATGACAAGTATTTGCGAATCTTTTACATATAGACCATATACGCCAAGGTAAGGTTTCATTGATTTAATTCATCACTAATCAAGGGATATTAATTTTATCTTACCATTAATCGCTTTTTGAATTGGATGATGGTTTTAGATACAATGGAAGTAATTAAATTTTCAATTTCCTGTTTTCAATTTTCAAAAAGTTTTCAAGGTTCAATTTTCAATATTACATTCGAAATATCTGCTTGAAAATTGATCATTGGATATTTTTTGGAAACTGAAAATTGAGAATTGGAAATTAGGAATTATTAAAGATTTTACAAAAAAAAGTTTTAGGAGATTCTACAATGAAAAAATCTTATTGGTTTGTTTTTATTATTTTAATAGTATTAATCTTTTTTTTGGGAATTTTGGCGGTAACAACGGGAATAAATTGGGTACGGGAAAAATACCAGAATGAAACTTCGTCGACATCTTCGCTCAACAATTCATCAGATACTGAAGGATTGAAAGAAACTCAGTCGGCACACAAAACATATACGGCCAACAGCGGTTGGTCGGTTGATTATTCTTACAACTGGATAGTCGAAGACGATCAAAATTTTGTCATGTTCAATGATCAGGAATTCAAACCCAGTTCGGAAAACAACGGTCTGATGACTATTACTGAAATTTCCCAGACGACAATGGAAAAACAAAAAGAGGAATTTGCTCAAGACAACAAGATTAATAAAGAGGAAGGGATTTACGCCGGGTCAATTTATGGAACAATCTTAGACGGGGAGATAAAACCGGGAGTGCCAAGCAAATTTGAGCCGGGTTTTAAGCAAACGATTGCCTTAATGCCTTTGAATGAAGAGACGGTTTTGAAATTTACTCTCAATGATAGCGGTCGACGGAGTATTTGGCTGGGGATGATTTATTCCCTACAAACTAAAAAAATTGATAATTCGATGGCCAAAACGATTAGCAAAAAATCGGATGATGGCAATATATTGATTTATTCACCGACGGAAGGAGAAAAAATTTCTTCACCATACAATTTGTCCGGTTCGGCTCGAGTTTTTGAAAATGTAGTTAATTACGAGCTAACAGATGATAGCGGCAATGTTTTGACTGACGGAATTGCCACGGCTTTGGCTTCCGATGTGGGACAATTTGGGGATTTCTCAGTTTCTTTTTCTTTTACCTCCACGGCGAAAAATGGCAAGTTGTCTATTTTTTCCTATTCACCAAAAGACGGCAGTAAACAGGATTTGATTGAGATCAAAGTAAAATTCTAATTTCTAATTTTCGATTTTTAAACAAAATATTTTATGGAGAATAAAGTTTGCCGACAATGCAATTATAAGTTTACTGTTACTGATGATGATTTAAAATTTTACGAGAAAATTTCTCCGGAGTTTGACGGGAAGAAATATTTGGTTCCCTCCCCCACTTTGTGTCCGGAGTGCCGGCAAATCCGGCGGCTAATGTGGCGCAATGAGCGTAGTTTATACAAAAGAAAATGCGAAAAAACCGGTAAAGATATTATTAGTATTTATTCACCAGATAAAACGGAATACAAAATTTACGATCGAGGAGAATGGTGGAAAGATGATTGGGATGCCATACAATATGGTCGAGAATATGATTTTGATAAAAGATTTTTTGCACAATTTGATAGTTTACTGAAGGCCGTTCCAAGAAATTCTTTGTTTAATTCTAATACGGAAAATTGCGACTACGCCAACTATATCGACAGTTGCAAGAATTGTTATATGTCGTTTGTAACGTACTACGGATCGGAAAATACACATTATTCTTATTGGCTGTACAATTCGCGCAATTGTCTGGATAGTCATATATGCGATCGCCTGGAAAATAGTTATTATTGCACCTTATGTTTTGGCGGGTTTGATTGTCATTATTCGTTTAAATTGAATGATTGCCGCCATTGCCGTTTTTCTTTTAATCTGGTAAATTGTTCGGATTGTATTATGTGTTTCAATTTGACACATAAGCAATATTGCATCGAAAACGTGCAATATAGTAAAGAAGAATATCAGCAAAAACTAAAGGAATACAATTTCGGCTCTTGGTGGGCAAATATGCAGTATTGGGAAAAATTTAAGCAAATGATAAAAAATGTGGCAGTAAAATATACAAATCAAATCAACTGCGAAAATTGCACGGGAAACGATAACTATGATTCAAAAAATGCGCTGGATTGTTTTATGTGCCAAAATACTGAAAATAGTCGCTATAGTTTTGGACAGGAAGCGGCCAAATATTGCTATGACAGTATGGGTGGAACTTACGAATGGTGTTATGAGGTTAACCATGTGGGATTGAAAGCAAATAATGTTTTGTTTTGTAGCGGGGTTCTTAATTCGACATATAATATGTATTACAGCGAGTGGTGTCATGGTTGTCATGATTGTTTTGGCTGCGTGGGCTTACGCAATAAGTCATTTTGTGTGTTCAATAAACAATATTCCAAGGAAGAATATGAACAGTTGGTGAGTCGAATCGTGGAAAAAATGATCGCTAATGATGAATGGGGAGAATTTTTTCCGGTAGAGATTTCACCTTTTGGATACAATGAGACGATCGCCAATAGTTATTTTCCAAAAATAAAAGAAGAGGCTCTCAAGATTGGGGCGAAGTGGCAGGAGATCAATTATGGGATTAAATACGATGGTCCGTTTTATGAACCGCATGATGATATTCAAAAATATATCGATTCCAAACCAGAAATAGATAAATTATTGGCCGGTATTTTGAAATGCGAGGTATCGGGAAAGCCATACAAGATCATGTCGCAGGAGTTGGCGTTTTATCTGGAAAACAAAATTCCGATTCCACGTAAACATTATGACGTTCGGTTTGAAGAGAGATTTAAAATGAGAAATCCCAATAAGCTCTGGCACCGACAGTGTATGTGTGAGGGGAAATTAACAATTAACAATGAACAATTAACTGGAGGAAATGGGTGCCAGCATCAAGGCAGGTGTACAAATGAATTTGAGACGACTTACGCGCCGGAGCGAAGTGAGAAAGTCTATTGTGAGGAATGTTATCGGAAGAGTGTTTTGTAAATTTCAAACTCTTTAAAACACTTATAAATTCTTACAAACTGGAATTAAAATAATAGTTTTTAATTGTTTTAAAGCGTTTTAAAGGGTTTATAAGAGTTTTGCATTGAACTATGCCAAGAAATTTAATATTAGATAAAAGTTTTTTTAATAGAAATACTCTGGAAGTGGCCAAAAGTTTACTAGGTAAAATTTTGGTGAGACAAATCGGAAAAGTTCGTATGAGCGGACGGATAACGGAAGTAGAAGCTTATCACGGAATGGACGATTTGGCTTGCCACGCTAGTAAAGGTAAAACTGAAAGAACCAAGGTGATGTTTGATCGTCCGGGAATGATTTATGTTTACATGATTTACGGAATATATTACTGTCTGAACATTGTGACGATGCCGCCGGATTTTCCGGCGGCGGTTTTGATTCGATCTATAGAACCGATAGAAGGAAAAAAATACATACAAAAAAACCGCGGGGAAAAAACCGCGGAACAAAATTTGACCAACGGACCGGGAAAATTGTGTCAGGCGTTGGCGATTGATAAAAAATTGAATGGAAAAGTTTTAGAGGAAAAATCGGGTTTGTGGGTGGAAGACGACGGATATTTGTTGAATGAAAAAGATATTTCAAGCTGTAAGAGGATCGGGGTGAGTTATGCCAAGCATTGTGCCGACTGGGAGTGGAATTTTCGGATTTGACTAATAAATAATATAAGATTTGAATTATAATAAACTCAAGAAAAATTATTTGAGGGAGAGTTATGAGAAAAAAAATGAGGGCGGGGATGACCATGGCTTTACTGGTCAGTTTGTTGGCTACCAATTTGCCAGCGGTCAAAGCAGGGGGAGTATATGATTACCAATGGGTGAGCCAAACGGCTTATCCAACTATTTCGGTGGGCGAAACAAAAGAGTTGTCGCTGAAAATCAAGAATACGGGAACAACAGCGTGGACACGTGCGGGAGAAAATGCTCTCCATTTGGGAACCAGCCGATCGACGGATCGCAATAGTGGATTTTATACGGAAAATTGGTTGGTCAATAATCGGGCAGCTAGTTTGCTGGAAGAGACGGTAAAGCCGGGAGAAGAAGGAAATTTTATTTTTAAAATCAAACCCCGGGAAGGCATGGTCAAGGCTGGCGGTTGTTATGATGAATATTTTACACCAGTCGTAGAGAATGTTACTTGGTTGAGAGATGAAGGAATTTTTTGGCGAATTTGTGTAGTCAAGCAAGCGGATAATTCCGATTTCAATACCTACACGAATTTTAAGGATGAAGCGGATTTCAATGACTATTTTTCCCAAGCGGATAAAATTTATGGCGAGGAAACGCCATTGTATAAAAGTTACAATGATAGTGAAGCGGCGCCAGCACCCACTCCAACCAATGGTATGGGAGACGATGAAACACGTTACTCTTCGACCAATGTCCAATATAGCGGAATTGATGAGCCGGATATTGTCAAAGTGAATGACAAAAATATTTTTTATTCCCAGTGGTCGTATTTTACTTACGACGAAAAAGTAGCAGGAAGTGAAACTGATTACATGCCGCCACTACCACAGGGAGAAACAAAAATAATCAATGCTTTGCCGGTGAAAGATTTGGCGATTGGTGGAAAAATCGGCAAGCAGGGAGATATGCTTTTGGACGGTGACAATTTGATAATTTTGGCTTATGACGCTGTTTATGGTTATGACATTTCCGACGTCAATAATCCGATCGAGAAATGGTCATATGTTTTCAAAAATAATACCGGTTATTCGCAGGCTCGACTTTACAATCATCAACTTTATCTTTTGACGACGACTTGGACCTATTATGATCGACTATGTCCAATGCCGATTGCAGAAGGAGTGGATGTAAAGTGCGCGGAAATATACCATCCCGATTCTATAGTGGACAGTAATCAGTTTTATAATTTCCAAAAAATCGATCCGGAAACAGGAACGATTGAAAAAACGACTTCATTGGTCGGGGCGGCTTACAATTCCGCATTTATGATGTCGGAAAATAATGCTTATTTGGCCAATACAATCGAGCCAGACTACGCAGTACTTTTGGTGGATTTTATTGATCAAAATCCGACGGTGATGCCCGACGACTTGAGAAACCGAATTCACCTGATCAACAGTTACGATATTAGTAAATATTCAAAGCAGACGGAAATATCCAACGCGATTTACGAATACGAATATTCTTTGGAAGAAACAGCTAGGAACAATTGGGAAAATAATTTGATTCAGGCGTTAAAAAATTATGTGCAAGCCAACGCGAAAAAGATTAGTCGAACACAAATTGTCAAAATAGGTTTGAGCGATTTGACTTTGGAAGCCACCGGAGAAGTGCCGGGCAGCGTTTTAAACCAATACGCTTTGGACGAAAAAGATGGTTATTTGCGAGTGGCTTCGACGATTGAAGTCAATTGGTGGTTTATGTGGTGGAACAATGTAAACAATGATAGTTTTAGTCAGGTAACGATTTTGGATAACGGTTTGAATACAGTTGGACAAATAGATAATTTGGGTCTGGGCGAGAGAATTTACGCGGTGCGTTTCGTGGGAGAAAACGCTTACGTGGTAACTTTCAAACAGGTTGATCCATTTTATATTATCGATTTATCTGATCCGACCAACCCGAAAAAAGCCGGCGAGTTGAAAATACCTGGTTACTCTTCATATCTACATCCTTTGTCGGATAAGATGATTTTGGGGTTGGGTATGGAAGATTCAAAATTGAAATTGGCTTTGTATGATGTGAGTGATCCAAATAATCCGCAAGAAAAATCGAAATATTATTTGGACAATACTTGGTCGGAAGCGCTTTATAACCCGCATGCTTTCTTGAACGATTCCAAGCATGAAGTTTTCTTTTTGCCGGGCAGCAATGAGGGTCTAATAATTTCGTATGCCGATGATAAACTGGAATTGAAAAAGACGGTGTCTGATTTTTACGCTTCACGTGCGGTGTATATTGATGATTATCTTTATCTATTGGGACAGGATGAGATAAAAGTTTTGGATGAAAATAATTGGCTTTTGGTCAACGAATTGGATATCGCCGCGTTTGGTTGATAAAAAAATGATATTTTGTAGGGACAGGTTGCAACCTGTCCCTTTTTTTGTCGACCCCGACAAAATGATACAATTGATTTGGTTATTATTGATTAGTAGGGGCAGGTCACGACTTGCCCGACAAGAATGTAAGAAACAAATAATTGTGTTTATAAAAATTATGGAAAATAAAATTTGTCATCTGTGTAATTCCCAGTTCATCGTTACAGATGATGATTTAAAATTTTACGAGAAAGTATCGCCCGAATTTGCTGGCCGAAAATATCTGATCCCCTCCCCGACTTTGTGCCCGACTTGTCGGGAACAGAGAAGATTATGTTGGCGCAATGAAAGAAAACTATACAAAAGAAAATGCCATCTGTGCGGAAAGGAGATGGTATCGATTTATGCGCCGGATAAGGATTACAAGGTTTGCTGCGCGGCGTGTTTTTGGTCGGATCAGTGGGATCCGGTGGATGTGGGACGGGATTATGATTTTGGCCAGCCATTTTTTGAACAACTAAATAAGTTGATAAATGAAAGTAAATTATTGGGATTATTGGGAACTAATAACGAAAATAGTGATTTTGTAAATCATGAATCGGATAGTAAAAATTGTTATCTCAATGTCGGTGGTCATTTCAATCAAGATTGTTATTACAATACATATTCTTTTAACGGAAAAAATAATATTGATAATTACTGGATTTGGTATTGTGAAAATTTATACAACTCCTTGAATTGTGCCAAATGTTTTAATAGTTCATATCTCAATGATTGTGCCGGTTGCACAGATTATCATTTTTGCCAGGATTGTTTGGAATGTAAAAATTGTTTTGCTTCGGCTAATCTTAGTCATAAGGAATATTACTTTTTTAATCAGTTATTTACACCGGAGGAATATTATAAAAAAATTGATGAATATTTGACTACGCAATCGGGAATAGAAAAGGCAAAAATAGAAGCCAACAGTCATTTAAATAAATTTAGATATAAATTTGCTGATTTAATTTTTTGTGAAAATTGCACTGGCGATCATTTGAAAGGTTGCCATGATGTCGAACATGGATTTTATTGTGAGAGAACAGAAAACTGCAAAAATATAAATATCAGCACGGAAGTAAAAGACTCACATGACATCGATTCTCTCGGGTGGAGTGAATTGAATTATCAAATATGTTCGGCTTATCAGATTCCCCGGAGCGGATTTGGAGCTCATTTGGTGGCTTGTCAAGATTGTTGGTATTCGTTTGCCAATTTCAACAGTCAAAATTTATTTGGTTGCGTGGGACTCAATCATAAGCAATATTGTATTTTAAATAAACAATACACTAAAGAAGAATACGAAAAGTTGGTACCAAAAATTATTGAACAAATGAAAGTCGATGGAGAATGGGGAGAATTTTTTCCGATGGCCATTTCTCCTTTTGGCTATAATGAAACGGTGGCGATGGAATATTATCCTTTAAACAAAGAAAAAGCGAAAGAATTGGGCGCCAAATGGCAAGAAGAAGATTTTGGGATCAAATACACTGGGCCGTTTTATGAACCGAAAGATATTTCATTCTACAATCCCAAGACTAATCCCGAGGCGGAAAAAGAAATCGAAGAATGCAAAAAGGGAATATTGAAATGCGAAGTAACCGGACGTCCATTTCGAGTTTTACCACAGGAGTTGGCGCAATATATTGAGAAAAATATTCAATTGCCGCGTCGCCATCCTGATCAGAGGCATCTTGATCGCATGGCCAAACTTAATCCGCGACAATTATGGCACCGACAGTGTATGTGTGAAAATCAATTAACAATTAATAATGAACAATTAACAGGGGAAACAGAGTGTCGACATCAGGGACGTTGCACCAATGAATTTGAAACCACCTACGCCCCCGACCGCCCGGAGAAGGTTTATTGTGAAGAATGTTATCGAAAATCAGTTATTTAAATTCAAACACTTTAAAACTCTATAGACCAAAGAACGCCGTCATTCTGGAGCCGGAAGTGTAATCACGCTCCGACATCCAGAATCCATTTCGATATTTTTTCTGGATCCCGGATATTGAAGCGGATTACCTTTCAGTTCCAGGATGACAACAGTCATTTTGTTATTTTTTAAGCGTTTTAAAGCGTTTATAAGAGTTTTGCATTTTATTTATTGGGTTTGCTACTGTTTACTAGGTTTGATATGTTTGTATTGTTCATTATTAATTTTTAATTATTAATTGAAAAAAGCTATGTTTCGAACACATACTTGCGGAGAATTGAATAAAGAAAATGCGGGACAGAAAGTAATTTTATCCGGTTGGGTAAATAAAAGTCGTAATCTGGGTGGATTAATATTTATTGACCTACGAGACCGGTATGGAATAACGCAGATAAAGATTGAGCCGGAAAGAGCGGAGTTGGCGGAAATTGCTAAAGAAATCGGTAATGAATACGTAATCAAAGTAGAAGGAATAGTAGGGACAAGACCGGGACAGGAGGGGAATAAAAATATGGCAACAGGGGATATTGAGGTGGTAGCGGAAAATATGGAGATATTAAGCCAAGCCCAAGTACCGCCGTTTGAGATTTTTGCGACGGACAAAGAAGAACCGGCGGAGGAGTTGCGATTGAAACATCGCTTTTTGGATTTGCGCCGAGAAAAGATGCAACGTAATATCGCTTTTCGAGCCAAGATGGTGCGATTGATCCGGGACTTTATGGACGATCATGATTACATTCATATTGATACGCCGATTTTGACTTCATCGTCACCGGAGGGGGCACGGGATTATCTGGTGCCATCACGTCTGCACCCGGGTAAGTTTTATGCCCTACCCCAGGCGCCGCAGCAATTTAAACAGTTGTTGATGGTGGCCGGTTTTGATAAATATTACCAAATTGCGCCCTGTATGCGCGATGAAGATCCGCGCGCGGATCGTTCGCCGGGAGAGTTTTATCAATTGGATGTAGAAACTAGTTTTTTGACTTCCAAAGAATTTCACGACGAAATGGAACCACTATTTATCGAGCTGACAGAAAAATTGGCCGGAAAAAAAGTGAAAGAAAAGCCATTTCCACGAATACCTTTTATCGAAGCGATGGATAAATATGGTTCAGATAAACCGGATTTGCGCTATGATTTGCCGATGATTGATCTGACTCATTGGGCCAAGGAAACTGATTTTAAAGTTTTTAATAGTGCAGCCTGCGTCAAATCTTTAGTGATAGACGGAGCGGACAAGTTGTCGCGAAAAGATATTGATGGGGATTTGGGCGAACTGGCCAAAAAAATGGGGGCGAAGGGTTTGGCGTGGTTGAAATATAATGATGGAAAGTTTGATGGCGGTATTGCCAAGTTTTTTAATGAAAAACAGTTAAATGATTTGGCGGAAAAATTGAATTTGACTAATAATCAGTTAATCCTTTTTGTAGCTGACGAATATTCTGTGGTGGTCGAATCTTTGGGCAAAGTCCGAAATCGAGTGGCGGAGAAATTGAATTTGATTGATCCGGACTTGATTGCCTGGGCCTGGATTATCGATTTTCCGATGTACGAATTGAACAAACAAACCGGTAAAATTGATTTTTGTCATAATCCATTTTCAATGCCGCAAGGTGGTCTGAAAGCACTGGAAAAACTTGATCCACTGAAAATCGTGGCCGACCAATACGATATTGTGGCCAACGGCATTGAATTGTCCTCGGGAGCGGTGCGTAATTATAATTCGGAAATTATGTATAAGGCGTTTGAAATTGCCGGTTATGGACCGGAAGTGGTAGAAAAGAAATTCGGGGGAATGATTAGGGCGTTTTCTTATGGCGCTCCGCCGCACTGCGGCTTCGCGCCGGGAATAGAAAGGATGGCCATGGTTTTATTGGGAATGGATAATATTAAGGAAGTGGTGGCTTTTCCAAAAAACAATCAGGCCCAAGATCTGCTCATGAACGCTCCGAGTGAAGTGAGCGAGGAACAACTGAAAGAGTTGGGAATTGAAATTAAGAAAAAATAATATACTAAGAGTTTTTTGATGTTGAAAATATTTTATAGATATTGTCCACACAAGAATCATGCCCCAAGACCAAAATGGTTTTCGAAAAAAATGTGCTTTATTAGTTTTATAAGAAGTTATGATTTTTTTATAAAGTCAAAACTGAATTGTGCTTGTATCCCTATTTTAGCTATTGACAGACACAATGAATTAACCGGGAGTGAAAAAAAATGGTTTTATGAAGTTTCGAGAAAATATAATTTTGAAATTTTAGAATTAGAAAAAAATAGTAATTGCTTGAGTTATTTGGAAGTATTTAAATTGGCGTTAAATTTCCATGATGATACTGCAATACTGTTTGCCGAAGATGATTATTTATGGAGAAAAGATAGTATATTTGAATTGTATTTCGCGATAAATAATTTGCCAGCCGACTATATCACCCCTTACGATCACCCAGTAAGATATGACAATTTTTTTCCCGAACCTGATTTTATTCACTGGGAAACAAAGATATTTCTTTCTTATCACCATCATTTTCGACCGCAAGAATCAACTTGTATGACCTATATTAGTACAAGTAAAGTTCTGAAAGAGGACAAAGAAATTCATAAAATGTTTTCGGGAACTAACCAAAAATGCCCAAATGACAGAGAATTATTTAGGTCATTACAACATCTTGGGCGACATATCGATCAAAAACATAAAAAAAGATTATTACTTGGTCCATTGCCTTCATTGGCGACTCATGCACATCTACCATATTTGGCTCCTGTTGTAGATTGGCATAACGAAGTAAAAAAAGTAAAAAGATTTAAACTAACACAATGCATTTAAAAAAATTCTTTGAAACTAAAGAAAATTCAAAAACATATCTGTCATGCAATAATTTGTCTTATGAACTCCCGGACAGAACTCTTTTTGAAAATATTAATGTTTCCGTTAATCAGGGAGATAGGATTGCTTTGATAGGTGATAATGGAACAGGAAAAAGTACATTGTTAAAAATTTTTTCCGGTAAGTTGTCCCCTTCAAGTGGCACAATTCACAATAATAAAAAATCATCATATTACCTGCCTCAAGTTGATTTTTCAATTTATAACGACAAACAAACTGTTGGAGAATATCTAGCTTCAAAAAGAGATGAATGGTGGGAGGTTGAACAAAAATTGAAAATTGTATTTGGAATCAAGGAAGTTGATTATGAACAACCCATATCAACTTTAAGTGGTGGTGAAATTACAAAAATGAACTTAGCTATTGGACTATGTTTTGATCCAGACATTCTTTTTTTAGACGAACCAACAAATCACATCGATATTCTAGCGATGGAAAATTTGATAGAAACTCTTAAAAATTATCATGGAGCATTGGTAGTTGTTTCACATGATACTTTCTTTTTGGATCAGACAACAAATAAAGTTTGGTGTTTGGAACAGGGTCACCTTACACTATACGGAGGCAATTATTCGGATTATTCAAGGCAAAAACAGATTGAGATTGAAGCACAAGAAAGAAAATATGAGGCTTTCAAGAAGAAACTACAAAAATTAAAAAAATCCGCTCAATTGGAACAAAAAAGAGCGGAGAGGTCCAAGAATACCGGCAAAAAATTAGCCGGGGATAGAAGTATGTCAAGCATGGAAAAAGGGACATTTGCCAATATAGCATCATCTTCGGCGGGCAAAGGAAATAGTAAATTTAATGAATTAATAGAACAAACCCGAGAGGAGATGAGTGAGAATCGAATATTTAAAAAAAGATCTATTAATACTGGACTAACAACTGAGAAAAATATTGGTCGAAAAAATTTGTTTACCATAAGACATGAGAAATTATCAATTGGAAAAAAAATTCTTATTGATGATGTTAATATTGAATTGAAGTATGGGGATAGAATTGCGATTTGTGGAGCCAATGGATCCGGAAAAACAGTTTTAGCCAAGTTTATATTAGGCAAAACAGAAAATATTAAAACAGCTTATATTAGTCAAAATTATGAAATTATTGATCCAGAAAAATCACTTTTAGATAATATTTTCAGTTTAAATTCGAGTATTTCATACGAAGTTGCTAGAAATGCTTTAGGCAGATTCCTTTTTAGAGCAGAAAATATTGTACAAAAACAAGCAAAATTTTTAAGCGGCGGGGAAAGAGCAAGATTGACGTTTGCCATGATTAGCACCGCATCAATCGATTTACTTGTCTTGGACGAACCAACTAATAATTTAGATATAGCTACAATCAATGAGATAGTTGATTCGTTGCAGGAATTTCAGGGAGGAATATTGGTAATATCGCACAATATTAATTTCTTGAAAGATATTGGAATACACGACTCATACATAATTAGTCATTTAAATATGAATAAAATGATATCTTCTCCTCAACAAAGCGAAGTATTTTACAAGGAATTAATTGAAAGAATTAAATAAAATCAATAAGATTATTATTTTAGCCGGCGGAATAGGTTCTCGCATGGGTGAAATAGGTGATTTTTTGCCAAAATTTTTATTACCGGTTGGCGATCATACTCTTTTGTTTCGTTTATTGAGTCAATTGAAATTTCAATTTGATGACTTGGTTATTTCCACAAATTCTCATAATTTTCCCGTTCTTACAAAATATATAAAAAAATATTTCTCCGAATTCAATATAAAAATAGTCGAGAATAAATATCATGCAAAATCAGCGGTATCCGCTTTGTATCACATACTTAAAAGACTGCAATGGCAAGGACAATTTTTGTTGATTTTGAGTGACATATTTTATCTAGATTTGCCTTTAAGTAAAATAGGATCTGGTTTCACCCAAGAAAGTGATGTTTTGTTTGGCACAAAATATAAAAATCCTATCGAACTGACTCGAGGAGGAATTATTGTCACCAATAACCACCGGAAAGTAATTGACATTGTAAAAAAACCATCAAAAAAAATAAAAGATGGGGCGAGATGGTCCGGAATGGCAATCTGCAATCAAGGATTTTGGAAAGATTTGTCAAAATCAATATGTAGGAAAAATGAAAGTCAAATTGACTTAGAAGAGATTTTTCAGTACAGAATTTTATCTGGTCATGCGGCTTCTTTTATTGATTGTGGGGAATTTGTAAATATAAATTCTCCACAACACTTATTATTAGCCAATTTATTATCAATGAAAGAGAAAATCGGCAAAACAAATAGTTCTTTGACACAAGTAATAAATGATACGAAAAACAATATTTTGTACGACAAGAAAAATCAATTATGAAACTGATGATTTTGGAACCTAATTTGAGAAATTCATGTGGTCATTGCTACGAAGCAATGAAGACCATATCTTATTCTATCCGAAAATTTAATGAAATTGAAAGTTATTTCTTGGTTTCGCATAAAAATATTACAACTGAGGTGTTACTTGAATTTGACAGAATGTATCCTTTGGCCAAGGTTTCATGTTTTGAATCCCAAGATAATAATATTGCTTATAAATATATTCACGAATTGATAAAAAAATTTTGTCTATCAAAAAATGATTTAGTAACAATAACTACTGCTCATTTAAATGAGTTGTGTGCTGTGGCAAAACTTTCTCATGAAGTCGATTCACCAAATTTTTTAATGCAAATTCACCAGTTTTTTCCCCCATTGGCAGATTCTAATTTAGTGAAACTGAACAGAAAAATAGAGAAAACTATATCGACTGAATTTAAAAAAACTTTTTCTTTAATAAATTGGCAAAAAGTAGTTGTTGGTACCACACCGGTTCAAGAACTAAATAATAAATTATCTTTACTGGCTGAAAGAAAAATTGTTACTTTACCCGTACCATTTCCAGTTCCAGAATCTAATAAGAAGAAACTATCAAATAAAAATGAAATAAAAATTGGGTTTTTTGGTGATAATAGAAAAGAAAAAGGATTACTTCCTTTTCTTAGGTATCTTAAAAAAGAATCTTTACTTCAAGAAGTTAAATATATTATCAATTTCCAATCTCCTCGTTGTTATACTGTATCTGAATTTCGGGAAATTGATGATATTGTAAAGAACCTTCAAAAAAATCCCAATATAACAATAATCAGAAATCCTTTGTCTTCAATTGAATATCGTTCTTTTTTGAATTCTTGTGATTTTATAATTCTGCCTTATGATCCGAAACATTATAATATTAGGATGTCAGGCATCGCAATTGAATGTGGTATTTCAGGAATTCCAATCCTGACTTCAGAAAGTACCAGCATTGCCAATCTAATCCATCGAAAAAAATTGGCAGGGGAAGTATTCGTCTTTTCTGACGAACAGTCAAAATTTAATATTAATTTATATAAATCCATAAAAAAAATAAAAAAAGATATTGGAGGCTATGGTGAAAAAGCTCAATTACTGAAAAATTTTTATCGGAAAGAATATTCTGCCGAAAATTTCATAGAGAATTATGTTTTAAAATTCAATAAATTCCTAAAATGCCAAATTTAATTACAATAGCCATACCCACATATAATCGCCCTAAATACCTAAAGGAATCACTTTCTAGTGTTGTTAATCAATCATATAATGACACAAAAATTGTTGTTCTGGACAATTGTTCAACTGTAAATATAAAAAAAGTGGTTGATAGCTTTAAAGACTCTAGAATTACTTATATCCGACATCATAAGAATATTGGGATAATAAAAAATTGGAACTATGCAATAGATACTTGTAGAACGAAATATCTTTCAATATTTCATGATGATGATATTATGCATCCATTATTTATTGAAAAAGCTATTACTAATCTTGAAAATCAATCTTCGGTTGGGTTTTTGTATACTCAGGCTAATAAAGTCACAGAAAAATTAAAATATATTTCCATTTGGTCAAAATTATATCCAAATACTGGATTAATCAAAGGATATGATTATTTAAAATACACTATTGATCAAGGTTGTTGTATTACAATAGCGCCTACTGTTGTTTTTCCAATTTGTGTTTTCAAAACGGTGGGGTTGTTTAATGATGACCTCTGTTATAATTCATTTGATTTTAATATGTGGATCAGGATTGCTAGCAAATTTGATGTATATTTTATTAAGGAAATTTTGGTAGATTATCGCATTCATAAAAAACAGATGAGCGAAATATATTGGCGATCAAAAGACAAAGCCAAGGGACGATTGGCGACAATGATAGAGTTATATCAAGCTTTATATTACTTGTATCATTTAACTCAAAATAAAAGAAATAAAAAGTATAATGATTATTATTTAGAAAAGATAAAAGAGTTTACCCTGATGACTGCTAAATATTCTCGGATTTTGATACCAGATTTATGATTTAATCGTTAACAATAAGAAAAGACATATTTAGGTGAGGAACAACTGAAAGAGTTGGGAATTGAAATCAAGAAAAAATAATAATTGCCGATATATAACACCCTGATAATTGATTTATTCAGGGTGTTTTGGTTGACCAAAAGTGGCTTTTGACTTAAACTAAGAGTCATAAACTTTTTTATTAAAAAATCTATGGCAAGTTTACAAGAAAAATTTTTGAAACTAGATAAATTATCCAGTTCAATCGATAGTAAAAAAACATTAGGTGGTACTTTAAATAATACTTCTTTTGAAGAAAGATTATACAATATGCACAAAAAGCCACCAACCCCTGATCAAGTTACTTTGGCGAAGAGTTTGGGTATTAGAGCGGAAACCATAGAAAAACTTAATTGTTCACAGATGAGATGTCTGTTGAACCGAACGATGGATGAATCCTTTAAAAATGAACTGACAAAAAAGAATATTTCCGTAGGAATGATTATAATTGATGAAAACGGTCGGCAAGGCAAAGTATCATCAATACTCCTTCTGAGTCGTAAGATAATTATCCAATACAAAGATAACGACGGAAAAATAAAATCCCGTCGGACAGGATTAGCCGATTTTGATAAATTTAAAATTGTCTAACAAAGTAAAACCCGCCAGTAAAGGCGGGTTTTACTTTGATTAAGTTTCCTGATAGCCAGAAATTAGCCAACACGTTGGACGGTTATGGAGTCGACATCGAGGGTGGTTTGTCCGGTGGTATAAACACGGAATTCTAAATTGCCGCCGGCAACACGATGATAATAGAGGGTAACATAACTGTAATCATGCGAATAAAAATCATCACTGGTCAATTCTTGCCAAACATATCCACTACTGCCACCATTGTTGACTACTTCGACACGAGCCAAAGTGCCAGTGGCTTCTCCTTGGTTTTTGATTCGGAAGGTAACCGCATAATCACCGGGAACTTGATCGGTGGTGTAGGGACCATAGATTATATATCCCGCACCATCAGTCGGTGTGGTTTCAACGTAGATTTCTTGATTGTAGCTATCAGCCTTGATTGTGCCAATACCTTGATTGAGGTCTTCGGCTTGATAGACGATATAATCACTGGTTTTGTTGATAATCTGAATATCATCAACGGCAATATCGGCTTGATCGTGGAAATACACCCGATACTCCATCACGCCACCAACACCTCGATTGAAGTGGAGGGTAAAATTTTGCCAAGTATCATTGGTGGCAAACATAGTGCCAGTCAAGTTTTTTTGCACATAAGTAGCCGTGCCGCCGGGATTGGTAATTTCGATGGTAGCAACCGGCGCGGTGACTTGATTGTCGGAAGTTTTGAGACGGAAGACAGCATAGTAGTTTTGATTGGCCAATTCGGTACTATATGGTCCATAAACCATAAATCCGGCCGAATCGATACCGGCAACCGCTTGTCGGGCTTTGCTGCCGGAATAATAATCGCCGGCAATAATAGAACCGGTCTGGCTAGGCAAATCTTCGGCTTCATAGGTTTTGAGAGCAAAATTACTATTGGAATCGATAGCGACGCCATCTAGTTTGAAAAAGAGATCGTCGTGATTACCATAGGAATAAACGCGATATTCCAAACGATCATTGTTTTCTACTTGAAAATCTAGGCCAAATTTTTCGTAATTATTGGTGGTGGCAAAATCGGTGGATTTAATATCGCGGGCAACGGACAAAGCGGGGTGAGTCAGATTATTGACTTCCAAACGGATAACTTCTTGATTGATTGAATTGTCAGAAATAGCGGCGACAAAATTGGCGCGATAATGAGAAGAAGTAGTCAAATCAGAAGCATAGGGACCAAATTGGGCAAAACCACGATCGCGACCGTCAAACATAGTTGCCATACTTTCGGAAGCAGTGCTGTCGTAAATTACATGACCGACTTGGTGATACAAATTTTCACTCTGATAAGTCATGGCTGGATCTTTTTGCAATAAACTAACTTCGGTGTAATCAACTGTCAGATCACATAAACCATAAGTATAAACACGATACTCTAGTGAACCAGTGGAGTTTTTTTGGATTTTTAAAAAGAAATTTTCCACCATACTGGCCGCATTGAAATCAGTGCCGCGAATATCCAAATAATACCATTCAGATGGATTGGCGGTATTAACTGTTTCTACCCGAGCAATAATATTGGAGTTGCTAATGTCGGGTGTAGCTAAACCAAATTTGACCAAATAGGTATTGCCACTAATTTGATCACCGACATACGGGCCATATTGTAAAAATCCGGAACCGTCACTAGTAACGGCTTGCACAGCTCGGCCGCCGGAAAAAGATGAATCATAGACTACTTGTCCGATCTGATGATAGAGTGATTCACTTTCATGACGGCCTTCAATAGTAGAAAGTCCTTGCTCGCGTCTGATTTGACTGATGGCGGCCGAGACATCCAGACGACCAAAACCATATTCAGCGGTCCAAGTTTGACCGGCCATGCCGGCTACTTGATGAGCGGAAGAATATAGATAATTCTTGATTTGATTGGAAGAAAGGTCTGCTTTGTAGCTCAATAATAAAGCCGCGGCACCGGCGACATGAGGAGCGGCAAAAGAAGTTCCGCTCCAAGTTTGGTAGGAAGTATCATTATCGGCATAAGCGGTATATACGCTAACACCCGGGGCGACCAAAGCTAGTTCGGGACCGGCATTGGAAAAATCAGCTTTAACATCATTTTTGTCGACTGCACCGACGGCAATAACTTGACTATAACGAGCAGGATAACTGATTTCTTGACCATATTCATTGCCGGAGGCAGCTACGATAGTTACTCCCTTGTTGGCTGCATATTCAATGGCGTTGCGCATATAAAAACTATCATAGTATCCGCCCAGACTGAGATTGATTACTTTGGCGCCATTGTCGGCAGCATAGTAAATTGCTTCGGCTACACTCCACCAGGTACACCAACCGCCGGCGTCACAAACTTTCAATGGCATAATACTGGTTTGCCAGTTGATACCGGCCATTCCAACACCATTGTTGCCTTCGGCGCCAACAATGGAAGCGACGGCGCTACCGTGACCATAATCATCGGCGGGATTATTACTATTATTAACAAAATCATAGCCGTGTACATCATCAGCATAACCATTGAGATCATCATCCAAACCATTGTCGGGAATTTCACCGGTATTGCTCCAAACTTGGTTAGCCAAATCTTCGTGGCCCATTTTTAGTCCAGTATCAATCACGGCAACAACGACATTATTACTACCAGTGGTTTCGTCCCAGGCAGTTTCCATACCGATATTTTGCATATTCCATTGTTCACGACTGTATTGATAATCGTTGGGAATGGTAGCGAAAAGTTGATAAGAACCATTGTCTTCAGATTGATCTACTCCGGTGATTTTTTGAAAATCGGCGGCAGAATAATTTTTCAAACGGGAAGTAGTCGGCAGATTATTTTTTTCAATCAAGACGTAACCATTTCTGCTAACTTTCACTTGTTGGTAATTGAGACCGTTATTTTTTAAAAAATTATCCAGAGAAGTCGACGAAGATAATTTGACAATTACTCCGGTGGAAGCAGGTTGACTCTTGGTCTCCAGAGTCTGACCTAGGACTGGACTAGTTGATAAAAACAGACTGAGAGATAAACCTAGCGTGAGAACTTTGCTCAGCAAAGAAAGTCGCCTCATAGTTTTTTTCGTTAATAATAAATTCTAAAATTAGTATACCTTAATAATGTGCTTATTTGTCAAATCTGGATTTTGTTTTCACTAGTTATTGGTTTTTTACCAATTGAATAAGCAAGTAAGTTTACATACACTAAAGACAGAAAAATTATTGGGAGGAAAAAAATGAGGATTTTAAAAGGAGGACTAACGCTAATAACTATACTGGCGTTACTCGGACAGACAAATTTGGTTTGGGGAGCGGCCAATGACTATGATTATTCGATTTACCAAAAGTCGGATAATCCGGTCATCAAGCAGGGAGAGAAAGTGATTTTGTGGGCCAAGATTCAAAACACAGGTCAAGCTACTTGGTATGGAGATCGGGCTACAGTGAACACGGCTAATCCGATTCGTTTGGGAACTGTTGAACCAACCGATCGGCACAGTAGTTTTTTTACCCAAGACAACTGGATAGCAAATAATAGGGTTCACAAGGCGGACGAAGAGGAAATCGCTCCGGGCGAAATTGCTTCTTTTGGTTTTTACGCCACTGCCCCGAGTAATATGAATCCGGGAGTTTATCACGAATGTTTTGCACCGGTGGTAGAAAACGTAACTTGGCTGGCCAATAAAGGAATTTGTTGGGATATTACAGTAGAAAAAAATACAGATGACAAAACCTACCAAGCGGAAGTAATAAATGATTATGATACGAGTTTTATCCAGTTGGCGCCGGGCGAACAAAAAAAGATAACTTTGAAAGCTAAAAACGCCGGGACGGCGACCTGGACGAGAGAAGGACAATATCCAATGCACTTGGCAACGGATAAACCCAAGGATCAGCCGAGCGTTTTTTCTGACACCAATTGGTTGAGTGAAAATCGATTAACGGCTTTGAATGAAGAAAATATCAAGCCGGGAGGGATGGGTAGTTTTTCGTTTACTTTAACCGCACCGGCAGATGCCGAGCCGGGAGAATGGTATTACGAATATTATCGTTTGGTAGCGGAAGGGAAACAGTGGCTCGGTGATTCCGATTCCTTGGATGCTTTTTATTGCGGCGGCAAAAATTTGGGAGAGAAATCAGCTTATATTCAATGCGCCGATTATTATGATGGTTTCATGGTGGTAGTAAGTATAGTTGAAGATGTTACCAAGATTAAAACCAATGTGGGAGAAGATTTTACTATCAATTTGGATTCCAACGGCACTACCGGTTACGCTTGGGAAATCACCCAACAACCTGACGAAAATATTATCAAGTTGGACAAATCGGGTTACGAAGAAATTTGTCCGGATGATTTGGTTGGTTGCGGTAATCCGCAATATTGGACTTACAAAGCACAAAAAGAAGGAGAGACCGAATTGGAATTGCAGTATCGTCGTTCTTGGGAAAGCGCCGACCAAGCAATTCAGAAAAAAATATATAAGATTGTTGTTTTAAGCAAGATTGAAGCCCAGAATAATTTACAGAAGATGACAGAAAATTTGGCGGAAGTAAAATCGATGGAATACAACGGTGAATTCAAGATGACCAATGAAGAACCGGAAATTAATTTGGATATCAATTTTAAAGGCGGAACGGATGAAAATACTATAGATAATCCCTTGGGATATTTTTGGCTGGGATTTGATTTGCTCAACGCCGAGGAAGATTTAAATTATCAAGGAGATTTGGAATGGAGGATGATAGATAAGGCCAATTATTGGAAATTGAATTACGAGAATGAAGTTGAAGATAGTGATTTGAGTAAATATCTGGAAGTGATCAATAATCAATGGATAAAAATTGATGAAGCGAGTGCCAAGGAAACGCTGGAACAAATTAATCTGGGATTGGTGGACGAAGATTTATTGGATTGGCAAGAAGCTTTGACAGGGGAACAAAATGAACAAATTGAGGAGTTGAATAAAAAATACCAAATCATCAAGGCAACCAAGATTTTGGCTGATGAACAGATCGGAACTGTATCGACTTATCATTACCAATACATGATCGACATAGAAGAGATCAACCAATTAATGGAAGAAATGAATCAGATTTTATCTCCGGAAATGAATCCATATCGTAGTATGAATATGGATGATATGGAAAATATTACCGGTGAAATCTGGGTGGGAAAAAATGATTTGTTGCCCTACAAAATGACGGTGGAAATGAATCAGGCGGCGGAAATGGAAATTGATAATCTTGATTTTGTTTTGTATTTCGAAAATTTTAATAAATCTTTGACAGTTGAAACACCATCTTCGGTCAAGACTTGGGAAGAGATTTTGGCTGAGTTGGAAGAGATCGACAAGATTGCTTAAGTAAGAAAAATGAGATTTTTTAAGGCCCCGGCAAATGCGCTGGGGCTTTTTTAAATTTTTAATTTCTAATTTTTAAACATATAATAAAAATAGTTTTATTTTATGATCGAAATTGTGAACGAACAAGATGCTTTTGGAAAATTTGTTTTGGATGGTTTATCCGATCATTCTACAATGTATATCACCGAGCGTAGCGATGGTTATGTAGGTATTTGCAATCGGGATGGTCTGTATTTTAGTAAATACAATGATTGGACTGATCTTGATAAGAATATATTGAAACTTGCTAAAGGAAAGATGGTGGACGTCGGAGCAGGTTCGGGGAGAGTGACAAAATATTTGCAAGACATTGGCTTGGAAACAACCGCAACGGATATTTCTAAAGGGTGTATAGAAGCTTGCAAGAAGATAGGGGTAAAAAAAGCTAAAGTAGTCGGTATTGAAAAGCTCGACAAAGTCTTACCTAAAAATTATTTCGATACGGTTTTGTTATTGGGACACAATTTTGGTTTATTGCCAGATATAAAAAAGGGACGAAAAATTTTGCGCATTCTGGACAATATAACTACAGATAAAGGAATAATTATCGGTCACACTATGGATCCGTCCAAAAGCCAAAATCCTATTCACCAGAAATATTATCGCCTGAACACTTTGGCCGGGCGTTTACCCGGGCAGATCAAGATGAGAACTAGATACAGTATTTATAAAGATCCTTGGTATGATTACACTTTTTGGCGGGAAGAAGATTTGAGAGAGTTGATCAAAGGAACAAATTGGCAAATTGATTTGATTGAAAAAGAGCCGGAAAATTCGAGTTATTATGTGGTTTTGAAAAAGAGGAGATAGATGATTGATCGAGATTTGATTATAAAAAAATTGGCTGAAGGATTGAAAGACAATAAGTCGGTTTTGGCGATGTGGTTGGAAGGAGCGGATGCCAATGAATTGGTTGATGAATATTCTGATTTGGATATTTGGATCGAGGTTAAAGATGGAACAGAAAAAAAGATAATGAAAAAAGTGCAAACTATTTTAGAGTCGATGGGAGAATTGGATTTGGTGAGCGACAAGAAAAATACTCATCCGAAAATTTTGGAATACGTTTTTCACATTAAGAATACAAATCCTTTTTTGCTAATAGAAATAGCTATACAATCCAAAAGTAGAAAGTTTTGTTTCGTCAAAGAATTTGACCACGAGAAACCAAAAGTAATTTTTGTAAAAAATAATGTCTTGAAGTATGCGAGTTTGAATAAAAAAGAATGGGAAAAAGAATTGCAAGATGATTTAAAACAACTAAAAAATATTTTTAGGCAGCAAAGCAGAGTCAAGACAAAAAGAAAAAATTTTTTGGAAACATACTATAGTTATTTAGAATGGACAATTGAGCCATTGATAAAAATATTGAGAATAAAATTTTGTCCGTTTAAAAAAGATTATGGTTTTAAACATCTTGATCGGGATTTGCCTTGTGAAGTAGTTGGCAAACTAGAATCATTGATAAAAGTTAATAATATTAATGATTTGGCCAAGAAACACAAAATCGCCCAAAAATGGTTTGAGCGGTTGATAGGAGAATAACATTAGAAAAAGATTTATTTATATCTAGGATTTTATTTTTAGTAAATGAGCTAGTTTTTGTTAATAAATTTGGAGGTGAAATATGGAAAAAGTAATTATTATCGGTTCGGGGCCGGCGGCGATGACGGCGGCGATTTATACCGGGCGGGCGGAGCTGAATCCGTTGGTGATCGCCGGGGTGCAGTGGGGTGGTTTACTGATGTGGACGACCTGCGTGGAAAATTATCCGGGTTTTCCGGAAGGAGTGATGGGGCCGGAATTGATGATGCGTTGTAAACAACAAGCAGAAAAATTTGGCGGCAGGTTTGTTTTGGATAATGTGGCCGAAGTAGATTTGAACGGACCGGTTTTGCGGGTCAAAGTGGGTGAAGAATGGCACGAAGCGGAAGCGATTATCATTGGCGCGGGGACCAAACCACGCACTTTGCGTTTACCGCGAGAAAAAGAATTTATCGGTAAAGGTTTATCGGTATGTGCTACTTGTGATGGCGCTTTATACAAAGGGAAAGACGTGATTGTGATTGGGGGCGGGGACAGCGCGATGGAAGAGTCCAATTTTTTAAGCAAGTTTGCCAACAGTGTAACAGTTTTGGTGCGTAGTGACAAAATCAGAGCCAGTAAAATTATGTTGGAAAGAACGGAAAATAATCCCAAAATTAAAATATTGTACAACACCGAGGTAACAGAATATTTGGGAGAGAATTTATTGAGCGGAGTAAAAATAATCAATAACCAAACAAAAGAAATTGGTGAATTGGCAGCTAGCGGTTTGTTTTTGGCTATCGGGCATGTGCCGACTACGGAAATGTTTAAAGGACAATTACCAATGGATGATTTGGGTTATTTGAAAAAAGAAAAAAACAATATGTCGGCAATCGAAGGGGTGTTTATCTGTGGTGATATTGAAGACGGACGTTATCGCCAAGCAGTTGTGGCCGCGGGCGATGGCTGTAAGGCAGCTTTGGACACGATTAGATGGCTGGAGAGGAGAGAGTAATTTCAATTAACAATGAATAATTAATAATGAACAATAATATTTAAAAATAAACTCTTTGAAACCCTTTTAAACTCTTACAAACTTAAATTAATTATAAGTTTTAAAGAGTTCCTAAGGGTTTTTAAGGGTTTGAATTGGTTTGGCTGTAATAAAAATAAAATATCTTCGTTAACACTTATGGACGATAGTAACAATAACATTGACTCACAAATGGAGCAGGAATTGGTCGAGCGGGCCAAGACGGATGATTTGGCTTTTGGCGAATTATATAATATTTATTTTCCCAAAATTTTTGGTTTTGTCTACAAAAGAGTGGGGCAAAAACAAACATGCGAAGATATTGTGGCGGAAGTATTTATGAAAGTTTTTACCAATCTAAAAGAATACCGGCACCAGGGAACATCTTTTGGTTGTTGGATTTACAAGATTGCGACCAATAAATTGATCGATTATTATCGCGGCCGCGGGTCGAAGACCGTAGCGGCCGCGGAATTGCCGGAAATTGTCGCCAAGGAAAATATTGAGGAACAAATCGGGCAAAAAATTCAACTGGAAAAAGTGCAAAAAATTATTTGCGAGCTACCAGAAAACTACCAAGAGGTGATAAATCTCAAGTTTTTTGCTGAATTGAGTAACCAGGAAATTGCCAAAATTATGAAAATTTCGGAGAACAATGCGGGGGTTTTAATATTTAGGGCGTTGAGGAAATTTAGGGAGGAATACGAGAAAAATAATTTTTAATTTCTAATTTTTAATTTCTAAACATATTTCGATAGGATATTCTGATATTTTTCTTAATTCTACCTTGCTCGTCCAGTTTAAAAATTAAAAATTAAAAATTAAAAATTTAATAAATGGATCAAGATTTCAATAAACAATTAGACGAGGCGATCAAGACGGGGGATTTTGATCAAATTAAGTGTAATAATGACGAAGAAAGATCGTTATTGGAAGCAGGAAAGAAAATTTATCAGGCAAAATTTAATGAAATTCCTGCTGATAACGGTTTTAAGCTACAATTATTAACCCAGCTAAAACAAGCGCGGCAGGAAGAAGGGAAAAAAATGGAAAATGTGGCAAGCAAAGGGTGGCAGACGGTGGCGTGGGAATTTTTGACGAAGAGAAAATGGGTTGTAGGCATCGCGTCATTTCTTTTGGTGGCGCTTGTGGCCTCCTTATTGTATTGGTTGCCGGGCGGGAATAAGGGAGCAAATGGTATTTTGATACCAAAAGCTTTGGCGGATGAAATGTTTACTTTCAAAGCAACCAAGATGGACAGTACCGGCTTGGCCGAAGAAAGTGATTTTACCTTGACTAGCAAAATTGATTTGACACTGGAAGAGGTAAAAAATAATCTGAAAGTTGATCCTGATTTCCAGTACGAAATCAAGGAAATTTCCGCGCGGGAGTTTTTGATTGATAGTCAGGAAAAATTGAATCCGCAGCAGATTTATAAATTTACTTTACAGACCACGACGCAAGCGGATGATAATGTTTTGGAGAGTAAAGATTTTGCCTGGGCGTATCAGGTAAAAAATAATTTCAAGATTGAGAATACTTTGCCAAGAGACAAAAGTAATGATGTGCCAATAAATACCGGAATTGAAATAACTTTCAGTCACGAAAATTTCGAATCGATAGAAAATTATTTTTCGATTGAACCGGCAGCCAAGGGAAGATGGGAAAAACACTGGCGGACGATGGTTTTTGTGCCGGAGGATTTACAACCCGGAACTATGTATACAGTAACGATCAAACAGGGATTGGCTTTGACCGGTTCTGACCAAAAATTGACTCAGGATTATGTTTTTCAGTTTGAGACCAAAGGTGAATACCAGGATCGAATTGGTGATTTTTCTTTTTCTGATCAGTTAACTCAATTTCAAGCCGACCAAAGACAAATTTTGTCCTTGAATTCTTTTGTTTACGACGAAGAAAAATCTTCGAAGAAAGAATTACCAATGACCATTTTTCAGTTTGTCGATGCCAAGCAATTGGTTGATTATCTAAAAGTGAAGGGTGATTATCCGACTTGGCTTTGGTATGACCGAACCAAAGAAGCACAATATGAGACAAAAGAGATGAAAAAACTTGGAGATTTCTCGGTACCTATTTTTTCTCAATCATATAACAACTTTGTGAGCTTTATCGAAATGCCGATTCAGTTGGAAACTGGTTATTATTTGCTTCAGAGTGAAATGAATGGATTTACTCACCAAGTGGCCGTGGAAGTAACGGATCTATCAGTTTATGAGTCGGTGAATACCAATAAAATACTTTTGTGGGCCTGGAATATCAAAGAACAAACACCATTGGCGACGGCTACCGCCAAACTAGTCGATGATGGTGATTTGGGACAAACTAATGCAGAAGGAATTTTGGAAGCGCCAACTCCTTTGCTTTTGCAAAAAACTTACGAAGACGCCAAACAATTTTATATCACGGTTGAAAAAGACGGACAAACGCTCGTTTTACCAATTAACGCGCAAAGAGCTTGGGATTGGGAAATTACTGACGATGAACAAGTAGGTAATGATTATTGGCGTTATTTATATTTTGATCGCACGACTTACCAGCCGACGGATAAAATGAAATTTTGGGGAACGGTAGCGCCGCGGCAAGCCAGTACACCGACAATAGAAAAAATGACGGTTAGTTTGGAAAAATGGGATTACTATACTGAAGATACGGTAGTGGCAGAAAAAGAAATTAATGTTAAAAACAATTATTTTGATGGGGAAATGGATTTGCTCAATGTGCCGGTTGGTTATTATAATTTTGTTTTGCGAGACGGAAATCGGGAGATCAATCGACAAGCAATCAGTATTGTTGATTACATAAAACCGGCTTACGAATTGAAAGTAAGTGCTGATAAAAATGTAATAGTCAGTGGTGAAGAAGTAAAGTTCACGGTCAAAGCTAATTTTTTTGAGGGAACGCCAGTGTCCAATTTGGCTTTGTCATATCAAGCCTATGGTGATATTTCGGGTGAAATAACCACCGACCAAAAAGGGGAAGCCAGTTGGTCAATTAAAATAGAAAAACCGGAGTGTACTTGGGACAATTGGAACTGTTCGGTTGATAGCAATATAATAACTGTTAAACCTTTGAATCAAGTGGAAGAAGGAGAAATAGTCGGTACAGCCGAAGTCAAAGTTTTTTCCGCAAGTTATTTTTTCCAAAGAAATCAAACCGAAAATTATGAGCAGCAAGTTGAACAAAATGAAAAACAAATTTCAATCGCCGTCAAGAAACTGGATTTTGAGGCCATGAATAGTAGTGATGAATGGAATTATTATTTGGGCGATTATCCCGGCGAAGCGGCGGCCAATTATCCAATAAAAGTAAAAGTGACGGATGAATGGTGGGAAAAAACGGAGAATGGTGAAGAATATGATTTTCTTAGTAAACAAACTGTTAAAAAATATGATTATACCGACCAAGAAAAAACTTTCTGGGAAGGGGAAGCAATGACTGACGAACAAGGTAATTATGTTTTTACTATTACCCAGCCGGAAATTGGACATCAATATTATATTAAGGTCGGTTTGACGGATGAAGCGGGCAGATTTATGAGAGATTCATTTTATTTGCAAGGCAGTGATTATGGTTTATCTCGATATAATCAATATATTGATAATTACAGATTAGAATATGATGGATCGGATGATTATGCTACTGAAACAAAAAAATATAAAATCGGAGATAAGATCGAAATGGAGTTGGTTAAAAATAACGAAAAATTAGCCGAGCAGACAGAAAAAAGATTTTTATTTATTCATTACCAAAATGGTTTGCAAGATTATACTCTTTCCACAACGCCACAACACGAAATGATTTTTGGTGAGCAACAAATTCCCAATGTTTTTGTTGAAGGTCTGTATTTTGATGGCACGAAAGTTAATACCACCAATACACTTTTGAATAAAGATGATTTTGAATATGACTACACAGAAAAAGAGGCGAATATATCTGTCCAGACCGACAAAACAATATATTTGCCGGGAGAAAAGGCGGAAATAAAAATCGATGTTCGAGATAAAAATAATCAACCGATGGCGATGGCCGGAAATATATCGCTAGTCGACGAAGCGTATTATAGTTTGTTTGATAATAATGTTGATCTTGGCGCTTATCTTTATGATAAAGTTGGCGAAGGCAATATTTCGCGCAGTTCTTCGCATGAATCATATTTCAAATTATACTCACAGGGAGCAGGTTGTTTTACCGGAGAGACACAGATTTTGTTGGCCGACGGGACGACAAAAAAGATGGAAGAAATTGCTGTTGGAGATCAAATTGCCACTTTGGCGGCACCGGACGAAAACATTTTGGTGACTGATCGAGTGGTGGGTAAAGTAAAACATTTGGTCGGCGGATATTTACTAATTAATAATCAGCTGGAAGTAACGCCGATACATCGAATATTAATCAACGGCCAGTGGTTGACGGCCGGCGAAGCAAAAGTCGGAGACCAATTGATGAATACCGATGGCCAGCCGGTGACAATTTATTCAATCGAAAAGATTTATCAGCCAACTATCGTTTATAATTTGACAACGGAAAACACTCACACCTTTATTGCCGATGGTTTCTACGTACATAACGCTAAAGGTGATTCAAGAGAATCTTTTGAAGATACAGCCTTGTTTTTAGCTTGGCAAACGGATAAAAACGGACAAACCAACATCGAAGTTCAATTGCCGGACAATCTGACTAGCTGGCGGATGATAATCCAAGCGATTGATAACAAACAAAATTTTGGACAAAAAGTGGATGAATTGGTTGTCAAGCAACCAATTCGGGGAGAAATGGTGATAAACGAAAATTATCTGGTTGGAGACAAACCGCAAATTTCTATGCGAGTTTACGGCGACGGTTTACAAGGCGGGGAAGATATTAAAGCGGTTGTGGTAAGCCAAAGTTTGCAACTGAAAGAAGAAAAAGTGGTAAAGCCTTTTGAAGATTTTGAAATCAGTCTAAACAATTTGACGGTTGGAACGCATGATTTGACCTTGACGGTATCCAGCGGAAATTTGAAAGACAGTATTAAAAAAACTTTTTTGGTGCAAGATAGTTATTTGACCAAAAGGCAAAGCCGCTATTTGGATTTAAACCAAAACTCGACAGTTCCCGTGGAAGAAAATAGTAAACGTAGCCAAGTCAAATTGATGAACAAGGATGTCGGGAAATTTTACCAACTACTGAGTAATATTTACTGGCAAAAAGGAAATAGAATCGATCAATTGGCGGGGGCGCAAGCGGCTGGAAAATTATTACAGGCAGATTGGCAGGAAAACTGGCCGGAAGTTAATTTTGATAGTACTCCATACCAGAGAGATGATGGTGGCATTTCACTGCTCCCCTATTCCGATACTGACTTGGAGTTGAGTACTTTGATTACGATGAGCTCGGCCAAGGAAAATTTTAATCAGGAATTGTTGAAAGAATATTTTAGAGATATTGCCGACAATAAGGAAACGAACACCAACAATCTGGTGAAAGCTTTATGTGGATTGGCGGGGTTGGGCGAACCGGTATTGAATCAAGTTAATACTCTAAATACTAATAAAGATTTATCAACGGTTGACCACTTGTATCTGGCAGTGGCGATGGAAGAAATGGGAGCGAAAGAATTGGCAAAAAGTATTTTGCAAGAGATTTTGGATAATAATTTAAAGAATACAGCGGATGAAAGTTTTGTGGCCAGCGGTGGAGAACAAGATAATCTGGAGGCGACCAAATTGGCGGCAATCGTGGCTATGGCGACCGACCAAAAGGATCGAGAACAGATGTTAAATTTCTTGCAACAAGCGGAAAATCCGGAACAGCCTTTGGGTTTGATTATGATAGCTTATATTGAAGCGGCTAAAAAACAAAATATTCCGTTGAGCAGTACCATTCAAGTTAAATGGAATAATGGCGGAAAAAAGGTGGAGATCAAGGGATACGAAACAACAGGTTTTGATTTGACCAAGGAGGAAATGCAAAGTTTGTCATTGAAACTGACTAAAGGTAACGCGGTAGCGGTAATAACTGATGAAATTCCCGCTCGGCCGGAAGATTTTACCAATAATTCGCCAATAAATATTAAGCGCGAGTATTGGGTTGGCGACCAGAAGGTTGAAAAAGTTGAGGCCGGAGAGGTAGTCGAAATTCGTTTGTATCCGCAAATGACCAATCAGGCTGAAAGTTATTTAATTCGCGATATTTTGCCAAGCGGCTTGCAACCTATAACTCGTGCTTATAATTATAATTTTGATAAGGGTAGTATTGATTGCGCTTATTTTTACCATCCTACAGCAATAACCGGACAAAAAGTGGATTTGATGATTTGGTACGGCTGGTATAGCGGACATTGCCAAGTGGGATATATCAGTTATCAGGCCAGGGTAGCCAACAAGGGTGAATTTGTTGTTGAACCGGTGTCGATTCAGTCAAATAAAGATATAAAACAGGTTTCAATTGGGAAGAATGATTTGGATGTTTTGAAAATTGAATAAAAATCAGATATTTTTATAGAACGATGTAGGGGTTCAAGATTTTGAACCCCTACATATTTTGTGGTCATTTTACCTTGATTTTTATCTGATAATATGAGATAATATGAGGATTTGGAAAATTATTTTTATTATCCTATGACTTTTAAACAACCATTATTTAAAAAAAATATATATTCTGCTGCTGGTTTATGGCGGAAGAAAGAGGAGAAACCTAGAGAAAAAGAGGAATTGCTGCAATTGAAAGGAAACGAAAATACAGTGGACGATCAAAAAGATATACAGGAAAAATCACCCATTCAGAAGTATCTGGATTATTTATGTGTGACAGCCGGAGTGGAGGTTGATTCAACGCGAGTCAAAAAATTGCAAAAAATCGCTGATGACATGACCGCGGGAACCAATAAACAGGTAAGAATCGTAATATTAAATAAAGGAAAAAGTGAAACAGCGTTTGCCTTGGAAGATGGGACCATATGCGTCGGCCAATCATTGTTGAATAAATTGGATTATATGGACGAAATTGCTGGAGTGATCGCGCATGAGACGGGCCATATTATCAATAAAACACACAAAAGAGGTAGGGAAGTTAATCCCAGACATGAATTTGGGTTTGACTGGGTTCATGAAGCGGCCGCCGATCAATTGGCTGCAGATCTTTTAAGAAAAGCAGGATACAATAGCCAAGGTTTAATTTTTGCTATCGAAAAAATATCTGGCTACGAGAGAGGCTTTGAACATCAATCCGGTGTAGCTAGAGCCTCAGAAGGGGTAATTGGTCATTTTTTGATTGACTATCAGACAAGTAATAAAGATATGGCCATAAAATCAACTGAATACAAGAAGTCGGTCGAGATGAATCAACTGGAAAAAACTATGGAAAAAATAAAATGGTTTAAGGCTCAGGAATTGCAAAAAATATTGCCGACTTTACATCCGCGAGATTTGGAAACATCTTTTAAAAAAATGATGGCTATGCAAAATTATTCTTTTGCACCAAGTTTTAATTTTCAAAATGAACAGCAAAAATTGATAGATGTATATTATCAATTTTTTAAAGAAAAATTAAAAGAGGAAAAAATAAAAGAAGAATACATTGATGTATATATTTCTTCTTTGGCCCAATATTATCAAGAAAAGCTATATCGTCATCCTCTGAAAAATTTTGATAATCTAGTCAAAGTATTAAAAAATTTCGATGGAAAAAATGATTATCGGATAATGAATAAATTCAGTAAAATATTATTTGATCGAGAACAGCAAGTCTGGGAAAAGACTCCAAAAGGTGCCTTTTTGGACGGCTTAAGTCAAAATATTTTTGATAAAAATGTTTATCCGAATAAATTAGATGGCATTTCTTTGAATAAAGAGCAACTAATCGAGTTATGTATCTTGATTAATAATAGTGGCGATAAAATAGAATCTGGCGATTACGATCGAGATAGATTGATCAGTGAATTGACAATGAGTTATTCTCAATCAACATATTTGGTGCTGGCAGAAAATTTTGAGGAAAATAAGGAAGCAATCAAAGAACAACTATTTGATTTGTGGCAAAGTATGACAGAAGCAGGAGAAGGCTTTAAAAAATATTCTTTTAGCCAAAATGATCAACACTCTTTAATATCTACAGGTATCTGGGAAAAAATGGAAATTGAGGAAAAGTTGGATAAACGCAATGGAAAAGAAAATCAAACCAAATGCGAGATGATTGAACAAGAAAAAATAGCAAGGGTTTATTTTTTGAAAGAATGTTTTGACGAATTTTGTGGAAAAAGTTTGGAGAGAATTTCCGCTGAAAAAATTACTGAATTTGTAAATAATTTTTTGGGAGATAAAATTAATAATAAAGAAAGATTGTCGAGAGATTTTTTTCAATTATTCGAAGAAGATTTCGGCGATAAAAAACCTGAATTGAAATTAACCAAAAATGAAAGAATAGAACTGATAAATTTTCTGGCCAAAGAAATTGACAGAAAAAAAATACAAGTAAAATACGATTTTGCCTGGATTTTAGGAGGCAAAGAAGCCGAGGAACAAAATTACCAAGATAATTTGGAACTGAATGAAAGATTACTTAAATTGGATTTGAAATTGAACCTATGCGTATTTTTGTTTAAACATGATGGACCGGAATTTTATCAATTTATAGAAGAAGCTATTAAGGCTTCCGGGATTGATTTACAAAATTTAAACCGAATACAAATAGTAAATTTGTCCCGTACTTTGCTAAATCTAGGACATTTGAAGATATATGACAATAACGGTGAAAAAAAATATTTTGAACCGGGAAAAAATGATTCTTATCCTGGCAATAATTATGCTTATTTGTATCAGATTGACGAAAAGTATACTCCGGAAAAAATAAAAATAAAGATGATGGATAAATTTGCTGGTTTATCGATTATCCAAACATTGCAGAAAAAAAATGAGGAAATGAGACAACTTGAGGTGGATAATCTTGAAGAATTGGACACAAAAATACAATCCTTCTTGAAAAAAATATTGAGTTATCACTCCAAAAAATCGAATTCAATTTATGATAAAGAAGATCCCAATGAGGCAAAATACAATATTTTTTCCAGCGAGTTGAAAAGTCTATTATTGTTTGATCAAGAAAGGAATAGTTTTCAAAGAATAATTGATGGCGGTGTGCCAGAGAAAAAATATGATGAATTGTATGATTTTATCAAAAAATATTACCCAGGTGGAAAAAAATATTTAAAGGCGATTAGAAAAAAATATTTAGAATCAGTTGGTGTTGGTTTGGGAGATAAAACTAATTATTTAATAAAAAATTTTGACGAAATTGGAATAGAAGGAATGATCATGGTAGGAGAAGAAATTAATGAGATGAAAGATTATTTGACTTTTAGAGACAAGATGGGTCACCGGCTGGAAAAATATTTGGAAGGTTCCGGAATTGTAGAGATAGCAGCAAATATAGATTTTCTTTCAACTTTTTTTGTTAAAGACTTTGAGGAATTACTGGCGACCTGTTCGACTCATGAAAAAAATATTCAAGAAACAACTGAACACTTAGGGAGACTCTGGGCGCAAATATTTTTAAAAAACGAGAGTTATTACAATAAGCTGGATAAGAAATTTTATCTTGATGACAATTCCAGGATATTTTTTCGAAGTTTAAAAGATATTGTCGAGGAAATAAAAAATTTAAGTTATGAAAAGAAATTATCTTTGGTGCACAAAGCCTTGACTGAAAGCAATGGGGCATTGTCTTCAAAAGAAAATCGAAAAAAATTGGGAGAAATACTAATTAATTCTCTTGGAATAAAAACCGGTTTTGTTGCAGAAGCTTTGAAGTCAGCTTGTCTGAAAGCTGATGCCAAATATATCGCTTTTCCTATTTCACAAATGTTGGCCAAATTGCTTTTTCGTTCGTATGATTTGGATAAAATTGATTATCAGAACATGCAAGGTTATGTAGAAAATGAATTTTCTGATAAGGAGATAATGGAAATCTACAGAGCATCAACAGATGATTTGAAGGAATTTGGAAATGAATACAAGGATTTTCCGGATATTGAATTGACGGAAATGGCCAAATCTAGTAATTCGATATACGAAGAATGTCAAAATAATTTAGATCGTATTTTGGATATCGACAATGATATAAAGGAAAAACAGGAAGAAAAGTTTGACTCGACCGAAGCAATTATTTCCGCTTGTGAAAGAAATCCTTTGTCTGTTCGCACCTTGCAACTATTGGTTCAATTGAGAAAATTTGATAAAAAAACAGAGGAAAGATTGTCCAAATCTTTGGATGCCAATGAGGGGTTGAATAAATTATTGTTTTGGGAAAATTTATATCGGTTCACCCAACAGAATAGCGAGATAAATAATTTTAATCAGAGCGTAAAAAAAGTTGGCAAAAAAGCCGGGGGCGGAAGTTTGTTTACAACATATCTGGCGACTAATGTTGATAATAAGGAAATAGTAATTAAAATGTTGAATCCCAATGCGGAAGCATTTATTAACGCCAGTTGGAATATGTTGCATGACACCTTGGATGATGTGATCAGTAAAAATCGAGGTCAGATTAGAAAAGAGGCACAATTGGGAAAATTATTGGTTGATACCTCGCAAAATTGGTGTATTAATGATGTAAATTATCATGATTTCTTAGAGAAAGATAATAGATTCAGAGAAATTATCGAGAGATTCAACCGGGATACAAATTTGGATTTATACAAAATACCAAAAGTGGTTTTTGAAGAAATAAAATTAAAAAGCGAGGAAAAATCTCCGGGTACAACCGTTAATCAAATATTGAATGATGAAAATATTAGTATGGAACAAAAGAAAAATTTAGTAAATAGAGTTATGGATTCATTTATGACGCAACTAAAAAATGAAACTGAAAAAGAAAAATATTTGATTCACTCTGATCCACATATCGGAAATTATATGGCCGATTTTAACGGTGATAAAGTATCAGAGATTGGGATAATAGATCGAAATATGTATCTGGAGTTTGAACAAAAGGATATCGATATCTTTAAAAAATTTTCACAAGGCGATAATTATAATTTTATTACCTCTTTTGTAAATAGGGTTTTAGATATAAATAAAAATAGAGGGATAGCTAGACAATACAAATACGCTTTAATAATGGGACAAATTTTAACAGATTATTCTCGGGTCAGGTTAAGGGGAAAAGAGGATAGTTTTTATGTTTTTCAACAGATGATGGCAAAAATGGCAGAAAATAAATTGGACGTGCCGTTAAAATACCGATTGATGATCAGAAATATTCAGGCATTTAAAGAGTTGGCAAAGAAATATGATATTGATTTTGCCCAATATCAAGAATAATTTTATAATGATTTTATGATGACTTTTATCAATTGGTATTATCGAAATTTAACCGTCGGACTGATGGGGGTTTTACTTGATCTGTTTGGTACGGTGGCGGAAATGTTTGCCATCCCAATCATGGCCAAACATATTTTCGAGCCGCTTTATCAAGATTATTCTTACACTGGCCGCATTATTGGTTTTTTTATTCGCTCGGGACGAATTGTTCTGGGCTTGATCGTGGAATTTATTTTTTTGGTGTTGATTGGTCTGGTTGCGTTGTTTTGGGTTTTATTGCCGATAATAATTGCGGGTAAAATTGTTTTCATATTATTTACGATGTGGGGCCAAGGGGTATGAACAAACTAAAAGTTGATCTTATTGATTGTCAAAATTGCGCAATAAACAATACCGGGGGAAATTGTATTTATTGCCAAGGGAAACAATATTTGGCCAAAGTGGGTGGTTGTATTTTGTATTGGGGGCCGAGTAAAGATATTACCTTGATCAAAACGCCGGAATATTTGCAGTGGAAAAAAACGGTGCGGGTGATTTTGCTTGTCGCCAATATATTTTCTTTACTGGCGACAACTGTCATTATGACAATTATCGCCATCAAGGACGGCAAAAATTTTGTTGAGGAAATTTTGATCAAAAGTTCGCCGGCCAGTTTTTTATGGTGGGTACTGGCGGGTTTGTTATTGGTTACGGCGTGCGTTTATTATTACAAAAAACCAAAAAGTAAGCCGGTGAGAGATTTTGGGCCGGTGCCGACGCATGATAGTTTGTACCAGCGAATAGACGTAGCCAATGTTTTTGACGACGATTTGGTCGGTGTTTTAAATAAAGCGATTATCGCGGCCAATCAGGCCAAAAAAAGACCTAATATCTGGTGGATGTTGAGAGAATTAATGAAAGACAATAAATTTTTGTGGTTGATTGTCAAAATGGAGTTGAATCCCCAGGTGATTGTCAGTTTTATCGATTTTAGTTTGACCAATTTTGAAAGTCCGGTTGACTGGGAAAAGGCTTGGGACAAAGTGTTGTTGGAGGCCTATTTGGAAGGCGCGCGAATGCGCGCCGAAGCTATTTCTTTTAACCATATTTTATTGGCCTTGGTAAAAGCTGATCCTGATTTGGCGCGAATTTTTGGGGAATTGGGTCAAACGGTTGAAGAAATTGAAACGGTTTGTTGGTGGCAGGAAAAAATTAATCAACAGATTATTCACAACCGTGAATATCGGGAAAAATCACGTTTCAAACCGATGGGGCATATGAACCGAGCTTGGACGGCAGTGCCGACGCCGATTTTGGATAGTTTTGGTCAAGACCTGACGGCAATGGCCAAGTTTGAAGCTTTGGAAAGATTGGTGGGGCGCGAAAAAGAGATTGCCCAAACGATCAATGTTTTGGAAAAAATGTCCAAGAATAACGTGATGTTTGTCGGGGAATCCGGAGTGGGCAAATCAACGATTGTTAATGGCTTGGCTTACAAAATGGTTTCCGAGGAAGTGCCGGAAATGTTGAAAGATAAAAGATTAATCAATTTGAATATTACTCGTCTGTTTAGTTCGGCGGGCGACGGGGCGGAAAGGTTGTTTTTGGGAGCACTCAATGAGGTGATCCGGGCGAAAAATGTGATTTTATACATTGATGATTTGCATCTATTGGCGGGAATGAAAACGCATTCCGGCGGAGTAATGGATGCTTTGGCAATTTTATCGGAAACATTGAGTAAATACCGAATCCAATTTATCGCTTCCACCAGTCCGGAAGGTTATTCAAAATATATCAGCACTTATGACCAAATAATTTCGGAGTTGACGACAATCGAAATTCCGGAGGTGGACAATGAGACGGCGATTGCGATCTTGGAAGAGGTTACTCACCGGATCGAAAATCAAAATCAGGTTTTAATCACCTACCCCGCTTTGAAAATTGCGGTGGAGTTGTCGGCGGATTTGATTACGGAAAAGAAGTTGCCATCGAAAGCCTATGATTTATTGACAGAAGCAGCAGTGGTAGCTCGTAACCAAAATAAAAAGTTGATTGCCAAACAGGATATTATCAATTTGATGCAGGAAAAAACGCACGTGCCGATTGCGCAAGTGACAACGGAAGAATCACAATTATTACTCAATCTGCACGATGAGTTGCATAAACGAGTGATTGGTCAGGAAATGGCGGTCAAAGAAGTATCTGAGGCGATCAAGCGAGCGCGGGTGGGCTTGAAAGATAAAAGTAAACCGATTGCTTCCTTTTTATTTGTTGGTCCGACTGGCGTGGGAAAAACTGAGCTGGCCAAGGCTTTGGCGGCAATTTATTTTGGTGATGAAGAACAAATGATCCGGCTGGATATGAGTGAATATCAGGAAGTGAGTGATATTAAAAAAATTATTGGCGCGCCGCCGGGTAGTGCGGAATTTGAAGAAAGGGGTTTGCTCACCGAAGCGGTTAAAAAAAGTCCATTTAGTTTGGTTTTGTTGGACGAGTTGGAAAAGGCTTATCCCAATATTTTGAATCTGTTTTTGCAAGTGTTGGACGAGGGAAAAATCAAAGATAGTTTGGGCCGGACGGTTAAGTTTAACAACACGATTATTATTGCCACTTCCAACGCCGGAACTTCCAAAATTCAGGAAGGGATAAAAAATGGTTTACCGCACAAACAGATCGAAGAACAATTGATGGAGGAATTGAAAAAAGTGTATCGCCCGGAATTTCTCAATCGATTTGACGGGGTGATTATGTTTGAGCCACTCAAAGTGGAGGAAATTTTACAAATTGCCAAGTTGATGATTGGTAAAATCAACAAATCACTGGCCAACCAAAAAATTACCGTGGAGGTAGGAGATGAGGCTTTACGATCATTTATTGCCGGAGGATACAATCAGGAATTTGGGGCCAGAGCGCTGTATCGCACTTTGCAAGACAAGGTAAAAAATGTGATCGCAGAGAAAATGCTGACGGGTGAATTGAAAGAAGGAATGAAATTGACCATTGTCAAAGATGGCGAGACGAGGATGGAAAGGGTGTAACTGACAAATTTTCAATTTTTAAACACTGAAAAACCCTTGTAAACACTTTAAAACTCTTAAAAACAAAATTCATTTTATTTGTTTGTAAGGGTTTAAGAGAGTTTGTAAGGGTTTTTATTGATATTTACAACTTCACACGGGATCTGTTGGAGGCCGGCGAGGTGGCAGGCCCCTACTCGCTCGTGGCCGGAGAGGACGATGTAAAGTGGGCCGGCGGGAAGGTTGATTTGAGCCAATTTGATTGGTCGGGAGGGACGAGAAAGAGCAAAGTAGGAATCGAGATTGGAAGGGAAATGAGGAATGAGAACAAGTTGTTGGACTAGTTGGCGAAGATTTTTTGGTCCGGCGGACAAGAGACGGTGGTTGGGAATTATTTGACTGACAGCCACCCAGGAAAAAGCGGAATGGTTGGTTGATGGCGGAATGGCAGGCGGACAAGATGTTTGTTTGGCAATAGCTTGACGCAGCCCGCGCCAACGTTGATCGATACCTTGTTCCCAACTAATCTGATTGTCAGCAACCAGTTGGAGTTGAAGACAAAGACTTTTGTAAATCTCCAACCGGGAAAGTTGGTTGGTGGCAAGATTATTTAGTTTTATTGATTGGAGAGTAGGCATACGAATGCAATTTTTAATTTTTTAATTTCTAATTTTCAATGACCAATTTTCAATTTTCAAATAAAAAAATCTCATTTTTAGAGGCGAAAGCGTAATCGCGTTTTAACATCCTTAAATCCAGAAAGAAAAAAGTATTAAAAATAAGGAAATGGTTCCTGGATATTGGAGCGGATTACCTTCTACTTCCAGGATGACACGGTATATTATTATCATTGGAAATTGAGAATTGAAAATTGGAAATTTTTTATTGGAAGTCTATATCTTCCAAATCCCAGGGGCGTTCGGTTTTGATGTAGTTGAAAATCGGAGCTAACCGCAGTTTCCAGGGAGTCAAGAAGGCTTCCCAGATGATTTTGTTGCTCATTTTGGATTGGCCAAAAGTGCGGTCGACAAAGGTGATGGGGATTTCTTTGAGGCGCCAACCTTTTTGCCAGGCTTTGTAGTGCATTTCGATTTGAAAAGCATAGCCTTCGGAGACGATTTCATTGAGATTGATGGATTGTAAAACTTCGCGGCGAAAACATTTGAAACCGGCAGTGGTGTCGTGCAGGGGCAAACCGGTAACCAGGCGAACATAGAGACTGGCAAAAAAACTCAATAAAAAGCGAACGATTGGCCAATTGACCAGCCGCCCACCGCGAATGTAACGAGAACCAATTACGAGATCGTATTTTTCGATATTGAGAAAGAAATTTTCCAGACTGGCCGGGTCGTGGGAAAAATCGGCGTCCATTTCCATAATGTAATCAAAGTGGTGTTCCAAGGCATATTTGAAACCCATGATATACGCCGTGCCAAGACCTAGTTTACCGGGGCGCTCGAGGAGTTTGAGATATGGATATTGATTTTGCAGATTGCGGACGATGGTGGCGGTGCCGTCGGGTGAACTATCATCGATGACGAGAATATGAACATCCGGCACCATGGAAAAAATTTCGGCGACCAGATCGGCGATATTATCTTTTTCGTTGTAGGTGGGAATAATGACAATTTTTTTTGGATTTTTGTTTTTGTTTTGAGTTGATTCCATTACTTATTTATTTTTATTTTTGATTTTGAGTAAACTAAAATTGAGATCAGCCAAAGTAACAAGATTAATCGGCAAGTCGCTTTCTTTGACTACTTCCCGGCAAAGACGACATTGGGATTTATTTTGACTTTTTCGAACGACTTTTTGGTTTTTTGACATATTTTTTGGTTATTGATTTGTGTTTGTTTTTATTTTTGGTAATTTTTTTCTTGGTTAATGTTTTGGTTGGTTTTGTTTCGAGTGGCGGAACAGTAGTTGATTGATTGATGGTACTCGGATGCAATTGGGGATGGGGAGCAAAGAAAAATAAATGGAAAATAACCCAAAGCAAAGAAAGAAGAGAAATGAGCAGAGCGCCCCACTCCAACCAGGAACGATGATAGGCAAAACGAATGGTGGTTTCGGCCGGGAGATTTTGTGGCAGGCGAACATACATCAGGCCCGGACCGGCACGGTGAATGGTAAGTGATTGCGATTTTTCCGAATTTTTGAGACTGGCAGACCAGTTGGGAAAATAATTTTCTTTGAGCAAAACACCAGTGTAATCATGATCGTCCAGGTTCACTTCGCGGGTTTGGTTGTCGAGCAAGTGACCGGGGCGGGAGACAAAGTTGACGCTGGAATCAAGGCCGAAGGCATAGTGAATCAGATTGGAGACGAAACGACCTTCATCAGTGGTAGGATAATTGTTGTAATGATAAAAAAGATTGAGACCGCTAAAAACGACTAGCCCTTGGTCACGTTTTAGTTCGGAAATAACGACCTTGTCGTGGTTGACTAGCAAGGGAACGGCGTCGGGTCGCAGGTCACTTTTTTCGGCATACAACATACTCCAAGGTAGTTTTTGATCGCCATAAATGGCCGGACCGAAATTATTTAAATCGACATCGGCAAACAAAGAAGTTTGGCTGTCGGCTTGCAAATCCCAGGTGGTGCCAAATTGACCGGGTTGGATTTTTTGCACCGGAGTGGGCAAAAAGGCAATTACGCCATCTTGTTCAGATAGGACACCGGAAGATTCAATTAAAACGTGACCGCCGGCAGAAGCATATTGTTCGAGTAAATTGAAAGCGTTTTCCTTTTCCAAATATGTGAAATTGTTGAGGAAAATCGCATCAAATTGTTTTAGATCATCAATGGTATATAGATCGATTAGTTGATTGCCGCGCAGAGGAATCAACTGATCGCTACCGATATTTTGTTTGGCTAAAGTGAAAAGCAAATTTCGATAAGCGGTTTCGTCACCAACTACCAAAACGGTTTTGGCGTTGGTAGCTTCTATAAGTGGACGAGGAGCGGAATATTCATACAGATTAAAACGTTGTTGGGGATCGGTATTTTGGTTGCTGTATTGCAAATTGAACAAGTCGGATAAAGAATCAAATTTGGTAAAATTGGCAACCGGAGCGGAAACGGCTAACCATTTGGTGGCAAACCAATCGAGTAAATATTTGGTTTCATTGATATTGTCATTTTGAGCAAAAACGGCATTGGTAAACCAAAAACGATCATTGTTATTTAGAGAATTTAAAGTCGATAGGTTGGCAGTTTGGGCCAGAGAGGGAAAATCATAATTTAGCCAGCGGGAGATAAATGAATTATCATGGGCCAGGCGATAAAGAGATTGATCGGAAGCGGCAGGCAGAATTGAATTTAATGCAGAATCGAGATTGACGCTAGCACTAACAGAACGATAATTTTCATTGGGAGATAATTTTTGACCAACACTGTGGAATGGAAAATACAGGTGGATAAAAAAGAGGATGAGTAAAGTAAGAGCGGCGAAACTAATTTGACGAATAAGTTTACTGGTAATGGCAAAATGATAAACCAGACCAAATAGGATCGGCAAACCTAAACTAAGGAAATAAAAGGAAAAGTCGGGGGAAAGGAAATAATGATATAGTCGGCTGGGAAAGCCAAGATAGGAAATCAGACCATAGGCGGCGAAGATAAGATCGAGGAAGAAAAAAGTTTTTACTATTTTCCAATTATGCCAGGGTAAATGCTTGGTTTCTCGATGACTTAAAGCTAATAAGAAAAATAATCCCAAGAGAGGCAAAACTAACCAAGGTAAAAAGCTACCGTAATTTGCCGCCACCCAAGTAACGGAATCGGTAATTGGCGAAGTGGGATGGAAAAAATCCAAGAAATTGAGTGAAGGATAGGTTGTTTGCTCGACGATCAAGTGCTGACCAAAAAGCGACGGAAAAATCCGGGAAGCCAGTGAAGGCAAGATGGTAAAACAAGCCAAGAGAAGAGCCGGTAGATAGAGATCTTTGATCAAGTCATACAATTTTCGGGTAAAACCAAGCAACCAAGTCGAAATAAAGATTAAAGATAAAATAGAAATGATGGCAACCGCGTGGTCGCCGGCAACTGATAAGGTAATTGCCAAAAGGACAATGAAATAAAATTTTTTGCTGGGATGAGGTTGGTGCAGATAACGGATAACTAGCCACCAGCTCAAAGTCATAAAGGCGGTGGACAAGAAAAACGATAAATTGCCCAAAGCCCATTGTCCCCACAGAGCCGGCAGGGATAAACCGAGCAGGGCGGACAAAAAAGCGGCAAAACGGTTTTTGGTCGATTCATAGACGACCAGATAACCGGAAAGAATAATAATTGTTATAGTCAAAAGAAAAATCAGGTTGATAGCCAGCTCATATGAATGACTAAAAAATTGAACTAGGCTCAGGAAAAAATAGGGCAAGCCACTAACCCAGAGAAACACGGGAAGGCCATTGGACCAAAGTTGACTCCAGTCAAAATGGGGAAAATGCCCAACGATAAACTTGGATAGACCAAGATAGTTGTAGGCTTCGGGGCCAACGGGATAATTATGCCAGAAGCCGGCGATATAGCTGATACAGACAGTAGCAACCAATAAGAGCAAGAGATCGATGGCGATAAATATTTTTTGACTAAAGTTTTTCATTTTTTTATAATTTATTGATGAATTTTTCAGTTTTCAATTGACAATTTCTAATTCTTAAATGAATCTAATTTTTCCAATATCTTTATATTTTGTTTGAAAATTGATGGCTGAAAATTAGTAATTGATATTCGGATACTTCGGTCGGGCTTTTATGACCAACAGTAGCCCCATATTGAACCAGTCTTGTTCCAAGATCTCGTAACCGATAAATTCCATCAGGTGACGCAATTTTTGACCGTCGAATCTTTGGACGTGAGAATCATCCCACACTCCCCCACCCAAGTTGCCGGGCAAGCGAGTCCAGATGGCCCAACCGAGGCGAAAGTGCCAGTTTTCCGCCGGAACCAAGACGATGACTTGACCATCGGGTTTGACCAAACGTTTCATTTCTTGCAAAACCTCGACGGGATTTAGGACGTGTTCCAAAGTTTCCAGCAAAGTAACGGTATCAAAACTTTGGTCGTCATAAGGAAAACGATTGTCAGCGGCGTCATAAACGGCGAAATCAATATGAGGATATTTTTGACTGGCATAGGAGATGGCAGCCGGAGAAATATCAATACCGGTTATTTGGGCGTCGGTGTATTTTGATAATTCATTGGTAAAAGTGCCACCGGCACAACCGATATCCAGCAAGTTGCCTTTGGTGCCGCGCAACAGATGACCGATTTTTCGGAAACGGCGTTGGTGATAGGCACGCTTGAGAGGATGACGGGCGATACTTTCATCGTAATAATCGCCGGTGATGGCTTGATGGATTTGGTCTAAAACTTGTTTGCTAACTTCTTGTTCCATGATTTTTGTTTTTATTTTTTGGTTAAATATAATTTTTATTTATTGGTTGATCTGGCGGGAAATATTTATTAAATTTTTTGGATGACCCGAGCGTTAATTTATTGGCGTCCTTTAGCCAGCGTTTTCAGGAAAAAAATTTCATAAATATTTCCCGCCAGATTAATTATTAAAATCAATTAGTCGATCATTTTTTTACGGCGGCTAGCTAGCAAAACGGCGGCCACAAGAACACCAAGGGTGGTAATAATGACGCCGAGGATAAAACTTTTATTGGTACCATAGGTCAGATGAATAGTTGAAGAATCAAGATTATTTGTTGTAAAAGCAACATAATGCGGACCAACGGTTTCGATTTTTACTTTTTGACCGTTTTGATCGATAGCAGTCAGGCGAGAATCGTAATTCATTTTGAAGACGATTTTTTCGGTTGGTTTTAAATTGTTAACATCTACTTGATAATGATCGGAATCAATTATTTGGTAACTTAAACGTGAATCAGGTTGATTTGGCAACAAATCGGCAAAAGCATTGATGGCTTCGGTATTGGTTTTGCTGGAAATTTGATCGGTAAATTTTTTGCCGGCCGGATCGATAATGCTAAACAGGCTTGGAGTATAACTATCGTCAGTCAATAATACTAATCCACCATCGGCAAATTTGGTTACTTCGGTCAGACCGTCAAAACGTTCATAATTTTCGTAGTCGACATAATGAGTGCCGCTCTGTGGGTAATTGACCAGGATATATTTGATGTTTAAAATTTTGAGCCAAGAACGAAGAATCTGTGAATCATCTCCTTTGTTGATTTGGTAAGAAATATCCGCCCACCAGGGGTTGGGTTGGGCGTTGTCGGCCCCACCGCGAATCTGTGGAACATCACTAAACACATTGAGCCAAAAAGCGGGAGTACCGGTTAGATAAACGCGATCGCCGGTTTTTAAATCGATATGTTGATTGAGCCAAGTAGCGATTTCGTATTCGGCGCTGTGATCCATGGTATTGGGCAGAATAAAGAAAAATGGTCGAGTCAGATATCCGGAAGATAAAATAAGAATGCTAATAAAGATGGCAACTTTGGCAATAACATACAAAGAGTGCTTTTTTATTCCTTGATATTTTTGCGATATGTATTGTAGTAGTTTAGTAAAGAGCATGGCCGCCAACACGACAAAACCCATTTGTGCTTCGGGAATATAACGGTTGGGCTGTGAAAATAGAGAGAATCCGCTGTAGTAATAAACTGTAGCCACAATAAGAAAAACTAAAGTCCAAGCGCCAATTAGAAACCAGCGGAAATTATCGTCGTTGCCAATCATTTTGTGACGTAAAAATAAAGCGAGAGGCAAGATCCCAAAAATAAAGGACAAGAAAACAACCAACATTGGCGGAAGATGAATACTATTTTCCGGATGGATGTAACCACTAAGCAAAATGGATTGGACAAAATTGAAGTCATAAGCAAAGGCGGTAAAACAATAAGCTAAAGCACCGATAAAGAATAAACGCTGAAAATTGAAGTTGAAAGTATAAATTGCGATTTTACCCAAGACGGCGAGAAGAATAATAATCAAGAGAGCGTAGGCGCCAAACAAGTTACTCAGACCGGTTAAAGCAATAAAGAGGGAAGCTAGGATATAATTTTTCATGTCCGGAAACTGATAACTTTTGATGAAGAATAAAACAGCTAAAGGTAAAAAGAACATAGATACCAAGTGTGGGCCTTCACCGTATTGAGCAAAGATAATCCAGTGATAGGGAGGATAACCGCCAATTGACGGACCACCGGCAATTTGAGGGATAAAGAAATAGGCCACACACGGCAAGACAATATACATCAAACTGGCCAAGAAGGCGGTAGTTTTCTTTTTATTCAAAAAATACACTAAAGCATACAAAGAGACAGGTGTAAGCCAGACAAAAAAGGCGGTAACCAAACGATAGCTATACGAAACATCGATTTTGGTCAGATAGGAAAGCAAGGCAATCAGATAAGGAACCAAAGGCGGATAGGTGAGATGAACGGGAAAACCGAAATACCAAAGATTATTCCAGTTGGCGCCGAAATGTTCCAAGACATAACGAGCATTGACAAGGTGAGCGCCTTCAATGTTTTCGATAAAACGGGAATATCCGGGAAGAAGGAGAGGATAAACCAGTATGCCGGAAATAACCAGAAGAATGGCAATTAAGAGCCCATGCGAAAATTTAATTAGATATTTGTTTTCCGGATGAACAACTTGAGGTTCGACCGGGAGTTTATTTGATTTTTTGTGTTTAGACATCTTTTTATAATTAATTTTCAATTTATAATTTTCATTAAATTTTCAATTATTCAATTTATTAATTTTCAAACATTGAGTCATTGTGACATTAGAAATTTATTGAAAATTTTGAATTGAAAATTGAAAATTTCTAAGAATTATGCGCTTTTACTTTAATAAAGTCGGTGTGATGAAGTATGTAGCGGTAGCAAAATATCCAATAAAAGATGAGCCAACAAATGACAAAAAGGGTGCTAACATAATCGTGAAAAATAATGGAAGCGATTTCGCCAAAATAAAAAGCGATCAGGGCAACTAAACTAATACGAACCAGATTGATAATCACGGTACCCAAGACGCCAATGGCGATGGTTTCCAGTTTGCTATTGAAAGTAAATGGGCCTTTTAGACCAACAAACATACTGATAAACAACATGATAAAGCTTTGCCAACCGACGCAATTCCAACTAACAAAAATATTAATCGGATTACTGTTTTTCATAATTTGCAAACCGGTCAGGCTGGAAGTAGCTTCAAGACCAACCAATTTTAGACTGGAAACAACCATTTTGGCTTCAAAGGGAACAACTTGGTATTGCAAGACACGATATAATTCAATTTTACCGATAACAACGGTAATGAATTCATTGAAGGTGCTGACAAAAGGCATGACCAGAAAAGTGACACAGGCCAAAATTATAATTATTTGGAAGTTGGAAAAACTGACGGTTTTTATTTCTTCCAATTCTCTTTCCAGGTTGGTTAGACCTTGGGAAATTTCGGCCAAGTTGGCGGAACCATTTTGCTCTTTGTGCCAAAATTGCCAGCTTTTGAGTTTGGTGAATAATTTATTAATTTTGTTTTTCATATTTGTTATAAGATTTTTTTATTTGTTTTTTTAAAATTTTTCTCTTTACCATGCTCAATATTGAGAAATGAAAAGTAACTATATATTAAGTTTGGGAGAACCTTTTAAAAATAAGTAAGTTTTTATTAATTACTAATCGAATCATTTAGCAAAGATGATTATTTTTTGTTTTGGGAGTTGGAAGTTTTTCGTTTTCGGGAATACCACCAGCCGACCAAGGCCGGGATACCTAAAAATAAAGTAGCTTCCGGAACGATAATGTGCGGGGTAGACAAAACGGAAACGCCGTTATTGAACTCGATGGTAAGATTATCACAGCAACAGTTGCAACGAGGCGAGTTGGAGTTGGCGGTCACGGTAGCGGATTGGCCGTTGGGACTTTTGAGATACCAACTTAGGTTACTACCATTGAAGTTGACTTGGAAATCATCAATAACTCGACCGGGGATAAATGTGGTAGTCTGACCACGATTGGTTGGTTTGGGAGAAAATTTATTTTTGTTACCAACGGCAATACTGATATTGGTGGAATAAGTGTTGTTGTAACCAAAATGAGCGGTATAGGTGCCATTGGTATTGGCGTCGACACACTCCAAGATAGGGGTAACTTTGGGACAAACTGATTGAGCGACAATATACTCGGTATTGGAATAGGCAACGATACTGCCACTTTTGTAGGCACCGATACGATAATAATAACCTTGGCCTTGGGCAATATTGGTGTCAGTGTAGGAAATGGTGGATTGACCGGATAAATATTGATAATAACCATCTTCGGGGTAAGTCAATTCGGAGTCGGTGGTGGAGCGCAATAGCTTGTAGCCATCAATGGTTTGGTCAGTATATTTGGACCAATCAATTTGAATGCTGTTGCAACTATTGGTGGTTGTCAGGCTAATAGTCTCCGGAATATGACAATCAACAATACCGCAGAAACTAATGTCTTCGACACTTTCGGAACTATTGGTGATACTCAGACTGCTTCCTTGAAGCAAGGTAACAGTAGAAGTAAAACGAGCTTTGAGCGAGAGAGAATTGTTGACGATTAAATCATCGGGAATATCGACACTCCAGTTGAAATTATCATTGTAGCCGGAAGAACTGTCCAAAGTGGCAATTACGTTATTATTACTATCCATGAGGGTAAATGTTTCAAAGAGAGTAGCTTGAGTAGAACCAGAAGTGATGGTGTCACCAGTCAAATCCAAATCGGTAAAATGCATATTGATAGTCCCGGAAGAAAAATTATCAGGAATATCGGTCAGGGAATAAGACAGATCCAAATATCCGGAAGAAGTAGGAGCAGTTTTGCTTAAACTGACACTATCCGCCGTGGTTCCTTTAGTGGGATAAGTACCGGAAGTACTAGGTTTGAGAGGTATATAGAAATTGGCATCATCAAGATAAAGACAATTTTCCCCCGATTGACAACTAGGTACGGCTACTACGGCGTGAGCAACCGGAATTATATTCAATTTTGGCAAGGAAGCAAAAAGGTTGGTAGCTGAATTGGTAACAGTATTGGTATTGGCGCTAACGGTAGTCGGACAACTAACGGCGCTACAAGTGCTGGCGGCATCACAATTGCCGGCCGAGGAAACATAAGCAATGGTATAGATTAACTTGCGTTTATTTTGCACATCACAAGTAAAAGCCGGACCGTCACCCAAATTGATCGTCAGGGTAGAAGGAGTGCTTTGGTTGATAGTGTAGGTAGTAGAAGTCAGATATTGATAGTCGCCACCGCTATCATTGACGTGACCGACAGTGAAGCTATAAGTTTTATCAGTAGTGGGTTTATTGGTTAATTTGACGGTTGTCGAGTAGTTACCGGCCGCAATACCACCCGGGTCATCACCGGTGGGACAAGGATCGGAATACCAACTGTAAGAAGTATTTTGCGAACTCAAGGTAACGCTTTGAGCGCTACTGGCGGCGGAAGAACTAAGATAATTACCGCTGTTGAGATAAAGAATGTCGGTACTGGCAGAAGTGGTTTCGGTGGTAGCCAAATAGCCAATTGAGCCGACGACAACAGCTAAAATAATTATCAAAGCTAAACCGAGACGGGGAACACGTTTTAATTCAACCCAGAAACGACCTTTTTTCAAATCATCAGTTTGTTTTTTTTCGAATCTATACAATTTTTGTTGGGCTTCAAAAGCTTTGGCGGTTTGATCCAAACTTTTATTGAGGAGTTGCATATTGGCATCGATCAATTCCAGAGAAGATCCGGCCATTTGTCCTTCCATGACAGCGTCGGTCACTGAACCGGTTTTTTTGGTGCGAACCCAGGCGCCTTCGTGCGGGGAAAATAGACCTTTGAGCGAAGCGTAAGCAAGGTGAGGAATGATGTAATAAATATAGGTCAAGAAAGGCAAGAAATTGTAGTCGCGATCCTCCCCTCTTTCCAGCACTAGACCGGAAATACACATGACCGGTAAGGCCATCAGATTGGTAAAAACCAAACTCCAACCGAGCGTGGCAGTCCAACCGGGAACTTTGATGTGAAAAATCAATTCGCCAATCACCCAACCGATTGTGCCAAGAATAAAAAAGAAAGCTTGCATGTAAAAGGGCGTGTAAAATAAAAATTCAATTTTTTCAACCAAAGTCATATGGGGTGAAAACATGACCTTCCAGAAATAGGTTTTGACGTTCCAGGTATGACCTTCCGCCCAACGGATTTGTTGGCGAGCCAGCTTGTTGAGACTATTGACACATTCGCTGGGAACTTTGATGTCGGGCGTGTAACCAATCTTCCAACCGGCGATATACATGCGAATGGTCAGATTCCAGTCTTCAACGATTGAAGTATAACCATTGTCCATCTGCCAACCGAATTTTTCCAAAACATCGCGACGAATAATAAAAACACTACCGGCAATCATTTTCATTGCGCCAAGATATTGCTGAGCAGTACGTTCAATCATGTAACCACCGGAGAAACCAAAACGAATTCCGGAAGTAACAAAGTTTTCATCTTTATTGAGAACGTGCCACTGGTAGCCTTGGACGGCAGCCAGATTTTTATCTTTATCGAGAGAAAAGGTATTACCGTTTTGAATAAAAAATTCTTTCAAAAAACTTTTGATACTACCGGGAGCCGGGACAAAGTCGGCATCGTAGACGATAATAAATTCGGTGCGGGGATCGGTTTGCTTGATTGCTTCTTTTAAGGCACCACCTTTATATCCTTCGCGATTTTCTCGACGGAGGATTTTGATTTTCGGATGATTGGCGTATTTGGTAATAATTTGGGGAGTGCGGTCATTGCTATCATCGGCAATAATAATTTCGTAACGAGTATAATCTTGTTTTAAACAAGCTTCGATAACTCTTTCAGCGACATTTTCCTCATTGTAAAAAGCCAGGTGGATAGAAACAAATGGTTGGTATTCGGGATTATCGATCACCGCCAAACTGTCTTGATTGATTTGGCGGTAAAGTTTTTTGGCTTTGGGGCCAAGTTTGACTTGATGACGGGTAAATTTGAGTATCTTGGCGGAAAAAGTAAAATTATCGATTGTTTTGGCTGTCTGCGGCAGGAGATTATGTTTTTTGATGGTCCAACTCGAACTGCCGGTCAATAACTTTCCTATCGCGGAAAGCCAATCCAAAAGCAGAGAGTTGAGACTATCATAATCGGATTTTTTCATAACCATAATCAACAGGCGGTGAAGGCGGTGACGCAAACCAATACGCGCCGGATGAATAATGATCTGGTTTTTGGTGCGTTTGATTTCCCAAAAAATATCATGCAATCGCTGGGAGACTCTTTGAAAAGCAGATTGTCCGGACATATTGATACTTTGACGAGAAAAGCCCAAATCGTGTTGATCGATTTGATTGATCAACATTTCGGTTCTAACTCTTTTTTTACGAAATCCTAGTTGTTTGGCGGAACGGATTTGCCGACGGTTTTTTTTGAGCTGATGCGCCAGCATATCGACGGCACTAAAAGAAAAACCTAAGCCAAGATTGTTTTTTTCGGCGCGAACTTGGGCCAAAGTCTGTTCGTCTTTAAGTAAGATAAAAATGGAAAAAAGATAATAACGAACGGAATAAACAAAGAAAAACAAGCCGCAAAATAAGCCAACTAAAGAGCTAAATAGTCCAATGGTGTAGATAATTCCTGAAGTGGGATACATATTAGATATTTATTTTTTTATTAATATTTTTTTGGTTTTGACAAATCTTTAGATTGTAACAGTATTTCTTATCTGGTGTCAAAGGTCTGGGTGTGGATAAGTGGATAATATAATATTTACAGTCTTTGTTTTACTTTTATACATGCCTATTCTTGCGATTTTACAAATTAACAATTAATAATTAACAATTAAGGGAAATTGAGGTGAAATGACACAAAAAAACAGGCTAAATATTTTAGCCTGTGGAAAAGTTTGTGTATGTAAAATTTATTTCTTAAAGATATTAATAACTGTTGTAATAATCAACCAGGCAGCTAAAACCAAGACCAAACCAATAGCGGCCTGAGTAATAGTCTGCATCGCTTTTTTATTATCTTCCTGACTACCACCCGACATAATATACAAATATCCACCATAGATAATAAAAGCTAAAGCTACTAAACCGGCTAGAGTCATAGCGATATTAAGAATTTTCTTAAAGAGATCTACCAGAGTAATACCTTCTTCAAAGATATTAAAGGTTTTAAAGATACCACTCAATTTATCAGAATAATCTTTGGTGTCTGGGGTTTCGGTGGCCAAACCGGAAGAAGTACCAACACCGGAACCAGTGAGAGCGGTGCTTCCCGAACCAAATGCAGCATCACTACTGACAATATATTCATCATTGAGAGAAAGGCCATCAATTTCACTCAATGTTCCCCCTAAACCAAATGAGCTGCTGATATTATTTAAAACTGTATTCAAAGAACCTGTACCCATAGCAAAGACAGTTTCACTGATTTGTTGAATTTTATTGTTTTTCTCCGTTTCAGAGAGATTGGAATCTAGAGAAATAATACCGCTATTCACCAAATCAGTAATCAGATCGGTCATCTCACCAATATTTTCTATTGAAGTTGTGGCGGAATAATTGCTACCGGGGAGATTGGAAAGAGTGAGGATGACTTTGCTATTGTCCAGTATTTGCCCGCCGAGACCAGAGCCAAAGTTGGAAGTACTTTTTTGACTAGTATTATTACTGGCAGCGGAATTACCGCTCAAGAAAGTGCGGTCTTTAATAGCATTATCAAAGTCGCCGATAAAAACCCACCAGTTTTTCATATATTGACCATTGTAGACAATACCATTGTTGTAGCCGGGAATATTTTGCATCCACCAGACTTTGAACGAAGAACCACCATCGTCAGCACAAACACCATCATAACCATTGGGAGCCATGGGATCACGGTAATAGGTTTTCCAGGTCGAACAATTGACGTTATTTTTTTCGCCGGAACCATCGGGCGTCCAGTTGGCGCAGTCACTAGAAACAGTTGTTTGGTTTTGCCAATCGTAATCATGGCCACTGCCATAATTCATCACATTGGGCGGATAATGCGTCCAACCGCAGCGATAATAGGAAGCGGTATTTCCTTGAGAGCCGACAAATAGATTATTCCAGATATTGGAATTAACAAAAGGCATGATTCGTTCAATTTGGTGAGTGTGGTCTTCGACATTTTCTGATGTACTACGGCTATAATTAAAATTGAATAAAGTATAAGAATTGGCGCAAATTGGCAAATCATCGGTTTGTTCGCTATTGCTGGCGTCACCATAACTACCGTGATTCCAAACCGCTCGAGAATTGGTTCCCATCGATTGATTGGATTCGACCGGAACTATTTGACCATAATGATAACCCCAAATCCACACTTCTTTTACTCCTTGATTATCGACATAATCACAAATATTCAAACCATTTAAAATACCTTGATAATCAGGTCTATATGTTTGACTAATGGAATCAAGGAGAAAACCTCTTGGTATAGCTTGCAAAACTTCCTTATGTTCAAAAATAGAATAATTTAGTGATGGTTTAGCGCTGCTGTCTTTATAACGATGGTATTTACTACCTTCATTTAAAGCATATATTCCCGCATTGGTGACTTGCTGTATGTATTCTTCTAAACCGCTGACAGTCGACTTTCCAAAAAGATCACCAGTAATATTTAGGTCAATCAAATCATTACCCGAAGTCGGTATATAACTGATTGATAATACCGGCACGGAATAAGGAAGATTGCTGTCGGAGATTTGGCAATTTTTTGTTCCTTGGCAAGTGCCACCACAACCATCACTGCAAGTTTGACCCGTGCAGGTATTGGCGGCACAACTACAACTTGGCTGACAAGCACTGACACAAGTTTTGGGATAATTACTATTGGGTAAACACAACATGGTGCTGGAACCATTACAGCCACACCAGTTGGAAGAACATTGGCTATTACTGGAACAAGCCGACCAGTTGGCTAAACCGGGGTTGGTTACAGTACAAGTTTTGGTCCCACTGCAAGTGCCACCACAACCATCGCTACAGGTTTGACCCGTGCAGGTATTGGCGGCACAGGAACAGTCAGAAATACAAGGTGGACTGGAAGGAGGAGTTTCAATTGTACAATCTTTTGGATAACCAGTATTGGGTAGGCACAACATGGTACTACCACCATTACAGCCACACCAATTGGAGGCGCATTGAGAATCCTCTGTGCAAGGTTGCCAATTGCTTTTGTCTGATAAAAGATTGCTTACTTCTTGGGCAGTAGTTTTTTGATATCTATTCGGATTACTTCCCAACAAAATTATACCGGTCAGAACAAAACAAAAACCTAAAAAGAGAGAGATCTTATAAACAATATTATTAATTAATTAATTAATATTTTATGGCTGAAGATTTAGATTGGTTTTTATTTCTGTCTCCAATTCTGGCAAGTCTTTACCATAAACCGCCTTGAATCCTTCCGGAAATTCTTTTTCTTTGGCCAGATTGATATACAAATCGATACCATATTGATCAATCAAATAACGCGACAAGACACCAACTTCAAAGTATTTAATATTTCCTTCCAATAATTCCCAGTTGACACTCATAAGGTCAGACAATGGAATAAAATGATTTTGACGCAACAAATCAAGGTAGTCGCGATTGGTTTGATCCAACATGACAGCAATACCTTCCAAAATAAATCTTTCCTGGACGGTGCCAAAAGTGTTTTGGAAAATGATTTTGGTGGTTTCGTAGCCAAAACTTTGGTGATTGTCAGGCGAAACATAAAGGATATGCATTTCTTTGTTGGCGAGATCGGAAAAACTGTTGCAAGCCAGAGTATAGGTATAGAGCTGATCCCAGGATGGATAGAGATAGACGTTGATTTTATCTTTCCAGTTGATCAATAAGGTTTGATTGATATTTTGTAGGGAAGCTTGAAATTGTTCTTTCAGATATGTTTGATCTTCAGGAGTTAAAGTGGACCAACCATGAAAGACAAAATTATCACTTTCAAAAGTAGTCAATTGATCATAGCTGGATAAATCAAATTGAGGTAAGACCGCGAAACTCTGCACAAATTGGTTAATAATAGTCTGCTGATTGGCTAATTCTTTTTTGGGTAAAACCGCGGTCAATTCATAGGCATAATAATATTTTTGCAACAAGACACTAACTTGATAAGTATTATCTTTTTCAAGAGCAATAACTTCAGCTTGGGAATTTTTGATTGTTTGGTCACTTTTGGTAATTAAAACAGTGGTGTTGGGTTCAAGATTTTGGAGGAACTGAGTTTCCGCTTTTTTGAGATAGTTGATTTTTGGATATTTTTTGACAGTCAAACTACTATCGCCGGAAACCAATTTGAGGTCGGCAGTTGATTCGATTTTTTCCCAGTCTGTGGGTAACATGATTTGAAAGTGCGAATCGGGATCTTGATAGATTTGTTCGGGAGTGAGAGTTTGATCCAGTTCCTTATTGAAAGTAAAATTTTCTAAAATTTTTTCGCCGCGTTTTTGGTTGATTTTTACCAAAAGATCTTGGGCTGGCTGATAATTGGGCGAAGTAGATAAAATTTCGTCCACTTTGGTTTTGGCCGGTTCAAAAGAATTTTGATTATACAGATCTTGAGCTTGATTGAAAGCGATTTCCACTTCACTAAGTTGTTTACCAAAAAATTGGTCACGAATGAGATTAATCAAACCGAAACTGGCAAAAACCAAGATAACCAGCAAGAGTAAACTGGCAGCGCCGGCGATCAACCAACCGATTGATTTACTTCGCAAAAATTCTTGTTCGACAAAGGTGGTTGTACCTGGACTCAACCAGCTACTTTTTTCTTTTTTATCCTGAGTAGTAGCGGCGGAAAAGAATTTTTCCGCCATTTTGGAATTGGTGACACCACTGTGGGTTTTGGACATTTCGGTATCGATAAATTCTTCATCAATTTCGGCGGGTGACTGAGGTGGAGGAGTTGGTTGGGAATTTGATTCGGTTGACGAATGATCTTGATCACCGTTGTCCTTTTGTTTAAAGAAAACGTTGATTTTTTCATTGGAAGTTAACCAATGAGAAACACGGCTAATAATATCATTTTTTTGTGGCCCGACTTTGATTGGTTTGGAAAGACTGGCCAGATTCATTTGTTTGCCATCCATGATTGTTTTTTTTATTTTGGTTTATTCAAATATATTTTAAAAATCATAATATTGTATCATGCCCGGTTTATTTTTGCAAGGTTTGACATGCAAAAAAGTAGGAGCACAAAATTTTGTGCTCCTACAATAATATTTTATTTGCGGACATGGGACCAAAAATTGTATTTTTCTAAAAATAGAGAAAACACAATCCCTCAAATCATGTCCGCGTTGGTCAGTGTAGTCCGGTTAACGAATTTTAGCAATAGTTTTTACATCATGCCCATGTCGCCCATACCACCCATTCCTCCCATGCCGCCCATACCACCAGGCATACCGGCCATCTCATCTTTTTTGTCTTCGGGTTCTTCGGCGACAAGAGCTTCGGTGGTCAAAACCATTTCGGCGACAGAAGCGGCATTTTGCAGGGCGGAACGAGTCACTTTGGCCGGGTCAATAATACCTTCGGCCATCATGTCCACGTATTCTTCAGTCAAAACATTGTAGCCAACGCCTTTTCCTTTACCGATAACATTATTTACAATTACTGATGGTTCTTTGCCAGCGTTGAGGGCAATCATGCGTAAAGGTTCTTCCAAGGCGCGACGGACGATAGCAAGACCAATTTCCTCTTCGCGGTTTTTTGGTTTGACCGAATCCAAGGCATCCAAGCAATCGACTAAAGCTGTTCCCCCACCCGGGACAATTCCTTCTTCCACGGCAGCGCGAGTAGCGGCAAGAGCGTCTTCAATACGGTGTTTTTTCTCTTTGAGTTCTACTTCGGTAGCAGCACCAACTTTGATCACGGCCACTCCGCCGGTCAGCTTGGCGAGACGTTCCTGCAATTTTTCGCGATCATAATCTGAATCACTATTTTCAATTTCCAGGCGAATTTGTTGCTCGCGAGCTTCGATATCTTTTTTTTCACCTTTGCCGTCAATAATAGTGGTCGAATCTTTGCTGCAGACTACCTTTCCGGCTTTACCCAACATATCGAGGGTCATGTTTTCCAGCTTGAGACCAACTTCTTCACTTATTACCTGACCACCTGTCAGGACAGCGATATCTTTTAGCATTTCCTTACGTCGATCGCCAAAGCCTGGGGCTTTTACCGCGATAGCATTGAATAATCCTTTAAGTTTATTCAAAATAATGGTCGCCAGAGCTTCCCCTTCTACATCTTCGGCGATAATAACTAATTCTTTATGGCCGGCGGTGGCGACGGTTTCCAAAATATTGAGTAAATCCTTACCGGCAGAAATTTTTTGGTCAGTAATCAAGATGAGAGGATTGTCCAAACTGGCTTCCATGCGAGAAGCATCAGTAATCATATATTGAGAAATATAACCGTTGTCAAACTGCATACCTTCGACGACTTCCTTGTCCAGACCCATGGTTTGTGATTCTTCAACCGTGATGACACCGTCTTTTTTGACCGCCTCCATAGCCTCGGCAATTAGTTTGCCAACTTCCGGATCATCGGCGGAAATAGAAGCTACTTGGGAAATTTCGGCTTGAGTAGTGATTTTTTTGGCGTTTTTCTTGAGTTGTTTAACAACAGCTTCGACACCCTTTCGGATACCATGACGCATAATCATCGGATTGGTGCCGGCAGCCACGTTTTTGACACCTTCGAGAATGATAGCTTGAGCCAAAACGGTGGCAGTAGTTGTGCCATCGCCGGCTACGTCATTGGTCTTGGTAGAAACTTCTTTGATAAGTTCGATTCCCAATTTGACAAAAGGATGCTTTTTGGAAGCTTCAATCTCTTTAGCGATAGTGACACCATCATTGGTAATGGTTGGAGAACCATAACCTTTGTCCAAAACGACATTTCGGCCTTTTGGACCTAGAGTGACTTTGACGACGTTGGCCAAAGTGTTGACCCCTTTGATAAGTTGTTGGCGGGCTTCGTCGCTATAAGCAATGATTTTTCCCATAATTTCTCCATATAATTTTTAATTGTTAATTTTTAATTGTTAATTTTTGTAAATCAAACTAACAATTATTTCATAACAGAAACATAATAAAAACGAGGACTTTTACTCTTTGACAATGGCGATAACGTCGGATTCGGAAAGAACCATATAATCCTTGCCGCCAATTTTGAATTCGTCCGGGGCATAGCGACGGAAGATAATCGTGTCGCCGACTTGGACGGTCATCGGGACAATTTTACCATTGTTGTCTAATTTGCCTGGACCGACAGCGACAACTTTGGCTTCTTGGGGTTTGTCTTTTTCCATGGAATCCGGGACGACAAAACCCGATTTGCTAGTCTCAACAATAGGTTCGATCAATAAACGATCGCCCAAGGGATGTAATTTCATACAAATCCTCCTAGTATTAGAACAGTTAAATAATGAATAAAAACGAATAATATTTAGCACTCAAAATATTCATGTGCTATTTTTTATTTTAAAAAAGTTTCTGAGAGCTGACAAGAGGGAAAAATCAAAAACACTTTTAAACTCTTCAAAACCCTTAAAAACTGGCAATTTACTTTAAGTTTATAAGTGTTTAAGAGGGTTTGTAAGAGTTTTTCGTGTGGTTTTATGATATGTTTGAAGAGGTAAATATTTGTGATAGAATATTGTTGTGTATTTCAGTTTTAAAAAATACTTGGAAATAGGTGAAAAATACTTGTATCATGAAAATTGTCGAAGAAATTTTTAAAATATTCCAAAAATTGTGAATGTTCCGATTGACTGGAGTGTAACGAAGATCAATCAGGAAATGAAAATTTTTAGAAAGAGGAGGAACTGATCCGGTAGTGCAGCGAAAGGCAAGTATTCTTGACTTGCGCGAAACGGTAGGATCGTATTTAAGATAGGGTTCCCAAAAATTGTCGGGAGCATAGTGGAGAAATTTTTGGGAAAAGGAGGAATCGATCTGGCAGCGGAATGTAAGACTGTATTTCAGGCTTACATGCAGCGGTAAGATCGTGTTCCGACGCGGGCGGTTAGCTCAGCTGGTTAGAGCGCCACATTGACATTGTGGAGGTCAGAGGTTCGATTCCTCTATCGCCCATTACAAATTGTTTGATTGTTTGGTTATCAAAATGTAGGGGCGGGTTTTAAACCCGCCTTATTTGATTTTGGGCAAGAAAAAACCCCGGGGACGGGACTCTATTTTTTTAAAAAGGTTTGGTGGTGATAGAGTGACGAAACCCGGGGTAAAGTTTTTATATAAATTTTTATTTTTGTCAAAAAACCCTGACCGCTTTTAAGTACGTAAATTAAGAAGCTCTCACAATAAAGACTTAAAGGGTCCGCGGTCAGGGAAATATATTTACCCCTTAAATCTCTCCTTTCTAAATAGAAAGGAGAGATAAAGAGGATTGTTTTAAAGAGATATTTGAGGAAAAACCAAAAAGGAGGTAAAGAGGAACCGGTTTTTCCTCAAATAAAAAAGAAAAAGAAAGGATGATTTTTATATAAACAAACCAAACGCCTGCCTTGCTCCAAGACAAAGAAGATTATTAAAGGAGGGACTAAAATAGTCTTCAGTTAAGGGGATTTTTTTATTTTTTCCCCTAGCTTGGAGCGAGATTTTTTGATTTTTGAAAGGGCAGGTGTTTGGTTTGGGATTTTTATTTTATTTCGTTGGGGCATGCCATGGCATGCCCGTACGTTAATGTATTGTTTATTTTAAATTAAGCTGAAAATAATTTCGGTTTGGTAATTTGGGGTTATGCGAATAAATGCCAGAAAAACAATCCGTTTGCCAAATTATAATTATTCATCGCCGGATGATTATTTTGTGACGATTTGCACGAAAAATAAACAACATTATTTTGGTGAAATTATTGATAATACAATGTATTTATCCAAGATCGGTCTATTTGTTCGAGATTGTTGGTTGGAAATACCAGATCATTTTAAATATGTTGAATTGGATGAATTTGCAGTGATGCCAAACCATATTCATGGGATTATTTCCATTATCGGCACGACAGATGTAGGGGCATGCCATGGCATGCCCCTACGGGCAAATTGTGAACCAACGATAAATGAATATAAATTTGGTAAACCGCAACCAAATTCGATACCAATGATTATTAACCAATTCAAGGGAACAATAACCCGTTGTTGTCGAAAAAATAATATTCATGATTTCCAATGGCAACGCAATTATTTTGAACGCATTATCAGAAATGAACATGAATTAAATAAAACCCGGGAATATATAATAAACAACCCGTATAATTGGGCGAATGATCGAAACAACCCCGCCAACACGTAGGGGCATACCATGGCATGCCCCTACGATATTGTTTGTAATTTCGGGGTGGGGTTTTGGGGTGTTTTTCTATTGACAGATTGCGTTTTAGATGGTATGTTCGCGTTAACCATTAATTAAATTTTTTTACAAAATTTGGAAGGTGGTGATCGTTAACAATACGAACTCCGACGACGTTTTTGGGAATTTTGACGTCTCGGAGAAAAAATCTGGAAAGTTCCTATTCCTGCATGCCGACAGGAAGAAAAAATAACATGGCATATATTTTTGAAGGGAGTTGATAAAAATGACGAAAGTCATTTTTTGTTTTTTATTAGCAGGAATTTTAGGTTTGAGTTTTTTGACCGCGGGATGTGGAGGAGGAGAAGGAGCAGTGACTTCGAGTTTTCAACCAACTTCTACAGTAGCACCTGAAGCTACTGGTTCCGTAAAAGGAAAATTTATTGATAGAGACGGAAAGGCCATGAAAGTATACCTTAAATTTTTCATGTCAAATATTGGCGGCAGTGCTGCAACATCTACAGAAGTCACAACTGGAGATGGTGGAGAATTCAATATACCCAATTTAAAACCTGGTGGCTGGCATCTTTGTGCTTACAAGAATCAAGCAGATTCGGTTCCTCTTGCGACTAAAAATTTTGATATTGTAAGCGAAAAAGAAACTGAAATTACAGTTATTGAAGGTGTATTTGATTTTTCTCCAAACATAACTCCAACCCCTACGGGCGTACAACCAACGGTTACCCCCACAAGTGGAACCACTCCTGTCGGAACCGCAACCCCTGTTTCAACCCCCACAAACATACCAAACCCAAATCCGGGGTGCGCTGGAGTAATTATTAATATTACTGACGATTCGGGTGTCAACTACAACGGAATAGTCAAGTTGGAATATATTGATTCCGCAAAGTATAAGGCGGATTTTAATTTCCCAACAGACTGGCATCGAATTTACAATCCTTTATACACAACTATCACAATAAGTGACAACAAAAAACTTGATCTTCCTGGTGGGCAGAAGTTCAACGTTCTTATTTATTCATTAACAGGTCAGGAAGTAGGTTCTCAAGTCCTTGAGACAACCATCGGAACAACTGTTGTATTAAATTTCAAAATTCATTCCGGCCCTCTTTATAACGTTTTTTGCTGGTTTGAATTTAGCAACGGATTCACGACTGCATCATTGGATCCAAATGGCATAGAAATTTGTGATCCAAATACAATTTTTCAAACATATATAAAAGTCAGTGGGGATAATGGGAATTATTCAAAAATTTCCCTAATGTCTGCACATGACTATGTAGCCAAATGGTGGCAATCTCCTATAAAATTGTACCCAGCAAGTTATTCTGCGGAATTGTGGATTAAAAGATCCGGGGCAAAAATGTATGGTTATTCGCCTCAGAGTTTTAATATTAATTCTGACAAAAATTTGCACATATGGGAAACGTCTCCACTCTTATCAGGAGCATTTCAAACATTTCTACCAGGAGATCCTGGAATTGACCATTCATACGGAAATGTTACAACATCATCCGGGATTAAAGTTCTGGAATGTCCAATTTTGCCTGATGGCACAAACGAGGCAATTCCCTGGGCCCAGAATTATAACCCAGGCAAACAAGCCTTTGTTTCTGAAATGTTTGATGTTTTAAGTGAAGCGGTTAATTCGCTATCAACTGCATATTTTATAACTGTAGAATCAGTTTTTGGAGTTAATCCTTCTCCAAAAATTTGGACTAACATTTATAAACAAAAAAAGGATTTTTCACAGAATACTAGAAAAACAATATTGGTTTACAACTATTCAGATGGAATTAATAATTTAAGAGTGTATTCTAAACTTTTTAAAGCTGATGGAGAAATTAATTATTACTCTTTAACAATTGGACCAGCTGATAGTTTTTATCTAAGTAGTTCCATAGAGGACTACGCTCCAAAGTAAATACCCATATAAATATAAAGACAGGCGATCCCCCGGCCTTTAACTGGGGGAATTTTTTTGTCCAAAATTTGGGGATATTATTTGGGGCGGGTTTTTGAACCGGTCTTTTTTTTTGTGGGGTTTTTCCTGGGGCGGGGCGCGACCCGCCCACACCATACAAAAAGGGCGGACACACGGGTCCGCCCCTACAGAAACAAACGGGGGCGTGGTTATGGGGGTTTTGGGGATTTGGGGTATAATTTAGATACAAACACTTTGAAACTCTTTAAAACCCTTATAAACTCAGATAAACAATTTTAGTTTCAAAGAGTTTAAAAGAGTTTGTAAGTGTTTATAAGAGTTTTTTATTGAAATTATGTTCTCAGAAATTATAAAAACCCAAGGTTGGAGTAAGTATCGCGAGAAGCAGATCAATCGTGGAGTTTTTGTTGAACTTGTTGATAATTGGCAGGAGATTACTAGTTTGCCGAAGGAGATTCGGGATTATTTGGACGATAATGTGCCGTTTTGTTCTTTAAAACTGGTGCGGGAGCAAGTGAGTAAAAATAATGATACGGTGAAGGCTTTGTTTGAATTGGCGGATGGCAATAAGATTGAATCGGTGCTGATGATGCATCCGGATCGCAATACGGTGTGCGTGTCCAGCCAGGTCGGGTGTCCGGTGGGTTGCACGTTTTGCGCCACCGGGGCGATGGGGTTCAAACGCAATCTGACCTGTCGGGAGATCGTGGATCAGGTGTTGTGGTGGGCCCGTTATGTAGGGGCATGCCATGGCATGCCCCTACGGGGTGGCGGCCAACCCGCCAATAATCCCCAACGAATTAATAATATCGTGTTCATGGGGATGGGGGAACCGATGATGAATTTGGAGAATGTGGCTGAGGCGATTGCGGTTTTGACAGACAAAGAGAGGTTTGGGATTGGCAAGAGGAAGATTACGGTTTCAACCAGTGGGTATATTGCCAATTTGGATAAATTATTGAAAAAATTTCCGCATATTGGCTTGGCGATCAGTTTGCATGCGCCGACACAGGAGTTGCGGGAAAAAATCATGCCGACGGCCGCTAAAAATAATCCGTTGGAAAAATTGATTGACTTGGTGGCAGATTATTCTCGTAAGACAAAACGGAGAGTGAGTTTTGAATATATTTTGATTGAAAAGGTAAATGATGATTTGGTTTGCGCGCAACAGTTGGCGAGATTATTGATAAATAAAGGTTTTCTTTTCCACGTCAATTTGATACCCTATAATGCGGGTGAAAGTGTTGGGGGAAAATATAAATATCACCGACCAAATAGCCAGCGGGTCAATTTTTTTCGGGATGAGTTAATAAAATTAAATGTGCCAGTTTCCATCCGATCCAGTATGGGAGAAGATATTGCGGCCGCCTGCGGGCAGTTGGCCAATAAGTAACCAGAAATAAAAGTTAAAAAATTTACGTATTAACATTTGTCGGAAATTATTTTTTCTGTTTGATTGTGCCCTGAATCAGATTAAGTTTTTATTAAGAACAAAATGATGAAAAAAATGGCAATTAATTATAAATTAGACAAGTCACAACAAGATAGGATTATAAATGAATATAAACCGATCTTGAAATATGATTCAAAAGGTCATTTTTATCAACTCGAGGATTACACCTGGAAAAGTTGGGAGGAGGATTCAACAAACTATGCATATTTATTGGATGTTTTGTTGAAAAGATTTGTCATACCAACCAAAGATTGTTTTGATGCGGAATTTATAACCGATAAAAAATCGATAGAGAGTATTTATCGGAAAGAATATCCGAAAATCAGATCGATGTTGCAAAGAGTTCACGGCAAAAAGGCAGAAATTGAGGAAAAATGTTTGGGAGATAAATTGATACAATACTGGCAAGAACATAAAAAATTGCTGAAGGATCCAATATGCTGCGAGGAAGATTTTGTACGGGAATTTTATGAACAAATGGAAAGGATTTTGGGAATTGGAAAAGAGATTATTCCTCATAACTCGATTATTGATAATAATTCTAATCTTGTGAGAAAAAATTAGTCTGATTTTTGATATAAATATATTATTGAGTAGCGATTGGTTGATTTTTGAAAGACAAGTTTGAAGTTGGTTTCGATATAATTGATTAGATCAGAATCGAGGCGGTCGCGTGCCATCTGGTCAAAAACAATGTAAATCTCTTTTTCGGAAGAGATTTTTTTTAATTCTTCAAGGTTGTTGATCACAGGGGCATTGGCATAGATTTCGTGTTGATCGGCCAAAATATAACGAGAAGGATTTTGACCGCCCAGATAATCAAAAGCGAGCCAATAGCCGGGTTGGTTGAGATATATTTTATTGAATTGAGGATAGGCGGAGATGATGACTGTTTCCGGTTTTATTTTTGAGGAAATAATTTGGTAGGCGGCGGCGAAATCCGGTTGGGGGGTATAGGAGAGATAGGTTTTGGTGGAATTTTCCGGACTGGATTCAAGGGCGTAAAATGATTGCGGGATTATAATTAATTCCTTAGTTAGAAAGAGGGAGAGGAGAATAGCTATGAAAAAAATTGTTTTTACTGTGGCTGATTTTATTTGTTGGTAAATTTCGACAATAAAGACAGCCGGGATAATAAATAAAACCGGGGTAAAAACGAAGAGGTAACGGAAAATTAAACTCTTAAAGAAAAAACTAAAAACAACAAATGGTAAGAGAAAGATGATTAATAAAAAGGGGAGTGCTTGTTTGCTTTTTTGATTAATATATAACCAAATCGACCCAACGATAGTCAAAAGGGAAAAGATGGGCCAGGAGTGGGCGAAAAATTCCAGAAAAGAAGGGAGGTAAAAGTGGAATACCAGATTATTTTTAATTAAATTGAGAGGGCTAAAAATATTATTAGGGAAAATATAATGGAGAACTTCTAAGAAAATTGGGGAAGCAATTAATAGCAATAAACCAATTTTTCTGTGCTGACTGGGAAAATATTTAAACCAGAAGAAGAAATAGACCGGCAAGAGTAATAAGGCGACGGGATGGAAGACAGTAGCAACAAGAAGAAATAATAGAGACCACAACAATTTTTGATTGTTTTTTTTAGTAATTAATTTCCAAAAAAAATAGATGGATAGCCAGACAAATAATTCAACAAAGATATACATCCGAATTTGCCTGGACCAGGCGATTTGCCAAAAAGAGAAACCGACAAAGATGGCGGACAATATGCCGGTAAAGCGGTTGAATAATTTTTTAACAATATAATAAAATACCAAAATAAATAAAGAGCCAACGAGGACACCAGGTAAACGCAAGAAAAATAGATTGAGGCCAAATATTTTTATAATGCCGGCCAACAAATAGGTATAAGGAAAAGCGCCCCAATAAGGATAACCACTGTCTAGAATGGGGACGCCACGAGCTAAAATAGCAAAAGCGGCATTGAGACTATAACCTTCATCCATCCAGAGACTAGGAGAGAACAATTGGTAGAGGCGAAGGAAAAGGCCAAAAATCAATATGATTATTGTCAAAATTATGTACCAGGGAAGGTGATTGAGGTGTTTTTTTGTCATAATAAATTTCTATTTAATAAACTCTTTTAAACACTTTGAAACTCTTAAAGACATTTATTATTTTTGATGCGTGACAGTTTATAAGGGTTTATGAGAGTTTGTAAGAGTTTTTTTAATGTTTGAGTTTAATATTATTATAAATGATTTCTAGTCTTTACGTCAGGAGGTAAATCATGTTACTATAAATTAGATGGAATGTACTTTAAAATTTAGGCGTATTTGGCAAAATTTCAAAACTAAATTATTTGATTATATTATCGTTTTTTGAAAATGAGGTTTATGATGATGAAAAACAAGTTGACGGTGATATTGTCCCTAGCCGTGGTTGCGGTATTGGCAACGATATCATTGTTTGATGTAAGAACAGGTTTTGGATATGGAGGCGGCGGAGGCGGTTCAGCTTCTCCTAGCGCAACCATATCATTGAGTAGTCCAAATGGTGGAGAAACTTGGGGAGCTGGTACTACCCACACTATTGACTGGACAACTACGGGAGGAACTTTAATTACCTACGTCAAAATTGAATATTCGGTAGATGGCGGCAATAATTATGTCGTTTTAACCGATAATACTAATAATTCTGGTTCATTTACTTGGTCAATCGCCGAGGAAGTGGATTCAAGCAAAGTAAGAATAAAAGTAAAGGGTTATAATTCGGGCGGCGGGTTAATGGCCACAGACTATTCCGACAACAATTTCACAATTACACAAAATGTGGTCAAACCAGAAGCTCCAACCGATGTAAAAGTAAATAATACGGGCACAGGTACTAGTTTGGATATTTCCTGGGTCAATCCAGCAGCGGATTTTAATCATATAAAAATCTATCGCTCGACCGAAGAAGGTTCTTTGGGTAGCATGATCAAAGACAATCATACCGGTACTTCTTATACTGACACTGGTTTGACTGAAGGCCAAACATATTATTACACTTTGCGTTCAGTTAGTGATTTGGGAGTAGAATCTGACAATACTGATCAACACAGTGGCAAACCTTCTATCACCAACGCTAGTAAGACCATGTCATATTTGCGTGTTGATAAAACTAGTGCAGTAGCTGATGGTGAAGATATGATTGAAGCTACTATTGGCGCCAGAGACGCCAATGACAATCCGATTGCCGGTTTGGAATTAACATTATTTTCCGATCGTAGTGAAGACCAATTGGCTTATATTTCTTCGGGAGAAAATATTGCAGTAGCTACTTCGGACGCCAATGGTGAAGCAAGATTCACTATCAAATCCAACTCATCCGGTATTTCTGTTTTATCAGCCAAAGTGGATGGAGTAATTATTGATGAAACAAAACAAATCGAATTTACTCCAACTGCCGAGCCATCCAGCAATATTGCAGAGTATTCTTATTCCGTAGTTGGTCAATCAGCCAATCCTTCTATCAATCAAGGTGGACAAACTTCTATTTATTTGGAAGTAAAAAATACAGGTGCAGCTACTTGGTATTCTACCGGTGCTTATCCGGTAAGATTGGGAACTGATCGTCCAATGGATCGCAATTGTGGTTTTTATACCACCAATGACAGCTGGTTATCTACCAATCGTATCGCTATGGATAAAGGGGTAGTCGCCCCTGGCGAAACTGTCAGATTTACTTTCTTGATCACTGGCACTCCTGGCGCAGGAACATATCCCGAATATTTCCGACCGGTTGTCGAACATTTGGGTTGGTTGAATGATAACGGCATTAAATGGGATATCAATGTTAAAGAAGTAAAATATACTTATGCCTGGGTGAGCCAATCCGATTATCCTACCATCAAAAAAGGTGAATCAGCTACTTTGACCCTACGAATTAAAAATACTGGTAATACTACCTGGTTTGGCGATGGTGCTTTCCCAATTCATTTGGGAACTGATCGACCAATGGATCGCAGTAGTGTAATTTGGCATCCGGATTGGATTTCAAGCAATCGCGCTGCTGTTATGAACGAACTTTCTGTTGAACCCGGTCAAGAAGCTACATTCAATATTTCTGTATACGGAAACAATACTGGTACCTTCCGTGAATATTTCCGACCATTGGCCGAAAACCTGACTTGGATGAATGATGCAGGAATTTACTGGGATATTACGGTTACTGAGTAATTTTTGGTAAGTATTTAAAAACTCCTTGGATTTTTTCCAGGGAGTTTTTTTGTGTCCATTTTTATAATTTTATATAAATTGTGGAAAACTTATTGTATAGATAATCAATTATTATCTTTGGTAGCTTCTTTACATAATTATTAAAATATATTTGTAATAATATAGTTTTTTTATTATGATAATATGATTTTAAATAAAAATAAAAAAAATGAAAAACAAACAAAATTGGTGGAAGAAAATCATGGTAGCTATCTTGGGATCGGCTATGATTTTGAGTAATTTGTGGCCAATTTTAACAGCAAAAGCAGCTCAAGCAGATTATAAATATAAAATTGTAGCCAAGTCGGATGACGCTGTTGTTTTTAGTGGCGAGCAAGCGATATTATGGGTGACATTACAAAATTTGGGAACGGAAAAATGGGTGGGTTGGGATACGATAACCGATACTCCCTTCCGTCTAGGCACAGTTAACCCTGTTGACCGTAACAGCAGTTTTTATACCGCTGGAAATTGGAAAACAACCAATCGAGTTCACTGGGCAGATCAAAAAGAAGCAAATCCGAATGAAAATATGTCTTTTGGTTTCAAAGTTACCACACCGGCAGACATATCTGGAGGTACTTACCGCGAATGTTTTGCGCCATTGATAGAAAAAATGCAGTGGCTTGATGAAAAAGATGTTGATGGACAAGATTTATGTTGGAATATTGAAGTGATTTCGAGAGAAAGCCAGAACGAATACGCGGCAACTACCACGGGAATTTCTTTTCAACATTTGACTATGGCACCCGGGCAAACGCAAAATATTAGTTTTGAGGCGATTAATTCCGGCAAACAAACTTGGTTAAATGACGCTCAATCCCAAACACCAATTCATTTGGCAACTGTCGAGCCTAATGACAAAGAAAGTCAATTATATGATAGCAATAGTTGGCTCACAAAAGATCGCCCGGCGAGACTACAGGAAGAAGAAGTTTTGCCAGGAGAAAAAGGACATTTTGAATTGACTATCAAAGTTCCCAATGAAACAAAAACTGGCGATCAAATTTTGGATAAATATTGGTTGGTAGCCGAGAATGATAGCTGGTTTTCCAGAAAAACTGAGCAGTTTTTTGGGGTAAAAATAACTGTTGACGAAAATACACCAGAAAAGGAACAAGAGAATATAAATAAGATAAAAGATAAATTGGATTCGGGCAGTGGATCGTCTGGAGGTGATGATAGTAACAATAATAATGAAGACGACGATAACGATAATTATTCTCCGACAGTTGACTTGAAAATCAATGAAAGTGACCAGACGATTGTCGTGGAAAAAAATAGTCACGTAACTTTATCTTGGAAGAGCACATATGCAGACAATTGTGTTGCCTCGGAAAATTGGGATGGGGAAAAAGCAACAAATAATGAATATAGTGAAATTATTAATGATATTACCGCGAATCAAGAATACACTCTGACTTGCACTGGTCGGGATCAAACAGTCAGTGACACGGTTTGGGTCAAGGTAAATCAAAATATGCCAAGTGGCTCAATAACAACCACCGACTGTAACGCCGCGGCAAATCTTTTGAATATTGCCGGGCAAGCCAGCGACGCGGATCACCCCAACACTTCGCACGAAATTAAATTTTATTCTAATCAGATAAAATCCGATGACAGTTATTTGGGATATACTTGGACAAATGCGACAACCGGTAACTTTAGTTTTGCTTACAGTGATAACAGTTTGACCAATAATTCTCATCAACAAGTATATGCTTACGCGATCGACCAAGATACCGATAAAGAATACTTGATTGCGAGTGCGGAAAATATTATTTGCCAAGGCGATGAAGCAGAAGCTCCGACCGTTGATCTACTACTTGATGAAAGTGACCAGACTAAAACAATTGTGAGCGGAGACAGCGTCAATCTCTCTTGGACGGCGACCAACGCGACTGCGTGCAGTGCCGAGTGGACCAGTAAGACTTCCGTGTCGGGTAGCGAAGACGTGACGCCAACGGTTGATACTATTTATACGATCCGTTGTAACGGCGCCGATGATTCTTATGATGAGGATAGTGTGGAGGTAAAAGTAACAGAGCCTCCTTATCATGCAACATTGTCAGTAGATAAAACAAATATCATGGCTGATCAAATTGATACAGCTACAATGAAATTTAATCTTTTAGATGATTCAGACAATATTTTGGCTGACCACGAAGTGATTGTGCGCGATACTACCAATTTTGCAGACGGCACAACACAAAGCGCTGATCAGACTTATCAAACAAATGCCAAAGGTAACATATATGCTTACAACACTTACAATTTGGAAAAAAGTGAACAAAATAGCGATCGTTTTGATTTTATAGTTGATGGTTATGTTTTAAAAACTACCACTATCTCCTATATCAACCCACCTACTCCAATAGACGAATCAATGATCTACGCCAATGTGCCCCAGATTTTGTATGATAATCTTGATGAAGCCTTGATTACTGTCCTCTTACGCGATAGCCAAGGCGCGCCTATAACTGACAAGAAACTTGATTCTCGATGTCATTTTCTAGATTCCACCAACGAGTCAACATCAGCCACTTATTATTGGCCGGTTTATCCAAATAGTAATGGCGCCCAATTTTATCAATTACGCGATAACACTTCCGCAAATAACAACAACGGGGCAATATGCACTTTCAGAACTATGAATGATGCTCAGAGTACTTTGTGGAC
>JAEAMF010000172.1_pt1 | contig 109152 bp, 103 predicted proteins | sample 8958721 | NCBI WGS metagenome assembly JAEAMF01 (sample SAMN16933255, study PRJNA681124) | bioreactor sludge metagenome | isolation source: anaerobic bioreactor treating anionic surfactant - SDBS | place: India: Bengaluru | collected 2019-02-28
GCTTCGAGCACTCCGTGGCCAACATGTTCTTCATCCCGACGGGCATGCTCTACGGGGCGGGGGTCGGCATCGGGACGTTCCTCGTCCGGAACCTGCTGCCGGTCACCCTGGGCAACATCGTCGGCGGGGCCTTCTTCGTCGGCGCCCTGCAGTGGTGGCTCTACGGCCGGCGGGCCGCCGACGCCCGGCACTAAGGCAAGGAAGTCGAGGGGGACACGTACCAACGGTACATGTCCCCGTTCTTTCCCCCGTTCTTTCCCGTTCTTTGCCCGTTCTTTGTCGCCGACGGCCCCTTCCCGTCGCGGAAAGAGGAGCGTGCCGCAACCGGCCGAGAAGTACTATAATGGGCCGGAATGCCCCATCGGAAGGATCAAGACATGTCTCGTCCCCGCCACATCACCCGCCGTCGTTTCCTGCGCACGGGCGCCGCGGCCGCCGCGGCCTTCAGCATCGTGCCCCGCCGCGTCCTCGGCGGCCAGGGCTACGTCGCCCCGAGCGACACCCTGACCAAGGCCGTGGTCGGCGTCGGCGGCATGGGCCGGGGCCACCTCGGCTACCCCGGCTCGGTCCTGCGGGCCGTCTGCGACGTCGACCGGGGCCACCTGGCCGCGGCCCTGGAGATCGCCGGGCCCGGCGTCCGGGGATACACGGACTTCCGGGAGGTCCTGGCCCGGCCCGACATCGACATCGTCCACATCGCCACACCGCCGCATTGGCACGCCCTGATCGCCATCGCCGCGGCCGAGGCCGGCAAGGACGTCTGGTGCGAGAAGCCCATGACCCGCACCATCGCCGAGGGCCGGGCCGTGGTCGACGCCGTCCGGCGCACCGGCCGCGTCTTCCGCATCAACACCTGGTTCCGCTTCCAGGACCGCTTCTACGGCTTCGGGACGGACGTCAAGCCGATCAAGAAGGCCGTCCAGAACGGCCTGCTGGGCTGGCCGCTCAAGGCCACGGTCAGCGCCACGACGGGCTTCGACTGGAAGTTCTACTGGAGCGGCCTGACCTTCGCCCGGCCCGAGCCGGTGCCGCCCGAGCTCGACTACGACTTCTGGCTCGGCCCGGCCCCGTACAAGCCGTACCATCCCCACCGCGTCCACGGCACTTTCCGCGGCTACTGGGACTACGACGGCGGCGGCCTGGGCGACATGGGCATGCACTACCTCGACCCGGTCCAGTATCTGCTCGACAAGGACGACGAGAGCCCCGTCGAGATCGCCGCCGACTGCCCCCAGCAGCACCCCGACGCCTGCGGCGCGTGGCGCCGCATCGAGCTCAAGTACGCCGACGGCTGCGTCATCGTCCTCGACGGCGAGAACCGCGACCGGTCGGCCCCGTTCCTGGAAGGGCCGAAAGGCAAGCTCTACCGCGGTTTCGAATCCGACATCCCCAACCTGCGCGAGAAGCTGGCCGGCCTGCCCGACCCGGCGCCGCAGCTGACGGATTTCAGCGAGGCCGTGCGGACCCGCCGGCCCTTCGCCCTGAACGAGCGCAACGGGCACCGTTCCTGCACCCTGGTCAACCTGGCCAAGATCGCCGTCCAGCTGGGGCGGCCCCTGAGATTCGATCCCGCGACCCAGACCTTCCCCGGCGACGAGGCGGCCAACCGCCTGGCCGGCCAGCCCATGCGGGCGCCGTGGCGCCTGTGACCGGGACTTGAGGAGAACGCCATGAAAAAAACCGCCGCAAGACTCGCCCTCGCGGCCCTGGCCCTGGCCCTGGCCGCCGCTCTCCCCGCGGCGGCCGCCGCTCAAGCCGGGCCCGCCGCCGGGGCGGACCTGAAGGCCCGCGTCGCGTCCCTTCTCGAGAGCTTCCCGGCCGAAACGCCCGCCGCCCGCGACGCCGTGGCCGCCGCGATCTTCGATCTCGGGCCGGCCGGATTGTCCGAGACCTGCGCCCGGGTCCTGCCGCCCGGGGCCGGCGACGACGCCAAGGCCCGCCTCGCCGTCAACGGCCTCGCGGTCTACGCCACCCGGGCCGGCGCGGAGGCCGAGCGCCTTCTCGCCGTCAAGGCCCTGCTCGCGGCCGCGGCCGCGGCGGCCGACCCGAACGTGGCCGCGTTCTTCATCGGCCAGGTCCAGCTGGCCGGCCGGGCCGAGGCCGTCAGGCCCCTGGCGCGTTACCTGACGGACAAGGACCTGGCCGGACCGGCCGCGGCGGCGCTGCGGGCCATCGGCGGGCCCGAGGCCCTCAAGGTCCTGCTCCGTGGCCTCGATGCCGCGCCGGCCGTCGCCAAGATCGAGATCGTCGACGCCCTGGGCGCCCTGCGCGGCCGCGAGGCCGTGAAGAAGCTGCTGCCGCTGGCCGACGGCCGCGACGAAGGCCTGCGCCGGGCGGCCCGGGCCGCGCTGGCCGGCATCGGCGACCCCGCCGCCGGGCCCGTCCTGGCCAGGGTGCTGATCGCGGCGCCCGGGAACGAGCGGGACGAGGCCCCGGCCCTCTATCTCCTCTATGCCCGCCGGCTGGCCGAATCGGGCCGGAAGGCCGAAGCCCTGGCCGCGGCCCAGGCCCTTCTCGCGGCCTACGACCGGCCGGGCGAAAGCCAGGTCGCCGCCTCGGCCCTCGACCTGATCGTCGCGGTCCTCGGCGATAAGGCCCTGCCGGACCTCCTCCAGGCCGCGGCCAGCCCGGCCCGCGCCCTTCGCGGCGCCGCCCTGGACAAGGCCCTCCGGCTGGGCGACGCGACGGCGACCGCCGCCTGGATCGAAAAGGCGCGGCCGGCCGAGCCCGGCCTCAAGGCCGAGATCGTCGCCATGCTGGGCCGGCGCGGCGACCCCGCCGCCCTGCCCTTCGTCGAGGCGTGCCTGCGCGACCCCGACGAGGCCGTCCGCCTGGCCGCCATCCCGGCCGCGGTCCGGCTGGGCGGCCCGGCCGTCGCCCCCGCCCTGTTCGCCCTCGTCCCCGGAGCCGGGCCCGCCGAGACCGCGGCCCTCAAGCCGGCCCTGCTTCAGTTCCGGGCCGAGGAGGTCGTCTCCCGCGCGGCCGGCCTCGTCGACGCGACGCCTCATCCGGGCAAGGCCCTGCTGATCGCCCTCCTCGGTGAGAAGGGCGCCCGGAACGAGTTCGAGCGCGTCTTCGCTCTGGCCGCCGACGCCGATCCGGCCACCCGGGCCGCGGCCCTGGGCGCGCTGGCCCAGCTGGCCGGCGAGGCCGACCTGCCGCGCCTCGTGGAGCGGCTGGAGCGGGCCTCGGACGCCGACGATGTCGTCCATCTCCAGGACGCGGTGGCCGCCGCCGCGCTCAGCGGCTCCTCTCCCGCCGGCTGGGGGGCCGCTCTCGTCGACCTCATGAGCGGCGCCTCTGCCGCCCGCAAGACCGTCATCCTCCGCGTCCTGCCCAAGGTCGGCGGCGCGAAGGCGATGGCCGCCGTCGTGGCCGAGATCACGAACCCCGACGCCCAGGTCCAGACGGCCGCGGTCTACGCCTTGTCCCAATGGCCGGATTACGGGGCCGCCGCCGACCTGTTGCGGATCGCCACGACGACCGGCAGCAAGCGCTTCCGGCTCCTGGCCGTCGACGGCTACGTCCGTCTCGTCGGGCGGGCCGGCCTGGCCGGCCCGAAAAAGCTGGCCCTGTTCCAGGACCTGATGGGCCAGGGCTTCGACGACGCCGACAAGAAGGCGGTCCTGACGGCGGCGGCGTCCGTCCGCGAGCCCGAGTCGTTGCGCCTCCTGGCCTCCTATCTCGATCACCCGGCTCTCGGCGACGCGGCCGCGGCCGGCCTCCTCGAGCTGGCCTCCGAGCAGGCGCCGCAGGAGCGCTGGCTCTCGGGCCACGAGGCGTATGCGGTCCTCCGCCGGGTCCAGGCCCGGGCCGCCGCCGACCCGGCCGAATACGAGCGCGTCGGCGCCCTCATCGCGGAGCGCCTGCGCCAGGGCGGCTTCGTGCCGCTCTTCGACGGCCGGACGCTCGCCGGCTGGAAGGGCTTGGTCGCCGATCCGCCGGCCCGGGCCAAGATGACGCCCCAGGAGCTGGCCGCGGCCCAGGCCGCGGCCGACGAGCGCATGCGGGCCCATTGGCGCGTCGCCGACGGCGTCCTCGTCTTCGACGGCAAGGGCGAGAGCCTCTGCACGGCCGCCGACTACGGCGATTTCGAGGTCCTGGCCGATTGGAAGATCGAGCCGGGCGGCGACAGCGGCCTCTACCTGCGCGGCTCGCCCCAGGTCCAGATCTGGGACCCGGGCCGGAACCCGGTCGGCGCGGGCGGCCTCTACAACAACCAGAAAGGCCGGAGCGTCCCGTCCGAGAAGGCCGACCGCCCGGTCGGCGAGTGGAACGCGTTCCGGATCATCATGATCGGCGAGCGGGTCTCGGTCTATCTCAACGACAAGCTGGTCGTCGACAACGTCGTCCTCGAGAACTATTGGGAGAGGGACAAGCCCATCTATCCCGTGGGGCAGATCGAGCTCCAGGCCCACGGCAATCCGCTCTATTTCAGGAACGTCTTCCTCCGGCCCATTCCGCGCGATGTTCCGTCGCCGGGGCCCGCCCCGGCCGAGGCCGCCGAGGGCTTCACGCCCCTGTTCAACGGCCGCGACCTCGAGGGCTGGACGGGCGACACCAAGGGATACGCCGCGGAGAACGGCAAGATCGTCATCCATCCCGAGCTCGGCAGCGGCAACCTCTACACGGCCAAGGAGTACGCCGATTTCACGCTGCGCTTCGAGTTCAAGCTGACCCCGGCCGCCAACAACGGCCTGGGCGTCCGGGCCCCGCTCGAGGGCGACGCCGCCTACGCCGGCATGGAGATCCAGATCCTCGAGGACGGCTCGCCGGTCTATTGGGGGCTGCGGCCGTACCAGTACCACGGCTCGATCTACGGCGTCGTTCCGGCCCGCCGGGGCTTTCTGCGCCCGCCCGGCGAGTGGAACGCCGAAGAGGTCACGGTCAAGGGCCGGCGCGTCCAGGTCGCCGTCAACGGCGCGGTCATCGTCGACGCCGACCTCGACCAGGCCTCGGCCGGGGGCACGATCGACCACAATGAGCACCCGGGCCTGGCCCGGACGAGCGGCCACATCGGCTTCCTCGGCCACGGCTCGATCGTCGAGTTCCGCGACATCCGGATCAAAGAGCTGAAGTGAGCCCGGGCCCGGCGGCGCCGCCGGGGGGCGGGGGGGGGGACGGGCCTCGTCAGCGCGACGGCAGGCCCAAGGCCCGGCGCAGGGCGGCGTTGATCTGGGTGTTGTCCAGGATGGGCCCCGGATACCAGGTGCCGCGGAAATGGAGGAAGTCCTTGGCCGCGGCCCCGACGACCGCCAGATCCACCAGCTCGTTGGTGTGGCCGGCCGTGCCGAAGGAGACGTCGCCGTCGGGGTAATCGTAGGGCGAGGGGTAATCGGGGTTCTTGATGACCGGCCCGTTCGCCGGCCCGCGGTCGCTGCCGATCTTGGCCGGCGGCTGCGCGCCCTCGTCGACGCGGGCCAGCTCCTTGGGCAAGTCGCCGGCGCCGAGCGTGACGCCCGGCTCCAGGAGCAACCCGCCGGTAGCGTGGTCGGCGGTGACCAGAAGGACGGTGTTGGTCCAATCCACGTCGTCCCCCGGCCGGTCGACGAAGGCCAGGGCGGCCCGGACCGCGGCGTCGAGGTCGGACATGGAGCCGATCATGGCCCGGTAGTCGTTGTCGTGGTTGGCCCAGTCGATGTCCCCCTGCTCGACGACCAGGAAGAAGCCGTCGGGGTCGCGGGCCATGAGGCCGAGGGCGCTCTCGACGGCCTCGGCCAGCGACGGGTTCTCCTCGCTGCCGGACGTGACGGAGGGGCGGCCCGGGGAGTCCTCGGCCTGGGCCACGTCGAAGTTGCCGCCCTTGCCGCCGAAAAGGCCGAAGAGCCGGCGGCCTTCCCGGGCGGCCCGGTCTGCCGCTTCGGCCAGGGCCCGGCCGCCGTCCTGGCCGGGCCGGCGCTCGACGAAGACGTAATCCGGCGAGGTCTGCAGCGTCCGGTAAAGGGACTCCGAGATGTAGCCCTTCCTGGGATCGAATTCCGGGTTGTCGAGGAGCGGCGATCCGCCGGCGATGACGACATCCGGCTTGGTCTCGAGGATGATCTCGTCGGCGATGCCCACGCCCTTGTATCCCTTGAGGCCGGTGTAATAGGCGCTCCGGCTCGGGTTGTGGCTGACGAACGAGGCCGGCGTGGCGTGGCTGAAGGGCACGGTGCTGATGACGCCGATGGCCGCCCCGGCGCGCTCCCGCAGCTCCTCGGCGATCGTCGTCAGGCGGCCGTCGGGCGGGTCGCCGGGCTGCCAGGCGATGTTGCCGGAATCGGTCTTGTGGCCGGTGGCCAGGGCCGTCGCGGCCGAGGCCGAATCCGTGGCCGGGCCGGGCGGGAAACGCTCCACGACCCCCGGGCCGGCCAGGGGCTTGGCCCCGTTGGCCTTGACGTCGTACCCGATGGCCGGATCGAACGACGACCGGCGATAGGGCGGCCGGCCGGCCTCCCGGGCCCGGGCGTTGTAGGCGTTGACGTCCCAGGTGGCGACGTAGGCCCGCGTCGGCAGTCCCTGCCAGGCCAGGCCGTTGTCCCGGCCGTAGAGATAGCGGCTGGCCGCCACCTCGGTCTCGGCCGACATGCCGTCGCCGATAAAGAAGATGACATGGCGGACCGACGGCGCGGGCCGGCGGCCGCAGGCGGGGCCGGACAGGAGGAGGGCGGCCAGGGCGGCGGCGGACAGGGCCCGCCGGGCCGGTGAGGTCCTCGTGTACCGCGGGCTCATGGCCCTCTATTATACCGCGGGGGCCAAAGCGCCGCTCACCACTCGACCAGGCCGGCCAGCTTCAGGATCTCCAGGTAGTTGAGGACGGCCTGGAGGGTCGAGCGTCGCTCGTGCTGGGCGTCGAGCATCTTCTGGATATCCAGGGCGCTGCGCTTGCCGTTGACCAGCAGCTGGAGCTCGCCCTGGTTGGACAGGGACAGGCCCTTGCCGGCCACGGGGAACTTGAGCCGGGCGTCGGCCGCGACGGCCGAGAGGGCGCTCTGGTATTCGCGGTAGCCGGCCTCGCTGACCTTGGCCGTCGGCCGGGGCACGAGCCGGGCGGCCCTCTTCTCGAGCTCGGTCGGGACGAGGGGCGCCGGCTTGACGCCGAGCCGGCGGGCCACGGCGGCGCGCCGGGCCTCCAGGGCGGCCAGGTTGGCCGCGCCGACCGCCTCCACGGACTTCGACAGCCGGGCCACGTCCGCCGACAGGGCGGCGGCGCCGGGGGCCAGCTCGAGGACGGTGGCCAGCGTCTCCTTTTCGTTCAGCACGGCGGCCTCGAGGATCCCCTTGGCGTAACGGGAGTCCTCGTCGAACGTTTCGGCCTTGGCGGCGTTGAGGGCCTCGAGGGCCACGGCCAGCTGGTGGCCGAGGCGGCGAGTGGCGTTCGAGGCGATCTCGGCGGCGATGGCCGAAGCCGCGTCGGGGTCGGCCGCGGCGACGGTGTAGGCCCCGGCCGCGCCGATGATGGCCGCGCGCTTGAGCTGGGTCGGGTCGGCCTTGTCGGCCACGTCGCCCGAGGTGTGGTACCACTGGTCGGGCCAGGCGATCATCATGATCCCGGGCACGCGCACGGCCCAGTCGTTGAAGACCTCGTGGTCGGAGGCCCCGTAATGCGTTTCGATGGAGTAGGCGAAGGGCTCGTCGGCGCCGGTGGGGGCGACGATGCGGACGGCCACGCCGGACGCGCCGGCCCGGTTCTGGATGCGCTCGCGGTTGCCCTCGCCGACGTAGCGGTAGTAGTTCTCCATGACGTCGTTGATGTAGTGGGGATTGCCGTAGGTCGTCCGCATGAGGCAGAAGTAGGACTTGTTCTTGGACAGCCACTCCCCGACCATGTCCATGTTGATGTTGCAGAGCGTCCGGGCCATGATCTCGCGGTGGGTCCGGACCCACTCGCCGATGCCGGCGAACTCGGGGCCCCAGATGAAGCGGACGGTGCGCCGGGGCTTGGGCAGGCGGCCGTCGGCGATCAGGGTGTTGAGGACCCGGGCCGCCTCGAGGATGGTGGCGCTGCCGGAGATGTTGTCGTTGGCGCCCTGCTTCTGGTTGCCCTCGAACAGGTGGGCCGAGAGGATGATCTCGCCGGCGGCGGGATCGGTCCCCGGGATGGTGGCCACGACGTTCTCGAGGTCGGCCGTCTCCATCTTGGTCTGGACCTGGGCCCGGACGGTGATCTTCTCGTTGGCCAGCAGCCGGCGCTTGAGGATGTCGCCCTCGCGGGCGTTCAGCTGGAAGGCGAACCCTGGGGCCGGCGGAGCGGCCGCGGCCTGCTCGGCGGGGGCGCCGGCGGGCGGGACGGGGGGCTGGCCGGGTTGGCCGCCGGGCCGGGCGCCGCCGGGGCGGCGGCGGGACATGATCCCGGTCCAGGGCATCTGCAGCGGGTCGAAATAGGGCCTGGACATGCTGATGGAGATGACGCCGGCCGCGCCCTTGGCCATGGCCGGGCCGTAGGCCATCATCAGGGCCCCTTCGGTGACGGCGATCTTGCCTTCCAGGGCGGCGTCGGCGATCTCCTTGGCCGTGCCGCGGCCGACCCAGGCCAGCTCCGCGGTCACGTCCGCGTTGGCGCTGCCCGAGGCCAGCATGGGCAGCAGGTCGTTGATGGAGGCCCATTTCTGCCGCCCAGGCTTGGTCTCCCAGAGCTCGCCGCGGACGGCCACCCAGGCCGGGCCGCCGGGATAGGTCACGATGTCGACGTCGGCGAAGCCGTAGCTCTTGAGCTTGCGGGCGACGACCTGGGTCTCCAGGAAGTTGCCGGCGAACTCCTCGCCGAAGCGCTGGCGGTTGAAGGCGTTGATCTCGGCGATGGTGTTCCAGGCCGTCTCGCCGGAGGCCTCGCCGACGATCTCGTCGGTCTGGGCCTGGGGCAGGAAGGTCCAGTAGAGCCAGGGCGTGTATTGGGCGGAGGCGGCGGCCGCCAGGGCGAGGACGCCGGCGACGGCGCAGGCGAAAAGGAACAGCGGGCGTTTGGACATCGCGGACTCCTTGGAGGGGGCGTAGGGCATTCCGGGACGTTATATACCCGCGGACCCGGGCGGGTCAAGGCGGAACGCGGCCGGCGGACGGGACCGGCAGGCCGGGACGGTCGCCGCGGACGGCGCCGGGGCGCGGGCCCGGCCGTCAGTCGACGATCCTGTCGATGACGCCGATCGGCAGCACCGTGCGCCCCTTGGCCTCGTTGAGGACCTCGGCCATGGCCAGGTAGATGGCCGACGCGCCGCAGAGGATGCCCTCGAAGCCGGCGATCCGGCCGACGAGCGCGGAGCCCGTCCAGTCGCGGGCCGCCAGCAGCCAGAACAGGACGGTCAGCGACAGGAACACGAACTGCAGGGCCCGGTTCTTGCCGAAGGTGCCGAACCACATGAAGCAGGTGAAGACGCCCCACAGGAAGAGATACCAGGCCAGGTAGGGCACGGGCGTGGCCCCGCCGTTGGGGGCCCCGGTCCCGGGGATGACCCAGATGGCGACCAGGGTCAGCCAGAAGAGCCCGTAGGAGGAGAAGGCCGTCGTGCCGAACGTGTTGCCCTTCTTGAACTCCATGATGCCGGCGATGATCTGGGCGATGCCGCCGTAGAAAATGCCCATGGCCAGGACCACGGCGCTGACCGGGAAGAACCCGGCGTTGTGGATGTTGAGCAGGACGGTCGTCATGCCGAAGCCCATCAGGCCGAGCGGGGCGGGATTGGCCAGCTTGTCGTTCATGGTGTCTCCTCCTTGGAGCGCGGAAATCGGGCCCATCGTATTACTCCCCCTTGACGGGTGTCAAGGCGATGGATGGCGGCAGGAAAGCGGCCCGGGCGTTGACAGGGCCGGGCGGCGGTCTTAAGATGGCGCCGGATGGGAAGATCCGGCCCGGCCCCGGGGAAAAAGCGGCCGGGGACGTCTATCAAGGGGAGGACACCTGCATGAGATGCCGCAAAGCGTCGGTCCCTGTGATCGGTTGGTCGATCCTCGCCATCGCGTTCGCCCTGGCTTCCTGCGGCCAGAAGGGGGACGGCGGGGCGGCGAAGGCCAACGGCCCGGGCAAGAGCGGGCGGTCCAAGGCCGCCGTCCGCAAGGCCCCGCCGGCCGATCTGTCCGCCATCAAGGCCGGCTCCCTGCAGATCGTCAACGGGGACGAGGTCAGCTTCGCCGGCCTGTCCGGCGTCGGCGGCTCCATGAATCCCGGGCAGAGCCGGCCCGTGCTGCCCTGCCTTTGGGTCATCCGTTCGATCAGCGAAAAGAACCAGGCCGCGGCCAAGGCACTCGGGGTGACGGCGGGCAACGCTTATATCCAGCCCCGCGAGCGCGATGGCTCGACCTCCCTCGGGACCCTCCCCGAAGACGGGACGCTGTGGCTGCTCAAGCCTTTCGACCCTGCTTTGACCGACGACCAGCTCCTGGCCGCGTTCGAAAGCGTCATGACCGATGATCCCTGGAGCCAGATCGAGTACCCGGCCGCGCCGGAGGGCCTGATCGAGATGCTCGGCGGCGAGGACGAATGGGCCCAGGGCGGGGCCAAAACGAGACTGGCGGCCTCGACCGATCCCCGCGTCGTCGATCTCCTGATCGCCGCGCTCGAAAGCCCCGATGTCGTCGTCCGCCGGAACGTGGCCGACCTCCTGGACGAGAGGCTCGATCCCCGGTTCGTCGATCCGCTCGTCGCCAGGCTCAAGGACGAGGATCACTCCGTTCGGAAGTACGCCATCGAGGCCCTGGCCAAGTCCGCCGACTCCCGGGCCGTCGATCCCCTGATCGCGATGATGAAAGACCCCGATAGCAGCGTCCGCTGGGCCGCGGCCCGGGCCCTTGAAGTAAGCAAGGACCCTAGGTCCTTCGAACCGCTGGTCGGGGCGCTCAGCGATGCCGACGAGATCGTCCGCAGCTCTGCCGCTAGCGGGCTCGGCGTCTTGGGAGACCGGCGGGCGGTCGAGCCCTTGATCGCGGCCCTCAAGGACAGCGATCCCTATGTCATCAGGTCGGCGGCTTACGCCCTGGGCAAGCTCGGCGACGCCCGGGCCGTCGGGCCGCTCAAGGCCCTGCTCGATCATGAGGATTATGACGTGAAGCGTCTCGCCAAAGAGGCGCTGTCCATGATCAGGGCCGCCGGCCGCTGAGCGGCTGAGCGGCTGAGCGGCTCGATCCCGGGCCGGCCCGGCTTGGCCGCCGTTCACATCCCGTACTTGGCGATGATCTCCTGCTTGGTCTTGCCCAGGATGTCGAACTTCTTGCCGACCTTGGTGAAGGCCTCGAGGGCCTTGTCGAGATGGTGGATCTCGTGGCCGGCCGAGATCTGGGTCCGGATCCGGGCCTGGCTCTGGGGCACGACCGGGAAGAAGAAGCCGATGGCGTAGATGCCCTCGTCGTAGAGGGCCCGGGAGACGTCCTGGGCCAGCTTGGCGTTGAAGAGCATGACCGGGACGATGGGCGTGTCCCCGTCCTTGAGGACGAAGCCGGCCTCGGTCAGGCCCTTGCGCCAGTACGCGGCGTTGCGCTCCAGCTTGTCGCGCCGCTCGGTGGACGTGGTGACGATGTCCATGACCTTGAGGACGCCCTCGACGACGACCGGGGCGATGGTGTTCGAGAAGAGATACGGCCGGGCCTTCTGGCGGCACATCTCGACCAGCTCGCGGCGGCCGCTGACGCAGCCCCCGGAGGCCCCGCCGAGCGCCTTGCCGAAGGTGGTGGTGATGACGTCCATGCGGCCGACGACGCCGCACTTCTCGTGGGTGCCGCGGCCGGTCTTGCCGATGAAGCCCGAAGCGTGGGAGTCGTCGACGAGGATCATGGCGTCGTACTTCTCGCAGAGGTCGGCCATCTCGTCGAGCTTGGCCGTGTCGCCGTCCATGGAGAAGACGCCGTCGGTGACGACGAGCTTGAAGCGCTTGTCGGCGTGCAGCTGGAGCTTCTCCTCGAGGTGCTCCATGTCCGAGTGCTTGATGGTGTCGTGCATGGCGCTGCAGAGCCGGATGCCGTCGACGAGCGAGGCGTGGACGAGGCGGTCGGAGATGATGACGTCATCCTTGGTCAGGATGGCCTCGAAGACGCCGGCGTTGGCGTCCATGCAGGAGGGGAAGAGGAGGGTGTCCTCCGTGCCCAGGAAGGCCGTCAGCTTGTTCTCCAGCTCGCGGTGGATGTCCTGGGTGCCGCAGATGAAGCGGACCGAGGACATGCCGTAGCCGCGCGAGTCCAGGCCCGCGTGGGCCGCCTGGACGACCTCGGGATGGCTGGACAGCCCGAGGTAGTTGTTGGCGCACATGTTGATGACCTTCTTGAGGGGCGCGCCGGCCGGGAACTCGACCTCGATGTCGGCCGCCTGCGGGGAGTGGATGAAGCGCTCCTGCTTGAACAGCCCCGCGTCCTGGATGCCCTTGAGCGTGGCCTGGTAGGCGCCGCGGACCTTGTCGCTGTAGCCCATGGTGTGTCTCCCGCCCTTAGCCCTTCTTGGCCACGAAGCGCTCGACGAGGGCGACGATCTTGTTGACCGAGTCGAAGGCCTCGGGCGTGGCCTCGTCGTCCGGGATGGCGATCTGGTACTTGTTCTCGAGGAAGCGCTTGAGCGAGACCATTGAGAAGGAATCGACGATGCCGCCCGAGATGAGCGGCGTTTCGTAGGTCAGCGGCTCGCTGTCGTCCTCGAGATACTCTTTGGTGACGTACTTCAGGACGATGTCTTTGAGTTCTTCGGCCATGAGAGGTCTCCTTTTATTTGATTAATCGTTTTCCAGCGTCGACGTGTCGCCGATCTCCTCGCCCCATTCCTTGGCGTGGAGGAGCCGGCGCATGATCTTGCCGCTCCGCGTCTTGGGCAGCGACGGGACGAACTCGATCTCCTGGGGCATGGCCAGGGGCGAGAGCTTCTTGCGGATGAAGTTCATGATCTCCAGGTCCAGGTCCTGCGAGGCCGTGAAGCCGGGCTTGAGGGTGACGAAGGCCTTGACGACCTCGAGGTTGATGGGATCGGGCTTGCTGACGACGGCCGATTCGGCCACGGCCTGGTGCTCGAGCAGGGCCGACTCGACCTCGAACGGGCTGACCAGGTGGCCGGCCGTGTTGATGATGTCGTCGTCGCGGCCGGCGAACCAGAAGTAGCCGTCGGCGTCGAGCTTGGAGCGGTCGCCGGTGATGTACCAGTCGCCGCGGAACTTCTTCTGGAAGGCCTCGGGGTTGTTCCAGTAGGTCCGCATGCGCGACGGCCAGTCGAACTTGAGGGCCACCAGGCCGATCTTGCCGCGCGTCGGGTAGGGCTCGTTCTTGACCGGGTCGAGGACCGTGCCGGTGATGCCGGGGAAGGGCTTGCCCATCGAGCCCGGCCGGACCTCCATGCCCGGGTAGTTGCCGATGACGATCGAGCCGGTCTCGGTCTGCCAGTAGGTGTCGTAGAAGGGCTTGCCGAAGACCCGCTGCGACCAGACGACGGCCTCGGAGTTGAGCGGCTCGCCGACGCTGGCCAGGTGGCGCAGGCAGGCCAGGTCGTACTTCTTGACGATCTCGTCGCCGGCCTTCATCAGCGAGCGGATGGCCGTCGGGGCCGAGTACCACATGGAGACGCGGCGCTTCTCGATCCATTTGTACCAGGCCTCGGCCGAGAAGCCGGCGTCGAGGACGCACTGGGTGACGCCCAGGGCGAACGGGGCGATGATGCCGTAGGAGGTGCCGGTGACCCAGCCGGGGTCGGCCGTGCACCAATAGATGTCGTCGTCCCGCAGGTCGAGGGCCCACTTGGCCGTCAGGTACTGGGAGACGAGGGAGTAGTGGACGTGCTGGACGCCCTTGGGCATGCCGGTCGTGCCCGAGGTGTAGTGGAGGACGGACGGCGACTCGGCCGTGGTCGGGTGGACGTCGAACGTCTCGACGGGGGCGGCCTTGTCCAGGGAAAAGGCGGCCTCGCGGTCCTTGAGCGGGGCCGTCCCGTCGTGGTCGACGACGACGATGTGGCGCAGGTGGGGCAGCTTGTCCAGGATCTTGCGGACCTTGGGGGCGTGCTTCTTCTGGGTGATGACGGCCGAGGTCTCGGCGTTGGACAGGCGGACGAGGAGCGACTCGTCGCCGAAGGCCGAGAAGAGCGGCTGGGCGATGGCCCCGGTCTTGAGGATGCCAAGGAAGCCCAGGTAGAGCTCGGGGATGCGGTCCATGAACAGGCAGACCCGCTCCCCGGGCTTGATCCCCAGGCCCTGGAGATAGGCGGCGATGGTGTTGGTGGCCAGGCGGATGTCGTTGTAGGTGTAGGTCTTCTCGGCGCCGGTGAAGCCCTCCCAGTACAGGGCGACCTTGTCGGCCTTGCCCATCTGGCAGATGCGGTCGGTGCAGTACCAGCCGATGTTGATGACGTCGCCGGGCTTGTAGCCCAGCTCCTTTTCGGCGATGGCCCAGCTGAAGTTCTTGACCCGTTCTTCGTAGGAACCGATGTTGGACATGCGCGCTGTGTCTCCCTTCGGGATCATGGGGTTTTCCGCTCGAGGACGACGACGGCCGAGGCGACGTCCTTGATGTGGGTCAGCGAGACCTCCATGGCGCCGATGCCGTGGGCCTCGCAGAATTCCTTGACCTTGCCGTGGACGAAGAGCTCGGGCTTGCCCAGGGCGTTGTTGACGACCTCGATCTCGGAGAACTGGTGGCCGCCGGACCAGCCCGTGCCCATGGCCTTGAGGAAGGCCTCCTTGGCGGCGAAGCGGGCGGCGAAGTGCTGGGCCGGGCGGTGCTTGGACTCGCAGTAGGCGATCTCGGTCGGGGTGAAGAGCTTGGCCTTGAGGTGCTCGGTGCGCAGAAGCTTCTCCTCCACCCGCTCGACCTCGATGATGTCCGTGCCGGCCCCGAAGATCAACGCTGCTGCTGCCTTTCTCCGGATTCCAAAACGACGGCCTGTATTATAAGGGAGGCCGGGCAAATGTCAAAGCCGCCGGCCCGGACGCGTCAGAGCCGCCCGATGGCCGCCCGGAGCTTCTCCCGGACATCGAGGCCGACCGCGGCCAGGTCCTCGTTCCTGACCGCGGCCATGGAGGCCAGGGGGTCGATGGCCGCAGCCTCCACCCGGCCGGGGGCCAGCTCCTGGACGATGACCGAACAGGGCAGCATGGTCCCGATCTTGTCCTCGGCCAGGAGGGCCTTGTGGGCGAAGGGGGCGTTACAGGCCCCGAGGATGCGGTAGGGCCGGAAATCGACGCCGATCTTCTCCTTGAGGGTCTTGCGGACGTCGATCTCGGTCAGGACGCCGAACCCTTCCGCCTTGAGCTCGGCCTTGACCCGCTCGACGGCCTCATCGAAGGGGGCCTCGAACGTCTTGGCGAAGTAGTAGCTCACCGACGCACCTCCTTCCCGGGCCTCCCGGCGCCCGCCGGGCCGTCCGGCGGGCGGCGGGCGAACGCGCCGCGGGCCTTACCAGTTCTCGGCCAGGATCTCGTAGTAGGCCTGGGGATGCTTGCAGGCCGGGCAGACCGCGGGCGCTTCGGGCCCCTCGTGGACGTAGCCGCAGTTGGTGCAGTGCCACTTCACGGCCGCCGGGCGCTTGAAGACCTGGCCGGACTCGATGTTGGCGATGAGCTTGCGGTACCGCTTCTCGTGGAACTCCTCGACGTCGGCGATCTCCTTGAAGGACGCCGCGACCTCCGGGAAGCCCTCGGCCCGGGCGGTCTGCTCGAACTTGGCGTAGAGGTCGCTCCACTCCATCTTCTCGCCGGCCGCGGCCGCTTCCAGGTTGGATCTGGTGTCGCCGATGACGCCGGCCGGGTAGGCGGCCGTGATCTCGACGTCGCCCCCCTGGAGGTGCTTGAAGAAGACCTTGGCGTGCTCCTTCTCGTTCTCGGCGGTCTCGGTGAAGATGGCGGCGATCTGCTCGAAGCCCGCCTTGCGGGCCACGCCGGCGAAGTAGGTGTAGCGGTTGCGCGCCTGCGACTCCCCGGCGAAGGCCTTCAACAGGTTCTTCTCGGTCTCGGTGCCATGGATCGATCTGGACATGTGATGACTCTCCTTGATGTCGAAGATGGGGTCAAACCTACCTTTTTCGAAAAAAGGTAGGTTTGACCCTCTCTATAGCATTCATTCTATTACTTTTTCGGATAAGCCGGTTTGGGGGCGAACTTCAGGGGATTGGCCTGGACCTTCTCCAGCATGACGGCGATGGCCTTCTCCAGCTGGAGGTCGCGGCCGGCCGCGGCGGAGGCGGGGTCGTTGTCGACCAGGATGTCGGGGTCGGCGCCGTGGTTCTCGACCCACCACGCCCCCTCCTTGCCGTAGAAGGCGTTGTTCGACTGCTGGATGGAGCCGTTGTCGATGGTCGGCTGGTTGTTGAGGATGCCGACCAGGCCGCCCCACGACGGCACGCCGACGACCGTTCCCAGCTTGCGGGCCTTGAAGTGCTCGACGAAGGCCTCGCCGTCCGAGCCGTTGTTCTCGTTGGAGATGACGACGTAGTTGCCGTTGCCGGCCGAGCCGGGGTAGCGGAACGGGACCATGTTGCGCAGGTTGTTGTAGGCCACCAGCTGGCGCTCGAGCTTGTCGATCAGGAAGTACTCCGTCCAGCCGCCCGAGTTGCGCCGGACGTCGATGATGACGCCCTCCTTGTAGCGGAAGGCCCGCCAGTACTTGTCGAACTCGCCGATGCCGCCGCCGCCCATGGCGTTGATGTGCATGTAGCCGACGCGGCCGCCGGTGGCCTTGTCGATGGCCTTGATGTTGCCGTCGATCCAGCGGTAGTAGCGGAGCGAGGTATCGCTGCGGACGGGCTCGACCTCGTAGGTCCTGGCCCCCGTCATCGACGGCGCCGCGTTGACCGTGACGGCGATCTTCTTGCCGGGCGTCGTCTGGAGCAGCTTGAAGTAGTCGTCCCCCGCCTTGAGCGCCGTACCGCCGATGGCCAGGAGGAAGTCCCCTTCCTTGACGGCGATGTCGGGCCGGACGAGCGGCCCGCGGAGGCTGCGGTTGATGTCCGTCGGGCCGTAGATGCGGGCCAGCTTATAGAGCCCGGAGGCCTTGTCGGGGACGAGGTCGGCCCCCAGCAGGCCGGTGAAGACGGGCGAGGACGGGGCCGCGCCGGGGCCCATGTCGCCGCCGCCGACGTAGGTGTGGGACACGCACAGCTCGCCGACCATCTGGGACAGGACCCAGTTCAGCTCGGCCCGCGACGACAGCTCGGGGATGTAGGCCCGGTACTTATCGCCCATGGCCTTCCAGTCGCGGCCGTGGAAGCCGGCGTCGTAGAAGAAGTCGCGGTACCAGCGCCAGGCGTCGTCGAAGATCTGGCCCCACTCCTTCTGCAGCTCGACCTTGTAGACGAGGCCCGAGAGGTCGAGCCGGTCGCCGGCCGACTTGGCGGCGAAGGCCTTGTCGACGGCGGTCGTCAGGATGTCGCCCTCGCGGCGGACGAGGAGCGTCCCGCCGTCGGGCGAGAGGGAGAAGTCGCGGACCTTGCCCTCCAGGACGACGTCCTTGCGCGAGGCCGTGTCGAACACGTGGAGGGCCCATTTCGTCGCGCCCTGCGGCTTGGCGATGTCCTCGTACTCGTCCTCGGTGAAGGCGTCGACGGCCAGCCACAGGACCTTGCCCAGCCCGGCCTTGAGGTGGAAATAGTTGCCGGACGGCACGGGCAGCGCGAAGGTCCGCTCGATGAGGCCCTCGGCGTCGACGCGGAAGGGCACGGGGGCGGCCTTGGGGTCGCCCTTCTCCCCCGGCTCGCCCGTGAACGGCGGGGCCTCGCCGGCCCGGAGCTGGACGGCCATGACCTGCTGGGGCGCGGCGTAGGCGTGGTTGTCCTCGTAGAAGTCCATGAGCAGGTCGAAGTTGCGGCTCGAGACATAGTAGAGATAGTCGCCGCTGGCGTCGAAGGCCGGGTAGAGGTTGTCGTAGAAGTCGGTCGTGGCAGCCACCTTCCTGCCGGTCTCGATGTTGTAGAGGAAGATCTGGCTGTTGCGGTTGGCCTGGACGAAGCTGTAGGCGATCCACTTGGAGTCGGGCGACCAGACGTAGTCGGCGATCTCCCAGGTGAACTCGTCGTTCTTCATCTGGTTGGAGGAATCGACCTTGACCACCCTCTTGGCGGCCAGGTCGACCCAGAAGATGGAGTAGTCCTTGTCGCCGAACAGGATCTTCTTGCCGTCGGGCGACCAGAGGAGCTTGTAGACGGTCCGGTCGAGGGCCGTCGTGACCTGCGTCCAGTCGCCCCCGGCGGCCGGCTGGGTGTAGAGCTGGTAGGAGCCGCTGCGGTCGCTGAAGAAGGCCACCGTCTTGCCGTCGGGCGAGAGGGCCGGATACATCTCGCGCGTGCCGGCGGTCTGCGACAGGTTGAGGGCCGGGCCGGCGCCCGCGGGGACGCGGAAGACGTCGCCGCGGGCGGCCAGGACGACGGCCCCGCCGCCGTTGGCCGCGCCGGCCGTCTGGATGTAGTCGCGCGGGTTGATGATCCGGTCGCGCAGGGCCCAGCGGTCGGACGGGACCTTGACGGACAGGCGGGTGTCGCGGCCGGTCGCGACGTCGAGGACGTGGAGACGGCCGTCCTGGACGTAGACGATGGACTTGCCGTCCGTGTTCGGGAACATGACGTCGAAGTCGGCGTAGGTCGTGACCGGGACGGCCTCCTTCGTGCCCAGCTTCTGCGTGTAGAGGTTGGAGATGCCGTTCGAGCGGTCGGAGACGAAATACATGACCCCGCCGGCCCACATCGGATAGCTGTTCTTGCCGACGTAGTCGGTGACGGGCGCGTAGGTCTTGGCCTGGGCGTCGTAGAGCCAGATATCCTGGTACTGGCCGCCCTTGTAGCGCTTCCAGTAATACTCCTCGTTGCCGCGGCGGCAGAACAGGAACTGGTGCCGTTCGGGGATGAAGCTGACGAGGACGCCGCGGTCAAGCGGCAGGCGGGCGGGGGCGCCGCCCTTGACGCCGACGCTGTAGAGGTTGGCGTCGCGGCCGACGACGTTCTCGAACATGGAGCGGAAAACGACCTCGGAGCCGTCGGGCGTCCAGGCCACGACCTGGGCTCCGCCGGGGTTGTAGGTCAAGCGGACCGGGGCGCCGCCTTCGGCCGGCATGAGGTAGACGGCCGCGGCGCCGTCGTAGGTGGCGGTGAAGGCCAGCCATTTTCCGTCGGGGGAGAACTTGGCGAAGTTCTCGGTGCCCGGGAAGGTGGTCAGGCGCGAGGCCGTGCCCCCTTGGGCCGGGGCGATCCACAGGTCGGACTCGTAGGTGAAGGCGATCCTGTCGCCGGCGATGGTCGGGTAGGTGAAGAACCGGCCCTCGTCGGCGGCGAAGGCCGCGGCGCCGGCCAGGCCGAGCAGGCAAAGACCGAACAGGGCTTTGAGGGTTCTGGGCATCGGGCTCCTCCTTCGGGGTGCCGGGACCGGGCCCGGTCGCGCGGACCCCTCCAGAGTACGTGTTCCGGCCCGGCAAATCAAGACGGAGGGGGTCAAACCTACCTTTTTCGAAAAAAGGTAGGTTTGACCCCCTCGCGACGCCCTTAAATGGCCCCGAGGCGCCGGCCGACCAGCCGGAACTTGTCCAGGGCGAAGGCGATCTGATCGGGGGTGTGGGCGGCGCTGATCTGGACCCGGATGCGCGACTTGCCGACCGGGACGACGGGGTAGCTGAAGCCGATGACGTAGACGCCCTCCTCGAGCAGGGCGTTGGCGAAGTCCTGGCTCAACCGGGCGTCGTCCGGCAGGTGGCCGAAGAGGACGGGCACGATGGGGTGGATGCCGGGAACGATGCGGAAGCCGGCCTGCTCCATGCCCTGGCGGAAGATGCGGGTGTTGGCCATGAGCCTCTCGCGCAGCTCGCCCGACTCGCCCAGGATCTTCAGGACCTCGACGGTCGCCCCGGTGATGGCCGGGGAGAGCGAATTGGAGAAGAGGTAAGGCCGGGAGCGCTGGCGCAGGAACTCGATGATCTCGCGCCGGCCGGCGACGCAGCCGCCCGAGGCCCCGCCGAGGGCCTTGCCGAACGTGGTGACGATGAGGTCGACGCGGTCCATGCAGCCGCGGTGCTCGTGGGTGCCGCGGCCGTTGGGGCCGATGAAGCCGGTGGCGTGGGAGTCGTCGACCAGGACCAGGGCCTCGTAGCGGTCGGCCAGGTCGCAGATCTTGTCGACCTGGGCGATGATGCCGTCCATGGAGAAGACGCCGTCGGTGACGATGAGCTTGAACCTGGCCTCGCGGGCCTGGACGAGCTGGTCCTCGAGGTCGTCCATGTCGTTGTTGCGGTAGACGTAGCGCTTGGCCTTGGCCAGGCGGACGCCGTCGATGATCGAGGCGTGGTTGAGCTCGTCGGAGACGATGGCGCAGGTCTCGTCGAGCAGCGGCTCGAAGACACCCCCGTTGGCGTCGAAGGCCGACGAGTAGAGGATGGCGTCGTCGAGGCCCAGGAACTCGGCCAGGCGGCCCTCGAGGTCCTTGTGGATCCGCTGGGTGCCGCAGATGAAGCGGACCGAGGCCAGGCCGAAGCCCCAGCGGAAGAAGGCGTAGTTGGCGGCGGCCATGACCCGGGGCTCGTTGCACAGGCCCAGGTAGTTGTTGGCGCAGAAGTTGAGGACCTTGGCCCCGGCCTCGGTGCGGATCTCGACGCCTTGGGGCGTCGTCAGGATCCTTTCCTTCTTATAGAGCCCGCGCTCGCGGATGCGCTCCAGCTCGGCCGTTAGATGGTCTTTGAATTTTCCGTACATGGCGATCTCCGGTCATGCAAGGCATGGGGGCCCGAGGCCTGTCTCCCAACGGTCCGTTCCGTCCCCCGGCGCGGGCAGGCGGGAGCGGGCCTCACGTGCCCCCGTTCATTTCCTGAAGGTCAAAAAGGTCGAGGCCTGGGCGGTGGGCATGATGACCACCTCGCTGACGTCGACGTGGAGCGGCCGGGTGGCGCACCAGACCACGGCGTCGGCGACGTCGTCGGGGCCGAGCGGCCGGAGGCCCTGGTAGACCTTGGCCGCCCGCTCGGCGTCGCCGTGGAAGCGGACCAGGCTGAACTCGGTCTCGACCATGCCCGGGGCGATCTCGCTCACCCGCAGGGGCGTGCCGTTGAGGTCCAGGCGCATGGCGTTCGACAGGGCCTTGACCGCGAACTTGGTGGCGCAGTAGACGTTGCCGCCGGGGTAGGTCTCGCGACCGGCGATCGAGCCGATGTTGATGATGTGGCCCCGCCCGCGCTCGACCATGCCCGGCACGACGGCCCGGCTGACGTAGAGCAGGCCTTTGACGTTGGCGTCGATCATCTCCTCCCAGTCCTCGACCAGGCCGGCCGGGAGCTTGTCCATCCCCCGGCTCAAGCCGGCGTTGTTGATCAGGACCTCGATGGGCCGCCAGTCCTCGGGCAGGCCGGCGACGGCGGCGTCCACGGCCGCCCGGTCGCGGACGTCCAGGCGGAAGGCATGGGCGGCGGCGCCGTGCTCCCGGGAGAGAGCCGCGGCCAGCTTCTCGATCCGCTCCAGCCGACGCGCGCACATCAACACCCGGGCCCCTTCGGCGGCGAAGGCCCTTGCCGAGGCCTCGCCGATGCCGGAACTGGCGCCGGTCACGAAAACGATCTTGTCCTTGAGGGAAAGCATCCGATCACTCCTCGACGGGTCCCCATCCTCCGGGGGTGGGGAGCATCAAGCATAGGGGCCGTCCGCCCCCAAGTCAAGCCCGCCGGGCGCTGAATATGCTAAGACTCGCCCCGTCCGGACGACGGCCGGCAGGCCCAGTTTGGGAAGTCCGGAAAAAGGTATTGTGTCCCGGCTTTTCTTCAGGCGGAAAAGTCGGGACAGGGTATCGTGTCCCTCATCTTGGTTTTATGCTATACATGGGACGTGGGGAGCGAACCGTCATTCCTTAAAATATGGCTCGTGGCCGGGCGGCCCTGGTCGTTCCCGGCCTCGACCATGCCCGTCGCCTTCGGCACGGCCCTGGCCGTCGTCGCCGGCGGGGCCCGCTTCGCCCCGTTCCGCTTCCTGTGGGCCCTGGCCACCATGGTCGTCCTCCACGCAGCGGCCAACGTCTTGAGCGACGTCTACGACCACCGGCGCGGCCTCGACGTCGAGGTGACGCCGGTTAGCGGGGCGGTCGTCCGGGGCTGGCTCACGGACCGGCAGGCCCTCCGGGGCGCCGCCCTCCTCTTCTGCATCGGCGCGCTCTCCGGCCTGCTCATCGCCGCCCTGACCGGGCCGGCCCTTGTCGCCGTCGGCGGCGCCGGCGTGGCCGTCGGCGTCTTCTACACCCTGCTCAAGCCCCGGGCCCTCGGCGACCTGGCCGTCTTCCTGGATTTCGGCCTGCTCGGCGCCGCCGGGGCCTGGATCGTCCAGACCCGCGCCTTCTCCTGGCTGCCCGTGGTCTGGACCGTCCCCATGGCCCTGCTGGTCATCGCCATCCTGCACGCCAACAACTGGCGCGACGCGATCTCGGACGGCGCGCGCCGCGTCCGGACCGTGGCCGGGCTCCTCGGCGACCGGGGCTCGCTCGCCTACTACGGGCTGCTCCTGTTCGGGCCCTTCGCCATCGACCTGGCCTTCATCGCCGTCCCCCGCCTGGCGCCCGGCCGGCTGCGCCCGATGCCCTGGACCTTCCTCCTCGTTTTCCTGGCCCTGCCGAACGCGCTCCGGCTCTGGGGCCGGGCCCGGCGCCGGTTGGCCCCGCGCCGGCCCCTGGACTTCGTCGTCCTCGACGGGGCGACGGCCGGCCACAATCTGGTCTTCGGCCTGTTGAGCACGGCCGCCGCGGTCCTGGAAGGGATCGTCCGATGGGGATGACGAACGGGGCCCGGCGACGGGGGCCTCTCTTGGTCGGCGCGGCCGGCGCGCTGGCGGCCATATTGTTCATTGCCCTGTTCCGGCTGCGGCGCCTGGGCCCGCTCGATTTCTGGGCCTGGATGACCCTGAACATCGTCCTGCTGACCGCCGTGTCCTTGCTCCTGGACCGGGACTACGCGAGGCGCCTCCGCGACGACCTCGGCGCCGGCTCGGGCCGCAAGCTTCTCCTCGGGGTCGGCTCGGCGGCCGTGCTGTACATCGTTTTCGCCGTCGGCCACGCCCTGGCCCTGCGGGTGTTCTCGTTCGGCGAGGCCGGGGTGGCCAACGTCTACGCCCTGCGGGCCGGCGTGCCCGGCTGGCGCATCGCCCTGCTCCTCGGGCTCGTCATCGGCCCGGGCGAAGAGCTTTTCTGGCGCGGCTTCTTCCAGGAGCGGGCCGCGGCCACGACCTGCCCCAGCTACGGCTTCGCCCTGACCGCCATGCTCTACACGGCCGTCCACCTGGCCAGCGGCAATCTCATGCTCGTCCTGGCCGCGGCCGTATGCGCCGTCTTCTGGGGTTGGCTCTACATGCGCTTCCGATCGCCGCTCATCAACATCGTCAGCCACACGCTCTGGGACCTGGCCGTGTTCGTCGTTTTCCCCTTTTTATAGGACCGGGACCGGAGCGGGGACACGTACCTAAGGTACATGTCCCCGGCGCTACCCCCTCGCGCCGTCGTCAGGCGGCCAGGTGTTCGACGAGGATCTTGAGGCCGATGCCGATCAGGATCAGGCCGCCCACAAGCTCGGCCCGCTTGCCGACCATCCGCCCCAGGACCGGACCGAGCCGCGCCCCGGCCAGGGTCATGACCAGGCTCGTCGCCCCGATGACCAGGGCCGGATAGAGGATGCCGGCCCGGACGACGCCCAGGCTCAAGCCGACGGCCAGGGCGTCGATGCTCGTGGCCAGGGCCAGGACCAGCAGGCGCGAGCCCCGGGTCTGGTCGGGCCGGCAGTCCTTGCCCTCCCCGCCCCTGGCCAGAGACTCCCGGATCATCCGGCCGCCGATCAGGGCCAGCAGGACGAAGGCGGTCCAATGGTCGAAGTTCTCGATCAAGCCCAGGGCCCGGTCGCCGGCGAACCAGCCGATGACGGGCATGGCGGCCTGGAACCCTCCGAAGGCCAGCCCCAGCCGCAGGGCCTGCGCCCCCGTCAGCCGCTGGCTGCCGCAGGACATGCCCAGGGTGACGGCGAAGCAGTCCATGGCCAGGGCCACCGCCAATCCGAGGACGAATACGAGCGACACCGGTTCTCTCCGTCCGGGCATTATAGCAGAAGCGGGAACCCGCTTGCGCAGCCTTGGGGGTAGCCTCGGGGACACGTACCAAGGGTACATGTCCCCTACCGGGCCATCCGTAATCTCGGGGTAGCCTCGGGGGTAGCCTCGGGGACACGTACCAAGGGTACATGTCCCCTACATGTCCCCTACCGGGCATGTTATAATAGGTGATTCCGGCAGGCCCATGGCGAGCACCGACAACATCCTCCTCCGCGGCGTGCGGGTCCACAACCTGAAGGGGATCGACCTGGACGTCCCGCTCGGCCGCCTGATCGTCGTCACCGGCGTCAGCGGCTCGGGCAAGTCCTCCCTGGCCTTCGACACGCTCTACGCCGAGGGCCAGCGGCGCTACCTCGAGTCCCTGTCCTCCTACGCCCGCCAGTTCCTGGAGCGCATGGACAAGCCGGACGCCGACCTCATCGACGGCATCCCGCCGGCCATCGCCATCCAGCAGAAGGGCGCGGCCAAGAACCCCCGCTCGACCGTGGCCACCGTCACCGAGATCTACGACTTCCTGCGGGTCCTCTTCGCCCGCATCGGCACGGTCCACTGCCTCCGCTGCGGCCGGCCGGTGGCCCGGGACACGATCGACGGCATCATCGCCGACCTGGCCGCCGAGCCGGCCGGGACCCGGGCCCTGGTCACCTTCGCCTGGCCCCGCGAAAAGGGCCTGGCCGCCCTCAAGAAGGACGGCTTCACCCGGGCCGTGGCCGCCGGCCAGGTCGTCGACCTCGACGCCGCGCCGCGTTCGGAGGCGGCCCTCGACGTCCTCGTCGACCGCGTCGCCCTGGGCGTCGACGAGCGCGAGCGCCTGGCCGATTCGCTGGAGATGGGCCTCCGCCGCGGCGAGGGCCGCGTCCTCGTCCGCACCGAGACCGGCCGCGAGTACCGCTTCTCCGACAAGCTCGAGTGCCGGGAGTGCCGGCTGCCGGCCGAGGACCCCTATCCCAACCTCTTCTCCTTCAACACGCCCCACGGCGCCTGCCCCGAGTGCCACGGCTTCGGCGACCTGGCCGTCATCGACGAGGACAAGGTCGTCCCCGACCGCTCCAAGTCCCTGGAGCAGGGCGCCGTCGAGCCCTGGACCAAGCCGCAGTCCAAGGGCATGCAGAAGGAGCTGCTGGCCGAGGCCCGCCGGCGCAAGATCCCGACCACCGTGCCCTTCCACGACCTCAAGCCCAAGGACCAGCGCTTCGTGCTCGACGGCGCCGACGGCTACTACGGGGTCAAGGGCTTCTTCGACTGGCTGCAGTCCAAGAAGTACAAGGTCCAGGTCCGGGTCCTGTTGAGCCGCTACCGGAAGTACGTGGCCTGCCCGGCCTGCGCCAAGACCCGGCTCAACCCCCGGGCCCTGGGCGTCCGGGTCAAGGGCCTGAACATCGGCGAGATCGTCCGCATGACCGTGGCCGAAGCCTCGGACTTCTTCGCCGCCCTCGACCTCCGGCCCTACGAGCGCCGGGTGGCCGAGAAGCTGGTCCAGGAGATCCGGGGCCGCCTGCGCTTCCTCATGGAGGTCGGCCTCGACTACATCGCCCTCGACCGCATGACCTTCACCCTGAGCGGCGGCGAGGCCCAGCGGATCAGCCTGGCCGCGGCCTTGAGCGCATCGCTCGTCGGGACCCTGTTCGTCCTCGACGAGCCCTCGATCGGCCTCCATCCCCGCGACAACCACCGCCTGGTCCGGATCCTGAAGTCGCTGCGCGACCTCGGCAATACGGTCGTCGTCGTCGAGCACGACCCGGACATCGTCCAGGCCGCCGAGCACGTCGTCGACATGGGCCCGCGGGCCGGCGAGGCGGGCGGCGAGGTCGTCTTCGCCGGGCCCTGGGCGGCCTTCCTGAAGGACCGGGAGTCGCTGACCTCCCAGTACATCCGCGGCGAGAAGGTGGTCCCCCTGCCGCCGGCCCGGCGGACGGCCAAGGCCTGGCTCGAGATCCGCGACGCCCACAAGCACAACCTCAAGCACCTCGACGTGCGCGTCCCGCTCGGCGTCTTCACCTGCGTCACCGGCGTGTCCGGCTCGGGCAAGAGCACGCTCGTCCAGGACGTCCTCCACGCCGGCCTGGCCGGGACGTCCGAGAACGGCTTCGGCGAGATCCGGGGCCGCGACAAGATCGCCAAGGTCCTGCTCGTCGACCAGTCCCCGTTGAGCGCCTCGCCGCGCTCCATCCCGGCCACCTACACCAAGGCCATGGACGGCATCCGCGGGCTCTTCAGCGAGACCCGGGAGGCCAAGCTCATGGGCTTCCGGCCGGGCTTCTTCTCCTTCAACACCGCCGGCGGCCGCTGCGAGGAGTGCCAGGGCGCCGGCGTCCAGGTCGTCGAGATGCAGTTCCTGTCGGACGTCAGCCTGGTCTGCGACGCCTGCAAGGGCAAACGCTTCAAGAAGGACATCCTCGAGGTCCGCTGGAACGGCAAGAACATCGACGAGGTCCTCGGCTTGAGCGTCACCGAGGCCTGCCTCTTCTTCGCCGGCCGGCCCGAGATCACCCGGAAGCTCTACCCGCTGGTCGAGGTCGGCCTGGGCTATCTCAAGCTCGGCCAGCCCACGACGACCCTGTCGGGCGGCGAGCTGCAGCGCATCAAGCTGGCCTACAACCTGGTCCACGAGAAGGGCAAGAAGATCCTCTACCTCTTCGACGAGCCGACCATCGGCCTCCACCCCAACGACGTCGCCGTCCTGCTGCGCTCCTTCCAGAAGCTCGTGGCCGAGGGCCACTCCATCGTCGTCATCGAGCACAACCTCGACGTCATCAAGAGCGCCGACCACGTCATCGATCTCGGGCCCGAGGGCGGCGAGGCCGGCGGCCGCATCGTGGCCCAGGGCACGCCCGAGAAAGTGGCCCAGACCGCCGGCTCGATCACCGGCCGCTACCTGCTCGAGGCCCTTCGGCGCGCCAACGGCGGCCGCCCCGTCAAGGCCGGGCGCGGCAAAAAGAAATGACCTTTTTTCTGGCACTCGGCCAATAGTTCCGTCCTTTAATTGGTCATTTACATGAAATTGAGTTATCGAATAGTGACCATTTTATATACATTATTAATAGTTTCATTATATTTTTATTAATTAGAAGTGCTTACAGTAATTTAACCATTATATTATGTTCGCTATGTGAACATTTGATTAAGAATCTGGAACGGCATCAAATGTCGCGTTATCGTTTTGTATTCATTGACTTACAATATGTTTTCGATCCTGGCACCGTTCTTGCCAATATTCGGTCGTATGACAGGCCAAGGAGCGGTATCCATGAAAGCCAAGATCGCCATCATCGCCCTGGCGGCGCTTGCCGCCGTCGTTGTCCCCGTGCGGGCCTCGGAGGCTACCTGGGACGTCATCGTTCCGACCACGCTCGGGCCGTCCTCCATGGTCCTGCCGACTCCGCTGGCCGAGCCGGCCGCGATGCCTCTCGAGCCCCTGGCGGTCGAGCCCACGGTCCAGCTGCGCGCCTCGCTCGCGGCCGCGCCCCTTATGCCCTCCCTGCGGCCGGCCTACCGCCCGGGCAAGGCCTTCTTCGACGCCAACCTGGTTATCCTGCTCGGCCTCAACGTCGCCGATTACATCTCCACCCGCGAAGCGCTCAAGTACCCCGGGCTGACCGAGACCAATCCCCTGATGAAGCCGTTCGTCAAGAGCCCGGCCGCCTTCGCCGCCGTCAAGTTCGGGACGACGGCCCTGACGTACGTCAGCATGAAGGTCCTGTTCAAGAGGAACCGGACCATGGCCTGGGTCATGACCACCGCCAGCAACGTCCTGCTGTCCTACGTCGTGGCCAACAACTTCCGCCAGATCCAGATGGCCCGCGCCCGATGAGCGACCGCCCGGCCCTGAACGTCTACCTCCAGCGCTACCTCGGCCTGGACGCCGAGCGCGAATACGCCGCGCCGGCCGGCTTCCCGACCCTGGAAACGCTGGAGAGGGACTACATCGGCTTCCTGCTCGACGTCACCAACCAGAACCGGGCCGAGGCCGCCCGCATCCTGGACATCTCCCGCTCGACGCTCTACCACAAGATCAGCCGCTACCGGCTGAACGGCGACGCCGCCGGCCCGGACGGCGCCTGACGGCCTAAAGCCATTTCCGGCGCCGGATAAAGGCCCACATGGCCCCGACCACGGCGACGACGGCGACCCAGACCGACAAATAGCCCCAGCGCCAGCCGATCTCCGGCATGTTGGGGAAGTTCATGCCGTAGACCCCGACCAGGAAGGTGATGGGGATGAAGATGGTCGAGATGATGGTCAGGACCTTCATGATCTCGTTCATCCGGTTGGAGGCCGACGACAGGTAGGTTTCGACCATGCTCGACAGGATCTCGCGGAACGACTCGACCGTGTCGATGACCTGGATGGAGTGGTCGTAAAGGTCGCGGAGGAACGGCCCGGTGGAGGACTGGACCAGCGGCGTTTCCAGCCGCTCCAGCCCGCTGACGACTTCGCGCAGCGGCCAGACGGACTTCCGCAGGCCGATCATCTCCCGCTTCAGGCTGTGGATCTCGTGCAGCAGCTCGCGCTTCGGCTCGTCGACCAGGACGTCCTCCAGGGCGTCGATGCGCTCGCCCAGGGCCTCCAGGACGAAGAAGTAGTTGTCGACGACGGCGTCGATGATGGCGTAGGCCAGGTAGTCCGGGCCGAGCGTGCGGATGCGGCCCTTGCCGCCCCGGATGCGCTCGCGGACCTGGTCGAGGCAGTCGCCCGGGGTCTCCTGGAACGACAGGACGTAGTTGGGGCCGAAGATCAGGCTCAGCTGGTCGGCGGCCAGGTTCGAGCCGTCCTTGTCGCACTCGATCATGCGCAGGACGACGAAGACGGCGTTGCCCAGGTCCTCGGTCTTGGGACGCTGGGTCGTGGTCATGATGTCCTCGAGGACCAGGGGATGGATGCCGAAGGCCGATCCGAGCTTCTCGACGACGGCCGCGTCGTGGACCCCGTCGACGTTGATCCAGGTCACCGTGTCGGTGTCCTTGAACGGGAAGCACTCCTCGACCGAGCCCACCTCCTTCTCGCGAAAGCCGGCGGGATCGTAGTCGAGGACGGTGATGCGGGGCCGGCCGGACTTCTTCTCGCCGACGTACATCAGCGTCCCCGGCGACAGCCCGGCCTTGTCCGACCGCCTGATCTCGTCGCTGGTCATGGCGCCCTCCTTGCGGACGTTTCCCCCAGGATAGTCCGATAGGGCACGTTTTTCCAGCGGCAGCCGGGGGTTCCCGGCGTCCCCGGGGCGGGCGGCCCCGGCCGGAAGCGGGCTACTTGAGGCGCGACCCGACGGCGGCCCAGTCGACGGCCTTGAAGAAGGCCTCGATGTAATCGGCCCGCTTAAGGCCGTAATCGAGCATGAAGGCGTGCTCGAAGACGTCCATGATCAGGAGGGGCGCGCACCCGGCCGGGTGGCTGACGTCGTGCTCGTTGATCCAGAAGTTGATCAGCCGGCCGTTGGCCGGGTCCTCGTAGAGGGCGACCCAGCCGATGCCGCGCATGGCCCCGGTGGCCCGGAAGTCCTTCTCCCAAGACTCCAGGTCGCCGTACTGCTCGACGATCCTCCGGCCCAGCTTGCCGGCCGGGTCGAGCGGGGCCCGGCCGCCGAGGTTCTCGAAGTACAGCTCATGCAGCCGCATGCCGTTGAACTCCCAGCCCAGGCGGCGCTTGAGCTCGGCGTACTCGGGGGTCGCGGTCTTGCCGTCCTTGGCCATCAGGCCGAGGATGTCGAGGACCTTGTTGGTGTTGGCCACGTAGCCCTGGTAGAGCGTGAAGTGGTTCTTCAGCAGCGTCTCGCTGAACCCGGGCGTGCCGAGGAGCTTGGCGTAGTCCTTCGCCGTGTAGTTCATGTCCCGTCCCTCCTTGCTGGCGATTCGAAGGCCGGCCGCGGGCCCGCCGCCCGGGAGCGTCCGCGACACCGCGAGCGCGGTGCCGCCGAGCCCGGCGAACTTGAGGAAATCCCGGCGCCGCAACATGGCATTCGTCCTTCTGCGCCCAAATCCTATCATAATCGTCGGAATTAGGCAAGCCGGACGGCGCGCCGCGGCGCGGGCGCTATTTCGCGCCGTCCTTGTCCTCGGCCTCAGGCCCGGCCCCCAGGCCGACCTTGGCCCGGACCTCGGCTTCGAGCTCGGCGGCCAGCTTGGCGTTCTCCTTGAGGAGCTTCTTGACGTTCTCCCGCCCCTGGCCGAGCCGTTCGCCCTTGTAGGAGTACCAGGTCCCGGTCTTCTCCAGGAGGCCCAGGTCGAAGCCGGTGTCGACGAGGTCGCCCTCCCTGGAGATGCCTTCGCCGAAGATGATGTCGAACTGGGCCTCGCGGAAGGGCGGGGCCATCTTGTTCTTGACGATCTTGACCTTGGCCCGGTTGCCGACGACGCTCTCGCCGTCCTTGATGACGGCCAGCTTGCGGACGTCGACGCGCAGGGAGGCGTAGAACTTGAGGGCCCGGCCGCCGGTCGTCGTCTCGGGGTTGCCGATGAAGATGCCGATCTTCTCCCGGAGCTGGTTGATGAAGATGAAGCAGGTCTTCGAGCGGGCCACGATGGCCGTCAGCTTGCGCAGGGCCTGGGACATCAGCCGGGCCTGCAAGCCCATGTGGGCGTCGCCCATCTCGCCCTCGAGCTCGGCCTTGGGGACCAGGGCCGCGACGGAATCGACGACGATGACGTCGACCGCGCCGCTGCGGACCAGGACCTCGGCGATCTCCAGGGCCTGTTCCCCGAAGTCGGGCTGGGAGATGAGCAGGTTGTCGATGTCGATGCCGATGCGGGCGGCATATTCCGGCGACAGGGCGTGTTCGGCGTCGATGAAGGCCGCCTGGCCGCCGCGCTTCTGGGCCTCGGCGATGACGTGGAGGGCCAGGGTGGTCTTGCCCGTCGCCTCGGGGCCGTAGATCTCGATGACCCGGCCGCGCGGGAAGCCGCCGATGCCCAGGGCCAGATCGAAGGAGATGGAGCCGGTCGGGATGGCCTCGATGGGGACGGCGGCCCCTTTCTGGCCGAGCTTCATGATCGAGCCCTTGCCGAACTGCTTCTCGATCTGGGACAGCGCGGCGTCGATGGCCTTGTGGCGGCTGGCCAGCTTTTCGTCGCCGTCGGAGGCCCTGGCGGACTCGGGTTCTCGTCCTGCGTCCTTCTTGACCATGTCGGTTCGCTCCTTGTCGGTCTCTTTCTTGGCCATGTCGCCCCTTTCGTGATAACAGAGTTTACCCGGATTGCGCCGGGGTTGCAACTCACCGCGGGAAGCCGTTGAACATGAGGTCGTAATCGTCGATCAGGCCCTGGTCGGCGAAGCTGAAGTAGCGGTTGCGGCCGATGATGATGTGGTCCAGGACCTTGATCTGGACCACGCGGGCGGCGAAGACGAGGTCCCGGGTGACCTCCCGGTCGCACAGGGACGGCTCGGGATCGCCCGAGGGGTGGTTGTGGGCGAAGATGAGGGCCGAGGCCTCGTAGCGCAGGGCGTCGCGGATGACCTCCCGGGGGTAGACGGCGCTCGAGTCGACCGTGCCCTCGAACAGGGTCTTCTCCTCGACGACCTGGTTCTTGGGGTCGAGGAAAAGGACCTTGAACCGCTCCGTCTTCAGGTCGCGCAGGGCGTGGCAGAGATAATCGTGGACCTCCTGGGAGGAGTGGCAGACCGGCCGGCTCATCATGCGGTCCTTGAGGAAGCGCCGGGAGACCTCGTGGATGAGCTTGAGGCCGAAGACGTTGCGGGCCCCGATGCCGGGGATGCGCTGCAGGTCCTCAGGGCGCGCCTCCAGGACGCCGCCGAAGGTCTTGAACTCCTTGAGGGCGGCCCGGGCCGGCCTCTTGCAGTCCCGCCGCGGCGTGCCCAGGGTCAGGAGCAGCTCGACGATCTCGGCGTCCAGGAAGGCCGCCAGTCCCCCCTGCAGGAACTTCTGGCGCAGGCGGTCCCGGTGACCGGCCCCGTCCGGCGTCCCGGCCGTTGGCCCGGCCGTCCCCTCGTCCCGCCCGCTCTCCCGGTCGTCCATGGCGTCCCTGTTATAAGAGACGCCGCGGCGGCCGTCTTTATCGCACCGCCCCTGATTAATCCTTGTAAAGCAGGTCGATCAGCGGCTTGAAGACCTTCTCGACGATGTGCCGCTTGACCTTGAGCGACGGCGTCATCTGGGTGTCGGCGTCGAAGTCCTGCTCCAGGAGGACGATCTTCTTGATGCGCTCGTAGGAGGCCAGGTTGGGCGTGGCCCGGTTGACCTCGGCCAGCATGAAGCTGCGGATCTCCTCCCGCTCGACGAGCTCCTTGCGGCCGGCGAAGGGGATGCCCTTGGCCTTGGCGTAGGCCTCGAGCTTGTCGAAGTTGGGCACGATCAGGGCCGAGATGAACTTGCGCCCGCCGCCGACCACGACCGCCGTCTGGATGAAGGGATTGGTCTTGAGCAGGTTCTCGATGGGCTGCGGGGCGACGTTCTTGCCGCCGGCCGTGACCAGGATGTCCTTCTTCCGGTCGGTGACGACGAGCAAGCCCTCCTCGTCGAAATGGCCGATGTCGCCCGTCTTGAGCCAGCCGTCGACGAAGGCCTCGGCCGTCTCTTGCGGCTTCTTGTAGTAGCCCTTCATGACGTTGGGGCCCTTGGCCAGGATCTCGCCGTCCGGGGCGATCTTGATCTCGACGCCGGGAACGGGCGGCCCGACCGTGCCGAACTTCATCTTTTCGAAGGTGTTGCAGCAGAGGACGGGCGAGGTCTCAGTCAGCCCGTAACCTTCCAGGATGGTCAGGCCGATGGCGTAGAAGAACTCGGCCACGTCGGCCGAGAGGGGCGCGCCTCCGGAGACGAAGAAGTGGGCCCGGCCGCCCGTCTTCACGAGGATCTTGTCGTAGACCAGCTTGGCCGCCAGGCGCCGCCGCAGGCCGAGCGTCCAGGGGATGGCCTGGTGGCGGATCTTTCGGGCGCCGTACTTCTTGCCGACGGCGACGGCCCAGAAGAAGATCTTGCGCTTGAGGCCCGAACCTTCCAGGACGTTGTCCATGACCTTGGCGTAGATCTTGTCGAAGAGCCGGGGGACGCTGATCATGATGGTCGGCCGGACCTCGAGCATGTTCTCGGCCACCGTCTCGATGCTGTCGGCGTAGTAGATCGAAGCGCCCTTGTAGATCCAGGAGAACGTCGTCATCCGCTCCAGGACGTGGGACAGCGGCAGGAAGGACAGGATGGTGTCCTTGACGCTGAAGTCCGTGACCGCGTCGAGGGCCTTGGAGTTGGAGACGAAGTTGGCGTGGGTCAGCATGACCCCCTTGGGGACGCCCGTCGTGCCCGAGGTGTAGATGATGGAGGCCACGTCGTCGGGCTTGACGGCCAGGGCCCGCTTCTCGAACAGGCCCGGGTCGGCCGCCTCGAGGACCTTGCCGCGGGCGGCGATCTCCGACAAGTTGACCACCCCCTGCGGGCCCTCCTCGTCCATGAGGACGAAGTGGTGCACGTTCGGCAGCTCGCCGCGGATGGCCTCGACCTTGAGCCAGAGGTCGCGATTGGAGCAGACCACGATCCGGGCGTCCGAATCGTTGATCATGTACTTGATCTGCTCGGGCATGAGGGAGGTATAGATGGGGACGGTGACCGCCCCGGCGCAGAGGACGGCCATGTCGGTGATGGTCCATTCCGGCCGGTTCTCGGACAGGAGGATGAGCTTGTCGCCGGGGCCCAGGCCGAGGTCGGCCAGGCCCAGGGACAGGTGGCGGACCCGGCGGGCGTATTCTTCGGTCGGGATGGGGACGTAGTGCCCGTCCTTCTTGGCGGCCAGGAGGTCGGGCTTGATGTAGGTCTTGACAGTGTTGAGAAAGAGCTGGCTCAAGGTTTCAACCATAAGGATACTCCTTCCTGTCGGATGCGGCCCTTATTGTATCTTTCTGCGGGCGTCGGTCAAACGAAAAGTCCATCCCGGCCCTCGTGCCGGAGGAGCCACTCTTTGCGCCAGAGGCCGCCGCCGTAGCCGGTCAGGCGGCCGTCGCTGCCGACGACCCGGTGACAGGGGACGATGATGGAGACGGGGTTGCTGTGGTTGGCCCCGCCCACGGCCCGGGTGGCGGCCGGGCGGCCGACGGCCGCGGCCAGGGCGCCGTAGGTCGTCGTCCGGCCGTACTCGATCCGCAGGAGCCTGGACCAGACCATTTTCTGGAACTCGGTGCCGCGCAGGTCGAGCTTGACCGCGAAGGCGCGGCGGTCGCCCCGGAAGTACCCGTCGAGCTGCACCAGGGCCGCGGCGACCGGGGCCGGGGGGCGGCCCTTCGGCTTCCGGGCCGCCTTTTCCTCTTTGATGTCGACGAAGTTCAGGCCGGACACGCCGGCTTCCGTGCCCACGATCTCGATCGTCCCGATGGGCGATTCGTACAGGGCCGTGAACGCGCCGGCTTCGGGCTCGGGTCCGGGTTCGGGCATGGCCGCCTCCAGGGGGGAACATTACCTCATTCCGGGGGTGGCCTTCAATGGGGGCGCGTTGACCGGGCCGGCGCCCTGTGTTAAAAGCGTGAAGGACGATCGAGGAGAGCCCATGAACGGTAACATCCCCTGCCTGGCGATCTCCGGACGCACCCTGCCCGAAGCCTGGGAAAAGGCCGTCCTGGCCTGTTGGAGCGCGGGCGTGCCCATCAAGACCGAGTACGACAAGCCCGGCGACCCGCCCAGCCGCGACTGCACCATGCTCTGGACGGTCGAGGACCCCTTCGCCGAGCCGCGCATCCACCGCGCCTTCCCCGGGGGCCTGGAGGACCTCGAGGTCTACCGCCAGGAGGTCGTCGACGGCGTCCACGACCACTGGATCTGCCCCGAAGAGGGCAAATGGACCTACACCTATCACAAGCGACTGTTCGCCTACGACATCGAGGGCCGGACGATCGACCAGATCGCCGCGGCCGTCGACCGGCTGGCCAAGACCGGGCACACCCGCCGGGCCCAGGCCATCACCTGGAACCCCCTCCTCGACGTCCCGACCGACGATCCGCCCTGCCTGCAGCGGCTGTGGTTCCGCGTCCTCGAGGACGACGGGGGCGGCCTCGTCCTGAACATGAACGCCCATTGGCGGTCGCGCGACGCCTACAAGGCGGCCTACATGAACGTCTTCGCCCTGACCGACCTGCAGCGGGTCGTCGCCGCCCGCATCGCGGCCAAGGCCGGGCGGGCCGTCCGGGTCGGCCGTTACGCCGATCTCGTCGACAGCTTTCACATCTACGGCTCGTACTTCCGCGACTTCGAAGGCTTCCTGAAGATGGTCGAGAAGCGGTCGTTCGAGGACCGGACCTGGCCCAGCGCCTACGCCGAGCCCATGTTCGAGGAGGCCCGGGAACGGCTGCGCCGGGAACAAAAGGAGGAGGCATGAACGCCCTGGAGGTCCTCCGGACGGCCGTCCTGCCGGCCGGCGCGCTGGCCGCCGCGGCGGCCGCGATCTGGTCCGAGGCCCGCGGCCTCAAGAAGGTCCATTACGCGGCCAAGCCCCTGGCCACGTCCCTGATCATCGCCGTGGCCGCGCTGGCGCCCGTGCCCGGGCCCGCGGTCTACAAGACCCTCGTCCTGGCCGGGCTGGCCTTTTCGCTCCTGGGGGACATCGCCCTGATGTTCCCCGACAAGGCCTTCACGGCCGGCTTGGCCGCCTTCCTGGCCGCCCAGGTGCTGTACATCCTGGCCTTCCGGCCGGGACCGGGGCATCCGGCGACCTTGGGGGTGTTCCTGCCCTTCATCCTCTTCGGCCTGCTGATGTTCTTCATCCTGGCCCCCGGGCTCGGCCCGATGAAGCTGCCGGTACTCGTCTATATCGCGGCCATCACCACCATGGCCGGCTTGGCCGCCGGACGGTTCGCCGGCCTGGGCGGGACCAAGCCGCTCCTGGCCTTCGCCGGGGCGATGCTCTTCCTCGTCTCGGATTCGGTCCTGGCTTACGACCGTTTCGGCCGCAGGTTCAGGCTGGCCCGGGCCCTCGTCCTGGGGACGTATTTCCCGGCCCAGCTGCTGATCGCCCTGTCCGTCTGACCGGCGTCAGGCCCCGGCCACGATCGCGCCGTCGAGACCGACCACCACCTTGTTCACCGCGATCGGCACGCCCGACCGCTCGACGGCCAGCCGGACGATGCGCTCCAGGCCAGAGCAGCAGGGCACGGTCATGATGGCCACCGTCAGCGACTTGAGCGCGTTGCGCCTGATGATCTCGGCCAGCTTCTCGATGTAGCCCTCGGTGTCGTCGAGCTTGGGGCAGGCGATGACCAGCTTCTTCCCTTTCAGGAGCCGGTCGTGGAAATCCCCCAGGGCGAAGGCGGTGCAGTCCGCGGCCACCAGCAGATCGGCTCCCTCGAAGTAGGGCGCCAGGGGCGATACGAGGTGGAGCTGTACGGGCCATTGGCTCAAGCGAGACACCGCCGGGCCGGACGGCGCCGGGGCCGTTTCCGGGCCGCGCGCGATCTCGCGGGCCCGGCTGCCGGGGCATCCGCCATGGCCGTGGCGGGCATGAGGCCCGTGTCCGGCGCGGGCGGGATCGCCGTGGGCATGGCCGCCGGCCGCGCCGTGGACGCGGGCGGCCGCCTCGGCCCCGCGCGTCGCGAGGACGTGGTCGAACGCGGCCCGGGCGTCATAGCCGTCGCTCTCGCGCTCGACGACCTTCAGGGCCCCTGTCGGGCAGACGTCCAGGCAAGCGCCCAGGCCGTCGCAGAAGATCTCCCGCACCAGGACGGCCTTGCCCTCGGCGTCGAGCGCCAGGGCGCCCTCGGCGCAGGCCGTGGTGCAGAGCCCGCAGCCGTCGCACTTGTCCCGCTCGATCTCGATGATCTTCCGTTTGGCCATGGTCCTCTCCCATCGATTAATTCCGACTATTATACTAGGAAATAGCGCCCGGGGGAAGCGGTCAGACGGAGGCTGGCGGGACGAGGGGGGCGCGCCGGGCCGGGGTGCCGCCGAGGAACCAGTCGCGGGCGTCACGTCCCAGGAGGCCCGACAGGGCGATGCCGCCGATGACGGTGCCGACGGGGACGACAAAGAGGTAGAGGGCGGCCAGGACCAGGCCGGCGATCCGGGCCCAGGGCCGGCCCTTGGCGATCCCGGACGCGACGACGAGCGCGGCCACGGCGAAGGCGGCGCACAGCCCGGCCAGGAGGAGCCCCGTCCCGCCGAGCAGGGCGTTGCCGAGGAGCGACGAGCGTTCCGTGCCCCAGCCGACGAGGACGGCCCCGGCGAAAAAGATGAACAGGAACAGGGCCGCCGCGGCGATGCCGAGCCCGGCGGCGACGATGAACGCCATGCGCGTGGTCTTGATGCTGTTCGGCATGTCCCGCCTCCGTCGAAGTCGGAGGTCATTCTACCCGATACGCCCTGACGGCACAACCCGGGGGCAATCCGGGGAGGGGGCAATCCGGGGACATGTACCTTTGGTACGTGTCCCCGGTGTATAATCTCCCCTGGGAGCGCGCCATGGACAGGATCATCCGCATCAACCCCCTCATCGAGGCCCTTCGATCCGCCCCCGAGCGGGTCAGCAAGGTCTTCGTGCAGGAGGAGCGGGGCCATGCCCGCATCGGCGAGGTCATCCGCGAGGCCAAGGCCCGGCACGTGCCGGTCGTCTTCGTCCCGGCCAAGCGGCTGGACCAGGCGGCGCCCGGCCATCAGGGCGTCATGGCCGAGGTCTCGCCCAAGAGCTATGCCTCCCTCGAGGACATCCTGGCCCGCTCGCCCAAGCCCTTCGTGGTCCTCCTCGACGAGGTCGAGGACCCCCAGAACCTGGGCGCCATCGTCCGCAGCGCTGAAGGGGCCGGGGCCGACGGCCTGGTCCTGCCGGAGCGCCGCTCGGCCGGCCTGACGGAGACCGTCGACACGGTCTCGGCCGGGGCCCTGGAGCACCTGCCGGTGGCCCGGGTGACCAACCTGGTCCGGGCCATGGAGGAGCTCAAGGAGAAGGGCCTCTGGCTGGTCGGGGCCGAGGGCTCCGGCGAGGCGCCCTGGTACTCCTTCGACTACACCGGGCCGGTCGGCATCGTCCTGGGCTCGGAAGGCAAGGGGCTCCGCCGCCTGGTCCGCAAGACCTGCGACACGGTCCTGGCCATCCCCCTGGCCGGGCAGGTCGGCTCCCTGAACGTGGCCGCCGCCGCGGCCGTTTTCTTCTTCGAGGTCGTCCGCCAGCGCCGGGCCGGCCGGAAATGATAGACCGGTAGACCGGGGACACGTACCTGCGGTACATGTCCCCCGGGTCAGCCCCCCCGGTCAGCCCCGGGCCAGCGCCGAGCGGCCCGCTAGCCCCGCCCCTCCTCCGGGGCCCTCAATCTTGACTTCACCTCCCCCCGGCCCTAGAATAGCCCCGTTATCCCAACCCGTTGAAAGAGCGGAGAATGGACAAATCGGCGGAGTTTTACACCCTCGAGAAGGGCATTCTGTCCCTCAAGGAGCAGATCGACGCCCTGAACGAGACGGACGACATCGGCAAGAAAGACAAGATCGCCGCCCTCCGCGCCGAGATCGAGAAGGAGTGGGCCGAGATCGCCCCCCGGCTCTCGACCATCAACATCGTCCAAATCGCCCGCCACCCCAAGCGCCCTTACACCCTCGACTACATCGCCTACCTGTTCCAGGACTTCCTGGAGATGCACGGCGACCGCCGCTTCGCCGATGACCCGGCCATCGTGGCCGGCCTGGCCTTCTACAAGGGCCGGACGGCCGCGGTCATCGGCCACCAGAAGGGCCGCACCACCCGGGCCCGGATCGACCGCAACTTCGGCCAGGCCAACCCCGAGGGCTACCGCAAGGCCCTGCGGGTCATGCAGGAGGCCGAGAAGTTCGGCTTCCCGGTCATCACCCTCATCGACACCCCCGGGGCCTACCCCGGCATCGGGGCCGAGGAGCGCGGCCAGGCCGAGGCCATCGCCTACAACCTCAAGGTCATCGCCCGGCTCAAGGTGCCCATCGTCAACGTCGTCATCGGCGAGGGCGGCAGCGGCGGCGGGCTGGGCATCGGCTACGGCGACCAGCTCATGATGCTCGAGCACTCCTTCTACTCCGTTATCTCCCCCGAGGGCTGCGCCTCCATCGTCTGGAAGGACCAGGCCTTCGTCGAGGAAGCGGCCGAGAACCTGGGCCTGCGGTCCCAAACCCTGCTCGAACTGGGCATCGTCGACAAGATCATCCCCGAGCCGCCCGGCGGGGCCCACATCGACCCGGAACTGACCTTCAAGACCGTCGACAAGCACATCTACCAGGCCCTCAAGAAGCTCGAGGCCATGCCCGTCGAGGACATGCTCGAGGCCCGCTACAGGAAAATCCGCAAGATCGGGGTCTTCGAAGAGCGGTGAGCGAAGACGCCGCGGTCAAAAAGGAGCTCGCCGCCGTCAAGGGCACCCGCGACATCCTGCCAGGCGAGGTCGAGAAGTGGCAGGCGCTCGAGGCCCTGGCCCGGACGACCTTCGAGCTCTACGGTTTCCGCGAGCTGCGGGCCCCGGTCTTCGAGGCCACCGAGCTCTTCGAGAAGGGCACCGGGGCCACCTCCGACGTCGTCGTCAAGGAGATGTACACCTTCGTCGACAAGGGCGGCCGGTCCCTGACCCTGCGCCCGGAATACACGCCCTCGGTCGTCCGGGCCATCGTCGAGCACCGGCTCGACCTCGAGGGCACGCCCATGCGCTACTACTACATGGGCCCCATGTTCCGCTACGACAAGCCCCAGAAGGGGCGCTACCGCCAGTTCCACCAGGTCGACATCGAGGTCTTCGGCGAAAAGGACGCGGCCGTGGACGCCGAGATCATCGAGATGGCCCACGCCCTGCTCAAGAAGCTCGGCGTCACGGGCACCGAGACCCTGGTCAACTCGGTCGGCTGCCGGGCCTGCCGGCCGGCCTACGGCGCCGCCCTGCGCGAGGCGGCCGGGGCGCGCAAAGCCGAGCTCTGCCCCGACTGCCAGAGAAAAGCCGAGGTCAATCCCCTGCGCATCTTCGACTGCAAGGTCGAGTCGTGCCGGGAGATCGCCGCGTCCTTCCCCAGCATCCAGGACTTCCTGTGCCAGGAGTGCCGGGAGCACTTCGCCAGGCTCCGGGCCGCGCTGGACACCCTCGGCATCGCCTACACGGTCGACCCGCGTCTGGTCCGCGGCCTCGACTACTACACCAAGACGACCTTCGAGATCGTCTCCTCGCACCTCGGGGCCCAGAATGCCCTGCTCGGCGGCGGCCGCTACGACGACATGATGAAGGACTTCGGCGGCCCCGACATCTGCGGTACGGGCTTCGCCATGGGCATCGAGCGGGTCCTGGCCAGCGCCGAGATCGCCGTGCCCAAGCGCCAGATGGTCTACCTGGCCTACCTCGGCGAGGCGGCCAGGATGGCCGGCCTGGAGCTGGCCCGCTGGCTGCGGGCGAACGGCGTCGAGTGCCTGGTCGAGTACAAGGACCGGGGCATGAAGGCCCACTTCGGCCGGGCCAACAAGCTCCGGGCCGACTGGGTGCTCATCGTCGGCGAGAACGAGATGAAGTCCGGCCGCCTGGCCCTGAAGGACATGGCCAGCGGCCGGCAGATCGACGGCCCCCGCGAGGAGCTCCTGGCGCTCCTGCGGACAACCTGACCTACCGGGGTTCCCCATGAACACTGCGAATCCGGGCGGCACGCCCCTGAAAAGGACCGACTACTGCGGCGCCCTACGGGCCGCCGACGAGGGCCGCGAGGTCGTCCTCTGCGGCTGGGTTCACAAGACCCGCGACATGGGCCACCTCGTCTTCGTCGACCTGCGCGACCGCGAGGGCCTGGCCCAGGTCGTCTTCCAGTCGGACCGGCCGGAGCTGGCCGAGGAGGCCAAGAAGCTCCGCGGCGAGTTCGTCGTCGGAGTGCGCGGCACGGTCCGCCGGCGCTCCTCCGTCAACAAGGACATCGCCACGGGCGAGGTCGAGGTCGAGGCCTCGGCGCTCCAGGTCTTCGCCGCGGCCAAGGTGCCGCCCTTCGTCGTGGCCGACCCGCCCCAGGCTTCCGAAGAGCTGCGCCTCAAGTACCGCTACCTGGACCTGCGCCGGCCCAAGATGCAGCGCCACATCCGGCTGCGCCACGAGGCCGCCCTGGCGGCCCGTAACTACTTGAGCCGGCACGGCTATCTCGAGATCGAGACGCCCATCCTGGCCAACCCGACGCCCGAGGGCGCCCGCGACTTCCTGGTCCCCAGCCGGATGTTCCACGGCCGGTTCTACGCCCTGCCCCAGTCGCCCCAGCAGTTCAAGCAGACCCTGATGGTGGCCGGCTGCGACCGCTATTTCCAGATCGTCCGCTGCTTCCGCGACGAGGCCCTGCGGGCCGACCGCCAGCTCGAGTTCACCCAGATCGACGTCGAGACGAGCTTCATCGACCGCGACGAGTTCTTCTCGATGAACGAGGGGCTGATGGCGGCGCTCTTCGGCCTCATCGGCCGCAGCGTCGAGGGGCCCTTCCGCCGCATCCCCTACCCCGAGGCCATGGAAAAGTACGGCTCGGACAAGCCCGACCTGCGCGTTCCGCTGGAGATGCGCGACCTGACGGTTCTCGGGCGCGAGAGCTCGTCCGAGGTCCTCAAGAACGTCGTCGCGAACAGCGGCCGGGTCAAGGGCCTGCTCATCCCCGGCGCCGGCTCGCTTTCCCGCGGCCAGCTCGACAAACTCGGCGAGAAAGCCAAGTCGCTCGGGGCCAAGGGCCTCATCTGGCTCAAGAAGCAGGACGGCTGGAAATCATCCCTCAAGACGGCCGAAGTCGACTATCAGGCCGTTTGGGCGGCCCTCGGCGCCCACGACGCCGACCTGGCCCTGCTCGTCGCCGACACGAAGGCCACGGCCCTCAAGGTCCTGGGCGAGATCCGCCGGACCTGGCCGCTCGAGGACCCGGCCCGCCGGGACCGCCTGGAGTTCTGTTGGGTCGTCGACTTCCCGCTCTTCGAATGGAGCGAGGAGGAGAAGCGCTTCGTCTCCATGCACCACCCCTTCACCGCGCCCTACGAGGAGGACCTGCCCCTTCTCGAGACGAGCCCCGACAAGGTCCGGGCCAAGGCCTACGACCTCGTCCTCAACGGCACCGAAGTGGGCGGCGGCTCCATCCGGATCCACGAGATGGACGTCCAGCGACGCATCTTCAAGGCCCTGGGATTGACGGACGAGGAGACCCAGGCCAAGTTCGGGTATTTCCTGGACGCCTTGAGCTACGGCGCGCCGCCGCACGGCGGCATCGCCCACGGCTTCGACCGCCTGGTCATGTTCCTGGCCGGCGAGGAGTCCATCCGCGAGGTCATCCCCTTCCCCAAGACGACCGGGGCCCTCGACCTCATGACCGGCTCGCCCTCGGCCGTGGACCTGCGGGCCCTCGACGAGCTGGGGCTCAAGCTCAAGGGCTAGGTCTGGCGCCCTCCCCCGCGACGGCAACGTCCGGGCGATCGTCACATACGCTATCGGATGTACCGCCAGAGGTCATTGAAGATCCAGGGCGAATTGACGGACGAAAAGAGGACCTCGCCCCCGAAGACCCAGAGGTTCCCGGCGGCGTCGATCCAAGAGGCGGCCCGGGCCCGGCCCGGGGGCCCGGCCGTCGGCGTCAATTCGCCTTTCGTCCCGAAGAAAAAGTTGGTGGGGTTCCGCATATTGCTGCCCGAGACCCACGTCCATTCCAGGGTGGCGGGATCGAACTTCCAAAGGTCGTTGAGATAGCCCGCCTTCCCCGTCGCATCGTAGCCGTAGCCGCCGAAGAGCCAGAATTTACCGCTCGGGTCGATCCAAGACACGCCGCCTGCTCTCGCTCCGGGGATGTTAGCGACACCGCCGGTCCCCTTCGTGCCATAGGCGCCCGGCTGGGCCATCGTATCGGCGCCGGACACCCAGGTCCACTCAAGGGTCAAGGGATCGAATTTCCAGAGATCGTTCTGCTCCTTGTCATAAGCGGTCCAAATGCCGGCCGTTCCGCCGAAGAGCCAGAGCCGGCCTTCGCCATCGACCCAGGATGCCGCCCCGGTCCGCGAACCCGGGTCGTTGGCCGGATCTGCGACGCCTTTGGTCCCATGGACGGCCGGCAGCTCGATCGGATGCCCGTTCGGCACCCAGGCTGCGGCATGGCTTCCGAAGAGCCACGTCCACATCTTCGTGACCGCATCGAACTTCCACAGGTCGCCGAGACTGCCCCACTCGCCGTTCCAATCATGCCCCCAGCCGCCATAGAGCCAGATGTTGCCGGCGCCATCCATTCCGTTGGCGGCGTAGAGCCTCGAGCCGGGGACGTTGGCCGGGTCGGGCAGGCCCTTGGTTCCGTAGATGCCGCCTTGTGGCGCGATGTCGCTGCCCGAGATCCAGGTCCATTCGAGGGCCACGGGATCGAGCGTCCAGAGGTCGTTCAGCGCGCCGCCTCCCCAGTCCCTCGAGTCCGCACCGTTGCCGCCGAAAAGCCAGAACTTCCCGTCGGGGCCCACCCAGGTGGCCGCCGCGTACCGCGTGCCGGGGTGGTTGGCCGGGTCGGAGACGCCCTTGGTCCCGTAAACGCCCCGCTCGCCTTCGATCTTGCGGCCCAGCACCCAGGTCCAGTTGGCGCCGTCGAACTTCCACAGGTCGTTGTAGCCGCCGCACCCGAAGAGCCAGAGATTGCCGTCGGCATCGGCCCAAGTGGCGGCCCCTTCTCCCGCCCCCGGAGTGCTCGCCGGATCGGCAACGCCTTGCGGGCCGAAGACCGGGGCCGGGGCGGGCCGGTCGCTGCCGGACATCCACGTCCAGACGTTGGAGATGGCCAGAACGGTAACGGTCGCGCTGGCCGATCTGGAGGGGTCGGCCACGGCCGTCGCCTTGACCGTCACGGCGCCATTGGGGGTGCCGGGCACGGCGGCGGGTGCCAGATAGAGGCCGGAGGTGTCGATCGTTCCGCAGGAGGCGCCGCCGCATCCGGCGCCGGAGATGCTCCAGGTCACCGCGCCGTTCGTGGAGTTGTTCACCCGGGCCGTGAACGGGACCGAATGGTTGACATAGACGGCGGCGGTGGCCGGGTTCAGGGTCACGCTGATGGCGGGCGGCGGCGTGGCCGTTTTGCTGCCGCACGCGGAAAACCCCATGAGCCAAATGGTAGCCAGGACAACGGGCACGGATCCGATCCTCATCTGGTCCCCTCCGACCGGGCGTTGCCGTCTGCCGATCCACTATAGACCAGATCGGGCCCGGGAATCAAAGCCCGCCCGATCATGTTCCCGGCCGGCAAGAACCCTTCGACCTCATGACCGGCTCGCCCTCGGCCGTGGACCAGCGGGCCCTCGGGGGGTTGGGCCTGAAGCTGAAGGGGTGAGGCCCGGCTGTCCGTTTTTGCCGGGTAACCGGACCGGACAAATGCGTAAATATGGGTCATAATGACCCGCCGTCGTTGCGGGCCTTGACACCGCCGGGGGCCGGCCGCATCGATATAACGGGGCAAGGAGGCCGGTCATTCGAGGGGGACGGGATGCTCCGGGCGACGTCGGACTCGCGCAAGAAAGGATGGCCGTGGGCCTGCTCGCCGCCGGATTCTCGACGTGACGCCGGGACGGTCTTGGCGGCTTGCCATTTTTCGATCGCGCCCGATGCGCCGCAGCGGCGAAAGCCCGCGCCCAGGCACCCCAGGAAGAGGCCCCCGAGCCACGCTTGAGGGATCCGGGATCGATCCCGCGGGACGTCCGGCCTGGGCGGGCGGGTCCCAGCAAGGCGTATGTTCCCTCCGCCGAGCCGCTTCCGTCCTCCCCGCTAATTGTTGACTTCGGCCTCCGCTTGGATTATGGATTTTCCGTGATCAAAAGACTCATATCTTACGGGGTTTCGTTTTCCCTGCTGGCCCTGACCGCTGGGGGTCTCGGCGCGGCCCAGACGGCGCGACCTTCGACCGAGATCGGCTTCTTCGACTCGAACGGCGTCAAGATCCGCTATGCCGCGGCGGGCGAAGGCGAACCGGTCGTGCTGGTCCACGGCTGGATGTCGGATGCGACCATGTGGGGGATGGACGCCGCCAGGAACCCGAAACTGGACCCCCCGCCGGGCTTCCGGGTGATCGCTCTGGACTGCCGGGGGCACGGGCAGAGCGACAAGCCCCACGACCGCGCGCTCTACGGGACGGAGATGGCCATGGACGTCGTCCGGCTCATGGACCATCTGAAGGTCCCGAAAGCGCATCTGATCGGGTACTCGATGGGCGCCTTCATCGTCGGCAAGATCGCCGCCGCCTACCCGAACCGGGTCATCAGCGCGGTTTACGGAGGCCAGGTCCCGCTGGTCGTCGGCGCCCCGCCGTCGGGGTCCCGGGAAACGGCCGTCTTCGCCAAGGCCGCCGAGGAGGGCAAGGGCATGGGCCCCTATATCCTCGAAGTCCTGCCCGCCGGATGGAAGAGACCGACGCCGGAACAGGCCAACGTCCTGGCGGAGATCATGTTGAAGGGCAAGGACGTGAAGGCGCTGGCCGCGGCCGGCCTTAGCTTCGACGACCTGCAGGTCGAGGAGAAGGACCTCGCCGCCTGTCGCGCCCCGGCCTTGTTCATCTACGGCTCACTCGAATCGGAGCACTTGAAGGGCCGGGTGGAGGCGCTGCGCAAAGCGCTGCCGAAGGCCGATGTCGTGGTGATCGAGGGCAGCGACCACATCACGACCCTGGCCCGTCCCGCGTTCGGAACGGCGATCCGGGAGTTCCTACAGAAGAACAAGTCCTGATCCGCCGCCCTCAACGGCACGTCCCGCGCGGACCGGCCCGCGCGCCGCGGCATCGTAACCCCTCGCTGGCGTCCTGGCCACGGACCAGGGGTGGTAAGCGGCGTCCGGGCATGAACGAACCGGGGCGCCGAAAACAAGGAACGCGGCCGAGCCGGTGGTTCAGCGCGGCGGGCGGGTCTCGGCGATGAAGCCGCCGGGGATGCCCAGCAGGGCGAAAACAAAGGTTTTCCAAAGAATGCCCAGAGCAGGGCTCCCCTCGGCCGCGACAGATGCGGCGGCCGCAGCAAAGCCCGGGAATAGCGGGGCCAGATAGGCGTTGATCAGTCCGTAGCCGAGCCCGGTCAGGGCCCCGGCGACGATGCCGGCGGCAACGCGTTTGCCCATCTTATCGCGACGCGACCATGAGGAGGCCAGGAAGCCGGCCAGGACGGCCGCCGGGAAGACCGCCCACCAGATGTCTTTCAAGGCCGGGGCGCGTCCGGACGAGCCGACGAAGAGGAACTCGGCCAGACCGGTCAGAACGATGCCCAGGGCCGCGGCCGCCGGAACGGCTCCCCACCGCGGCTTCCTGGCGGCCGCCAGCTCGTCGCGCTTGCGGATCCTGATGCCCAGGCTCAAGGGATAATTGTAAAAGGCGTCGAAGACGGCGTGCTCGAGCCAGGCGCCCCGTTCGCCGAAGACGGGCACGACATGGACCGCTTCCGTGGCCCAGTGCCCGGCCATGAACCGGGCCAGCTCGGGGAAGCGGTAGGCCATCTGCAGCGGGAAGGCCAGGTAGCCGATGATCTTGAAGAAGCCGACCGGCAGGGCCAGCCGGTAATCCCGGAAATTGCGTTCCCTGACGCACAGGCCCAGGGTATAGAAGCCGCGGACGAGGGAGCCGGGAGAGACCGGCAGGAGGTTGAAAGCGCCGATCATGATGGCCGCCCGGGCCGTGGCCTCGGCCCAGCCGAACTCGGGATGGCCGAGGACGTAGACGATGGCGATCGTCAGAAAGACCGTTTCCGACACGAACAGCGTGGCCATGTGGACGGCCAGGCTCTTGAGGTACTTCTGGATGAACGGCTCGTCGATCTGGGCCAGGATGGTTGCGGCGTCCTGCGGGGTGAGCATGCGGTTCTTGCGGCCTTCCTCGACCATGTCCCGGAGCCACTTCTCGCGGACGGCCGGCTTGAAGTACAGCTGCACCGGCTTGACGAACATGAGATAGAGCCGCTCTTTGAAGGCGGTCTTGTCCGTGAGGAAGCGGTGGAGGCCGGCCGGCAGGAAGGCCAGCGGGCGGTGGGCGATATAGAGCCCGGGCCGTTCGGCGATGGCCAGGGCGCGTTCTTCGCTCGCCCGGCCCGACCGGACCCAGCCGACCAGGCGCTCGGCCACGTGGCCGCGGAAGGCCCGGCCGAAATAGCCGGCCTTGGTCAAAAGGGCCGCGGCATGCCGGCGGATGTCGGCTCGGCCCCACAGCTTGCGGACGAACGGCCCCAGGAGCGGGGCCAGCCACAGGGCCCACAGGCCGACGGAGCGGCCCGGGAACTCGAGCAGGAACAGGACGGGCGTCAGGACGGGCAGCAGGCCGAGGAGCAGGAACAGGGCGGCGGCGGGACCGCTCGCGGCGAGGGCCGCGGCCGTCTTGCCGTCGGCCATCCGCCGGATGCCCCAGCCGCGGGCCCAGGCCTTGTGGATGGCCGTCCAGAGCCGCGGCCGGACGAGGAGCTTGACGTGGTGGTGGGCGATGTCGATCTGGGAATCCCGGTAGGCCGCGTCGGCCGCCTTGAGCTCGGCGAGGGCGCCGGTCATGCCGGCGAAGGCCTCCGGGCGCGCGGCGAAGTAGCTTTCGAGGGCGGCGACATCGCCGCGGTCGAACTGGACCAGGCTCCCCCGGCGGATGCCCTGGCCGATCAAGCGGAAGTCGGCCGGGCTCTGCGGCAGGAAGGGCAGCAGGGCCATGCCGGCCCGGAAATCGACGGCGACCAGGCCGCGCTTTGCGTCGGCGTCGGCCTCGGTGCGCTTGAGGGCGTTCGGCTGGCTCTTTAGCGTCCACCACTCGTACTGTCGGGCCAGCTCGGCGGCCCCCATCTCGTGGAAGAGCGTAACGAGGTCTCTCATGAACGTCCGCTTGGCCCGGTACTCCGGCGAACCGAGGCCGTCATCGGGACGCCCGGGCCTCCAGGCGAGGCGGGCGAAGAGGTTGTCGTCGACCTCGTAGCGCCAGAGCCGGCCGTCCACCCACTCGCTGATCTCGCCGCAGCTGCCGAGCTCTGCGTCCACCAGCGTGGCCAGGACGTCGACGACGGCCCGCTCGTCGCCGAAACGGGCCGCCGCGCCGCGGCGGATGATCTTTTGCCAGAGGGCCCCGGCCCGGGCCGCGTGGGGATCGGCCTGGAGGGCGAACGGGGCCTGGAAGCCGAGGCCGTAGAAGACATTGCGGATGAAGCGCCCGAATCCGGAAACCGGGACCAGGACCTTGAGCGCGTACGTGCCGCCCGTATGGAGGCCTTCGATCGGCCCGTCCGGCGCGGCGATGCCGAGGACGCGGACGCGATAGACCTGGCCGGCGAAGCCGCCCCCGACGTGGCGCTCGACCTCGAGGCAGACCCGTCCATCCCGGGCCGGCCAGACGCCGCAGACGTCGTACTCCAGGACCCGGCCGGGCTCGTAGCGCCGGACCCGGAGGGGGCGCAGGAGCCCCTGGGTCCGGAAGCGCTCCTCGAGCTTGCGGACGGTGGCGGAGGAATAGGGGGCTGCGCTCATGATTTGACTGATATTAGTCGCACAAAAAGGGGCGGGGACGCAACCCGGAGTCCCCCCCCCGGCACTTTTTCGATATTCCGGGATCATATTGGGGATCACATTGGGGACACGTACCATAGGTACATGTCCCCAATCCTTCGATGGGTACATGTCCCCAATCCTTCGGCGTTCGGCTCGCTTACTTGATCTCCTGTCCCGGCAGAATCGGCGTCATCATGGGCGGCAGAATGGGGCAGAATGGGGACATGTACCCGAGGTACGTGTCCCCATTCTATCCCCATTCTTCCGTTCTTTACTTGATCTCCTGTCCGGTCATGGGATCCGTCAGATGGACCCGGTGGACCTTGCCCAGCTTGTCGAGGGGGCCGGGCCACTTGTCGCCGCCCTTGTTGCAGGGATCCCAGTCGCCGACGATCATGATGGCCAGCTTGTCCGGGTGGATGTACTTGTTGGCGACCTCCTGGACCCGGGCCTTGGTCACGGCCTGGATCTTGGCCCGATAGGTCTTGTAGTAGTCGGCCGGCTTGCCGGTCATCTCCAGGTTGGCGAAGTTCATCATGGTCGTCTGGGCCGACTGGAAGTTGTCGGCGAAGCTCTCGAGATAGAAGTTGAGCGCCGTCTCCATCTCGGCGTCCGAGACGGGCTGTTTGCGGATGCGATCGAACTCGGCCTGGATGAGGGAGATGGCGTAACCGACGGTCGAGGACTTGGTCTGGACGTAGCCGGCGAAGGTGCCGGGCAGGCCCCAGCGGTAGGTGAAGCGGCTGCCCTGGTTGTAGGACAGCCCCTCGTCCGAGCGGACCTTGGTCGTGATCCGCGAGGTGAAGCTGCCGCCGCCGAGGATGAAGTTCATGACCTGGACGGCGAAGTAATCGGGATCGGTGTCCTCGAGCCCGAGGTGGCCCAGGCTGATGTAGCCCTGGTTGATGGCCTTCTGGATGAAATAGACGCCCGGCTCGGGGCTGGGGAACGACTTGGGCAGGGCCGGGACGGCCGGCGCGCCGCCTCTCCAGCCGGCGGCGAGCTTGTCGATCTTGGCCTTGAGGGCGGCCTTGGAGAAGTCGCCCGACACGGCCAGGATGACGTTCTTGGGCGTGAAGTACTTGGCGTGGAAGGACTTGAGGTCGGCCGCCGTCACACCCTCGTAGGTGGCCTTGGTCGGCTGCCAGGTCACGGCGTTGTCGCCGTAGAGGAGCCGCTCGTACTCGCGGTTGAGGACGCCGCTCGGCTGGTCGTTGGCCTGGCGCAGCTGCTCGACGAAGCGGGCCTTGGCCAGCTTCAGCGGCTCCTCGCGGAAGGCGGGGTTGCGCAGCACGTCGAAGAACGTGGCCAGCCCCTCGTCGAGGTCCTTGGACAGCACCGACAGCGTCAGCGTCGAGGTCCGCTCGCCGACCATGAAGTTGAGCGAGCCGCCGAGGAAGTCGATGCGCTCCTCGATGGCCGGCCCTTCCTTGCCCGCCGTGCCGCCCTTGATGAGCTGGTCGCCGAGCACCGTGCCCAGGCCGGTCTTGTCCTTGGGCGCGTAGAGGTCGCCGCAATTGACGATGGCCGTGATGTTGAAGAGAGGCAGGCTCTTGTCCTCCTGGACGTAGGCCCGCAGGCCGCCGGCGTAGACGACGCGGAACGCGGCCGGGCTCGGCGGCTCGTACTTGAGGGCCGGGTATTTGAGCTCGGAGGGGTGCTGGGCCTGGGCCAGGCCCAGTCCGCCGCAGATGAGGGCGAGGGCCAGGATGGCGAAGATCTTTCTGTACATGGCGTGCTCCTTCCCTTACCGGCCCGACTTCCGGGTGTAGATCGCCGTCAGGCTGTTGTCCTTGACGAAGTACTTGGCGGCGACCCGCTTGATGTCGTCATTGCCGACCTTCCTGAGGGCGTCGAGGTCGGTCAGGATGGCCCGCCAGCCGCGCATGAGCTCGGCCCGGCCGACGCGCGAGGCCAACCCGGCCGTGCTGCCGAGGCTGCGGACGAACATGGCCTCGCCCTGGTTTTTGGCCTTCTGGATCTCGTCCTCGGTCAGGCCGTCCTTCTTGACCTTGTCGATCTCGGCCCAGATCTCCTTCTCCAGGTCCTCCGGCTTGACGCCCTTGTCGAGGCGCGGCGTGGCCCGGAATTGGAAGGCTCCGACGTACCACTGGGGCCGGCTCGAGGCCGAGGCGCTGACGGCCAGCTGCTTGTCGCGGACCAGGGTCTTGGTGAGGCGGCCGGTGCCGCCCCCGCCGCCCATGCCGCCGCGGAAGCCGCCGCCGCCCGAGCCGAGGGTGCTGGCCAGGATGGACAGGGCCGGCCCGTCCGGGTCGCCGTCGGGCGGCGTGTGGAACATCATCTGCAGGCTGGTCGGGGCCGGGCCCTCGCCGTAGAACCGCTTCTCGCTGTACTGGGGCGGCTCGCCCGTGCGGATGGGCTCGAGGTCCGGGCCCTTGGGGAGGCGGCCGAAGTACTTCTCGGCCATGGCCGCGACGGCCTGCGGGTCGAAGTCGCCGACGTAGATGGCCACGGCGTTGTTGGGGACATAATAGGTGTTGTGGAAGGCGACCAGGTCCTCCTTGGCCATCTTCTTGAGGTCGTCCATCCAGCCGATGACGTCCCAGTGGTAGGGCGAGGCCGTGTAGAACGCGGCGCTGACCTGCTCGTTGAAGAAGTACCCGGGCTGGTTCTCGCTCAAGCGCCGCTCCTCCATGATGACGTCCTTCTCGGAGTAGAACTCGCGGAAGCGGGCGTTCATCATCCGGTCGGACTCCATCAGCATCTGGAGCTCGATCTTGTTCGAGGGCAGGGTGACGTAGTAGCCGGTCGTCTCCTGGCTGGTCGAGGCGTTCAGCCCCGTGCCGCCGTTCTTCATGTACTGGGTCCAGAGGTCGTCCTTGATGATATAGGCCTTCTGGGCCTTGACCAGACCGTCGACCTCCTTCTGCCAGGCCGCGATCTTGGCCGGGTCGCCGTCGGTCTTCCAAAACTTTTCCCGGTAGACGAGGCCCATGAGCTCGTCGATGCGGGCATCGATCTTGGATTCGGCAGCGTAATCGGTGACGCCCATGACCTCGGTGCCCTTGAACATCAGGTGCTCGTGGACGTGGGCGCTACCGGTGATGCCGGGCCGCTCGTTGATCGAGCCGACCTTGAAATAGATGTGGCAGACGACCCGGGGCACGCCGGGCTTGGGGATCATGAGGATCTTCATGCCGTTCGCGAGGACGTGCTCCTGGACGTTCAGGGTCACGTCGGCGGCGGCGGCGACGGCCGCGAGCAGGAACGCGGCCGCGGCCAGGACGACGATGCGCTTTTTCATGGCCGACACCTCCTGGATTTTGACGGGACGCCGCTTTAGACGAAGCGGCGGAGCTCCTTCTTCCTCTTCAGGGCCTCGACGATGCCCTTGACTTTCTGGTCCATGGCCGCGTCGCAGACGAGCAGGGCGTCGCCGGTATCGACGACGACCAGGCCGCGGACGCCGACGAGCGCGGTCAGGCGGCCGGGATTCCAGACCAGGCAGTCGCGGGAGTCGAGGGCGACAAGCGCGCCGCGGGCCGCGTTGCCGGCGGCGTCCCGGGGCCAGATCCCGGCCAGCGCCGACCAGGCCCCGACGTCCGACCAGCCGAAATCGCCGTCGGCGACGAGAACGCCGTCGGCCTTTTCCATCAGGGCATAGTCGATCGACAGGGCCGGGGCCAGGCGGAACGCGGCCTTGAGCGCGGCCGGGCTCCCGGCCTTCAGGGCGGCCAGCATGGCCTTCCAGGCCGGGACGAGACCGGGAGCGTAGCGCTCGAGCTTGCCGGCGAAGACGCCGGCCCGCCAAACGAACATGCCGGAATTCCAGGCGTGGTCGCCGGCGGCGACATAGGCCGCGGCTTGGGCCGCGTCCGGCTTTTCCCGGAAACCCAAGGCCGGATAGAACACCGTGCCGGCAATGCGCCGGCCGGCGCCGCGGTTGTGGCGGATATAGCCGAAACCCGTGGCCGCAAAAGCGGGCGGGATGCCGAACGTGACCAGCACCTCGTGGCGGGCGGCGGCCTCGGCCGCCGCCTCGAGCCGGCGCAGGAAGCGGCCTCGATCGCGAATGAGATGGTCGGCGGGCAGCACGGCGACGACGGCCTCGGGATCCTCGAGCCAGATCCGGGCCGTCGCCAGCATCAGAGCGGGGGCCGTGTTGCGGGCCTCGGGCTCGACGAGGAAACAGGAGGCGGCCAGCTTCGGCAGAAGCCGGCGGGCCTGCCGCGACTGGGCGGCATCGGCGACGAGGGTCATCTTCCGCGGCGGGACGAGCGGCCGGATCCGCCGCACGGTTTCGACGAGCAGGGGCTCGGTTCCGGCGATCTTCAGGAATTGTTTGGGCCGGGCCTCCCGGCCGAGCGGCCAAAAGCGCGTCCCCCGGCCTCCGGCCAGGATGACGGCCCGGATGTCCCGACCCTTCATGACACTCCCAGGTCCTTGATGACCTTCTGGAGGACGCCGCGGACCTCGGCCTGGATGGCGGCCAGGTCGGCCTCGGTGTCGGCCTCGAAGCGCAGGACGATGACGGCCTGGGTGTTCGAGGCCCGGACGAGGCCCCAGCCCTTGGGGAAAACGGCCCGGACGCCGTCGATATCGATGACCGGATAACGGGCGGCCAGGATGCGGCGGACCTCGTCGACGATCTTGAACTTGACCTCGTCGGAGGCGTAGATACGGATCTCGGGCGTGGCGAAGGTCTTCGGCAGCCCGTCCATCATCGCCGAGAGCTTGTCCTTGGAACGGGACAGGATCTCGATCAGGCGCGCCGAGGCGTAGATGGCGTCGTCGAAACCGAACCAGCGGTCGTTGAAGAACATGTGCCCGCTCATCTCCCCGGCCAGCGGCGCGTTCTCCTCCTGGATCTTCTGCTTGATCAGCGAGTGGCCGGTCCGCCACATGATGGGCCGGCCGCCGAGCCGCGCGATCTCCTCGTAGAGGACCTTGGAGGCCTTGACCTCCGAGATGACGGCCGCGCCGGGCCGGGCCGGCAGGATGTCGCGGGCGAAGACGACCAGCAGCTGGTCGCCCCACAAGATGCGGCCGGCGTCGTCGACGACGCCGATCCGGTCGGCGTCCCCGTCGTAGGCGATGCCGGCTTCGGCCCCGGTCTCTCGGACCTTGGCCACCAGCTTGTCCATGGCCTCGGGCAGGGTCGGGTCGGGGTGATGGTTGGGGAACCGGCCGTCCGGCTCGCAGAAGAGCTCGATCACCTCGGCCCCCAGCCGCCGCAGCAGCGGCACGGCCACGACGCCGCCGGTGCCGTTGCCGGCGTCGACGACGACCTTGACCGGACGGGCGAAGCGGACGTTGCCGGCAACGTAGTCCGTGTACTCGGTGACGATGTCGAGCGGCCGGACGCGGCCCTGGCCGCGGGGAAAGACGCCTTTGCGGACGATCTCGTAGAGGGCCTGGATGGTCTTGCCGTAGAGCGTCTCCAGGCCGGACATCATCTTGAAGCCGTTGTGGTCGGGCGGGTTGTGCGAACCGGTGACCATGACCCCGGCCGGCATGTGATCGTGGAAGACCGAGAAATAGAGCAGCGGCGTGGGCACGACGCCGAGGTCGGCCACGTCGCAGCCGGTGGACGTCAGGCCGCGGATGAGGGCCGCGGCGAAGGCCGGCGAGCTCACGCGGACGTCCCGCCCGACGGCGGCGGCCGCCTGGCCCCGGGCCAGGAAGAAGGTCCCCATGGCCCGGCCCAGGATCTCGACGGCCGGCTCGTCCAGGTCCTGGCCGGCGATGCCGCGGATGTCGTATTCTCTGAAGATCTTCGGATTGATGTCCACGCCCCCTCCTCGATCCGTCTCCGATATTATTTCATTTATTATCTGCGCGTTGCGTGTTCGCCGCCCGGCCCTCGCGCCGCCGCCGCTCGTAGCTGGCCCCGATGAAGGCCTTGAAGAGCGGGTGCGGGGCCAGCGGCTTGGACTTGAATTCGGGGTGGAACTGGCAGCCCAAGAACCAGGGGTGGCCCGGGACCTCGACGATCTCGACCAGGCCGTAGTCCGGATTGATGCCGGAGAAGATCATGCCGGCGTCGGCCAGGGCGTCCTGGTAGGCCGGATTGAACTCGTAGCGGTGGCGGTGCCGCTCGGAGATGTGCAGGGACCGGTACGCCTTGTGGGCCAGCGAGTCCTTCTTGAGGTCGCAGCGGAACTGGCCGAGGCGCATCGTACCGCCGATGTCGGCGTCCAGGGCCAGCTCGCGCCAGCGGACGATGACCTTGTGCGGCGCGTCGGGCGCGAACTCGGTGCTGTTGGCCTTCTTCAGCCCCGCGAGCGAGCGGGCGTACTCGACCGAGGCGCACTGCATGCCCAGGCAGATGCCGAAGAACGGCACGCCGTTCTCCCGGGCGTAGGTGACGGCCCGGATCTTGCCCTCGATGCCGCGCTTGCCGAAGCCGCCGGGCACGAGGACGCCGTCCTTGCCGGCCAGGACCTTGGCCGGGTCCTCCTTCTCCAGCGCCTCGGCCTCGATCCAGTCGATCTTGACGCAGAGCTTGTGGGCCAGGCCGCCGTGGATGAGGGCCTGGTTGAGGCTCATGTAGGAATCGTGGAGGCCGGCGTACTTGCCGACCAGCGCGATCTCGACGATGTCCTTGGGGTGCTTGAGCCGGTCGACCATGGACTCCCACGCGGCCAGGTTCTTCTTGCGCCGCGGCAGGTGGAGCATCTTGAGGATGGTCGCGTCCAGGCCCTGCCCGCCGTAGAGCAGCGGGATCTCGTAGATGGTGTCCACGTCGCGGGCGGTGATGACGGCCTCGACCGGGACGTTGGTGAAGAGGGCGATCTTGGACTTGAGCTCGGCCGACAGGTCGCGGCCGGTGCGGCAGAGCAGGATGTCCGGCTGGATGCCGATGGCCCGCAGCTCCTTGACGCTGTGCTGGGTCGGCTTGGTCTTGAGCTCGCCCGAGACGCCGACGAAGGGGACCAGGGTCAGGTGGATGAACAGGGTCCGGCCGAGGCCGAGGGCCAGGCGCATCTGGCGCGTCGCCTCGAGGAAGGGCAGGCTTTCGATGTCGCCGACGGTCCCGCCTATCTCGCAGATAACAATATCGTTACCATCGGAGACGGACTCCACGGCGTTCTTGATCATGTCGGTGACGTGGGGGATGACCTGGACGGTCTTGCCGAGGTAGTCGCCCTTGCGCTCCTTCTTGATGATGGACTCGTAGATCTTGCCGGCCGTCCAGTTGTGGGCCCGTGTCGTCTTGGTCGACGTGAAGCGCTCGTAGTGGCCGAGGTCGAGGTCGGTCTCCGCGCCGTCGTCCGTGACGTAGACCTCGCCGTGCTGGAAGGGGCTCATGGTGCCCGGGTCGACGTTGAGGTACGGATCGAGCTTGAGGATGGTGATCTTGTAGCCGTGGCTTTCGAGCAGGCGTCCGATCGAGGCGGCGGCGATGCCTTTGCCCAACCCGGATATGACCCCGCCCGTGATGAAGATATACTTGGTCATGGAACTCTCTTCCCGGAAATAATGCCGCCCCGATTATATCCCCGCGGCGGGTCCCCATCAAGGCCGGACGCGCGGAAAAAAAATTAGCACGGCGAGATGGGATTCAGAGATGGGAAAGTGCGGAGACGCCGCCGGCGAAGGCGGCGGAAACGGAGGCCGCGTCAGAGCGCGGAGGACTCCGAGGCCGCGGGAGCGCCGCGCCGGGGCTCGCCCTTGGTCTGGCAGGTCGCCTCGAGGTAGGCGCCCTCTTCGACCACCAGGGTCGGGGCCAGGAGCGTGCCGAAGACGCGGCCCTTGTCGTGGACCTCGATGCGCTCGGTGGCCTGCAGCGTGCCGCGGATCTCGCCGTTGATGACCAGCTGCCCGACCTTGACGTCGGCTTCGACCTTGCCCCGTTCCCCGATGACCAGGAGGGAATCCGAGTTGATCGTGCCCTTGAAGGTGCCTTCGATCCGGAACGAGCCCTTGAACGTCAGCTCGCCCTTGAACTCCGAATCCATGTCGATCAGGCCGGCCAGCTTGGTCTCGTTGAGCTCGCGAGGCTTGTCTTTCATGCGTTTGCTCCTTTGATCCTATCATAGATCCGATTGAGGTCGTCGAGCGAGAAATAAAAGATCTTCAGGACGCCCTTGTTCCGGCTGCCCGAGACCAGGACCTTGGTGCCGAGCATCTTGAGCATCTCCTCCTGCAGGGCGTGCAGGTCGGGATCGGACAGGCTGCGCTGGGCCCGGGGGGCGCGTTTCTTGAGCCGGTTGACCAGGGCCTCGGTGTTGCGCACGGACAGGCCGCGGTCCACGATCTGCTTGCAGCAGTAGATCTGCGTCGCGGTGTCCTCGAGGGCCAGCAGGGCCCGGGCGTGGCCCATGGAGATGTCGCCCCCGGACAGGCGGTCCTGGATCTCCTGGGGCAGCTTGAGCAGCCGGATGTAGTTGGTGACCGAGCTGCGGTCCTTGCCCACCTTATCGGCCAGTTCGTGCTGGGCGTAGCCGTGATCGTCGATCAGGCGCTGGTAGGCCTGGGCGATCTCCAGGGCGTTCAGCTCCTCGCGGTGAATGTTCTCGATCAGGGAGATCTCGAGCTGCTTGTCCTTGGGGATGTTGCGGATGAGGACCGGCACCTTGCGCAGGCCGGCCTTCTGGGCCGCCCGCCACCGGCGCTCCCCGACGATGATCATATAGTGGTCCTCTTCGGGAACGACGATGATCGGCTGCACGATGCCCGACTCCTTGATCGACAGGGCCAGCTCGTCGATCGTTTGGTCGTCGAACTTCGTCCGCGGTTGAAACGGGTTGGGGCGGACGTCCTCGACCTCGAGCTCGGCGAAACGCTCGTCCTTGAGGATGCCGAACTCGTCCGGGATGAACGCTCCCAGACCTTTTCCCAGGGCTTTCTTGCTCATCGGCGGATGATCTCCTCGGCCAGATTGATGTAGGCTTCGGCCCCCTTGGACTTGATGTCGTAAAGGACGATCGGCTTGCCGAAGCTGGGCGCTTCCGCCAGGCGGATGCTGCGCGGGATGACGGATTCGAACATGATGTGCTTGAGGGACTTGCGGATCTCTTCGGCCACCTGCTTGGACAGGTTGGTCCGCTCGTCGTACATGGTCAGCAGGATGCCTTCGACGGCCAGCTTGGGATTGAAATAGGTCCGGACGGTCTCCAGGGTCTGAAAAAGGTCCGGGATGCCTTCCATGCAGAAAAATTCGGTCTGGACCGGAATGATCAGGGAATCGGCCGCGGACAGGGCGTTGATGGTCAGGAAGCCGAGCGAAGGCGGACAGTCGATGATGATGTAGTTGAAATAGCGCCGTCCCTTCTCGAGGGCCGTGATCAGACGCTTTTCCCTCTGGTCGGCCGGATAGAGCTCGGCTTCGACGCCGGCCAATTCCGGCGAGCAGGGACAGAGGTAAAAATTCTCGAGCTCGGTCCCCATGATGCAATCCATGAGGTCCCGGCCGTTCATCATGGCCTGGTAGATGCCCTTGCCGGATTCCTTGGGTTTGGCCAGGCCGAGCGTGGACATCCCTTGGGGATCCAGATCCACAAGGAGCGTCCGGCGGCTCTTCAGGGCCAGGCAGGCGGCGAGGTTGATGGAGGTCGTGGTCTTGCCGACCCCGCCCTTCTGATTGGCAACGGCGATGATCTTGTTCATGACTCGTCGTCAGGGCCCGTTCCACGTGAAACGAGGGCCCGCCGGGCACCCCTTTTCCTCTGGATCTCCAGATGGAGGCCGATGTTCTGGATGGCCGCCGGCGTCAGGCCGGACATTTTCCGGGCCTCGCCGATGGTGGCCGGGCGCTTGGCCTCGAGCTTCTCGACGGCTTCCCGCGTCAATCCGGAGATCGTGCGGAAATCCATTTCGCCCGGGATCTTCATCGCGTCCATCCGGCCGGTCTTGGCGATCTCGCGCTCCTGCTTCTTGATGTAGCCTTCGTACTTGATCTCGGATTCGACGAAGCGCGTCTCCTCCCGGTCCAACGTCTCGGGGAGACGGCCGTATTTTAGCACATCGTCGAGCTCGATTTCAGGCTTTTTCAAATATTCGAACAGGGTCGGACGGTCTCCGGTGGCCTCCTTGATCCTGTTGTTTTTCAGGTAGGCGACAGTGGCGCCGATGCGCCGCTCCTTGTCCCGATAATGCCGCCAGACGTCGTCCGGGATCAGGCCGAGCTCGCGGCCGTAGCCCATCAAGCGGCGGTCGGCGTTGTCGATGCGCAGCATCAAGCGGTGCTCGGCCCGGGCGGTGAACAGGCGGTAGGGCTCGTCGATGCCCGACGAGACCAGGTCATCGATGAGAACGCCGATATAGGCCTCCTCGCGGCGCAGCACGAACGGCGCCTTTTTCCTGATGGCCAGGGAGGCGTTGATGCCGGCCATCAGGCCCTGGGCGGCCGCTTCTTCGTAGCCCGAGGTGCCGTTGATCTGTCCGGCCAGGTAAAGGCGCCCGATCCGGCGCGTTTCGAGCGTCGGCAGGACTTCGGCGGGGGAGACGGCATCGTACTCGATGCCATAGGCGGGCCGGAGGATCTTGGCTCCGTCCAGGCCGGGAATGGTCGACAGGACCTCCCGCTGGACCTCATACGGCAGACTCGAGGACAAGCCGTTGACGTAGATCTCGGTCGTCTCCAGCCCCTCGGGCTCCAGGAAGAACTGGTGGCGGGCCCGGTGAGGGAACTTGACCACCTTGTCCTCGATCGACGGGCAATACCGGGGCCCGATGCCCCTGATCCTGCCGCTGTACAGGGGGGATCTGTCGAGGTTGCGGCGGATGGCGGCATGGGTGGCGGCATTGGTATAGCCGAGGTGGCAAAGGACCTTGTTCTCGAGGCGGGCCCGGGTCCGGTAGGAGAACGGCACCGGGTCGTCGTCGCCGGCCTGGGGATCGAACCTGGCCCAGTCGATGGTCTCCCGGTCCAGGCGCATGGGCGTTCCAGTTTTCAGGCGGATGGTCTTCAGCCCGAGACCCTTGATGTGCTCGGCCAGCTCGACCGATGGCGGCTCGTTGGCCCGCCCGGCCGGATAGCTCTCCAGGCCGATATGGATGAGGCCGTTCAAGAACGTGCCCGGGGTCAAAATGACGGCCTTGGCCCCGATGAGGCTCCCGTCCAGGGTCCGGATGCCCCTGGCCTGCCCCCTGGAGACGACGATCCCGGAGACGATGCCCTGAAAGAGCGTCAATCCCGGCTGGCGCTCCAGGCGTCGCTTCATGGCCAGGCGATAAGCGGCTTTGTCGCATTGGGCCCGGGGGGCCTGGACCGCCCCGCCCCGGCTGCTGTTGAGGAGGCGGAACTGGATCCCCGTCTCGTCCGCCAGCTGGCCCATGAGGCCGCCCAAGGCGTCGATCTCCCGGACCAGATGGCCTTTGGCCAATCCGCCGATAGCCGGATTGCAGGACATCTGGGCGATGGTGTCGAGGTGGATGGTCACCAGGCAGGCCCGCAGGCCCATGGCGGCGGCCGCCGCGGCCGCCTCGCAGCCGGCGTGCCCGGCCCCGACGACGACGACGTCGAAATCGCTGCCGCCCGCCATTCCCGCCCCTATTTCCCGACGCAGAACCGGCCGAAGATCTCGTCCAGGACGTCTTCGGTCCGGACCTCGCCGGCGAGCTCTCCGGCGCGTGCCAGGGCCGTCCGAAGCTCTTCGGCGGCCACTTCGCCGGAAGTCCCGGCCGCCAGGAGGTCCCGGGCCCGGCACAGGGCCTCCCCGGCCTCCCGGAGCAGGTCCCTTTGCCGGGCGTGCAGGACGAGCTCTTCTTCCTTGCCGGCGCCGGGGGCAAAGTGCGGTTTGAGCCGGGACCGGAGGCGATCGACGTTCAGGCCCGTCAGGGCCGAGACCTCGAGGACGGGGACCGGACCGGCCAGCTTGAGGGCCTCGGCCGGACCCGTCTTCCGGGCCAGGTCGCACTTATTGAGGACGACCAGGCATTTTTGTCCCCGGTACTTGCGGATCAGGCGGGCTTCTTCATCGCCGGCACGCCGGGAGGCGTCCATGACGATGAGCAGGCCGTCGGCCTGGCCGGCGATCCGGCGCCCCTTGGACATCCCGGCCCGCTCGACCGGATGCGCCGGCCGGCCGAATCCGGCCATGTCGACCAAATGGAAAACAAGCCCGTCGACGACCAGCCGCTCCCGGAGGAAATCGCGGGTCGTGCCCGGGAAGGGGGTGACGATGGCCCGGTCCTCCCCGAGGAGGGCGTTGAAGAGGGTGGACTTGCCGACATTGGCCCGGCCGACGATGGCCAGGGTGACGCCCTCGGCCAGGGCCCTCCCCGCGTCATAGCTGGAAACGAGGCGGTCGACCTCGCCGATCAGGGAGTCCAGCGTCTTTAGCAGGGCCCCCGTCCCCGCCCGGAGGCCGTCTTCGGGGAACTCGAGGCCGGCCTCGAGACGGGAAAGCAAGCCGACCAGCCGGTCCCTGAACCGGCGCACCCGGCGCGACAGGCTGCCGCCAAGCTGGCGTGACGAGACGCGGGCCTGGGCCAGGGAGACTGAATGTACGAGGTCGTCGACCGCCTGGGCCTGCAGGATGTCCAGCCGGCCGTTGAGATAGGCCCGCAGGGTGAATTCCCCGGGGCGGGCCGGCCGGGCCCCGGCCTTTGTCCCGGTCGCCAGCACCGCGTCAAGGACGGCCGGGCTGCCGTGGACGGAAATTTCGACCACGTCCTCCCGGGTGTAGGACCGCGGCCCCTTGAAATAGGTCAGGAAGGCCTCGTCGAGAGCCTGCCCGTCCTCGGGGTCGCGGACCGTCCCGAAGACCGGCCGCCGGACCGGGATGGACCGGCCCTGGCCGCCCTTCGGCTGGAACACGCGTCGGGCCACGGCCAAGGCCCTCCGGCCGCTGATGCGGACGATGCCCAGGCCGCCGAATCCGGGCGGCGTGGCGATGGCGATGATGGTGTCTTCGAGCATGGCCGCGTCCGGCTCCCCATTCTAGGGGACCCGCCCCGGGAAGACAAGCCCGGAAGACCGGAGGCGGCCGTCGGGACGGACCAGCGTTGGGGAGAGACTAGCGCGAGGCCTTGAAGACCTTGACCTTCTTCAGGAACCCTTCGCCGAGGCTCTCGCTGGTGACGCCGGGCGTCTCGTTGGCGATGATGTGGACGATGCGCCGCTCGTAGGGGTTCATGAGCTCGAGGACTTCCTCGCGGCCCGAGTCGGCCACCTGCCGGGCGATGCGCTGGGCGTAGTCCCTGAGCTTCTTCTCCTTGCGCTTGCGGTAGAACTCGCAGTCGACCTGGACCTTGACCGGGGAGATCTTGTTCAGGACGTGCTGGAGGGCCAGCAGCAGCGAGCCGTCGTTGCGCAGCAGGATGGCCTTGTCCGGGCCGTCGAAGATGACGAAGAGGATGTCGGCGCGCTTCTTGATCTGGTAGGTCAGCTCGAGCGGGAAGACGGTCATCAGCCGGGCCAGGAAACGGCCGGCGGCGTTCTCGGCGTCCTCGTCCTTGGGCCAGGCGCGGATGACGATCTCCTTGCTCTTCATGCCGAAGAGGCGCGTCTTCTCGGTGACGATCTCGTAGTTGAATTTCTCGCGCGGCAGCTTGAGCCGGTGCTCGGCCAGGCTGATGGCCTCCTCGAGGTTGCGGCCCTTGTATTCCGGCCGCTCGTCGGCCGGCTGGCCGTTGCCGGTGCCGTTGGCGGCCGCGGCCCCGGGCTGGCCGGGCTCGATCTTGGTCTCGTTGTCCATCGCTTATCTCGCTTTGGCGGGCTTGGTCTTGGCCTTGGCCATCATCTTGTTCATGATGGCCTGTTGGCCGATCTGGAGCACGTTCGTGGTCAGCCAGTACAACACCAGGCCGCTCTGGAAGTTCAAGAAAAATATGGTCATTACGAACGGCATGATGAGCATCATCTTGGCCTGCGACGGCGGCGCCGTCGAGGGCGTCATCTTCTGCGAGATGAACTGGGTGATGCCCATCAGCACGGGCGTGACGTAGTAGGCGTCCTTGACCGACAGGTCGGTGAGCCACAGGGCGAACGGCGCGTGGCGGAACTCGACGGCGGCGACGAGCATGCGGAACACGCCCCAGAACACCGGCAGCTGGATGAGCAGCGGCAGGCAGCCGCCGGCCGGGTTGATGCCGTGCTCCTTGTAGAGCTTCATCATCTCTTCGTTCATCGCCTGGCGCTGGGCGATGTCGGTCTTGGCCTTCTTGTACTTGGCCTGCAGGGCCTTGACCTTGGGCTGGACATCGGCCATTTTGCTCATCGACTTGGTCGAGCTGTAGGTCAGGGGGAAGAACAGGATCTTGAGCAGGATGGTCAGCAGGATGATGGCCACGCCCCAGTTCGGGACGAGCTTGTGAAAGTAGCGGGTGATGACCAGCATGATCTCGGCGATGACGCCGAAGGTGCCGTAGGCGATGACCTTGGTCGTGTCGTGCCCGAAGGCCTTCAGGGCCACCGACTCCTTCGGCCCGATGAAGGCCTGGACCGGCTCGGTGACGTAAAGGAAGTGCGTCGCCGCGGGCCCGGCCGCGGCCTGGGCCGATTCCTGCTGGAAGGCGGCCTGCCCCCGCTGCGGCGGCAGCAGGAACAGGGCCGTGAAGTAGTTCTCCTCGTAGGCGGCCCAGTCGACAAAGTTATAGGCGTTCTGGCCGGCTTTGAACTTGCGCTCGTTCATGCGCACGACCTTGCCGCCCGTGTAGACGGCCGAGCCGCGCAGGGTGCTGTAGCTCTGCTTGGCGTCCTCGGCCGTCAAGTTGCCGATGCCGGGGCCCCAGATGACGGAGGCCTTGACCGGCTGCCCGGCCTGCCAGACCTTGACGTCCACGGTCATGGCGTAGCTGCCGCCGGTGAAGCCGTAGACCTTCTCGGCCTTGACGTTCGCGCCGTCCGAATAGACGAAGCGGAGCTCGCCCTTGGCCCCTTCGGCCAGCTCGAGCCCGGGCCCGGAGGCCTCGAAGAGCGAGGCGTTGATCTGGCCGGCCAGGGCGGCGTCGTCGAGGCCGACGGCGAAGGGGTAGCGGCCGAGCTCGGCGGCCAGGGCGGGCACCATCTCCAGGTCCTGTTTCTGCTTCAGGCTGTTCTTGTGCTTCTTGAGGGTCCAGCTCTTGAGAACGGCCCCCCGGTTCGTCCAGACGGCCCGGTAGAGGGGCGTGTCGACGACGATCTCGTTCTCGGCCGAGGCGGCCACGGCCGACAGGTCCTGGACCGGGGCGGCGGCCTCGGGGGCCGGCTTGGCCTCGGCCGGGGCGGGCGGGGACGCCTGCGGGGCCGCCGAGGCGCCGGGCACGGACGCCTGCCCCGAGGGAGCGGCGGTCGTGACGGGGGGGTTCAGGCGGGCCTTTTCGGGCTTGACGAAGAAATATTGATAGCCCATCAAGACCAGGAAGGACAGCACGATGGCCACGATGAGTCGTTTTTCCATGGGGCTCTCTCTCAGGGTACGGGATCGATCCCGCCCGCGTGGAACGGATGGCAGCGCAGCAGCCTGCGGGCGCCCAGCCAGACCCCCCGGAAGAAGCCGTATTTGGCGATGGCTTCGTGGGCGTAGGCGGAACAGGTGGGGTGGTAGCGGCAGTGACGGCCCAGGAGGGGGGAGAGGGCGGCCTGGTAGAACCGGATCAGGGCCAGGGCGACGGCTCTCACGATGCTATCCGTTTACGCATAATCGTTGTCAGCGACGAACAGTACGAGTCCCGGAGGTCGGGCCAGGCGGCCTCCCCGGCTTCAGGCCGGGTGACGACGATCAGGTCGACGGGCTCCTCCAGGAGCGCCTTGTTCCGCCGGAACAGCTCCCGGAACCTCCGCTTGACCCTGTTCCGGACGGTCGCGGGGCCGACCTTCCGGCTGGCGACCACCGCCAGGCGGGAATGGGCCAACCCGTTGCCCCGGAAAACCAGGGTGAAATAGCGTCCCCGGAGGCGTCGGCCGTCCCTGTAAAGGCCGGCGAAATCGCTTTTCTTACGGATTCTCTCGACAGGCGTCAGGCGCTCGCTCATCCGAGAGAAACGCGCTTACGACCCTTGCGACGTCTGCTCTTGATGACTTCCTGGCCGCCCTTGGTCTTCATGCGGACCCGGAAACCGTGTGTTTTCTTGCGTCTTCGATTGTTCGGCTGAAACGTTCTCTTCATGGTTGTCCAACTTTAGTAAAGGCGTATGTTACCCGAACCCCCCCGGCCTGTCAAGGCCGAAGAGGCCCGGGCGCGTTGACTCCCCCCCCTGATATCGGGTATAATGGAAGGACATGAAAGCACTTAAGATCGGCGATAAGGTCATCTATCCGAATCAGGGCCTTGGCGTCGTCGAGGCCATCCGCGAGGAGGCCTATAACGGGGAGAGGTTCAAGGTCTTCAACCTGCGGATCATCTCCAACAACACCCTGGTCACGGTCCCCAGCTCGACCGCCCTGGAGCTCGGCATCCGGCGCCCGGTCGAGGAGGATTCCCTGCGGAAGCTTTTCCAGTTCATCGGGGACGGCGACGTCGACGTCTCGGCCGATTGGAAGGGCCGCTACAAGGAGCACGTCAACCTGATGCGGTCGGGGAGCCTCCTCGACATGGCCACCGTGCTCAAGAGCCTCTATTTCCTGAGCACCCAGAAGCCCCTCTCCTTCCGGGAAAAGAAGATGATGGAGAAGGCCAAGGAGCTCATCGTCTCGGAGGTCTCGGAGGCCGCGGACGCGCCCTGCGCCAAGGTCGAAGAGAAGCTCCTGGACACGCTGTCCCGCTCCTTCAAGGCCGCCAAGACCCGCGTCGCCGCCTGACCGGAGGCCCATGGTCCTCACGGGGATCCTCCTGTTCGCCCTGTGCCTCGCGCTAAGCGCGTTCTTCTCCTCCTCCGAGACCGCTTTCATCGCCGCCAACCCCTACTCGCTCGAATACCGGGACAAGAAGGGCTCCAAGGGCGCCGCCATGGCCCGCCGGCTCAAGTCCCGGACGAACGACCTCCTGGCCGCCATCCTGCTGGGCAATACGCTGGTCAACGCCGCGGCGGCCTCCATCGCCACCTCGGTCATCACCGGCCTGCTGCCGGCCGGTCAGAGGAACCGGGCCGTGCTCTACGCCACCGCGGCCACGACTCTCCTGCTCCTCGTGTTCGGCGAGATCAATCCCAAGACCTTCGCCGCCCACAATCCGGTCCGGTTGGCCCTCCTGTTCTCCTATCCGCTGCGGGGCATCATGGTCCTCCTGTCGCCCCTGGTCAAGCTCTTCAACCTGATGACGCATTTGATCATGCCCTCGTCGCGCCCGTCCCGGGCCGGAGCCGGCCACCGGCTCAACGAGGAGGAGACGCGCATCGCCCTCCGGGCCGGGGCCCGGAACCTGTCCTCGCTGCGGCGGCGGATCGTCTCCGGCGCCTTGGACATGGGTTCGCGGCCGGTCAAGGAGGTCATGGTGCCCCGGCCCGAGATCAAGGCCCTCGAGGTCGAGGCCGGGCGGGAAGCCGTCCTGGCCGCGGTCCGGTCCTCCGGCTATTCGCGCTACCCCGTCTACCGGGGCCGCCTCGACAACATCGAGGGCGTCGTCCACAGCAAAGATATTATCGGCCATCTCATTGACAATAAAGAATTTGTCATCAAGGACGTGATGCGAAAGCCGATGTTCGTGCCGGACCTGGCTTCGCTCGAGAAGGTCCTCCTCCAGATGCAGGAGCAGGCCGTCCACATGGCCCTGGTCGTCGACGAGTACGGCAACGTCGACGGCCTGGTGACGCTCGAGGACATCATCGAGGAGATCGTCGGCGAGATCCAGGACGAGCACGATGGGCAGGCCGAGGCTTGGTACACGCGCCTGGACGGCGGCCGTCTCCGGGTGGCCGGGGCCGCGCCGGTCAAGGACGTCAACGCGCTGGTGCCGCTGGGCATCCCCGAGACCGCCGAATACACCACCTTGGCCGGCTTCTTCCTCGACGAGTTCGGCCGCCTGCCGAGGGAGAAGGACGCGCTCGAGTACGGCGGCTATCGCCTGACCGTCGAGAAGATGGCCAAGCGCCGCATCGTCCAGGTCGAGATCGCCCCGGCCGCGCCGCCGGCCCCGCCCGAGGCGCCATGAAGAACCTGGCCGTCAACAAGTCCGTCTCCCACGATTACATCATCCTGGAGACCTTCGAGGCCGGCCTGGCCCTGGTCGGCAGCGAGGTCAAGTCGGCGCGGGCCGGCCGCGTCAGCCTCAAGGAGAGCTACGCCGAGGTCCGGGACGGCGAGGTCTTCCTGGTCAAGAGCCACATCAGCCCGTACGAAGCGGCCAACATCTTCAACCACGAGCCGCTGCGGGACCGCAAGCTCTTGCTGCACCGGCGGGAGATCAAGCGCCTGGCCGGCAAAACCCAGGAGCGGGGCCTGACCCTCGTCCCGACCCGGGTGTTCATCGGCGACAAGGGCCGCATCAAGCTGGAGATCGCCCTGGTCAAGGGCAAGCGCGAGCACGAAAAGCGCGAAGCCATCAAGAAGAGGGACACGGACCGGGAGATCCGGGCCGCGCTCAAGAACCGGTCGCGCTGAAGGCCGCGGCCAAGCGGACCGCCTCCTCCATGCTCCGGGCGTCGGCGGCGCCCTTCCCCGCGATGTCGAAGGCCGTGCCATGGTCCGGCGAGGTCCGGACGAATGGCAGCCCCAGGGTGGCATTGACCCCGCTGGCGAAGGACAGCAGCTTGAAGGCGATCAGCCCCTGGTCGTGGTAGAGGGCCACGGCCACGGCATCCGGGCGGTCCCGGGCCTCCAGGAACAGGACATCGGGCGGGTAGGGGCCGGAGACCGGAAGGCCTTCGGCCGCCGCCTTCTCCACGGCCGGGCGGATCTCGTCGATCTCTTCCCGGCCCAGCCGGCCGGCCTCCCCGGCATGGGGGTTCAGCCCGGCCACGAGGAGCCGGTAGGGGCCGCCCGGAACGCGGCCCAGGCCGCGATGGAGGGTGCGCAGGAAATCGGCCAAGGCCCCGGCCCGGACCGCGGCGACCGCTTCTTTCAGGGGCCGGTGGTGGCTGAACAGGGCCACCTTGAGCCGCTCGGACCAGAAGGTCATGACCGCCCCGGGATAGAGCCGGGCCAGGTATTCGGTGTGGCCCCGGAAGGGGTGCCCGGCCAGGGCCCAGGCCTCCTTCGAAATGGGGGCGGTGACCACGGCCCGCAACCGGCCGGCGCCGGCCGTTTCGACAGCCGTCTCGAAGGCGCGGAAGGAGGCCTCGCCGTTGCCCGCGGTGGCCCGCCCGATCGTGGGAGAGGCCTCCGGGCCGGGCACGGCGGCCAGGTAGACCCCCGGCTCGGCCGGACGATCGGGCCGCCAATCGCGGCGTTCGATCCGCAGTCCGAGGCGGGCCTCGGCGGCTGCGACGACGCGGGGATCGGCGAACAGGACGTAGGCGGCCGCCGGCAGCTCTCCGGCCCGGGCCAAGGTCTTGACGGCGACCTCGGGGCCGATGCCGCCGGGATCGCCCGAGGTCACCCCGATCGCGGGGACGGTCATTTCCGGCCGGGCGCCGCCCCCTCGCTCTCGGAGCCTTCACCCACTTTGTAGATGCAGCGGATGCTCGTCTTGTAGATGAGCAGGTTCGGAGCGCCGTCGCGGTTGAGCTTGATGCAGTTGCGGTCGTACCACTCGACGTAGCCCTCGACGATCTCGCCGTCCGTGAAGACGACGGCCATGGGCGTCTTCTTGTTCATCTGCTTGAGATAGTAATAGCTCTCGGCGAAGGTGTCGGTGGGGGGATGCATCCGCTTGCGGGGCCCGTCCTTGTCGCGGTCGCGGTCGTGGTCCCGTTCCCGCTCGCGCTCCTTTTCCTGGCTCATGCGCTCCTTGATCTCGGAGAGATCCGGCCTGATGAGTTTTCTGTTCATGGACGTCTCCAACAGCTGGGTTGGATCGGATCGTCGACCCCTTGGTCGGGAGGATACCATAGCCGCCCTCCGAATGCAAGTAAATCGTTGAATGTCAACAGGAACGGGCCGCAGTGGCGGGTCCGGCGGGAGCCCCCCCGGGGGGGGGCGCCCGGCCCCCGGCCCGCCCCTTTTAGTGGCTCTCCGGGACGAAGTCGGCGAGCTGGATGTTGCGCGACTTCAGGTTCGTGCCCATGGCCTTCTCCAGCGAGGCGATGGAGATGTTGTAGGACACGATGGCGTTGAGCTCGGAGATGCGGGCCGAGGCCAGGTCGCGCTGGTAGGACAGGACCATGTAGTTCGTGCTCATGCCCACCCGGCGCTTCTCTTCCTCGGCGGCCAGCTTCTGCTCGGCCAGCTCGCGGGCCTTGGTGTAGGCCAGGATGCGCTTGTAGTTGGCCTCGACCGAGCGGACGGCGTTCTTGATCTCCAGGTAAACCTGGTCCTTCTGGTTCTCCAGGTCGAGCATGGACTGCCGGAGGTTCAGCCGGGACTGGGCCAGGGCGGCCCGGGACAGGAGGTTGGACAAGGGCAGGCTGAATGTCAGGCCCAGGTTCCAGTTGGGATAGGTGAACTTCATGGTCTGCTTGACGGCCCCGCCGATGTCGCCGGGTTCGGTGCGGTCGATGATCCCGTCGAGCGGATTGCCGATATAGAAGATGCGGGTGCCGTCGATGCCGGGGCTGGAATAGGACGCCGACAGGCTCAGGTCGGGCAGCATCTGGTTCTTGGCGTAGCTAAGGTTGAGACGGTCGGTCCGCAGGCCGTACTCGGCGATCTTGAGGTCGGTCCGGTTCTCGATGGCCGCGGCCACGGCCTCGTCCAGTTTGACATCGCGGACGACGTAGGTCGGCTTGTCCTTGGGCACCAGGGCGGTCACGGCCTGGTCCTCGTCGCCGGTGATGTGGAGCAGGAGCTTCAGCTGGTCCTCGTTGCTCTGGATCTGCGTCTCGGCCTGGATCAGGTCGGCCTCGCGGGTGGCCACCTCGGCCTGGGCGCTCAAGACCTCCATCGGGGCCAGGGTGCCGACCTCGACCGAGCGCTGGTTCTTATCGAGCAGGTCCTTGGCCAGCTGGAGCGACTGGCGGCGGACGTCGAGGTTCTCGATGCTGTAGACCAGGTTCCAGTACGCGGACTCGACGTTGTAGACCGTCGTCATCAGCGTGTTCTTCAGGGTCTCCTCGGAGACGCCCAGGTTGTTCCGGGCCACCAGGATCTCCCGCTCGTTGATCTTGAGGCCGAAATTCTTGAGCAGGGGCTGGGTCAGGTTGAAGGACAGGGTCGTGCCGTAGCGGGGGTTGATGGTCTGGCCGCGGGTGTTGGTCGTGGTCCGGTACCCGGTGAAGTTGAGGTTCAGCGAACCGCCCGTCGGCAGGGCCTGGCTGGCCGTCAGGAAGTTGTAGTTCTGGGTCCGGTTGATGGAGCTGTCGCCGGGCGAGTCGAGGTAGGAGTAGGCCGCGTTCTCGGTCTTGCGCGACTGGACGCTCAAGCTCAAGGTCGGGATGTACCGCTCCTGGGTCTGCCGCAGGGACTGGGCCGAGATCTCGGGGCCGAGGACCTGGATGGCCACGCCGAGGTTGTCCTTGAGGGCCTTGGCGATGCACTCGTCGAGCGACATCGACAGGGTCCCCTTCGCCTCCTGGGCGAACACGGGGGCCGCCGCCAGCCCGGCGACGGCTATCAGGGTCAGGATCGCTTTCGTTTTCATGGTCCGTTCTCTCCTTATCGGGACCGGGGCGGGGCCGCCGGCCGCCGGACGTTATTCGTAGCGCAGCGCCTCGATGGGATCGAGCCGCGAGGCCTTGCGGGCCGGGTAGAATCCGAAGAAGATGCCGATCGCGGCGGCGAAGAAGAAGGCCAGCAGGACCGAGTCGATCGACACCACCGTGGTGATCGAGGAGAACATCTTGATGTTCTTGAGCAGCTTGGACGCGCCGACGCCGATGGCGATGCCGATCAGCCCGCCCATCAGGCTCAAGACGATGGCCTCGGTCAGGAACTGGAAGAGGATGTCCTTCTCCCGGGCCCCGATGGCCATGCGCAGGCCGATCTCGCGGATCCGCTCCGTGACCGAGACCAGCATGATGTTCATGATGCCGATGCCGCCGACGAGCAGGGAGATGCCGGCGATGCTGCCGAGCAGGACGGTCATCATCTGGGTCGACTGGGCGGCCGACTCGGCGATCTCGGACATGTTGCCGACGTTGAAGTCGTCCTCGGCCCCGGGGGCGATGTTGTGGCGGATCCGGAGCAGCTCCTCGATCTCGCGCTGGGCCTGGATCATCTTGTCGGCCGAGACCGCCCGGACGTCGGCGGACTGGATGTAGTCGACGCCCTGCAGGCGGCGCATGGCCGTCGTGTAGGGGATGCAGATCTGGTCGTCGCGGCTGCCGAAGCCGCCGGACTCGCCGCGCTTCTTCAGGATGCCCAGGACCTTGAAGGGGATCTTCTTGATGCGGACGACCTTGCCGATGGGGTCCTCGTCCTCGAACAGGTTGGTCTTGACGTCGTAGCCGAGGACGCAGACCTTGGCCGCCGACTTGACCATGGCGTCGTCGAAGTACGACCCCGTCTCGACGTCCCAGTTCCGGACCTCGGGGTAGCGGGCCCCGGTGCCGGCGATCGAGGTGTTCCAGTTCTTGTTGCTGTAGACCGTCTGGGCCCGGGCGCTGACCGAGGGGGAGACGTACATGACGGACGGGCACTGGTCGGCGATGGCCTGGGCGTCCTCCTCCTTGAGGGTGGTCATGCTGCCCCAGCCGCCGTGGACGCCGCGCTGGTTGGCGCTACCCGGCCGGACGAAGAGCAGGTTCGTGCCCATGGAGGCGAAGCGGTCCTCGATGCCCCGCTTGGCCCCTTCGCCGATGCTGACCATGGCGATGACGGCGCCGACGCCGATGATGATGCCCAGCCCGGTCAGGAAGGACCGCATCTTGTTGCGGCTCAAGGCCCGGAGGGCGATCTTAAAGGTCTTGCCCAGGTGTTTCAGGCTGCGTTTGATCATCAGGGTTCTCCCGCCGGCCTCACGAGGTTTCCTCGCGGACGATCAGGCCGTCCTTGAGGTAGATGCGCTTGCCGGCCCAGGCGGCGATATCGGGCTCGTGGGTGACCATGACCATGGTGATGCCCTTGTCCTCGTTGAGGGACTTGAAGATGTTCATGACCTCGGAGGACGTCTTGCTGTCGAGGTTGCCGGTCGGCTCGTCGGCCAGGATCAGGGTCGGGTTGTTGAGCAGGGCCCGGGCGATGGCCACGCGCTGCTGCTCGCCGCCGGAGAGCTGGTTGGTCTTGTGATGGGCCCGGTCCTTGAGGCCGACGGCGGCCAGCGCGGCCAGGGCCCGCCCGGTGATGTCGCCGCTGTCGGCCGACGAATAGAACAGCGGCAGTTCGACGTTCTCCAGGGCCGTCGTCCGGGGCAGGAGGTTGAAGCTCTGGAAGACGAAGCCGATCTTCTGGTTCCGGATGCGGGCCAGCTTGTTCTTGTCGAAGGACGAGACGAGCTCCCCGGCCAGGAGGTACTCGCCGGACGTCGGGCGGTCGAGGCAGCCGAGGATGTTCATCAGGCTCGACTTGCCGGAGCCTGACGGCCCCATGATGGCCAGGAAGTCGCCCTCCTTGACGGCGTAGCTCACCCCGCGCAGGGCCCGGACCTCGGTCTCGCCGATGACGTACGTCTTGACCAGGTTCCGCAGTTCGATGATGTTGCCGGGCATGTTCGTTGTCCCTTGATCCGCGTTGTCCTCCGAGCGGAGGGCTTAGCGCCGCCCGCCCGGCGGGGGGCCGCCCATGAACATCATGCCGCCCATGCGGTTCTGGTTCTGGCTGGCCTGCTGGGTCCCGGAACTGGTCCCGGCCAGGATGACGTCGCCCTCCTTGAGGTCGCCGCGGAGGACCTCGGTGTAGGCCGTGTCGGCGACGCCCGTCCGGAGGAAGACGATGCGCAGCTTGCCGTCCTTGTCCTGGACGAACACCTTCGGCAGCTGCCGCTGCGAACCGCCCTGGCGGTTGCCGCCGCCCTGGCCGAACGTGCGCTGGCCGGCGGGCTGGCCCTCGGGCCGGGCGCCGGACGGGCCGCCCTGGGGCGCGCCGCCCTGGGGTGCGCCCTCCGGACCCGGCTGGCCGCCCTGGGCCTGGCGCTGGGCCATCATGCGGTCCATGGACTCTTTCATCAGGGCCTGCAGGGCCTCGGCGCTCAGCTCGGGCGTGAAGCGCAGGGCCTGGTTGGAGACGCGCAGCACGTTCTTGGCCTCGCCGACGATGATCGACACGGTGGCCGTCATGCCGGGCAGGAGCTTCTTCTCGGGATTGTCGAGGTTGACGATGGTCGTGTAGGTAACGACGTTGTTGGTCGTGGTCGGCGAGACCCGGACCTGCTGGACGACGCCGTTGAAGGACTCGTTGGGGTAGGCCTCGACGGTGAAGCGGACCTTCTGGCCCTCCTTGACCTTGCCGATGTCGGACTCGTCGACGTCGCACTCGACCTTCATCTTGGTCAGGTCGGTGGCCACCTGGAACAGGACGGGCACGTTGAAGCCCGACTGCAGGGTCTGGCCGAGGCTGACCTTGCGGGAGATGACCACGCCGTCGACCGGGGCGCGGATGATGGCGTAGCTCAAGTCGACCTTGCTCTGGTCGAGGGTGCTCTTGGCCTGGTTCAGGCTGGCCTGGGCGGACACGAGGGAGCTCTTGGCGCTCAGGAAGTTGGCCTCGGCCGTGTCCATCTCTTCGACCGAGAGGAGGTTCTTGCCGAACAGGGCCTTGGCCCGCTCGTAGGCCTTCTCGGAGGTCTGCAGGTTGACCTTGGCTTGTTCCAGGGAGGCCGTGCGGGTCTGGTAGCTGGCCTCGTTCTGCTGGATCTTCATCCGCAGCTGCTCCTGGTCGAGCTCGGCGACGATGTCGCCGGTCTTGACCGGGCTGTTGAAGTCGGCGTAGAGCTTGGTGACCCGGCCCGACACCTGGGCGCCGATGTCGATGGTCTCGAGCGGGTTCAAGGTGCCGGAGGTGACGACCAGGGCCTCGATGTCGCCCTTGCCGACGGTCTCGGTCCGGTACGGGACGCTCTTCGTCTTGCCGTTCTTGAAGACGGTCAGGCCGAGAACGACCCCGGCCACGACGACCAGGGCCACGATGATCCACAGGATCTTCTTTTTCATGACGATCTCCTTTATCGCTCGCGATCGGGAGGCGGCGGGTCCTGGGGACCCGGGTTCGGGCCGCGCCGGTCGCGCGTGGGGTTCCGTTCCATCTCTTTCTTCCGCAGCTCCTCGAAGCGGCGGATCATCTCGTCGTTCTTCTGCTTCTGTTCCGGCGTCAGGACGGCGTTGGTCTCGTCCCAGAGCCGCTTGCGGAGCTCGCCCAGCCGGACCCGGTTGTCGGCCCGGTAGGCCTTCATGCGCTCCTCGTTCTGCCGGAAGATCTCGCGGATCTTGTCCTGCTGATCCTGCGTCAGGCCCAGGGCCTTGGCCCAGTCCTCGGGCGAGGGCAGGTGGGGCCGGGCGGCCGCCCGCCGGTCCTTCTTGTGGACGACGTAGCGCTCGCCGAGCACGCCGGCGGCGACGCCGAGGCCGAAGACCACCAGCAGGGTCAGGGCGACCAGGAGCTTGTATTTCGTCTTCATGGCGTCGGCCTCCTTGCCGGCGAGGTCTCGTCCAGGGACGCGAACAGGAGCATCATCGTCCGCGTCTCGGGCTTGTCGGCCTCGAAGAGGGCCTGGGTCTCCGAGAGAGGATCGCGGTTCTCGAGGAGCAGGGTCGCCGACTGGCTCAGCTCGCGGGCCTGGGGGGCGAAGAACAGGAAGCCGCCCAGGAGGAGGACCAGGGCCAGGAAGACGGGGATGGCCTTGAGGCTCCAGCGTTCCCAGAAGAGCAGGGGCACGATCTCCCTTTCCTCGCGCAGCCGGGGCTCGAGGCGCTCCCAGAAGCGGGGCAGGGGCTCGGCCTCGCGGCCGGCCTTCAGGAGGCCCAGCATGGAGCGGTACTCCGTCTCGACCTTGCGGCAGGCCGGGCAGGCCGCGAGGTGGGCGGCCAGGCGGTCCCGGCCGCGCTCGTCGAGACGCCCGTCGATAGACCGGAGCATCAGCTTTTCAGCCTTACGACAGTTCATGGGCCCCTCCTTCCCCGGTGAGCAACGGCTCCAGCTTCAGCCGGAGCATCCGCCGCGCCCGGTGGAGACGGGAATCGACCGTCCCCGGCGACAGGCGCAGGATCCGCGCGATGTCCTCGTAGGCCATCCCCTGGATGTCGCGGAGCGTCAGGATGACCCGGTATTTCTCCGGCAGGCCCTGCACGAGCTTCTGGACCAGCGTCCGGCGGGCCTCGGTCTCCCGGTCCTGTTCGGCCCGGGCGGCCTGTTCGCGGTCGGAGAAGGCGGCCTCGCCGACGTCGTCCAGGGAGACCTCTTTGGCCCGGCCCTTTTTTCGGAGGAAGTCCTTGATGTGGTTCATGGAGATGCGGTACAGCCAGGTCCCGAACTCCGAATGACCGCGGAACCGGGGCAGGGCCAGATAGGCCTTCAGGAAGATCTCCTGGGCCAGGTCGTCGGCCGCTTCCCGATTGCGGGTGAAGCTCAAAGCCATGCTGAACACCTTCGGCTGGTACTTGGTGACGAGCTCTTCGAAAGCCGCCGGGCTTCCGTCTTGAGCCAGTCGAACCAGCTGTTTTTCTTCCATGCGGATATGCTCACTTGTCCTCCGCACCCTGTTAGACGGGGGGAGGGGGCGATTCTTCCCAGCCCGGCCTTTTCCCCTGAACGCCGGCCCGGGCCCCTTTGTCGAGGAGAAACAGGACAAGGGGGAAGCCGGCCCCCGGCCGGGCACGGCCAAAGGGCCTATCTATTATACAGGATTCCCCGGTCTCCAGCATCCCCGGCGGCGACCGGGCCGACGGCGGCCGCGGTTGCGGAGGCGACCGGTCAAGTTTGTCGTTTCGACCGACAATTATGTCGGACCGGGAGGCCAAGAATATATTTAAATGATTGTATTTGCTATGTTTATATGTTGGCACAAAACAAGCAATAGAACGTAGCGCATGACACAAGGAGGTCATCACATGAAAAAAATGATCGCTCTCACGGTCGGTTTCCTCTTCCTCGGCGCGGTCTTCGCGGCCGCCCAGGATGCGACCAAGACCCAGACCCAGGCCCAGGAAAAGGCCCGGGTCAAAAGCCAGCTCAAGGACCAGAACGCCGGCGTGGCCAAGGCGCAGAACAAGGTCCAGACCAAGTCGGAGTACCGGCACCGCAACCGCATCGCCTTCGTCGACGAGAACGGCGACGGCCTCAACGATCTGGCCCGCGACGCGGACGGCGACGGCGTGCCCAACTGCCAGGACCCGGATTGGGCCAGGCCCCAGGACGGGACCGGCTACCAGGCCGGGAAGGGCGGTGCGTCTGGCGAAGCCGGGGCCAAAGCCGGCTACGCCTACCAGTTGACCCGGGACGACGACGGTGACGGCGTCCCGAACGGCCAGGACGCCGATTGGGTCAAGCCCGCCGACGGCACCGGCTATAAGGCCCAGCACCAGATCGGCCAGGCCGGCGGGAAGGCCAAGGCCGGCTTCGGCAAGGGCGCCTTCAGGTCCGGGGCCGGGTCGTCCGCCCGCGCCGCCGGGACGGGCGTCTGCGACGGCACCGGTCCGAAGGGGACGGCCCAAAGAAAGGGCCGCCGCTAGGTCGATCGCAGGGAAGGCCTCCTCCCGGCCGCCTGGCCGAGGGGAGGCCTTGCCGTCTTGCGACAAAGGGGATTTTCCGTCATGATAGCCAAGATGATGAGGCCCATCGTCCCCCTGCTCCTGTTGGCCGCCCTGCCGGCCCGGGCGGGGACGATCTACCTGTCGTTCATCCAGCACACCACCCAGAACCTGTTCCAGACCCGCGAGGCCGTGTCCGATCAGCTCTCGGCCTTCTCCCTGGCCGTCAGCCAGGACCTGGCGGCCCTGTCCGTCCTCGCCCGGATCGAGTACTCGGCCTTCCGGACGACGGCCGGATTGAGCTCCTTCGCCGCCGATCTCGGCTTCGACCTTCTCCTCCCGGCAGGCGGGAAGAGCGCGTTCTACGTCGCCGCCGGAGGCGCGGGCCAGTTCTACCGGCGGGACTACGATGCCTTCACCTCTCTCGGGGGCAACCTGCTCGGGGCGTTCAAGACCTACCTGGCGCCGTCGTCCATCATGAAGATCCAATGGCAGGGCCAATACGCGGCGTACCGGGACCCCCTGTTCGACGCCGTGAGCACGATCGCGTCCTTCTCGATCGACAAGTATTTCCCCAGCCGGACGACCCTGAAGGCCGAAGCGGAATACGGCTATAAATATTTCCTGCACCCCTTCGCGCCGGAGCCGCAGGAACCCGCCCCCGCGCCGGCGGGCAGCATGGCGATCCTGGCGGCGGCCGGCGGGCCGGGCAGCGGTTCGGGCGGCGCCGGTTCCGGCTCGGGCTCCGGCTCGGGTTCGGGCTGGGGGGATCGGCAATACCAAGGCGGCCACGGCTTCATCCCGAAATACAGTGCGGCCGGGGGCGGCGCCGGCATCGGCCACGTCGCGCTGTCCCTTGTCGCGGCCCAGGGCCTCGGCGACGCGATCGGCTTGAGCGTCTCGGCCGTCCGGCAGTGGATCGTCGCGGGCGAGAACCCCTTCCTGTCCATCGAGGAGTTCTATTTCGTCCAGAACCCCTCCGCCGACTCCTTCTCCTGGGACGGGCACCAGATCAACGGCCGGATCTCGTTGTCCCTGCCCTGGGACCTGTCGCTCAAGGGCGGCTATACCTATTCCGACAAGACCTACCCCGGCGTCGAGAGCCTGGGCCTCGACGAGCTGCCCCTCGGCCTGGTCCGGAACGACCGCCGCGATCTCTTCGAGGCCCGTCTGCAGAAGGATTTCCGCCGGCTGTCGGTCTTCGCGGCCTATTCCTACGTCGACAATTCGTCGACCGATCCTCTCTTCTCCTGGCACAGCCATTTCGTCATGGGCGGTATCGAATGGAACCTGCCGACCGGCCGGAAGCGAGGTGTCTCATGAGCTCCCTGTTCGTCACCCTGCCCCTCCTGGCCGCCGTGGCGGCCGGGCCCGCGGCCCGGCAGGCCGCCGGCCCTTTCTACAACGTCGATAAGGAGGTCCGGATCGAGGCCACGGTCCGCCAGGTCGTGCTCGAGCCCCGGTACAAGGGCACGGCCCCGTTCCTGGTGCTTCGCGTCGAGGACCCGGGCGCCGCCAAGGCCTACGACGTCGAGATCGCCCCCTCATGGTTCTTCGGCCAGGACGTCCACGGCGGAGAAAAAGTGAAGATCGTGGGGTCGCTCTTCGAGGCCCCCGGGCGGACCCCGACCATCATCGCCCGGGAGCTGCGGCTTCGCGGCGAGACCTACCAGCTGCGGGACAAGAACGGCTTCCCGCGCTGGCAGGGCGGGCCCAAGGCCCGGCGCGGCGCCCGGAGGTCCGGCCTCTCTTGAACCGCCGCAATGTCTTCCTGTTCTTCGTCCTGCCGTTCTTGGGGGTGGCCGCGTTCTTCTCGGTGGCCACCTTTTTCCAGCACCGCGATCTGAAGGCCCGGACGGAGGGGCTGGTCCGCGGCCAGCTGGCGGCGACGGCCCGGATCCTGGGCCAGGCCGTCTCCCGGTCTCTCGACGAAGGGCGGGCCCCCCAGTCCGCGCTCGACACCGCGCCGGCGGACGAAGAGATCTATTTCATGGCCCTGCTCGACGACCAGGGCGAGGTCCTGGCCTGGAACTCCCGCTTCGAGGGCTACCTGCCCTTCTCGCGCCAGCGGGCCGGAGCCTCGGGGGGCGGCATCATCGATTCGCCCGCCGGCCGCATCCTCGCCGAGCGCGCCGCCGTCACGGCCGCCGACGGACGCCGGTACGACCTGTTCCTCGGGTACGCCCTGACCGGCATGGAGGACATGATCGCCCGTTCGCGCCGGACCTCGTTCCTTCTCCTGGCGGTCGTGCTGCTCGTCGGGGCCCTTTTCTTCCGCGGCGTCTATGTCCTCCAATCGCGGTTCCTGGCCAAGTCGCGGGAAGCCGAGGCCGAGCGCCGGGAAAAGGAGCATTTCCGCGACATCGCCGCCTTCACCTCGGGCGTGGCCCACGAGATCAAGAACCCCCTGAACAGCCTGGCCCTCGTCTTCGAGCTGCTGGGACGCAAGATCGCCCCCGACGCCAAAGGAGACCTCGATCTCGGGAAGGCCCAGGTCCGGACGATCGGCCGCATCGTCGACCGCTTCTCGCGGGTCATCAAGGTCGTCCGGCCCGAGCTCGGGGCGGCCGCTTTGGACGGCATCCTTCGCCAGGCCGCGGAACGTCTCGGGGCCGAGATCCCCGCCGCGGCCGGGCGGGTCCGGGTCGAAGCCCCGCCGGCGATCGGCCTGAACGCCGACGCCGACCTGATGGTCCAAGCCGTGCTGAACATCCTCAAGAACGCCGTCGAAGCCTCCCCGGCAGGCCCGGTCCTGGTCGCGGGGCGGCGCGCCGGTTCGGGGGCCGAGATCGTGGTCCGCGACGAAGGACCCGGCTTCACGGAGGAGGCGGCGGCCCGGCTCTTCGATCCCTTCTATACGACCAAGGACACCGGGATGGGCATCGGCCTGTACCTGGCCAAGCGGATCGTCGAGGCCCACGGCGGCACGATCAGGGCCCGGGGCCGCGAGGGCGGCGGGGCCGAGTTCCGGATCATCCTGCCGGGAGCGTGACATGAACGAACCCCTCATCCTGGTCGTCGAGGACGACCCCCTGCAGCGCCGCCTGCTCCGGGAATACCTGGAGACGCAGGGCTACCCGGTGGTCGAGGCCGCCACGCGCAAGGAGGCCGTTGAGGCCGTCCTCGGCCGCCCGGTCGACCTGGCCGTCGTCGATTACAAGCTCGGCGACGACACGGGCACGGCCGCCATCCGCGACATGCTGGCCGCCAATCCCCTGGTGACGCCGATCATGGTGACCGCCTACGGCAACATCGAGCGGGCCGTCGAGGCCGTCCGCGCCGGGGCCTACGACTACATCGTCAAGCCGGTCGATTTCGAGCGCTTCCTGCTCGTCCTCCAACGGGCCGCCGAGCGCCAGAAGCTCCGCCGGGAGGTCGCCGCCCTCCAGGAGCGGCTGGACGAGAAATTCAACGCCCGGAACTTCGTCTTCGCCTCGCCGCTCATGGAGGACGTGGCCCGGCTGGTCCTGAAGGCCGCCCGGAGCGAAGCGACCGTCCTCATCACCGGCGAGACGGGCACCGGCAAGGACCTGGTGGCCCGGTTGATCCACCAGATCTCGCCGCGGAAGGCGGGCCCCTACGTCGCCCTGAACGTCCCCTCGCTGCCGGAGGCCCTGATCGAGGCCGAGCTCTTCGGCGCCGAGAAGGGCTCCTACACGGGCGCGCACGAGCGGAAGATCGGCAAGTTCGAGGCCGCCGCGGGAGGCACGGTCCTTCTTGACGAGATCGGCGACCTGGCCCCCCAGGCCCAGGTCAAGCTGCTGCGCTTCCTCCAGGACCGGGAGTTCTACCGTCTCGGCTCCAACCAGACCCTGCGGGCCGACGTCCGGGTCATCGCCGCGACCAACCGGGACCTCGAGGCGCTCGTCCGGGAAGGCCGCTTCCGGGCCGACCTGTTCTACCGGCTGAACGTCATCGCCATCGACGTCCCGCCGCTGCGGCGGCGCAAGGAGGACATCCCGCCGCTCGTGGACCATTTCCTGAAGAAGTTCGCCGAACGGGAGGGCAAGAAGATCGAGGGCATCGGCCGGGAAGCCATGGCCGCCCTGGTCGGGCATGCCTACCCCGGCAACGTCCGCGAGCTCGAGAACGTCGTCGAGCGGGCCGTCGTCTTCGCCGAAAAGAGCGTCCTCGGCCTGGCCGACCTGCCGCTGGACGTCCTCCAAGCCGCCGAGGAGGGGCCGGCCCGGACCGGCGACACGCTGGTCGACAAGGTCCGGCGGCTGGAGATCCAGGAGATCCGGACGGCCCTGCGGGCCTCGGCCGGCGTCAAGAGCCGGGCCGCCCGGGCGCTCGGCATCACCGAGCGCATGCTCGGGTACAAGATGAAGACGTACGGCATCTCGCCCCGGCCGGAACGGGGGGCGGGACCCGGACGGTCCTAGCCGATCTTGACGGTCGTCTTGGCGACGCCGCCCCGGGTCGAAGAGATGGAGACCTCGGCCTCGCCGGACGTGCCCGGCTTGACCGTGACCTTCCAGCGGATCTCCTTCTTCTCGCCGCCCTGGAGGTAGCCGATGTCCTGGCGGCCCCGCACGCCCTTGACCAGCTGGGCCCCGGCCGGGAGACGGACCGAGACGGCGTCCGGGCGAACGATCTTGACCCGGTCGGCCATCTTGAGGGCCGTGGGCAGATAGCCCTCGTTGGCGAACACGGCCACGACCTCGAAGGTGTCGGCCTCCTTCTTGACCGGTTTCAGGGCCGCCGAGACCACCTTGACCTGGGGCAGGGACTGGGCCATGAAGAGGTTGAACAGGGCCTCTTTCTTGATCCATTCCTCCAACAGCTCGACCGGCGGGTTCTGGCGCCAGAACTTGGGATTGAAGCCGCCGATCTCGACCTCGCCCAGCGTCGGGTGGACGAACTTGGTCCAGGGCTTGAAATACCGGCCGCCGAGCTCCTCGTCGATGAAGCGGAGGTTCTCGGCGTCGGTGATCTGCCCGTCGCCGTCGTAGTCCTTGACCCGGCCGCCGTTCCAGAGCTCGTCGCCGTACCAGACCGCGCCGTAATAGAGGTAGCCGAAATCGGGGGAGTGGCCGAAGAGCGGCTCGCCCGTCGGCTGGTCCGGGATCTCGAAGCCGTATTCCGCGGCCATGGCCCGCATGCCCCGGTCGCCGCGGCCGAGGTTGGCGTAGTCCCAGTAGGTGTCGCCGGCGTTGGGATAGCCGGTGATCTTTTTGCCCTGCTCGTCGAAATAGCGGTAGACCGCCATGTCCTCGGGGAACATGGATTCGCTCATGCGGCTGGTCGAGGGGCCGTGGAGCAGCATCGGCACGGTCGTGTCCATGGTCTGGACGACGCCGACGTTGGGGTGTTCGAGGAGGAAGGCGAAAACGGCCCGCGTCTCCGGCTCGGACAGCGGGTACTCGCCCGCCCCGCCCTGGGTGAAGCCGCGCCCGGTCAGGTCGCGGCCGGGCAGGGGCCGCCAGTTCTCGGGGTAGTTGCGGTGCAGGTCGAGGCCCCCGACGCCGTCCTCGTTGACGCGGCCGTCGCCGTCGTTGTCCAGGCCCTCCGTCGAGACGACATAGTCGCCCTTGCCGGGCCCGGCCCGCTTCATCAGCCGGCCCGCCGGGTCGGCCGGGTCGATCGTCATCGTGCCCTTGCCGGGCTCGACCTTGCGGCGGACCTGGAGGATGAAACCATCGCCGTCGAGGTCCTCGGGCGGGTCCTCGTCGAGCAGGCCGTCCCGGTCGTCGTCGTAGGGCCGGACGGTGCTGCGGTTGGACTGGGCGGTGTTCAGGTACAGCTCCGAGCCGTCGGGATTGTTCTTGACCCGGACGTAGAGGGCCTTGGTGTCGACGAGCTTGGTCAGCGCCGGGTCCTGCCCGTAGCCGTTCAGGACGTGGTTGGCGAACCAGAGGGCCGACTCGGCCGCGGTCACCTCGCCGGAGTGCCGGTTGCCCTCGATGAACATGGCCGGCTTATCGGTGTCCTTGCCGGTGGCCTTGTTGGTGATGGTGATCTGCCAGATGTCCCGGCCCTCGTAGGACTTGCCGACCGAATAGAGATCGACCAGGTCGGGATGGCCGGCCGCCCAGGTCTTCAGGATGGCCACGACCTCGTCATAGGTGTGGTAATGGGCGAAGTCGATCTCGCCGGCCTTCTTCGGCTTGGTGAAGTCGTAGGCGGTCTTGGGGAAGTAGCTGATGCCGTGGCGGATACCGCCGACGGTGTAGGTCGGCGGCAGCTTCGACGGCCCTCGGTCCCGCCCTCCGAAATCCTGGGCCGCGAGGCCGATGGTCAGAATGGCCGCGAAGGCCGCGGCCGCGCCGAGCTTGAATGCGCGCTTGTCCATGCGTCCTCCTCGTCAATGCGGATAGAAGCGGAGAATAAGCGCATCACATCATGATGTCAATCCATCCTCTTTCCGGCCGAACGTTCCTTCATCGAAACGCCCCAGGACGGGACCCGGCGGCGACAAAGAGCTTCGAAGAAGGAACGTTCAGGCGGGGTAGTTCACCAGGGCCACGGCGCAACAGGCGATGGCCCGCTTCTCGCCGACGGGACCGAGCCCTTCGTTGGTCTTGGCCTTGAGGCCGACGGCCGACTCGGGCAGGCCCAGGATCGGGGCCAGGGCGGCCTTCATGGCCGGGATGTGAGGACCCATCCTGGGCTCCTCGGCCACGATGAGGGCATCGATGTTGACGACCGCGGCGCCGTGGGCCCGCAGGTGGCCCATGACAGTCTCGAGCAGGTCGAGGCTGCGCGCGCCCTTGTAGCGCGGATCGGTGTCGGGGAAATGGGCGCCGATGTCGCCCTGGCCCTGGGCCCCGAGCAGGGCGTCGATGACGGCGTGGACCAGGGCGTCGCCGTCGGAGTGGCCGAGGAGGCCCGTCGGGTGGGGGATGTCCACCCCGCCCAGGACCAGGCGGCGTCCCGCCTCGAGCCGGTGGATGTCGTAGCCGAAGCCGATCCTATGCGTCGTGGGCATCGAGCAACGCCTCCGCGATGGGGATGTCGACGGGTGTCGTGATCTTGATGTTCCGGGGATCGCCCGGGACCGTCGTCACCGGCAGGCCGAGGCGCTCGACCAGGGCGGCCTCGTCGGTGCCGTAGAAGCGGTCGCGGCGGGCCGCTTCCAGGGCCTTTTCCAGGACGGCGTAAAGGAAGCCCTGGGGGGTCTGGGCCCGGAAGAGCCGCGTCCGGTCGACGGTGGCCGCGATCCGGCCGTCGCCGACCTCCTTGATCGTGTCCTCGACGGGCAGCACCGGCACCGCGGCGCCCGCCGCCCGGGCCGCGGCGACGACCCGGGTGACGAGGTCCGCCCCGACGAGCGGCCGGGCCCCGTCGTGGACCAGGACGACCTCGGGCGCCGCCCCGGCCAGCAGCCGGAACCCCTGCCAGACCGAATCCTGGCGCCGCTCCCCGCCGCGGACGATGTCGACGATCTTGGGGTAGCGCAGGCGGTAGTGCTTGAGGTCCTGTTCGTCGGGCAGGACCAGGGCGACGGCGTCCACCTCGGGGTGGCCCTGGAAGCGCTCCAGGGTCCACTCCAGGACGGGCTTGGCCCGGAGGTAGGCGAACTGCTTGGGCTGGCCGAAGCGCTTGCCGGCCCCGGCGGCCACGACGATGGCCGCGACGCCGCTCACTTGGCTTCCCCGTTGTACCGGCCGAAGATCATCTTGCCGACCGTCGTCTGGAGGACCGAGGTGACCGTGACATCGACGGATTGGCCGATCAGGCGCCGGGCGTTGTCGACGACGACCATGGTGCCGTCCTCGAGGTAGGCCACGCCCTGGTCCTTCTCCTTGCCCTCCTTGAGGATGAACACGTTCATGGCCTCGCCGGGCAGGGCCACCGGGCGGAGCGAGTTGACCAGCTCGTTGATGTTGAGGACCTTGATGCCGTGGATGCCGGCGACCTTGTTCAGGTTGAAGTCGTTGGTGACGATCTTGCCGTCGATGGACTTGGCCAGCTCGATGAGCTTGGAATCGACGTCCCGGGCCTCGGGGAAGTCGGCGTCGGAGAGGACGACCTCGACCTGGGACGACTTCTGGAGCCGGTCCAGGACGTCCAGGCCGCGGCGGCCCCGCTGGCGCTTCAGGGCGTCCGGCGAGTCGGCCACCAGGTGGAGCTCCTTGAGCACGAACTGGGGGATGACCAGCGTGCCCTCGACGAAGCCGGTGTCGCAGAGATCGGCCAGGCGGCCGTCGATGATGACGCTGGTGTCCAGGATCTTGAAGCTGCGGCCGGCCCGCTTCTCCTTGAACAGCGAGGCCAGGTGGGCCGGGTCGAACCACTCCGGCTTCTTGGTCCCGACCTGGACGCCGATGTAGGGCATGATGACGACGAAGAAGATGCGGACGAAGGCGGACATCTCCGGGGTCTGCACGACCGACCGGTAGACCGCCCCGAGGAGCCAGCCCAGCAGGAGGCCGAGGGTGAGGCCCACGCCGGCGCTCCACAAGACCCGGAAAGGGGCCCGGCGGATGCGGGTCTCGAGGACCATCATCAGGACGCCGACGGCGCAGGCCACGGCCGCGCCGGGGACGGCGGCGAGCTTGAACGGCGGGTAGAAATAGCCGCCGACGGTGATCAAGCCGAGGACGAACAGCCGGAAGAGCCAGATGCCCATGTCCGCGCTCCTTGCGAAATCGGTTCTTCTATTATAGCGTGGTCAAAACACGCGCTGCAGGGCCTCGCGCACGGTCCGGACGCCCAGGACCTCGATCTTCGGCAGCTCCCGGCGGTCCAGGCCGTCCAGGTTGCCGGCCGGCAGCATGACCGAGGCGAAGCCCAGGGCCTGGGCCTCCTTGATGCGGACGAGCGGCTGGGCCACCGACCGGATCTCGCCGGACAGGCCGACCTCGCCGAAAAAGGCCATGTCCTGTGGCAGGGGCATGTTCTTGAGCGAGGAGACGACGGCCATGACCACGCCCAGGTCGACGGCCGGCTCGTCGATGGACATGCCCCCGGCCACGTTGAGGTAGATGTCCTCGCCGGCGAAGCTGTAGCCGGCCTTCTTCTCGACCAGGGCCATCAGCATGGCCGTCCGGTAGTGGTCGAGGCCGATGGTCATGCGCCGGGGGTTGCCGGCGAACAGCGTCGAGGAGACCAGGGCCTGGATCTCGGCCAGCAGCGGCCGCGTGCCCTTGACCGTGCAGACGACGGCGCTGCCGGCCTCGTCCCGGGGCCGCTCGCGAAGGAAGAAGGCCGACGGGTTCAGGATGGGCTGGAGCCCGGCCGCGGTCATCTCGAACACGGCCAGCTCGGAGACGGGCCCGAAGCGGTTCTTCATGGCCCGCAGGACCCGGTGGCTGTGGTCCCGCTCGCCCTCGAAGAGGAGGACGACGTCGACGATGTGCTCGAGCGACTTCGGCCCGGCCAGCGAGCCGTCCTTGGTGATGTGGCCGACGATGAAGGCCGGGATCTGGCGCGTCTTGGCGAAGCGGAAGATCTGGTTGGCGGCCTCGCGGACCTGGCTGATCGTGCCCGGCCCGGAGCTCATCCTGGCCGAGAAGACGGTCTGGATGGAGTCGACGACCAGGATCTTGGGGGCCAGGCGCTCGGCCTGGGCCAGGATGCGCTCCAGGTTGGTCTCGGCCAGCATGTAGAGCCGGCCGTCGCGGACGCCCAGGCGGTCGCCGCGCAGCTTGATCTGCTCCAGGGACTCCTCGCCGGAGACGTAGAGGACCGAGGCCGCCTCGGCGGCCAGGTCGCGGGCGACCTGGAGGAGGAGGGTCGACTTGCCGATGCCCGGCTCGCCGCCGACCAGGACGAGCGACCCGGCCACCAGGCCGCCGCCGAGGACCTTGTTGACGTCCTCGATGCCGACCGCGATCCGCTGCCGGGGGATGTCCTGGATGTCCTTGTAAAGGACGGGCTCAGCCGGGGCGTAGGCGATGCCGCCGGCGCCGAGCGGGGCCTCCTCCTCGATCTCCTCGACCAGGGAGTTCCATTCGCCGCAGGCCGAGCAGCGGCCCATCCACTTGGGATAGCGGGCGCCGCAGCCCTGGCAGATGAAAACGGTCTTGTCCTTCATGCCCGCCCCGCCCGCCTAATACTCCGGCGCGACCTGTTCCATGTCGGCGAAGCGGGCGTACTCGCGGATGAAGGCCAGCTGCAGGTTGCCGATGGGCCCGTTGCGCTGCTTGGCGATGCTGACCTCGGCGACGCCCCGCAGGGTCTCGTCGTCGGGGTGGTAGAACTCGGGGCGGTAGATGAAGATGACGACGTCGGCGTCCTGCTCGATGGCCCCCGACTCGCGGAGGTCGGAGAGCATGGGCTTGGGCTCGCGGCGGCCCTTTTCCGGGGCCCGGCTCAGCTGGGAGATGCCGACGACGGGGATGCGCAGCTCCTTGGCCAGCTCCTTGAGGGACCGGGAGATGAAGGACATCTCCTGGTTGCGGTTCTCGAACCGGCCGCCCGTGCGCATGAGCTGGATGTAGTCGATGAAGACGATGTCCAGGCGCTGCTCCATTTTCAGGCGGCGGCTCTTGGCCTTCATCTCCATGATGGTCAGGGCCGGCGACTCGTCGATGTAGATGCGGGCCCGGGACAGGGCCTCGCCGGCCAGCTTGAGCTTCTCGAAGTCGCGGTCGCTGAGGAAGCCGGTGCGGGTCTTCTTGATGTCGATCTGGGCCTCGGCGCAGAGCAGGCGCATGACGATCTGGGTCTCGGACATCTCCATGGAGAAGAAGCCGACGGCCTTGTCGGTCTTGAGGCCGACGTGGTGGGAGATGTTCAGGCCCAGGGCCGTCTTGCCCATGGACGGCCGGGCCGCCAGGATGACGAGCTCCGAGGGCTGAAAGCCGGCCGTCATGGCGTCGAGATAGCGGAAACCGGAGGGCACCCCGGTCACGGCCTCCTTGCGGGCGGCCGTCTCGCGGATGAGCTCCAGGGTCGGCCCGGTCAGCTGGGACATGGGCCGGAAGCCGGGCTTGATGCGCTGTTCGGCGACCTCGACGATGGCCGCCTGGGCCGCGTTGAGCAGCTCGTCGGCGTCCTCCTTCTGCTCGTAGCTGTCCTGGATGATGCGGGTCGAGGAGAGGATCAGGCGCCGCAGCAGGGCCTTCTCCTTGATGATCTGGGCGTAGTACTCGACATTGAGGCTGCGGGGAACGCCGTCGAGCAGGGAGGCCAGGTAGGCCGCCCCCCCGATCTCCTCCAGGATGCCGGCCCGCTGGGCGTCCTCGGTCAGGCTCAGAAGCTCGACCGGCACGCCCTTGTCGACCAGGGCGATGATGCGCTCGAGGATCTTCCGGTGGGCCTCCAGGTAGAGGTCCTCGGGGGAGATCGTCGACAGGACGACGTTGAGGTTCTGGTTGCGGACCAGGATGCCCCCGAGGACGGTCCGCTCGGCCTCGACACTGTGCGGCGGCGTCTTCTTCAGGAACATCGTGTCGAGTTCCATAGACACCTCGGTCCGGCCGGCCGGCGGCCGGGAACGGTCAGGACTTGTCCGCCGCTTTCTCCTCGGCCGCCGCCGCGGGCGCGGCCTCGCCTTCGACCGCCTCGCGGACGACGACGATCTTCACCTCGGCCCGGTCGTCCATGCCGATCTTGACCGGGACGGCGAAGTTGCCCAGCCGCTTGATGGGCTCGTCGAGCAGGATCTTCTTCTTGTCGATGTCGTAGCCCAGGGCGTCCAGGGCCTCCTTGACGTCGCCGGCCGAGACCGAGCCGAAGATGACGTCCTTCTCGCCGGCCCGCCGGGCGAAGGTCAGGGAGACCTGGTTGAGCTTCTCGACCAGCGACTGGAAGGTCTTGCGCTCGGCCTCGAGCTTCTTCTTCAGGGCGGCCCGCTCGATCTCGATGGCCTTGAGGTTGGTGGCCGTGACGGCCAGGGCCATCTTCCGGGGGATGAGGTAGTTGCGCCCGAACCCCGGGGCGACGTTGACGACGTCGCCGCGGCGGCCGAGCTTCTCCACGTCCTGTTTCAGGATGACTTTCATGTCAGTCCTCGACGTAGGGGAGCAGGGCCATCAGCCGGGCCCGCTTGACGGCCAGGGCCAGCTTGCGCTGATGGAACGCGCAGGTCCCCGTGATCCGGCGCGGGGTGATGCGGCCCCGGTCCGGGATGTACTTCTTCAGGATCTCGACGGCCTTGTAGTCGATGCCGCGGACGTCGCGCTGGCAGAACCGGCAGAATTTCCTCTTGGGGGCGAAATACTTGCGGTAGCCGCCGCGCTCGCTGCGTTCGGGTCTGTCGTCTCGCGGCATGTCACTTCTCCTCTTTCACGTCGGCCGGGGCGGGGGCCGGAGCGGCCGGGGCGGCCTCTTCGGCGCGTTTCTTCTTTTTCCGCCGGGCCAGGTCGCGCGGGTCCTTGAGGACGGTCATGAAGCGGATGACCTGGTCGCTCTGCTTGAAGCGGCGCTCCAGCTCCGTGGACACGTCCCCGCCGCCCTCGTAGGTGAAGAACACGTAGAGGCCTTCCTGGAAACGCTTGATCGGATAGGCCAGGCGGCGCTTGCCCCAGATGTCCTGCTTGACCATGCGCCCCTTCTTGAGGGCCACGATCTCGGCCATCTGCTGGATGAACTGCGTCGTCTCTTCTTCGGACAGGCCGGGGGAGAGAACGAACCCCGTTTCGTACTGTCTCAACGAGACCTCCTTATGGTTTAAGCAGCCCCTTCCCTCGGGAAGGAGCAAGGGGTCGAAAACGCTATCTTAGACGATTCTGGGAAAAAATCAACCCTCGCCCGGCCCGGCGGCCACCTTCTTGTTGAACCGGGTCATGGCCTTCTCGATCTGCCCGTCGAGGACCATCTCCAGGGCCTCGACGGCCTGCTCCAGCCCCCGCTCGAGGTCGGCCCGCTCGGCCTTGCGGAACGGCTCGAGGACGTAGTCGGCCGCGTCCCGGCCGGCCGGCAGCGGCCCGATGCCGACCCGGACCCGGGCGAAGGCGTCCGTCCGGACCTCGGCGGCGACCGAGATCATCCCCTTGTGCGTGCCCGGGCGGCCCGACTTGCGGACCCGGATCTCGCCGAGCGGGATGTCGAGGTCGTCGTAGGCGACGACCAGGCGGTCGGGGCCGAGCGCCTTGCCCTCCAGCGCGGCCCGGACGGCCGCGCCGCTGCGGTTCATGAAGGTCTTGGGCTCGACCAGGAGGACGTCCCCGCCGCCGCGGCGGGCCAGGCCGGTGCGGGACCGGAACAGCCGGCCCCGGAGCTCGACGCCCCAGGCCCGGGCCAGGCGGTCGACGAGCATGAAGCCGGCGTTATGGCGCGTGGCCGCGTATTCGTCGCCCGGGTTGCCCAGGCCCACGACCAGCCACAAGGGCTATTTCTCCTTCTTCTTCTCCCCGCCCTCGTCCTCGCCCTTCTCGGCCCGCTCCTTCTTGATGACCTCGGGCTCCTTGGGCTCCTCGGCGGCCACCTCGCCTTCCGGCTTCTCGCCGGGGAAGGCTTCCTCTTCCTTGTGCGGCATGGAGATGAGGACCAGGACGGTGTTGGGATCGGTCAGGATCTTGACCCCGGCCGGGGCGGCCACGCCCTGGGCCTTGAAGGACTGGTTGATATGGAGCTCGGCGATGTCGATGGTCAGGCTCTCGGGGATGTCGCGGGGCAGGCACTCGACCTCGACCTCGCGGGTGACGAAGTCGATGAAGCCGCCCTCGGTCTTGACGCCGAACGGCTCGCCGGTGTGGACGATGGGGACGGTGACCCGGATGGGCTTGTCCATGTCGATGCGGATGAGGTCGACGTGGAGCAGCTCGTCCGTGGCCGGATCGATCTGCATGTCCTTGATCATGGCGTCGTAGGCGTCGGCGTCGACGGCGACCTTGAAGATCGTGTTCTCGCCGCTCTCCAGGCGCAGGATCTGGACGACGTCCTTCTTGGCCAGGACGAGGGGCAGGGTCTCCATGGACTCCCCGTACAGGACGGCCGGGACGAATCCCTGGGCCCGGAGCCGGCGCGAGGCGTTGGAGCCGAAGCCTTGGCGTTTTTCGGTCTTGACGACGATGTTCATGGTGTTCTCCTTAGGCGAACAGGGAGCTGACGGAGCTGCCCTCGTTGATCCGCCGGATGGCCTCGCCGAAGAGCTCGGCGACGGACATCACGGCGAACCGGCCGGAGGCGGCGGCCGGGCCGTTCAGCGGGATGGTGTTGGTCACGATGACCCGTTCGAGCTTCGATTGCAGGATGCGGTCGAGCGCCGGCCCGGACAGCACGGGGTGGGTGCAGGCGCTGAAGATGCGCCGGGCGCCTTCCTTGGCGAGGGCCTCGGCGCCCAGGGTCAGGGTGCCGGCCGTGTCGACCATGTCGTCGTAGATGACGACGTTCCGGCCGGCCACGTCGCCGATGACGTGCAGGACCTCGGCCACGTTGGGCTGCGGCCGGCGCTTGTCGATGATGGCCAGCTTGGCGTCCAGGCGCTTGGCGAAGACGCGGGCCCGGCCCACGCCGCCGGCGTCGGGCGAGACGACGGTGACGTCGTCGAGCTTGAGCGTCTTGATGTGGTTGGCCAGCACGGGCGCGGCCATGAGGTTGTCGACGGGGATGGCGAAGAAGCCCTGGATCTGGGGCGAGTGGAGGTCCATCGTCAGGATCCGGTTGGCCCCGGCCGTCTGGATGAGGTCGGCCACGAGCCGGGCCGAGATCGGCACGCGGGGCTTATCCTTCCAGTCCTGCCGGGCGTAGGCGAAATAGGGGATGACCGCGGTGATGCGCCCGGCCGAGGACCGCTTGAAGGCGTCCATCATGATGAACAGCTCCATGAGGTGGCTGTTCGCGTCGGTGCAGCCCGACTGGATGATGAAGACGTCCTCGCCGCGGACGTTCTCGTCGATGTAGAAGCGGATCTCGCCGTCGCTGAAGCGCTTGAGCACGCAGCGCCCGAGGTCGATCTTCAGGTAGTCGACGATCTCCTGGGCCAGGGCCGGATTCGATGATCCCGTGAAAACCTTCATCATCCTATCCTCGTCTCATATCGTCCGAACTGGGGCGGGAGGATTCGAACCTCCGATGACGGAGCCAAAGTCCGTTGCCTTACCGCTTGGCTACGCCCCAGCACCAAGCTGGGCCCAATACTGCTCCCGCGGCAGGGTCGCCGCGAGGCGGGCGTCCGGCGTGCCGGGGAGCCTCCTCCGCGCCGCTTCGGCGCTCGCGGCGTCGGGGAACATCCCGTACACCGCCGAGCCCGATCCACTGACCTGGGACACCAGGGCGCCCCGCTCCCGGAAAAAGCTTGTCCAACGCTCCAGCTCGGGATGGGCCCGGAAGATGACGCGTTCCAGGTCGTTTTCCAACAGTCCGAAGTCTCCGGACTCCAGAAAGCGCTCAATTTTACTGACTTTCCCCGGGGAAGTCAAGGAGGCGTCCACGCCGGCGTAAATGGAGGGCGTGGGGATGGGAAAGGGCGGAAAGACCAGCAGGCAGGGCCGGCTCGGCAGGTCCGGCAGGGGGGTCAGGAGGTCGCCGATCCCCTCGCCCAGGCAGAGGCCGCCTTTTAAAAAATAGGGGACATCGGCTCCCAGCTCCCTGGCCAGGGGGGCCAGGGCCGCCGGCCCCAACCCCGCTCCCCAGAAGCGGTCCAGGGCCAGGAGAGTGGCCGCGGCGTTCGAGCTGCCGCCGCCCAGGCCGCGGCCGGCCGGGATGGCCTTGCGGACGGAGATGCGGACCCCGGCCGTCGCTCCGGTCAGCTCCTTCAGCCTCCGGGCGGCCCGGTCGACGAGATTGGTCCGGTCCCAGGCGATCGACGGATCGTCGCCGCGGACCGCGATCTCCCCGTCCGGGGCGGGGCCGACGTCGAGCTCGTCGGCCAGGGCGATCGTCTGGAACAAGGTCCGGATATCGTGATAGCCGTCGGGCCGCTTGCCGACGATCTCCAGGCCGAGGTTGATCTTGGCGAACGAGCGGACGGTCATCGGTCGAGGAGCTCCAGGATCTCGTCCCAGGTCTTGGCGGCGAAGACGCCCACGAACGGCGTCGCGAAAGCCTCGGGCCGCTCGGCCGGATTGAAGCCGAGCTTCAGCACCTTGACCCGGCCGGTCACCCCCGGCCCCTCGACCGCGATCTCGCGCGGCACGCCGGCGCCGGGGAAAAAGGTCCGCACGGCGAGCGAGAACTCGCCGCGGACGCCGCGGACGGGCCGCCCCTGGTCGTCGCGCTCCACGGTCCAAGCCGCGTCCGCCGCGGTGCCCGGGGCCGCCGCGGCGCCCCAGGCGCCGGACAGGAGCTCCAGGGCCTCGTCGGGACGCAGGGCCACGCCGAGGAACCGTTCCATCATCACCGCCGCGCCGTCCTCGGCGTAGATCTTGCGGTCGGGCAGGACGAACCAGGCCCGGTCGTCCCGGAACACGACGACGAAGACCGTCCGGCCGAGCGGGTCGACGGCCTCGATCCGGCCCCGGCCCGGGCGCCGGAAGACGAAGCCGAACTTGCCCTTGATGGCCGCGGCCGCCCCCGAGACCGCCGCCGAACCGAAGCCCTCGACGGCCTCGGCCCCGCCGGCCGGCGGGACCAGGCGGGGCGGATGGGAGAGGCAGGCCGAGACGGACAGGGCGAGAACGAGGACCGGCAGGGCGGACGGGAACGGGCCGCGCGCGGCCCGCCTACTTGAAGCCATAATCTTCGGTCTTGGGCGGCTTCTTCTGCTGCGCTTCCTCCCGCATCTTCCGTTTCCGGAACAGGGGATAGAAGGGCGACTTGATGCGCCGGCCGAAGCAGGACATGTTCGGATTGAGGATGAGCAGCAGGATGAAGGCCGCGAAGATGACCAGCATCCCGGTCATGGTCCACTTCATGATGCGACACCTTGCGCCGGGCCGGTCCGGGCGGCGCGCCGGAGCGCGCGGACCGGGCCGCCGCGGGACGCTCTATTCGTGGCTTTCGGGCTCTTCCTGGAAGATCGGGATCTTGGACTTTTCTTTTTCTTTGCCGAGATGATGACCGAGGAAAAAGACCGCGCCGAGCGTCAACACTGCCAGCAGGAACTTGAAGAAGCCTTTCATCAGATCCTTCCCTCGCATATTCTACAAAAAAAAGCGGGAAAAAGTCAATCGCGTTCGCGTTTGCTTTTTGCCCGGACCGCTCTTATATTGAACGGCGGGAGCGCCGCTCATGATCCTTCGGGTCCTTGTTCTCCTGTGTGTCCTGGCCCCCGCGGCCTTGGCCCAGGGCCTGCGCCCGGCCGTTTTCGCGGGCCAGTTCTACCCGGCCGAACCGGCCCGCCTGGCCTCCGAGATCGACGGCTTCCTGGCCGCGGCGGCGCCGGCCGCGGCGCCGGGGGCGGGCCGCGTCGTCGGCCTGATCGTGCCCCACGCCGGATACGTTTATTCCGGGCGCACGGCCGCCGCCGCTTACGCCGCGGTCCGCGGCCTGGACGTCGACACCGTCGTCATCGTCGGCCCGGCCCACCGCTTCGCCTTCGAGGGCGCCTCCATCTGGCCGGAGGGCGGCTTCGAGACCCCGCTCGGGACGGCCCGGGTGGACGCGGACCTGGCCAAGGCCCTGGCCAAGGCCTCGGGCTTCCGCTTCCGCCCCCAGGCCTTCGCCGAGGAGCACTCCGTCGAGGTCCAGGTCCCCTTCGTCCAGCGGGCCCTGCCCGGGGCGGCCATCGTGCCCGTCGTCATGGGGCAGCCTTCCCGGGCCACGATCCGGACCCTGGCCTCGGCCCTGGCCAAGGTCAGCCGGGGCCGCCGGGTCCTGGTCGTGGCCTCGACCGATCTGTCCCATTACCTGCCGGAAAAGCAGGCCCGGGCCGCCGACGCGGCCACCGCCCGCCTGATCGAAAACGTCGAGACCGAGGCCATCATCCGCAAGGCCGAGGCCGGCGAGAACGTCATGTGCGGCGGCGGCGGCGTGGCCGCCCTGCTCCTTTACGCCTCCCGGGCCGGCCGACCCGAGGTCGAGGTCCTGGCCCGCACCGACTCGGCCTCGTTCGGCGGGCCCGTCGTCGGCTACCTGGCCGCGGCCGTCCGGTCGGCCGGGCCCGAGCCCGCGGCGGCCTTCACCCTGACCGCGGACGAGAAGGCCGGGCTCCTGGCCCTGGCCCGGTCGGCCCTGACGGCGTATCTGGAGAGAGGCGAGACGATCGAGGCCCCCGCCGGCCCGGAGGCGTTCCGCGCTCCTCGCGGCGCGTTCGTGACCCTGACGAAGGCCGGGGACCTCCGCGGCTGCATCGGCTTCATCGAACCGGTCCTGCCGCTCGGCCAGGCCGTGGCCCGTTGCGCCGTCTACGCGGCCACCGAAGACCCCCGCTTCGCGCCCGTGACGGCGGCCGAGCTGGGGCGGCTGCGGATCGAGATCTCGGTCCTGACCCCGGCCCGCGAGATCGCCGATCCCGGCCAGGTCAAGGTCGGCGCGCACGGCCTGATCGTCGAGCGCGACGGCCGCCGGGGCGTGCTCCTGCCGCAGGTGCCGGTCGAGAACGGCTGGGACCGGGAGACCTTCCTGGCCCAGGGCTCGCTCAAGGCCGGGCTGCCGGCCGACGCCTGGAAGCGGGGGGCCAAGCTGTCCGTCTTCGAGGCCATCGTCTTCCACGAATAGCCTCGCGTCCTCTCCTCCCCTTCGGCTACTTGCCACGGAGTCCCTTTTGGTCGGGACCGGACTCCTCGGGGATCATCTCCGCTCGCTGCGGTGATTTTTCACGCCGGTCCGTTCGATGGGCTCGGCGCCAAAACAACTCGCTCGCCGTGCGCTACGGCTCGCTCAAACACGTTTTGGCGATTTCCAGGGAAACTCCCCTCGCCCATCTCCGGACCGGCTAAATCACCGCTTATGCTCGCTCCGATGACCCCCTCGGAGCCCGGGTGTCCCTCCGGTCGTCGCCCCCGGGCTCACGATTGAGAGCCGGGTCGGGCCTACCGCTCAGCCCTCATTGTTGGGCCGCCTCGGCTCTCCGGAAGATGTCCATTGGCCGGGCGGTTTTCTGGTATAATGCTCTATTGTTTATCCGGAGTTAGACGAAGATGCCGCTCTACGAATACCAGTGCACCAGGTGCCGCGAAATCTGCGAAGTGCTGCAGAAGGTCAAGGACAAGCCCCTCGAGAAGTGCCCCAAGTGCGGCGGGCCGATGGTCAAGCGGGTGTCCTCGCCGGCCATCCAGTTCAAGGGCAGCGGCTGGTACATCACGGATTACGCCAAGAAGGAGTCCGTGCCGGCGGGACACAAGGCCCATAAGGAAAGCGCCGCCAAGTCCGAAGCCAAGCCCGAGCCCAAACCCGAAGCCAAGACCGGGACCGGGGACGCCGCCGGCCCGGCGTCCGGCAAGTCCTCGTCCTGATCGTCCGAACGGAGGTTTTCGCCACCGGCGAGCCCCTGCCATGCCAACGCGGAAGGCCGTTTTCTTCGATCGCGACGGGACCCTCAACGAGGACACCGGCTACCCGTCCGATTTTCGCCAGATCCACATCTACCCCGGCGCCTTCGAGGCCGTCAAGGCCGTGCGGCGGGCCGGCTTCGCCGCCGTCGTCGTCACCCACCAGTCGGGGGTCGGCCGCGGCTACATCACGGCCGCGGAGCTCGAGAACCTGCACGCCCGTTTCGGCCGCGAGTTCGCCCGCCGCGGCGCCCCGCTCGACGGGATCTACGCCTGCCTCCACGCCGGCGAGGGCCCGGAGCCTGAATGCGAGTGCGCCAAGCCCCGGCCGGGGCTGGCCCGGCAGGCCGCGCGCGAGCTGGACCTCGACCTGCCGGGGTCGTTCATGGTCGGGGACAAGCCCGTCGACGTCCTGTTCGGGCGGGCCATCGGCGCCGCCCCGGTCCTCGTCCTGACCGGCTACGGGCGCGCCGCCGCCGCCGACCTGGCGGCCCGCGGCGTCCGTCCCGCCCACATCGCCCCGGACGTCCTGGCGGCGGCGTCCTGGATCCTGACCCGGGGAGGGCCCGACGGCCATGGTCCGGTTTGACGACATCGTCGAGAAGGTCTCCTCCTACATCAGCGAGAAGGAGGTGGCCGCCCTCCGCAAGGCCTACGTCTTCGCCGGCCAGGCCCACAAGGGCCAGGTCCGCCGCTCGGGCGAACCCTATTTGAGCCACCCCCTCGAGGTGACGGACTTCCTGGCCGACATGCGGCTCGACAAGACGACCCTGGTCGCCGCCCTGCTCCACGACGTGCCCGAGGACACGGACACGACCGTGGCCGCCATCCGCGAGAGCTTCGGCCGCGAGGTGGCCGACCTCGTCGAGGGCGTGACCAAGATCAGCCGGGTCCAGGAGGTCTCGCCGGAGGTCCGCCGGGCCGAGACCCTGCGCAAGATCATCCTGGCCATGACCGACGACATCCGGGTCATCTTCATCAAGCTGGCCGACCGCATCCACAATCTCAAGACCCTGCGCTTCCTCGACGAGGAGCGGCAGCGCCAGATCGCCCGCGAGACGCTGGACATCTACGCCCCCATCGCCAACCGCCTGGGCATGGGGCGCATCCGGGCCGAGCTGGAGGACCTGTCCTTCCGCTATGTCGAGCCCGAGGAGTACGCCAAGATCGCCGCCATCGTCGAGCCGCAGCGCAAGGCCGCCGAGGCCGACCTGGCGGCCATGGCCAAGACGCTCGAGGACCTGCTGGCCGCCGATGGCCTGGCGGCCGAGGTCCAGGCGCGCATCAAGCGCCCCTACAGCGTCTGGAGCAAGATGAAGCGCCGCGACATCGGCTTCGACCAGGTTTTCGATTTCCTGGCCCTGCGGGTCATCACCGCGTCGGTCAAGGACTGCTACGCCGTCCTGGGCCTCATCCACCAGCGCTGGCCCCACCTGCCGCAGCGGTTCCGCGATTTCATCGCCATGCCCAAGCCGAACCTCTATCAGGCCCTGCACACCACCGTCATCACCAAGGGCCGGCAGACCTTCGAGATCCAGGTCCGGACCCGCGAGATGCACGACCTGGCCGAGAACGGCATCGCCGCCCATTGGCGCTACAAGGACGAGGCGCCGCCGGGCCCGATGGGCGAGGACCGGCGCCTGCACTGGCTGCGGGAGATGGCCGCCCTGTTCGAGGAGAAGAAGAACCCCCAGGAGTTCCTGCGGACCTTGAAGACCAACCTGGTCCCTGAAGAGGTCTACGTCTTCACGCCCAAGGGCAAGGTCGTCAACCTGCCGCCCGGCGCCACGGCCCTCGACTTCGCCTTCAAGATCCACACCGAGATCGGGCTCCACGCCGCCGGGGCGCGGGTCAACGGCTCGCCGGTCCCGCTCAAGACCCCGCTTCGGACGGGCGACATCGTCGAGATCCTGACCGACCCCGGCAAGGCCCCGACCCGGGGGCTGCTGGCCGCGGCGGCCACGTCGGGCGCCCGCCAGACCCTGCGGCGGGCCCTCGACGTCAAGAGCCGGGCCACGAGCGCGGCGCTGGGCCGGCGGCTCTGGCAGCGGGAAGTGCGCAAGTTCGACGTGCCGGCGGAGCTGCGACGCGAGGAGGAGACGGCCCGGCGCCTGGCCGCCGTCCTCGGCCCCAAGGCCGGGACGCTCGAGGAGTTCTACCGCCAGGTCGGCCGGGGCCGGGTCGTGGCCGACGACGCGCTCGTCCAGGCCGTTTACGGCCCGGTCGCGGCGCGCCGGCCCGGCCTGCTCGACAAGGCCGCGGCCCGGCTGGAGCTCGGCCCGGACGCTTCGGTCCGGATCAAGGACCTCGACGGGCAGAGCATCCGGCTGGCCAAGTGCTGCGCCCCGGTCAAGGGCGAGCCCGTGGTCGGCTACCTCACCGCCGGCCAGGGCCTGACCGTCCACTCGCTGCGCTGCCCTCTGGTGACGCGGGAGGTCCTGGACGGCCAGCGGCTGGTCGAGGTCTCCTGGGACCCGGACTACGCCGGCACGTTCAAGGCCCGGCTGATGATCAAGGCGGCCGACACGCCGGGCGTCCTGGCCAAGGTGGCGGCCGCGGTGGCCGGCCTCGGGGGCGACATCGCCAGGGCCGAGGCCACGATGATCGCGGAGGGCCGGGCCCGCATCCGGCTAGACCTCAAGATCGGCGACATCCGGCAGCTCGAGGCCATCGCCAGGCGGATCGGGGGATTGAAGGAAGTGCAGTCGGTGGAGAGGGTGTGAGACGGCTAGGCGGCCTTGGCCACCTTGCCGGAGCGCAGGCATCTCGAGCAGACCCAGATCTGGCGCACGCCCTTGGGCGTCTGCGCTTTGACCCGCTGGAGATTGGGCTTCCACTTCTTGGGCGACGACTTGTGCGAATGGCTGACGCTATGCCCGAAGACCGGGCCTTTCTCGCAGATCTCGCAGACTTTCGGCATGGTCGGTTCTCTTTCGTCTCGAATTGAGCCGTCTTTATACCATAAAACCGGGTCCGAGGCAAGTCGGCCCCCGGCCCGCTTGACCCCCGCCCGGGCGAAGCGCTATCCTGGCCTGGGGCCGGCATGAATCGGACGATCGTCGTACTCCTCCTTCTCGGTCTCCTTTTGGGGGCGGGCGCCTGCGCCCGGCCCCTGGCCTCCGGGGCCCTGACCGCGGGCATCCGGGCCGCCCAGGCGGAAGACTGGGACGAGGCCTTCCGCCAGTGGACGGCGGCCGTCGAACGCGACCCCGGCTCGGCCGCGGCCCACAACAACCTGGCCGTCGCCTACGAGAAGAAGGGCGCCTGGGACGAGGCCGCCCGCGAATACGAGACGGCCCTGCGCCTCGATCCCGGGAACGCCGAGATCAAGGCCAACGCCGAGGCCTTTCGGGCCCGGCGCGAGGCGGCCCGGGGGAAGACGCCATGAGGCCCGCGCGGGCCGCCCTCCTGGCCGTCCTGGTCGCCGCCGCGGCGGCGGCCTGCCGGTCCGACGGCCCCGTGGCCGTCCGGCTGGACATGCCCGGCGTGTCGCCGTTCCCGCCCGGCGCGTTCGAGGAGATCATCGTCACCGGCTTCCGGACCGTGACGCCGCTCCCCGACCTCGATCTCGGCCGCGAGCTGGCGGCCTATCTCGCCGCCGAGGTCCGCCGCGCCTTCCCGGGCCGGGTCACCGCCGGCGAGCGACCGGCCGGCGAAGAACCGGACCCGGCCGCGTGGCGCGAAGCCGCGGCCGGCCGGGACGGCGCCGTCTTTCTGACCGGCGCCGTCAGCCTGACGAGCCAGGTCCGCAAGGCCGTCCAGAACGTGGACGTGCCCGAGGGGCCGTTCAAGCTGGCCGGGCGGGGCCTGATCGAGCAGGTCCGTTGGACGCTCTCGATCGACCTGGCGGTCATCTCGGGCCGGACGGGGGAGGCCCTCTTCCGCAAAGACTACCGCGAGAGCCGGGATTATCTCGAACTCGACAAGCCGGCCGAATTCGCCTTCTCCGACCTGTCCGCCATCCTCCGCGGCCGGCTCCTGCCGACGCTCCTCGGCACCCCGACGATCGAGCCGCGGACCCTTCTGCGGCGTTGACCGCGGTCCGGCTAAAACCGTCAAAAGCCTCACTTTTCCACCGCCGAACGGGCCCCCGGCCGGGGGTCATTGCCGATCGTTTTCGTGGGCTTTTCGGGCCTTCCCGGGGCCCCCTCCGAGGGCCCTTCCGGCGCCCCTCCCGAGCCGCCGCCACGGGGCCGTTTTCCCCTAAAAAAAAGCTTGTAAAGGCCCCCCCGAGGTGCTATGATTCACCGGCCTCTTCCGGTTCCTAGCCTGGCCGGAAGAGGATTTTCCACAGATGTGGAAAAAACTGTGGAAAACAGATCATCGCCCATGGAACCTCAAGAAAACGAAAATCCTTGGATCCGGATCCTCCGGGCCGTCGAGACCAAGGTCGATCCGAACTCCTTCGAGACCTGGTTCGAGCCGACCTCGTTCATCGGCCGGGAACAGGACTGTCTCTACGTCAAGGTGCCGAACGCGTACTTCCGCGACTGGCTATCGTTCCATTATTCGAACCTTATCGCCGAGGCCTGCCGGGACATCTTCGGGCAGGCGCTCGACATCCGCTACATCCACGAGGACACGCCGACGGCCTTCATGCGCCGGTCCCCGGACGAGCGGAAGACCAAGCAGGGCCAGCCCGTCAACCCGAACCTGAACCCCAATTACACGTTCGAGAACTTCGTCGTCGGCAGCTGCAACCAGTTCGCCCACGCCGCGGCCACGGCCGTGGGCAAGAACCCGGCCAAGTCCTACAATCCCCTCTACATCTACGGCGGGGCCGGCCTGGGCAAGACCCACCTCATGAACGCCATCGGCCATCACGCCCTGCAGCAGAACGCCCGGGCCAAGATCCTCTACGTCACGACCGAGAAGTTCATGAACGACCTGGTCAACCACCTCCAGTACAGCAAGGTCCTGGAGTTCCGGGAGAAGTACCGCAGCGTCGACCTCCTGCTCATGGACGATATCCACTACCTGGCCGGCCGGGAGCGGACGAAAGAGGAGTTTTTCCACACCTTCAACCACCTTTACGACAGCCAGAAGCAGATCGTCATCTCCAGCGACTGCCCCCCGAAGGAGATCCCCCATCTCGAGGAGCGCTTCCGCTCCCGCTTCGAGTGGGGCCTGATCGCCGACCTCAAGCCGCCGGACATCGAGACCCGCATCGCCATCCTCAAGAAGAAGGCCGAGGCCGAGGCCGTCAGCCTCCCCGAGAGCGTGGCCCTGTACATCGCCGACAAGGTCCAGACCAACATCCGCGAGCTCGAGGGCTACATGCGCCGGGTCATCGCCTTCGCCTCCCTGAAGGGCGAGCGCATCGACCTCGACCTGACCAAGGAGGCCCTCAAGGGCCTGCTCGACACCTCGGCCAGCATCGTCACGGTGGAAAAGATCCAGAAGCTCATCTGCCACGAGTTCAAGATCAAGCCGTCCCAGCTCAAATCGAAGAACAACTCCCCGAAAGTCTCGTTCCCCCGCCAGATCGCGATGTACCTGGCCAAGGAGATGACGAATTCCTCATTGCCCGAGATCGGCAAGAAATTCGGTGGAAAACACCACACCACGGTCATCCACAGCATCCGCAAGATCGACAAGCTCCGCAACGACGATCCCGAATTCAACAAACAGATCAACACCCTCATGACCCTGGCCCAATGAGAACGATCAGCAGGTTGGGCGCGTTTTCCACATTTGCAGGGGACTTTCTTATTGCTCTTCTTGATTTCAACGTTGTTCTGAATTAAATAATAAGAATAAAAGAAGAACGCAGAAAGGTGCGCCGATGAAATTCTCACTCCCCAAGGAAGCCTTCCTCGAAGAGCTGCAGATCCTCCAGGGCATCGTCGAGAAGCGGAACACGATGCCCATCCTGGCCAACATCCTGATGAACGTCGGGGCCGCCGACATCGAGCTCGTCGGGACCGACCTCGAGGTCGGACTGCGGACCCACATCGGGGCCGACATCGAGAAGACCGGGGCCATCACGGTCAACGGCAAGAAGATCTTCGAGATCGTCAAGTCCCTGCCCGAGGGACAGGGCGTCGAGGTCGAGCTCAAGGACGAGACCCTGGAGATCCGGGCCGGCGAGAGCGAGTTCAAGGTCCTCTGCCTAGCCAAGGAGGACTACCCCCAGGTGCCGGACGGCAAGTTCGACCAGGGCATCGCCCTGCCGCTGCAGGACCTCAAGGACATGATCGACCGGGTCTTCTACGCCATCACCCAGGAGCAGCGCTACTACCTCAACGGCGCCCTGCTGGCCCTCAAGAACCGCCAGGTCGAGCTCATCAGCACCGACGGCCACCGGCTGTCCTACACCAAGAAGGCCCAGGACAACCTGAAGCTGGACAAAGACCTGAGCGTCATCGTGGCCAAGAAGACCCTCAACGAGATCCGCAAGCTCGAGGACGAGACGGTCGCCTTCGATATGGACGAGAACAACCTGTTCTTCCGGGTCGGGCCCCGGACGCTCATCTCCCGCATCATCGAGAGCAAGTTCCCCAACTACCAGGCCGTTATCCCCAAGGACAATCCCGCCCGCCTGGTGCTCGGCCGGGCCGAGCTGGCCGACGCCATCCGGCGCGTGTCGCTCCTGTCGGCCGAGCGCTCCAAGGGCATCAAGTTCACGGTCGAGAAGAACCGGCTGCGCCTGTTCTCCTCGAACCCCGAGATCGGCGAGGCCCGCGACCGGCTGACCGTCGAGTACAAGGGCCCCGACATGGAGATCGGCTTCAACGCCCAGTACCTGCTCGACTTCCTGACCGCCGTCGGCTCGGACAAGGTCGTCTTCGAGCTCAAGGACGAGAACAGCGCCGTGCTCCTGAAGCCGGAGCCCGAGGAAGCGCTGACGAACATCTACGTCCTGATGCCGATGAAGATCTGAGAAGACACTCTCTCGGCTTTCGCTCGGGGCATTGCCTCTTTGTCCCCGGCCCCCCTGGGAACCAGTTTGCACGGTTCCCCCCCGCTGCGCGGGCCCCCCTCTCCAGCTACGGGGACCTGCGAGGCAACGCCCCTCGCCGCCTCGAGAGTGTCTCGGGGAAAAAGAAAAAGGAGCGGCCCTCTCTCGGCTTTCGCTCGGGATATCGCTGAAAAAAAAGCCCTCATCCGGCGATCCGGATGAGGGCTTGAAGAGCGGTCGGGGGAATTAAGACTTGGCTTCGGTGGCGGGCGCCGCGGGCGCGGCCGCGGGGGCCTTGGGCTTCAACACGGCCCGGACATAGACCCACTCGGTTTTCAGCTTGTGGCGGTCGTCCGTGGCGATCTCGAACAGGCTGTCGATGTGCATGGCCTTGGGCGTCGTCGGACAGGAATCCACGCATTGGGCGCAGTGGATGCAGCGGTCGTTGTGGATGACCATCTTGAAGCGCTTCTCGGCCGGGTTGACGTCGGTGATCTCGATGGCCTCGGCCGGACAATCGCGCTCGCAGGCCTTGCAGACGATGCACATGGCCGGGTCGAGGAAGGGCGTGCCCCGGAAGTCCTTGGGCACCTCGAGCTTCTGGAAGGGGTAGTCGACGGTGGCCGGCTTCTTGAAGAGATGGCGCAGAAGCTCGGGCAGGAAGGCGGCGATTCTCATTTCAGGAATCCCTTCAGGAGGATGGTGACCAGGAGCTGGACCAGGGCCAGCGGGGCCAGGACCTTCCAGGACAACGAGATGACCTGGTCGATGCGGATGCGGGAGGTCAGGGCCCGGATGAGCGACAGCAGGAACATGACGAACAGGGTCTTGACGGCGAAGTGGACGAAGCCGAGGAGCGGGCCGCCCGGGAAGCCGCCCAGGAAGACGGCCGCCAGCAGGCCGCTGGCCACGACCATCTCGATGTCGAAGGTCAGCCGGAAGAGGGCCAGCTTCTTGCCCGAGTACTCGGTGAAGGTGCCGCCGACGATCTCGGTCTCGGCGTCGGGGATGTCGAAGGGGCAGCGCTCGAGCTTGGCCTGGACGGCCACCAGGGCCACCAGGAAGCCGAGCAGGTTGGCCAGGAGCAGCAGGGGCCGCTTCTGATAGAAGGCGGCGATCTCGGCCAGCCGCCACGAGTCGGCCAGCAGGGCCGGGCCCAATACGGCCAGGAAGAGCGGCACCTCGTAGCCGAAGAGCATCGTCAGGACCCGGGCCCCGCCGATCGTCGAGAACAGGCTGGTCGACGACCAGGCGGCCAGGAACAGGATCAGGGTCGGCAGGCTCAACAGGTAGAGCATGACGATGATGTCCCCGGAGAAAGAGGTCCAGCCCGGCGCGGCCAGGTCGAAGTTCCAGACGGGCAGCAGCAGGGCCGCCGTCGAGACCACGGCCAGGGCGACGGCCGGCAGGGCGTTGAACAGGCCCTTGTCGGCCGCCTCGGGCACGACGTCCTCCTTGGACAGGAGCTTGACGAAGTCGGCGACGGGCTGGAGGAGGCCGAACCGGCCCGTGTGCGTCGGGCCCATCCGGTTCTGGAGCCGGGCATAGACCTTGCGGTCGAACCACTCGCTGAACGTCGAGTAGACGAACAGGAACAGGATGCCGGGGTACACCAGGAGATAGAGGACGGTTCTCAAAGCGGCCATACCGCGTTCCCTTTCAGAGGGGCCTTCGGGGCCCGTTCGAGCGCCCGCCGGCGCAGCTCGCTCATCCGGATGACGGCCTCGGCCCCGTTGCCGGCATCGACCAGGGTCACGGCCCGCTCGGCGCAGCAGATGCAGGGGTCGATGGCGGCGAAGATGAGCGGGATGTCGGCGATGAAGCAGCCCCGGAGCATCTCGACCGTGGCCGGGTAGTTGCCCAGCGTGGGCGCCCGGACCTTGAGCCGCTCGGGCCGGTCGGACCCGTTGGCCTTGATGTAATGGATGTTCTCGCCGCGGGGCGCCTCGTAGCGGCTGACGGCCTCGCCGGGCTTGGCCTTGCGCGGGGCCTTGCAGGCGATGTCGCCCTCGGGCAGGTTCTTGACCATCTGCTCGATCATCTTGTAGGACTCGAGCAGCTCCTTGACGCGGACCACGACCCGGCCGAGGACGTCGCAGGAGTCGGCCGTGCAGACCGCGAAGTCGAGCTCGTCGTAGACGGCGTAGGGGTCTTCCTTGCGGACGTCGCGGCCGACGCCGGAGGCCTTGGCCACGGGGCCCGTGGCGCACAGGGCGATGGCCTGCTCCTTGCTCAACATCCCGACGCCGGCGATGCGGGCCACGAAGCTGGGCTCGTTGGCGCCGATCCCGAAGTAGTACTCGCTCCTCTTGCGCAAGGTGGCGACGCCCTCGAGGATCTTGGCCTTCTGGCCCTCGTCGAGGTCGCGGCGGACGCCGCCGATGGTGTTGATGGCGTAGTGGACGCGGTTGCCGGAGATCATCTCCAGGAGGTCCATGACGATCTCGCGGTCCCGCCAGGTGTACATGAAGAACGAGTCGAAGCCGGCCTCGTGGCCGGCCACGCCGAGCCAGAGGAGGTGGCTATGGACCCGCTCGAGCTCGGAGACGAGGTAGCGGATGTAGAGGCCCCGCCGCGGCGGCGCCAGCTCCATGAGCTTCTCCACGCCCTGGACGAAGCAGGTGGCGTGGGAATGGGAGCAGATGCCGCAGATGCGCTCGGCCAGGTAGATGTTCTGGGTCCAGTTCTTCTCCTCGGCCACCTTCTCGACGCCGCGGTGATTGTAGCCGAGGCGGATGTCGACGCCGGTGACGACCTCGCCCTCGACGGTCATGCGGAGGCTGATCGGCTCCTTGAGGGCCGGGTGCTGGGGGCCGATGGGGATCTCGAAGCTCATGACTTTCCTCCGGGGATGACTTCCTGGGGCCGGACGTGCTTCCAGTCCTTCCGCAGGGGGTAGACGCCGTCGGGCCAGTCGTCCGGCAGGTTCAGGCGGCGCGCGTCGGGGATGCCCTCGACGACGATGCCGAACATCTCCTGGATCTCGCGCTCGTAAAGGACGGCGCCGGGGATGACCGGGCAGATCGTGGGCAGCCGGGGCTCGGCCCGCGGCACCTCGGTCCGCACGGTGATGGCGGCGACGGGCGAGGCGAAATGATACAGGATCTCGAAGGTCTCGCCCTTGTCCAGGCCGGAGATGGTGGACAGGAAGGCGCAATCGTAGGCGTCGCGGAGCCGGGTGACGGCCGCGACCAGGTCGGCCGGCGCGACCTTGAGGAAGATGCGGCGCCGGTCGGGGTTGGCGATCTCGAGGGCCTTGGCCCCCAGGTCGTTCTTCAGTCTTTCGACGATCTCGATGTCGGACATGGCCTTCCTCTGCCTTAGAGCTTGCCCAGGAGCTTGACCACGCCGTCGACGATGGCGTCGGGGCGGGCCGGGCAGCCGGGGACGTACATGTCGACCGGGATGACCTGGTCGATGCCGCCCATGATGTTGTAGGCGCCGCGGTAGACGCAGCCGGACATGGCGCAGGCGCCGACGGCGATGACGAACTTGGGGTCGGGCGTCTGCTCGTAGATGCGGATGATCCGGTCGCGGATCTGCCGGGTGACGGGGCCGCTGGCGATGATGACGTCGGCGTGCCGCGGCGTGGCCTTGAGCAGGACGCCGAAGCGCTCGACGTCGAACCGCGGCGTCAGGGCCGCGACGATCTCGATGTCGCAGGCGTTGCAGGCGCCGGAGTTGAGGTGCAGGATCCAGGGCGACTTGATCCTGGACCAGCGCGCGAGCTTGTTGAGCATGTTAACTCCTCGTGATCAGGGACGAGACGGCCAGGGCGATCATGACCAGGTAGAACAGGGCGAAGAAGACGATCTTGCCCGACGGCACCGTGGCGATGACCAGGACCGCGACGTGCATCATGGTGAAGAACAGGGCGATGAAGAAGAACAGGCGGTAGCCGAACTGGACCTTGGCCGGGGGGACGTTCTCGCCGCAGGCGTAGGCCTTCAGCTTGCCGCCGGTGTTGTTCGGCTTGGGGGCCATGCCCCGGCCCAGGGCGTAGAGGCCCAGGGCGGCGGCCAGGAAGACGAAGAAGGCCAGGGGCGGGGAGAGAAGGACGCTGATTCCGGTCATGGCTTACCCTTTCAGCTTGGACAGGTCCCGGACGTCCAGGGACTTCGTCTGCCGGTAGATGTTGATGATCAGGGCCAGGGCCGTGGCCACCAGGCTGACCTCGATGACGATGTAGGTGATGACCAGGGCCTGGGCGGTCAGGACGCTGCCCTTGGCCGCGCCGGTGCCCATGAGCACCAGGCTGACGCCCTTGCCGATGACCTCGATGGCGATGAACAGCTTGATGAGGTTGCGCTTGCCCAGGAGGCCGAGGATGCCGGCGCCGACCAGGGCGGCGGCGAAGAAGAGATACAGGTACCAGGTGTTAGTCATGTTTGTCCCTCTTGCGGAACAGGGCCAGGACGGCGAAGACGCCGGCCAGGATGGCCGCGATCTGGCCGACCAGGTCGAGCGTCCGTCCTTTCCAGAGGACGTCGCCGAAGCCGCCCGCCTCGGCGCCCGCGGGCAGGGCCGGGACCTTGCCCAGCAGGCCCTTCATGACCAGGGCGTCGATGACGACGAAGGCCGCGAAGACCAGCGGGAAGACCCAGTTGGCGGCCTTCGATTCGCGGACCTCGTCGCCGGCCTTGGTCAGGGCGATGGTCAGCACGAACAGGACCGTGATCAGGCCGGCCACGACCGAGATCTCGAAGACGCCGGCGTAGGGCGCCTTCATGCGGAAGAAGATGATCCCCAGGAGGAGGCTGGCCACGGCCAGGGAGATGGCCGACTTGAGCAGGTCCTTCAAGGCGATGGCCAGGACCGAGAAGATCACCAAGCCGATGAGAAGAGCTGTTTGCAGGATCATCGTCTAAAATCCCCACGATCCGGTCACGGCGTGGACGCCGTCCGCCAGGACGTCGGCGGCGGGCTGGATCCAGGTCGTGACGGTCGACGCGAACAGGATGCCGATGCCCACGCAGAGGAGGGCCAGGAGGACGACCGAGGCGGTCATCCAGAAGGGGGCCTCCTTGACGGCGGCCCATTTCTCGTTGAGCTTGCCGAAGAAGGCCTTCCGCTGCATGAGCAGGTAGTACCACAGGGTCAGGACCGAGGCCAGGACGGCGATCACGGCGTAGACCGGATGGCCGGCCTGGATCAGGGCCACGATGATGATCAGCTTGGACCAGAAGCCGTTGAGCGGCGGCACGCCTGCGATGGACAGCGCGCCGATGAGGTTGGTCAGGGCCGTCACCGGCATGCGCTTGGCCAGGCCGCCCATCTCGTCCATGTCCCGGGTGCCCGTGGCCTGCTGGACGGAGCCGCTGGTCAAGAACAGCAGCCCTTTGGCCAGGGCGTGATTGAACAGGTGGAACAGGCCGCCGGCGATGCCCAGCGGCGTCCCGATGCCGATGCCCAGGACGACGTAGCCGACCTGGCTGATCGACGAGTAGGCCAGCATCCGCTTCATGTCCTTCTGGCCCAGGGCCAGGAACGCGGCCGCGACGATGGACACCGCCCCCAGCCCCATGAGGACCGCCGACAGGGCCGGCGTCAGGCCGAAGACGTTGAGGAAGATGCGGGTCATGGCGTAGACGCCGGAGACCTTGATCAGCAGGCCGGACAGCACGGCCGAGATCGGCGCCGGGGCCGACGGGTGGGCGTCGGGCAGCCAGGCGTGGAACGGGACCAGGGCCGCCTTGAGGCCGAAGCCCAGGAGGAAGAAGGCCGCCACCAGGCCGAGGACGGGCCCGGCGTTGAGCTCCTTGAGCCCGGCCGCCACGGCCGCGAAGTCGAGCTGGCCGGTCAGGCCGAAGATGACGGCGATGCCGGCCACCAGGAAGGCCGAGGCCACGACCGAGAGCATCAGGTACTTGAAGGCGGCCTCGAGCTCCTCGCGGCCCAGGCCGAAGGCGACCAGGGCGTAGGAGGCCACGGCGGCCACCTCCAGGAAGACATAGACGCTGAAGAGGTCGGTGGCCAGGACGAGACCGTTCATGCCGGCGATCATGACCAGGTACAGGGCGTAGAAGTTGGCCTTGCCCCCGTAGTGCTCCATGTAGTCGATCGAGAACAGGCCGGCGGCCAGGCCGACCAGGGACACGGCCATGAGCATGAACAGGCTGAACCCGTCCAGGGCCAGGCGCAGGTTGACGGCCTCGCCGAGCCAGGAGAGCTGCTGGAGAACGGGCCCGCCGGCGATGAGGCCCCGCCCGGCGACGACGGCGTAGACGAGCAGGGCGAGGAGGGTCGCGTTGGCCAGCAGGTCCGGCAGGACGCGGCGGGAGACCTTGCCGACGAGCGGCAGGAGGCCCGCCACGATGAGCGGAAGGACGACGAAGAGTATGATCAACGCTCCTCCTCTATTGCGCGAGCAGGCCGATGAGGCCGGCCAGGACGATCAGGCCGGCCAGGCACCAGGCCAGGTAGTTCGCGTAGTGCCCGTTGTGGGCCTTCTTCAGGATGCCGGTGAACTTGGCGCCGGTCACGGTGACGATCTTCTCGAAGACGAAGTCGATGGGCCGGTCGAGGCCCTTGAACAGGACCAGCGACAGGCCCTGAAGGCCCTTGATGCCCTGCTCGTAAGGGTCGAAGACCCGCTTCTCGGCCAGGTCGTAGGCCTGGTGCATGACCGGCAGCCTGTGGATGGGCTCGGAAGCCAGATAGGGCTTGCGGCCGCCTTTCTTGAAGCCGTAGGCGTGGAGCAGGAAGGCCAGGACCAGGCAGCCGATGGAGATCAGGGCGACCGGGGTGAAGACGGACAGGGCGTGGGCCGTGAAGTCGACGTGGGCCCCGGCCTCGACGTGCCCGGTCAGGATGGGCTGGATGAACAGGGTCAGGGGCAGCTTGTTGTAGACGCCGAACAGGACGCACAGACCGGCCAGGGTCAGGATGGGCACGACGACGGGCCAGGGGCTTTCCTTGACCCGCGCCACCTCCGTCGACCGCTGGCCGTAGAAGACCGAGTGGCCGGCCTTGAGGAACGAGGCGAAGGTGAAGATGGCCCCGACCCAGGCGGCGATGGCGAAGATGACGGAGCCCGTCTCGAGCGCCCCGTGGAAGACCATTTCCTTGGAGACGAAGCCGTTGAGGGGCCAGACGCCCGAAATGGCCAGGGCGCAGACGGTGAAGCCCAGGGCCGTCAGCGGCATCTCCCGGGCCAGGCCGCCGAGCTTCTTGAGCTCGGTCGTGCCGGCCCGGTGCTCGACGGAGCCGGCGCTCAAGAACAGGCCGCTCTTGTACATGGCGTGGTTGATCATGTGGAAGAGGCCGCCGGCGATGCCGACGGGGATGGCCGT
>JAEAMF010000174.1_pt1 | contig 108681 bp, 82 predicted proteins | sample 8958721 | NCBI WGS metagenome assembly JAEAMF01 (sample SAMN16933255, study PRJNA681124) | bioreactor sludge metagenome | isolation source: anaerobic bioreactor treating anionic surfactant - SDBS | place: India: Bengaluru | collected 2019-02-28
CATACGAGAGGTTTTTTCTCTTGACAAACGCCTTTTAATGGGTGCTTCGTCGTCCACTCCCGCGGGACTCCTCGCAACGACTTTTTATTATAAGTTATTTCTGGGACACCACATGAGCAGAAAAGAGGTGATGGAACCATGCCGATTCAGATCAAGGACATAACCCTGTTTTCAGTCCAGGAAGTTTCGCGCGTTCTCAATCGCAACATCAACACCGTGCGCGGCTACCTTAAGCAGGGAAGACTGCACGGCCAGAAGATCTATGGCAAATGGGTCGTGTCATATGATGATCTGATGATTTACCTGAAGATGTCATGAGGGGATTTGATGCTAAAATCAGATCCTTCGTTTCACTCAGGATGACGAACCAACTGTTCCCTGCCATAATGAACCCCGCTCTGGCGTTCCGATTATTGTGGCTTCCCGGGTTATGGCTTACGGGGAATGGTTATGAAAAAGGCCGTGCCCTTCCCCGGCTCACTTTCAAGGCGAATGGAACCATGGTAACGCGAAACAATGCCCTGTACTATGGAAAGGCCCAGTCCCGTTCCCTCCGACTGGCATTTTTTTGCCCGCGGTGTCCTGAAAAATTCCTCAAAAATTTTTTCCCTGTATTCAGGCTCAATTCCTATCCCCGTATCCTTTACGCTGATGGTAACCCGCCGGTCATCGCAATCCGCCCCGACCTCAACTCTGCCTCCCGGCGGTGTATAGCGGATTGCGTTATCAAGCAGGTTTGAAAAAAGCCGCTGAAAATCCCCGGAAATTGCCTCGCAGAGGATGGGGTGTTGCGGCAGCACTGATACCAGGACAATACCTTTTTGCGCTGCGACTGCTTCAAAAAGCTTTATGGCTTCCGCAGCCGCAGCATCAATAAAAATGGTGACCAGCTTCTGGCCCTCGGTTGAGGTATGGCCTTCCGCCAGGTTGAGCAAATCACGAATAAGCATGAGCAGGTGCTCCTGCTTGTTGATGCACCGCGCCAGAATATCCTGCTGCTTTAAGGGTATATTGCCTGCATATCCCTCCTGCATTGCAGAGAGCAGGCTCTGCACTGCTGATACCGGTGATTTCAAATCGTGGCCGATTTTGTACGCAAAAGAAACGATTTTCCTGTTGCTCTCCTCCAGTGCCTTCCATGCTTGTACATTGTCAACGATCACTGCGGCGCCATTGGCTAGCGTTTTAAGAAAGGAAAGTTCATCGCGGGCAAAATGCTGCCGGGTCCGGGCATACAGGCGCAGGTTCCCTTTAATCTTTCCCTTGCTCACCAACGGAAGAGAAATTATGGAGCGGATGCCCTCCTGACGTGCTTCGTTCGGATACCGGAGCCTCCGATCCTGTTCCACGTCATTCACCACTATCACATCATCAGGGCTTCTGGGCGCGAGACCGTCATCCATGCTTACGGGCCCCTTGGCAAGGTATGCTTCGGACAGCCCGCAGGTGGCAACGGTAATGAGATCGTCCTTGCCCTCCTGCACCAGTCGCAGTGCGGCACCATGCACGTCCATGATGCGCACGCTGTCTTTCACCAGATGATCAAGCACCTCATGTAAATCATAGCTGGTAACCATCCTGGTGGTTGTTTCATATAGTGTTTCCATACGGGTGAGGGTCTTCCGCAGATTCCGGCTGAGACTGCGCACCACGTTTTCCCGTTTCCTGACGCGGGCCATGATGCTGGTGGCAAGAAAGGTAGAAGCATAGAGCACGAGAGAAAATAGCACAAAAGCGATAAGCAAGGGTACGAGCTCCGGCTCCGGCATTCCTTTCCCAAACCAGGGGTTGCTCACCGGGAAAAGCCTTATCACATTCTCCAGCAGAAAAAGAATGCTCAGGCCAGCAAGCGAAAAAGTGGTATACCAGTAGCACTGCAGCGGGGGGAAAATCATGGAATTGATAACAATGTGCAGAATCACGAAGAAGATGATGGGGCTGAAGATTCCACCGGTAAAATGAATGAACAAAAAAAGGACCACCCAGTCGAAGAGCACCTGGAGACGGATACAAAACAGTTCATACTGCGCGGCTAACGGTTTCCATATCCTAAAAACCAAAAAGAACGATGAGTTGTAGAGAAGCAGAACGAGGCATAAACTATAAAGCGCGGGCCCGGGCGATACGGTCTGGGGCAACAATGAATAGCTGAGCGTGAGCACCAGAAACCCGCAAATTGCAATCCAGCGCAGCCTGACCAGCCATCGCGCGATGACTGCGATTTCTTCCATCTGCTGCTTGCCTGGCAAATATTTGTTGTCGCTGTCTGACACCGGGGGCAGCAGATTGCCGTCCCCCGTTGCTTGCAGTTCGCCGGGCAGAAAATATTTTGCCAGAGTGGATACAATGCTCATGCTTGAGCCGGTCTCCCTCAGTCCTCTTGATATACGAGGCGCAGTTCTTCGCGCGGCTCTGCGATTAGTGCGGCGCTGTGCTCACGGAACAGATCAGAAAGCGGCCACGGGGGCGGCGGTACAATGCCCCCTCCCATAAGGCTTATGCCACAGCGAGCATCCTCTTCACCGTTTCAATAAGCAGTGCAGGCCGGATCGGTTTCTCCAGAAAGGCCTCCACCGGCAGATACGCCCCGTCGGTTTCCGGGCTGAACTTCATCTGTGTTTTCTTGCCGATGGCTGTGAGCATGAGAATGGGTGTTTTTGCATAAGCAGCGTACTCGGAACCGGCGGCCGTGCTTTTCAGGGTGTAGCTGACCTGAAAACCTTCGGTGAGCTTGTCCATCATCACATCCAGAATGATCAGGTCAGGGTTTATCTCCTTTACCCTGCTCAAGCCTTCGGTGCCGTTGGAGGCACTGTGCACCTCGAAACCCTGTGCCTCAAGCACTATTCTTATTGCCTCTACAATGTCAGGATCGTCATCAATAACCAGTATTTTTTTCATGGTCTTCCCTCGCTTGACTGATAGGTCCACCTGTCATGTGAACGGTGCCGCCGAAAAAACACGTTACAATTCAGTAAAATTCCAACCCGGATAGCGGGTCGCGCCTGTACGAGCCGGCATTGCACGATTGAGCAGGATCGTAGCCCCGGTTTATGGTGGATCAGGGGAAGATATACTTCCCTGTCCTTCCGAATAGGTTTCATGTTATTGATTTGTGTCTCACAGCACCACCGCACTGGCTTCTATTTGGGTTATAGCGAAAATAGGGCCATCCTGGCAGACAGCGTAATGGCTGATCCGGCATTGACCGCATGCGCCCAAACCGCACTTCATGCAGTGCTCAAGCGAAAGCCAGATATTCTGTTTCGGCACCTCTTTCCCCCTGGCCTCAAGCAGGGCATATTTATACATGATCGGCGGGCCGACCATGAGCACTGCAGTTCTGTTCGGATCAATGCTCACCTTTTTAAACAGCGTAGTGATGACACCGATGTTTCCCCTCCAACCCGCACCCCCCCGCTCAACCGTCTCCAGCAGTTCCACGTCCGTGCGCGAAGACCATTGTGCGAGCTCATCAGTAAACAAGCGCTCTTTAGGCTGGCGGGTTCCGAAGAGAATGATAATGCGCCCGAAGGCATCACGGTGTTGCAGGCTGTATTGTATGAGTGCGCGAAGTGGCGCCAGCCCGACCCCTCCCGCCACCACCAGGAGGTCCTTTCCCATGAGGGTTTTGACCGGGAAACCATTCCCGAGAGGCCCCCTGATGCCGACCGCATCCCCAGCCGCAAGCTGGTGCATAACCCCGGTACGATTATCCGCCGCGCTTACAACCAATTCAAGTGAGTTGTCCTCTTCGGGAGGCGAGGCAATCGAAACCGGACATTCACCGATGCCGAACCGGGACACCACAACAAACTGACCCGGCGTATGACCCAAGCTTCTCCCGCTATCCAGCGTAAGGGTAAAGAGCCGGTCAGTCTCCGTAAGCGGAGCAACCTTTTTCAACGTTGCCTTTTCAGGCAGGCATGGAGCGCCCCCTTTTTCCGCATCTGGCATCAGCGCATCTCCTTCTGCACCAGGGCATACATTCTTGCATTGTTACGCTCAATTACTCACGATTGGGAAAACCGTATTTACGCCGCCGGGCATACAGTTGCTCACTGCTTTGCGACTGGAAGGCCTGCAGCTTCTGGATGATTGCCGGGCGTTCAGCCATAAGAACAGGCATAATCGCAGCCATTTCCTCCTGTATATAGTTGCCTGCGGTAAAGGGATCGAGCGTGGCCGGGAGCGTCTTCTTGAAAAGGCTGAAGAGATAGTCGGCTTCGCCGTCATCAAGGCTGTCCATAAAATTCCCGCCGGCAGGGGAATGCCGCTCGACGATATCTTTTTTCCACCAGCTCAAATAATTTTCCATTCCCTCCCGGTCTCTTCGTCCTTCGAGCAGGGCCAGCACCACCGCGTTGGCGGCCTTCCATCCGCAGATGATCCCGCCGTTGATGCTGATCTGCGGTGAAAAGGCGGCATCCCCCGCCAGCAGCACGTTTTCTCTGAACGGTTCGGCGATGGGTGAGTAGAGGTTGCCCACACAGGCAGCGGTGCTGAGTATCTTCATCTTTCGGAACCATGGTGCAAAGGCCGGCCTTTGGGTTATGTTCTCAAAGCCGGCCTTTAAATCAGCTTCATGGCTGAAGTCGTCAACCGCAATCCAGTATTCATTCTCCCGATGGGTGCAACACATGCCCAGCAGCGCCGGGCCTTCCTTTCCGCCCATGATATGCACGAGCGCGTCGGCAGCGGGGGGTTCAGCGTCCGTCACATACCGGAACAGGCAGCGCAGGGTTCCCCGGAATTCCCGCTCCCGATTGAATCCCAGCCGCTGCGCCGCCTTCGAGTTGAGTCCGTCGGCGGCAATCACAAACGCGGCCTCGTAGGTATTCTTGCCGTCGCCTACCGCCACCATCTCTCCCTTTTTTTCATACCGGTGAATGAACGCGCCGGTTATAACCGTAACATGGTTTTTCCTGACCTCATCCAGCAGTCCCCGCAGGAGTTCGCTTTTATCAATGGCAATGCCCCTGCGCGCGTGATCCCCCCGCTTGCGGCCTTCCCGGACATCTCCCATGATGATTGATGCCCCGCCCGGCGAGTAGGTTTGCATCCCATAGATATTTCTGTACGGCCCTGCATACCTGACGCTGATGCCGCTGACCGGAAAGTTCAGCAGCCCGTCCCGCGCGTTAAAATTGATGTAATCACCCCAGCTGTACTCGTTTACATTGATCACTTCTCCGCAGGCGCGCTTCACCTCCGGTATTGCCTGCTTCTTATCTATCAGCGCCACCCGCAAACCGTTTTCGCCGGCCACCTTTGCAGCCATGAGCCCGGTGGGTCCGGCGCCGATGATGATGAGATCAAAAACTTTGCTCATATCCGCTCCCTTTTCGGGGGACATTATAATTGATCAACCTGGCCTACCGTGGCGGATGCGGACAGACTAAAATCCCTTACTGCTGTTTTTCTGGCGCAGCGCCTTTAACACCCGCTCCGGGGTGATGGGCATTTCATTGATGGGGCAGCCGATGGCATTGCTCACCGCGTTGGCAATGGCCTGCGTCGTACACTGGATGGGGCCCTGCCCCACTTCCTTCGCACCAAATGGCCCGTACGGATCGTTGTCTTCCACGATGATCCGCTCCACTGCGGGCAGCTCGAAGGGCCGGGGCAGCCGGTAATCGGTCGGCGAGGGATTGAGAATGCTCCCTTCTTCCAGGAGGCATTCCTCAAAAAGCGCCTGGCTCATGCCGCTGAACATCTGCCCGTCCATCTGACCTTCCACCGCCAGCGGATTTATGGCGCGGCCCACATCATGGGCAGCGGTCATGTTGAGCAGCGTTACTGCACCGGTTTCGGGATTTACCTCAACCTCGGCGATCTGCGCGCCAAACGAATAGGCAAGCGCAGAGTTTCCCTTAAAGGTCTTGGGATCCACTTCCTCGGCGGGCGGATTGTAGAAACCTTTCCCCATGATGTAGCGGCCTTCCTTGGAGTGAAGGGTGTCGTACACCGCGGTTTCAAAGGAGACCGCCTTGTCCGGCGCCCCCTTGGGATAGATATTTCGCTCCCGGAAGAGAAGCGCAGCAGGCTTGACGCCCAGCTTTGCCGCCGCTGTTTGGGCGATCTGCTTTTTAGCATCGAGGCAGGCCGCAATGACCGCGTTCCCGGTGGTGAAGGTACCACGCTGGGATATGGCCCCCATGTCAAAGGGCGCAACGTCGGTATCCCCGGCGATCACCCTGATATCCTCCGGCATGATCCCCAGCACCTCAGCCGCGATCATGGCCATCGCCGTGTGCGAGCCCTGGCCCATGTCCGGCAGCCCGGTAAAGAGCGAGGCCTTTCCGTCCTCCTCGATTTTGATGAAAGCCGAGGAGGTGTCGTGATCGAGCATGCCCTTCCCGCCGGCGCGGATCATCCCGCAGCCGATGCCGATCCCGCGGTAGGGGGGGAGCTTGCCATATTTCTTTTTCCAGCCCGCCGCGCGGGAGGCCTTGAGGATGCTTTCCTTCAAGCCGCAGCTGGCATAATGGATCCCGCTCGGGGTGGTGTATCCGCGGTCCACGGCGTTTTTCAGCCGCAGTTCAACCGGGTCCATGTTGAGATCCCGGGCTATGCGGTCAAGCTGGGAGCCCAAGGCAAATCGCATCGCCACCATCCCGGTGCCGTGGTGGAAAAAGTACGGGGTGTTGTTGGTATACACCAGCCGCCCCCGGAATCGGGTCGCCTCCAGCTTGTAGAGCATCTGCAGGGCAAATCCGATAAAGCGGAGCACGATGAACTGCGATCCGGCATAGGCGCCGCAGTCCAGCATCAGCTCGGCGTCAATCGCCTTGAGGGTGCCGTCTCGCTTCACTCCGGTGGTGAGGCGGAACTGATAGGTTCCGCCGCCGTGAAAAACAATAAACTCCTCTTCCGCGGTGCAGCGTATTTTTACCGGCTTCCCCGCCTTCTTCGAGAGAAGCGCCGCGATGTAGTGGTGGGGCAGGTCCGCCCCTCTCCCGCAAAAGGCGCCCCCGGTGTTGAGATTCATGAGCCGTATGCTGCTCTGAGGAAGGTTGAGCCTGAAGGCCATGTTCATCTGGATATGAATCGAGGCCTGGATGGGCGTCCAGACGGTAAGCCGGTCCGGCAGCGAAAAGTCGGCAAGCACGGCATGGTGCTCGGAAAAAGAGCTGTGGGAAGGGTAAATCGTGTATTCGTCAACCCGCGTATGATCGGATTCGGCAAATGCCTTATGCGCGTCGCCGAAATTCATGGTTATATCATCGGCGAAGTTGCTGTCCAGGTGGGCATGGAGTAACGGCGCTCCTTCAGTCGCGGCTTCAGCGACGGTTACAAGAGGGGGAAGCGGTTCATATTCCACCTGTATCAGCTCAGCCGCCTCGCAGGCGGTGTCTTCATCCATTGCGGCAACCGCGGCAATCTCATCACCGCGATAATTAACCCGCTCCGAGCAGAAAACACCCTGGTCCCCGCCGAGCATCATGCCGCCGGCGTCCAGGTGGGTAATGACCGCTTTGACACCCGGCAGCTTCTCCGCCCGGGAGGTGTCGATGTTGAGAATGCTCCCCCGTACGATGGGGCTGCGCACGATCCTGCCGTGGAGCATGCCCGGCAGCACCACATCGTCGGTGAACTGTGACCGGCCGGTCGCCTTGAAAACCCCGTCCAGCCGCGGCTGCCGCTTGCCAATGACACTGTAGCGATCATCCTTTTGGGCCATTGTCGAATTTCCTTTCTCTGCGAGATACTATGTTCCCACCCCGGCAGGAGCACCTTCAGGTGCGATTTGTTTTCGGTTAGATTGTTAAGCTACAAATTGCAGTTCTATGCAGGGATAAGTTTTATATATTGGATCAAAAAAAATTAACAAGAATGCTCTGTCAATTAAATTGCGTTTAGCGAAGCAATATCCTTTGAGTAAGCTCTTTATATAATTTGAGTTTAAAATCGGTTCATCAGTATACATTATTAAAATGTAGCTTTTGTAAGGCCCACCTTTTATTCGCCCAGGGCAATTTTTTGCGTCCAGCCGATTGTTAATAGCATCCGTTAACTTTGTTTTATCCCAATCAGCCCATTTATAAACTTGATTATTTTTAAACGCAATTATTGCTTGTGGATCTACTAGCTCAGTGACTTCAATACCAACAGGATTTCCCTTAAAATCTTTTGCTTCACAATCTGGTGGATCATTTCCGCGACCCCGACTCATAATACTATTACTATCAATGAACGAATGATTTTCCTTTTCAAGAATTTCACAAAATATTTTTACAACACCATACTCCTCCAAATCACGATCTGGAGGCCACCCAAAGGCGTCCGAATAACCTCGTCCCTCGGCTATAGCCTCTTTAATTTCTTTGGCAAGTTTTTTTTCTTCTTCAGTATCCATTCCTCGCACTTAACATTATTATGTTTCTCTATGTCTTTATTCCTGCCGAGATAAGGCCATAGATTTTCAAATCAGTCAATTCAGTTACAATGATGCGGCAAGAGGCATCTCGTCCCATGTCCTATTAAGAAGCATCCGTCCATTTTTCTTTTTACATACACCGCCCCATTGTTTAAAAAAGAATGGAACATTGTATTTCAGGCATTGCCTTTTTATTTCGAGCACCCATTCTTCCTCCATTGCTCGCGCTCCAGGACCAGACTCTCCGCCAACAATTACCCAATCCATCCCTTTTAGATTCACTTCTCCAATATTGCCGATTAACGGCTCAAATGATATGAATTTGACCTTTGCTCCTATACTCCGCAATTCATCTATTCTGAATTTATAATCTGCATCTTCCACGGTTACACCCATCCAAACATGTTTAGACCATGGGATTTCAGGATTTAGCTCCAGCATTCTCTCGGAACGCTTGGTTAATATTTGGTATAGATGCCAGTCTGCTTTATTCATTATGTCAAACAGCTTGAGAATAAATGTCTTCTCGACAGATTCGTGAAAAATGTCACTCATTGAATTCACAAAGATGGTTTGAGGTTTTTTCCATCTCAACGGCAGCTCAGTTGCTGGTGGGTGAGTGGTTATTACAAAACCGTTACGATAATTTGGTTGCCCCATTGCCTTTAATCGCTTAGCAATTCTTTCGGCATAGCAGTTTTTACATCCCGGACTTATTTTAGAACAGCCCGTAATGGGGTTCCAGGTGGATTCTGTCCATTCAATAGACGATTTTTTGGACATTATTACCTCTTTAAAATATCCTGTGCAATTTTTATTGCAGTTTTTGCACCCCACGGATTGCCCGATGCAAAGCATAGCAAATATAATGGATTGTTTTTTGAATTGCGGAGCAGTAAGGGATTTTCAGCAACGCCAGCAAATACTGATTTAAGCCTTTCCACAACAAATTGGCTTATCTTATTAAAATCAGTCTCTTTAACAATCTTGTTTTCATTACCAAAGAGCGTTCTCTCATGTCTTGCACAATAAAAAGCTTTTTTCCATTCCTTGGTTCCAAAAATGCTATCTAATCTTTTTTCCCATGAAGCGGGCATCTTCCTGATATCTTTTTTTAGCAGTCTATTCACCCCAATGCCAAAAGGGAATAAATACCATAAATCTATGGCTTTTGTGTTTGCAATGGCCTCGATTGTTTCCCATTTCACCTGCATGCCATAAGGATCGAGAAATAATACGGCCCGATTATTTTGCCACCTGTAATTATTACAGTAGTCTACCAGCCAATCATTTGCATCTGTGTTAATGAGAGATATCTGTTTCTCCTTGCTCTTATATTCCTCTTTGAGTTTCAGCAATTCTGCACAAAATCTTTTTGATTTATCAATAAAGATGTACTTGTCAAATACCGGCTTGATCTCCAAAGCAATTCTCGCAGAGCCTCTTGAATATGTTTTAATCTCTCTCATGTCATTTTGCTGGAACAGGCATATTTGATCCTCGCTCTCATTATTCTTTTTCTCTATGTATCCCGTGCCTGCAAAGGCATCAATATACTCAAATCCAAAGCGCTGCCTATTCATAATAGTTGCGTAAGCTTTCAGGTATTTTTCTACCCGTTTAAGTTTTTCTTCCGTCCAGTCACCTCCGAATTTATGTTCTTCAATCATGTTGATTTCCTCATAAACTTTAAAGCGGAACAGCTTTAGGTGGCTATCCTTTTTAGCTGGTCCTTGAATATTATGTCAATATAGTTGTAGTCTTCACTGGGTTCAAAAAACAGTATGTGCGCATCAGCAAATTTATCTTTATTCCAAGATCCGTCATCATATTTCTTCCTGAGATCCTCATATTTAGTCGCCGAGATGATGTACGAATCCAGTGTTATATCCATCCGTTTGCATCTCACCCCGATATCCTTTGCCAGACTGGGAAGCGTTTCATGCAGACGCGCCTTCATGTCATGTATATAAGGTCCTGCAAGTCGCATTCCATGCGGTTCCAGAAAAACGATATGTTGCTGTTTTTCTCTCGTGATCCATAGGATAAAGTCGGGGTAAAACCCTCTCTCCTCGAAAAAGCCGACACCTTCCCCACGGCTGAGATTCCTCAGGAGGAATACTTCAATCTCCGCGAGCGCCTTTTCCTTATTATCGGACCAATATTTCTTCAAGTCATGGACAAATTGGCTTTCACTCTCATTTAACCCCGGTGGTTTTATCTTTACCTTATCTCCCTGCTCTACCAGCAATGGTTGATAAAGGTGGCGGTCAAAGTGAATGCGTGGGAGTTCTCTCGATTCCTTATTGTATAGGCTATCAACGTCATCAATGAGCTTTTTGACATCAGAAATCAGATTACTTTCGGAACGCTGAACATTGACGTAAAAAGCGGATTTGCGTTCTTTCACCCGGTTGAAGCTTAAATTCGGATCATCCTCATCGAGTGTGCGGTAGACCATGTGTTTCGAGTCCCATCGCTCCCACTTTACCTGGTAGAAGGCGTCCGCATACTTTCGCAAGATGGTTACCACAGCCTCCTGTAACAGGGACCGATCTGCAAAGGTTTTGGGGCTAACAACCGACTCATCAACAACAAGTCGGTAAAGCCTTCCGGGATTGCAATGGGTGAGAATTTGACTCAGCATGTTAGGTCTTATAACCAGGTTGGTCAATCCCCTGCGTTCCTTATACTCAAGCAGGTCGAAGTAGACCTGATCCCAATCAACAAGATCAAGGCTTGTATTGGGGATAGATTGTTCAACCCCGGCATGCATTTCAACGCCCGCGATACCGGCGGGACCGCTCTCCAGTACATTCACTTTCATACTCATGTCCACGCGCACAGTGATCGCGGGATCAATCTCCAGCAGGAAATTATCGTCAACCGGGAAGTTATGATTTTCCGGCACCCGGGGAACAACAAGACCCTTTTTAAGGAACCCCTTGTTAGGCTTGATAAAGAGAGGCAACTCCACATAGCCCTCGATCTCTACGCCTTCCCTTTCCAAATAGTCCCGGAATTGGGCCATGTAATTAGCTCTCACCGCAAAAATATTGAGAGTCTCAAGCAATCCCAAGTGGACAGGATGTTTGCCGTCAAGCGCTGTGCTCCTTTTCAGGCAGAATCCCTTGCCGCGGAGGCGCACCCCTCGTCCAAAGAGCTGGATAATTTCTGATCCTTCCTTGCGGCCGATGTTGAGCAGGCCCATGTTTGAGACCCGCCATGAATTCCAGCCTTCCATAAACTTCTTCGCGCCGATAAGGACGTTAATACTCGTGTCCGGATCACCGATACCGCCAAATAGTGAGCCGGAAACGGCGTCTTCTTCCAGGGTGATTCCCGCGTCGTCCTCTTCCACGAGATTCTTGAATGCACTGGTATCGCCGATGTAGATCAGGCCGAAGTAGTCCTCCGCGCGGCTCGCTTTCAGCCCGATTTCACCGGCGCTGCCGCGGATGTCACACAGGTGCAAGCCGCCACCGGCTGGCGCGTGCAGTACCCTTACGAGAATGTCCTGATACACTTTCTCCGGAGACAGTCTTTTTTCACGAAGATAGTTAAACTTGCTCTCGAATATGTCCCGGCCGTCAGGTGTCACCAGACCCGTCTTGCCTTCGACAAGTTTCTTGATAGTCCTGACTGCCCAGCCACGCTTGTTTTCCAAAACATGGTGCAGAAATCTGGCCACGGTCAGCACGTCGCTTCGCTTCTCTCTATCCTCGCTGTAGACCGCATTTACAGTGCTGCCGACGAAAACCCAAAGTGGCTTTTCCAGGTTGTATGACCTCAGCATATCCGCCTGATCTTCAAATACCCGCTGCTGCTCATAGAATGATAGCATATTGCCCAGGAGCAGCATTTCCGTTTTATCCTCAGCCGTCTCCTCCTTCAGGTTGAGAATGTGGAAATCCTTGCCGTAACCGTCGCCATGAAAGTAACGGTAGGAGTAGTCGAAGACGATAGCCTTACCGTATTCTTCCGTGAGTGTATCGTTCTGCGAAGCCGTCAATGCCTGACCGAAGGTGGCGCTATATTCAAATGTAAAACCTGTAGCACCCAGCTTGTCACGGTAGATCCGCCAGACCTCGCCGCCGGATCCTTTGTGGCCTTCATCCACGAAAATCAGGTTGTTTCCCTCGAACGCCTCCACGGGCACGCTCACCCCGCCTCCACGCTTATCCTCCACCAGCTTAGTAATCTCAATGACTCGAACTGCGTCCTTGCCAGCCAACATCGTTCCGCTTCCGTTCAAGTCGAACCGGCGACATGGGATGTTTGATACTGTCATTTCAGCTATATGCTGCTCGCTGAGTCCCTCGTTCGGAGTAATCAGCAGAATATTATCCAGGGGCAGGTTATTGTAGTGCAGGAACTGGCGGTAATTGATGTGCATGATTAGTGTTTTGCCGCTGCCGGTCGCCATCCAGTAGGCAAGCTTTTTTAAATCCGATTCCGAGAAACGAGAATCTTGCGGATCAAAAGCGGTTCTTGAGGCATTGCGCTCCTCCACAAAAAAGTTTAGAGAGCGGATCATCTCTCCACGGCGATGAAAATACCAATCCAGAAATATCTCTGTATAGAGAACCGCGGCATATTGGAAGTACCGCAGCGTAATCGGCTCCGGTCTCCTTTCGTTCATGGCGTGAAGGTGCTCGCGTATATTATCATCATAGCGAGACAGATCAGCAAGTGGGATTTTCACCTTGTCACCGCGTGCTTCCAGGTGATGATAGACGTAACTACGGCCGGAAGCATCAAAGCCTTCTGCCGCCTCTTTCACATCAGCCAGAAGGTTTTGATTGTGCTTGTAACCGAAAAGCTCGTTCAGCCATGCCAGCAGGACCAGTCGCTGTTCAAGTTTGACATACTGTACCGTCCCGTAAGCTTCGCAGGTCATAGCGGGAGATGATCTTTCACGCCTTGCCATGGTCTATGTCTCCACCGGGGCAAACATCCGGGCCTTGAAAAGCGGTTCCAAAGCCTTGGCGTTTGGGATGAAAGAATCGCCATTGACGAAGATCTCGTCCGCGCCCTCTGTCAGTTTCTTCTCTGTTACGAATTTTTTGTCCCGCTCCAGATCCGCCTTCTGCCAACCCTCGGTTTCTCGCCAGATGACAACGATCTGCCGGTGATCGATCCGGCCGCGATAGACCAGGTAGCGGCGACCATTATCGTCATATACTCGCCGTGTTTGTACGTGGAGACCCAGAAGATAATTGAAGGTCTCCGGAATATCCGCAGTCTTCTCTCTTGTCTGACCGTTGGCATGAATGTGGAGCTTGTAGCTGAATGGCCTGGCCAACTTATCTACATTCAGCAATGTCTCGCTCGTCCTGGTTTCCCATTTCAGCATGTACTTTAGAAGGTAATCCTCAAACTTCAACGCCTGTTGCCCGGAAGCGTCATCGAACACGATGTTATTGAGCGCGTCCTCATAGCTCTCGATTCGCATATACTTGATTATGCGTGGGCTTCGCTCAGCCTCCTCCTGCGTGGCCATGCGCTTGGGTTTTCCGTCTTTCCATTCAGGTGAATAGGTGACCTTCTTAATCCGGGGCAATAGGACAGTTTCAAAGTAATCACCAATTTCTACCATGATGAACTTTCTTTGAATACCGTCAGTACGGTTGAGATTGATCACTGCATGGCCTGTTGTACCAGAACCAGCAAAGAAATCTAAACACAGGTCAGTCGTCTCATGCAATCCTGCGAGTCTGACGCAATCCTCTACAGCATAAACAGATTTCGGAAAAGAAAAAGGATCATATTCGCGAAAGAATCTTTTAAGCATACCTGTCCCATGTTCTGTAGCTGAGTACTTAGAATCAATCCATGTTGTTGTCGGAAAGGCACCTTCTGGTGGACGGTACTTGTAATATACTGTATAAGTGCCTTGCCCATTCTTTTCTGCTTTTAACTCTGAGCAGTTTTTGCGTGCATTTTCTATACCCCAGCGCCAGCGTCGCTCGATGCCGTTTTCATCAATTGGATATACTATGCTCTCTCCTTTGAGTGGTTCCTCTCCGACCACCCAGATTCCTTTGGAATCATCCCATACCATTTCAGGAATTCTAATAATATTTGATCTGACATACAATGGATAATAAAGTCTGGGACTATCTTTTCTCTCTGAATCAGAACCCCTCTTGCGCAACAGTTCCCACATGAATGGCCCCTTCTCATCCAGCTGATTGTATCTTCTATCCTGCTGTTCTGTGCGTTCGAGTTTGCCTATACCGGCTTCGGTACTTGCCGCAGCAAAAATTGCATATTCGTGCGATATTGAAAAGCCACCTTGGGCTGGTCTTCCAGATGGATTATTGCGGATTATCACGATACCAAGAAGATTTGATTCACCGAATACATTTGTTATTAAAAAGTTTAGCTCTCTTTGTTGAAAATCATCAATTGTAACAACTAAAACCCCTGTACTGGAAAGCAACTTTGGGCATATCCTGATTCTTGATTCCATCATGCTCATCCACGAAGAAGTTTTGTAGTCGTTTTTGTAAATTATCGGGCTAGCGTCGGTATTATAGGGCGGATCAATATAAATACACTTTACCTTCTCATGATATTTTTCTAAAAGTAGATTTAGAGCCTGGAAATTCTCACTATGTATTAGCGTCCCGTTGATCTTGCCATCTAGGTCGTCTAAACTGCTCAGTAGATTATCCAGGAATTCTGCATTGAAATGTTTTGTGTCAAGAACCATCGTTGGATGGTCTTTCAGAAAAATAATGCGCCTGTTCTTCCTATTTATGCCATTAGAAAACAGATCGTTTTTTTCCTCATCAATATGAAAAAGCTCCTTCCACTCCTCCCATTGCGGTTGGCAAACGGCGATATCAGGATAAAAGCTTTCATCAATGTTGCCGATGGTGATGCAATACTGTATATCGGTGATGAACTTGCGCTTCTCCCAGAGCATCTTCTGGAAACACTCGATTTGATCCAGGAAGTCGATGATGTGACCGCCAATGGATTTGATCACCCGCACCAGTTGGAACCAGCCGTCAGCCCGCTCCTCACCGGCTGTCTCCATCTCATCGAGATTAAGAACCTCGTTTTTCAGATAAAAATCAAGCTCGCGGGAGAGAAAATCTTTCAGGTCCTTGTGAATGAAGAAGTCTGAGGTGTTGCGCCGGGTATACTGCCGAAGGTGATGCTCAAGGCATGTCACGATCTCGCCTTCTGCAGTTTTGCGTTTTTCAGCCGAAAGGGCGGCTAACGCCGGCCCGGCATTTTTCGGTGATAACTGTTTTGGAATATCAGTAACAGCATCTTTTATGATCTTATCTTGCTGGTTTTTCTTACCATAGGTTATTTCCTCCTGCCCGGTAAGTGGGCGGTACTCGAAGGGAATGACGAGCAGGCTGGTTCCCTCATCCCAGGTGATCTCCTTGACCCGGGGCAGGAAAAACCGTTTGTCGCCCTTGACGTTGTTCTGCTCGACGCTTGCAGTCTGCAGCTTGAAGTGCACCGTAACGCCGCACGACGTGAAGGTGTAGTCATGGAAGTACTCGGCCGTCTTGACGTAGTACTGATCGTTGTTGGCCCAGTATAGATAGACTTCCTCGCCGTTGTAAGGAATGGCATACCGCTCGCGTTTAGAGTAACGCCGCTTTGAGATGAAGTCTCCATCCTGATAGTAGCGACTGAAAAAGGTGTATAGATGGCTAAAAATGCTCGTTTGAAGGGCATCATGGCCACGACCACCGACTGCCTTTACCTTTAGGTCCTGATACTTCTTGCCGAGCGGGGTACTTTTGTATGCTTCGGCCAGGTTGCCGTCTGCATCGAGGGCTTCATTACCCATTGCTTCCTTGATCTGCTGTGCTACTTCCTTCAACTCCTTTGCAGCCTGCGACTGATCAGCCAAAGCACCACGATTTAGCTCTTCCTCGACAGCTTTAGGTAGCTCTTCAGTGATGAATTTCTCGATCACGCCGCGCTTGTAATTCATGATGCGATAGATTCCGAAGTCCAGATCAGCACAGTCGAACTGAAATAGCTCTCGCAGCAGTGTTTGGAATTTCTCAATTGGCTCTGTCATGATTCCTCATTTAAATAATTATTGTTTCATTAAGTTTAACCCCGGCTGAAAAATACCCGATCACCCCTTGGGTGTCTTTTATTGCCGTTAATATAACAAACTTACGTGACAAATAGGGTCCTTGGACCTTTTATAGAAAACATTGTGCGGGTGTTAAAATTATGAGTCCGGTTAGCATGTGAACGCTGATTGTGCATGGCAGAAGGAGAGAATATTAGTTGGGCGCCTAAACAGGTTTTTTTATAGTACTATTCCCGGGTGGAATCAAGCAAAATGGGCCGCCGCGGACGTTGTCGCCGCCATATTTCCTTTGCGCTTTGAATCCCCGCGTGTTATAGCTTTGCCGATTCGCGGCCAAAGGCCGCTCCTACCGGTTCAAACCACGTCAAGACGATTTCGCGGAACAGGAGGAAGCGCATGGACACCAAAGAGATGGAAGCGGTGGAGAAGGAATATGACCAGATGCTTGAAAAGAACTTTGTTCAAAAGCTCAAGATAAACAAAAAGCAACTCCCCCCGGAAGAATTGAAGAAACGAATAGTGTCATTTCTGGAGGAGAACGTCATCTGCACGCTGGCCACCTGCTCCAACAACATCCCCCGGTCGACGACGCTGCGTTACCGCAGCCGCGGCCTCACCCTCTACATTCTTGCCGAGGGCGGCATGAAGATTAAGAATATAATGGAAAACCCCCGGGTGTCGGTCAGCCTGTACGGACCGTATTCCGGTTTTGAGTCGGTGAAGGGGCTGCAGCTCTGGGGAACCGCATCCATCATCGAACCTGATGAAGGAACCAGCTACCGGGAGGCGGTTACTACCGTGGACCTCGAAGGACGGGAAGACCTAAAAAAGCTGGGCATAGAAAAGATGCAGCACAACATGAAGGCGATAAAGATTGTGGTTGAGCGGGCGCGGTATTTAAATATCGAGGAGGGAATTTTCAACCAGATCCTCCATGTAACCCCTTAAAATGTTTTGTCTGTCTTCCTGCGACTTGATCGCAGGATCTAATAATGTATTGTAATTGGATTCTGCGGTCAAGCCGCAGAATGACCGTTTACTGGTAGGGGCAGGCCCCTGTGCCTGCCCGGATATGATAGGGCAACCACAGGGGGTTGCCCCTACGATTACCCTTTTTTCTTCGTGTGCTTCGTGCTTCTCTCTTTGTGATCTTCGTGGTTGCATCTAACAAGGAGCTGAGTCTATGTCTGACGACTTTCAAGATGTGCGCATCCTGGACAATTTCTACCAGACCTCCAGCTTCTTTCCCATGCCGGTGGTGCTGATCAGCACCACCGCCGAATCGGGGAAGACCAACCTGGGACCTTACTCCCTCTGCTTTCCCCATATCGTCACCAAGCAGGGCGATCACGCCATGATGCTTATTTCCCGGGCAACCAGCAATACCGCAACCAATATTCTCCGGACGAAGGTATGCGCCATCAATTTCATCCCGGACAAAAAGAAATATCTGAAGAACTGCGTCATGCTCGGATTCCCCGGCGAGACCACCGAGGAAAAGATGAACAACAGCATCTTCACCCTGTTGCCGGGAACCGGTTATGGAACCCCACCGGCGCGCAGCGGCCAGGCATCCTACCCGGAGATCGTCAAGGAGGCAATCCAGGTCTACCTCTGCACCTGGGACGACAGCTATCCGCTCAAGCACAACGAGTTTGAGACCTTCTATTTTCTCCTGCGCATCGACAAGATCATCATGAAAAAGAAATGGCGGGAGCGGCTGTTCAAGGGCAAGGGATTGCCCACCCTTCCCATTGACTACGGCTACCGGGACAACACCCGGTTCTGCTTCGCCAAGCATTCGCGCCCATTTTCCGTTCCCATCCCCTCGGGGAAGGGAAATCCCATTGAGACGGTGCGGTATGCCTGCGACCGGTTCGATCCCGACGTGAGGTGGGAGCAGGAGGCCTGCGCCAGGATTGTCAAGGTCCCGCGGATATTCCTGAACCGGGTCATCGCCGGGGTGGTTGCGGAAGCCAGGAAGGAGGGGGTTACGGTGATTACGGCGGCATTTATGGACAAGGTGCAGGACAAGCGCTCCGCCGAGAAATAAAAACGCTACTGCCTCACGGCAGTAGCTTCAGGGGTCGAGGGCCCAAGGGTTCAAGGGAACTCCGATATCCCTCACTGTATCCCGAAGCCCTTCATCTTGCTCAGCAGCGCGGGGTGGCTTATTTCAAGGAGACGGGCGGCGTGGGTGCGGTTCCCCTTGGTTTTGCCGAGCGCCCTGCGTATGAGCTGTTCCTCCATGATGCGGGACATCTTCTTTAATGAATATTCCCTGCCGGCTTCCTCCGCCTCCTGATCACCGGCAGCGCCGCGTAGTTCCGGGGGCAGCACGTCCTTTTCAATGCGACCCGTCTCGGAAAGAACCACGCACCGTTCAATCGCGTTTTCCAGCTCCCGCACATTTCCCGGCCAGTCATATTCCAGCAGCATCCCCAGCACCGCCGGCGAGATCCCTTCCACCGTGAGCCGATGCTTTGTATTGTAGCGGGTGATGAAATGGCTGACCAAAAGCTCAATATCCTCCCGCCGCTCCCGCAGCGGCGGCAGATTGATGCGGATGACATTCAGCCGGTAAAACAGGTCCTCCCGGAATGCGCACTTCCGCACCTCCTGCACCAGGTCACGTGACGTGGCCGCCAGTATCCGGGCATCGATCCTGATCTGCCGGGCATCCCCGATTCTCCGCACTTCGCCTTCCTGCAGCACCCGCAGCAGCTTCACCTGCAGCGGCAGCGGCAGCTCGCCGATTTCATCCAGCAGCATGGTGCCGCCCTGCGCCTCCTCGAAGAGCCCCTTTTTATGGCGGCAGGCGTCGGTAAAGGCGCCCTTGCTGTAGCCGAAGAGCTCGCTCTCCAGCAGGTTCTCCGGAATGGCGCCACAATTGACGGCAATGAACGGCCCGCTGCTCCGACGGCTGCGGCAATGAATGGCCCTGGCGATCATCTCCTTCCCGGTGCCGCTCTCGCCGGTAATCAGCACCGAGGTGTCGTAGTCGGCAATCTTGCGGATGGTTTCGAAGATGGCGAGCATCGCCCCGCTTTTCGTCACAATCTGTTCCAGGCCGAATGTCCGCTGCACCTCATTCCGGAGGCGGAAGTTTTCCTCCCGCAGGCGCTCCCGCTCCTCGGCCTTTCTGAGGGTGAGGATGATCTCATCCGCCTTAAACGGCTTGGCAATGTAGTCATACGCCCCCCGCTTCACCGCCTCGATGGCAATGTCAACCGTGCCGTACGCCGACATCATGATGATGGTCATGGATCTCCCGGCCTCACCCAGGGCATCGAGGAAGGCCAGGCCGTCCATCTCCGGCATGCGCAGGTCGCAGAGCACGATATCGTGGCGCCCGGATTCGAGCTTCTCAAGCGCCTCCCGACCGTTGGCCGCGGTGGTGATGTCGTACCCCTCCCTGCCCAGGATGCTCTGGAGCATGTGACGCATATTGGCTTCATCATCGATGATCAGAATTTTCTGTGCGGCCATGATTTTATCTCAGCACATGCAAATTCGAAGCACGAAATCCGAAACAAATCCAAAATCCTGATCTCCAAAACCCTGGCTGGCATCATTGATGCTTCGGTCATTACATGCCTTTTGTTAAGAAACCCCAACTTTGACAAGAAGTCATCGCATCCCTTCTCCCTCCAGATAACGTCTCATATCCGGGAGGTTGTCATTTCGAACGAACGTGAGAAATCTTATAAGATTTCTCAGTCGCCCCTGCTCCTTCGAAATGACAAACTTAAAACCGCCTCTTAAAAACTGCCACCACAACACCACCCATCAGGTTGCCGGCAGCGCCGGCAGCGAGATGGTGAAGGTGCTCCCCGCGCCGGGCGAGCTTTGCACCGCGATGGTGCCGGCAAATGTTTCAATGATCCTGAGGCAGACCGACAGCCCCAGGCCGTTGCCCTTGCCCGGGCTCTTGGTGGTGAAAAAGGGATCAAAAATATTTTGCAGCGACCCCGGCTCAATGCCGGATCCGGTATCGCTGACGGCGATGCTCACCGCCGGGCCCGGCATGCCGCCAGCGGATGCCGCTGCCGCACCGCTCTGCTTCCCGGTGGCGACGGTCAGCTTCCCGCCCTCCGCCATGGCATCCATGGCATTAATCAGGAGGTTGATCATCACCTGCTTCAGCTGCGATTCGTCGGCCATGACCGGGGGAAGCCCTCCGTCCAGCCGCTTCTCAACCGATATGGCGCGAATCTCCTTCTGGTGTGAAATAAGCGCAATCGCTTCTTCAACCACCGTATTGACCGCCACCGGGTGCATGCTCACCGGGGAGGGCCGGGCAAAGGAGAGCAGTTCGCGGATAATGCGGTCAATCCGCATCACTTCGCTTTCAACCCGGGCCAGCGCATCGGCATGGTCATCAGTCCGGGCCGGCGGCCGGCGAAGTATCTCGAGGTAGCCGAGGATGATGCCGATGGGATTGCCGATTTCATGGGCAATGCCGGCGGCAAGCCGGCCCACCGAGGAGAGCTTCTCCGAGCGGATGAGCTCCTCCTGCGTCCGGCGCAGCTCCCGGTTGGACGCCTGCAGCGACTGTATGGAGTGATCGACCGCCTGCTTGTATTCCCGCAGCTTGTCGGACATGCCGGTAAGCGAGGCCGCCAGCGTCCCGATCTGGTTGCGCCCGGTCGGCTCGAACCCCTGCGGCAGATGCCCTCCGGTAAGCGCCTCGGTGGCGTCCACCAGCTTCTCCAGCGGCTTTACCACGTACCGTCCCAGCAGCAGGCTGCCGATAATCACAAAGGCAATGGTGGTGGTGATGCTGAAGAGGATCACCAGGTTCTGAAACAGGCCCATGCTTCTTTCCAAGTCGGCAAGGGGCAGGCTTATTTTGAGCACCCCCACAGCGCTGCCCGACTGGTAGAGCGGGGCGGCCATGAAAAGGCATTCCCGGCCCTGCGACGAACCGGTCCGGGTGACCGTCCTCCGCGAACGCAGCGCTTCCGCAAGGTCCTCATCGCCGCTTCTGAGGCCGAGACCCGCCCCTCCGCTGTCCGCAAGCACCACCAGGTCCGGGTCGGCAAGCGCCAGCCCCGCCAGACCGGCGGCGCGGGTGTAGCGGTCGGCGATGTCGATCAGCCGCGCCGGATCCGCCTGCCGGTTCTCCAGGGCAGGGAGGATGAGCTGCTGCAGCGATGCAAGCATGATCTTGCCGGTGCTCACCTTCTGCTCAAAAACCGTTTTTCTGGCCATGGTCAGGGCCACGAAGCTGATGAGCAGCATGGTGATGAACATCACCAGGGCCATGTTCATCAGTATGGTGGCGCGCAGTCCCCATCCCCGTTTCACCGACGCCTCCTACCCGATACCTTCCTGGATCAGCAGATGCAGGTTCAGATACCAGTTGATCATTTCCTGCCCGTAGAAGAGGTAGCATACCGCGCCCAGCGAGAGAAACGGCCCGAAGGGAATGGCATAGCGGCCGTCCTTCTTCTTGATGATCATGACCGCAATGCCCAGCAGGGCGCCGGCACAGGACGCCGCCATGATGATAAAGAGGATTGACTTCCATCCCAAAAACGCCCCCATCATGGCCAGCAGTTTCACATCCCCCAGGCCCATACCCTCCTGCCTGGTCACCGCGTAATACAGCAGCCGGATGAGGTAGAGGCTGCCGCCCCCCAGCGCCGCGCCGATAAGGGCGCCGGTGAAGCCGGGCTGGCCCGGCAGCAGCGAGACGAGCAGGCCGCAGACAATGCCGGGCAATGAAATGACATCAGGAATGATCTGATGGGCAAGGTCAATGAAGGTCACCACCACCAGCGCCGCGCAAAAGAGAAACCAGATCACGGCGCTGTATCCCGCGCCCCACTTGAGCAGGCAGGCCGCGGCCAGCAGGCCGGTCAGGAGCTCCACCAGCGGGTACTGGAAGGAAAGCGGCGCGGCGCAGTGCCGGCACTTCCCCTTGAGTAGCAGGAAGCTGACCAGCGGAATGTTGTCATAAAAGGCGATGGGCTTTTTGCAGGAGCGGCAGTGCGAGGCGGGCAGCACAATCGACCGCCCCTCGGGAATGCGGTACACGCACACGTTGAGAAAACTGCCCACCATCGTTCCGAAGATAAAGGCAAGGATCAGCAGCGTCATTGGAGCCTGGCATACAGCCGTTCAAAGTTGTTATAGAGCCAATAGAGGGCCGCGCCCGCACCGAAGAGGGTGCCGCAGAAAAGGCTGAAGCGCAGGCAGCCGGTGATCACCTCTCCGGACAACAGCGCCGGAGGATGGGCATAGCTCTCATAGCCCACGAGCGTGAAGCACAGCACGGCGCTGACCGAGAGGGTGCAGAGCATGAAGCGGGAGATGAACTTCAAAAAGCAGCCGGAGGCAAAAAAGGTCATTTTGAAGAGACCCAGCTTCTTGCGGTTGGCGCCGATCTTCTTGGAAAGGGAAAAAAGTTTCTGAATCAGCCGGTCCGTTTCCCTGAGCTTGTCGGCGGATTCGATCAGGCTGGCGGACTTCACCCGGTCCAGCGCATCGCAGTATTGCTTGAGCAGCGCCGTGTCCCCGTAGCTGAGAAGGCTTTTGTACGGGTAGCTGTCGAGGCAGCGCTCGTACGCCTCCCCGATGCCCTCGAGCAGGGCAATGTTCTTCCGCAGCGACCGGCGCCGGTTGCGCAGCGCCGAACGAAGCTTGTCCTTGACATCGAGGCCGGCGCTCACCGCGTCCAGCAGTCCGAAATAGCCGCTGCCCTCGGCCAGCGCAGCGGCCTGAGCGAGAAGCTGCTCGGCGGACTTGCACGCGCCGTCCTCCTCGACAAACCACTCCCGGTGATCCGACAGGCTCTGCCTGATGGACTCTATGGTTTCCCCGGCCTGCCGGCGGGCCTGGTCAAAGAGCTCCCGCATCACCGTGTCGAGCTCGCGCTGCGCACCCTGCAGACAGGGATCGATGTGGGCGCGGGGATAGAACGCGGGCTTTGCCGCAATGAGCCCCCTGATCATCGCGAGCGCGTCGGCGATGCCGCCCTTGCGCGCCAGCAGCACCGCGTGGCGGTACTGCGCCTCGAGAAAATCGGGCGCCACCGCCCGGGCCTGCCGCACCGCATCAACCGCGTCATCGAAATTGCCGGTGAGCTCGTGAATCCTTGCCAGCAGCAGCAGCAGATAGCTTCGCTGCACCGGGGTGAGGTTGCAGGCAAGCGCCTGCTGAAACTGGTGCGAGGCACCGATCACATCCCCCTGCTCGATGGCCAGGAAGCCCAGGCCGGTGTGCGGCCGGTAATCCCCGGCAGCCTCGGCCAGCGCCTTGTTAAACATGATCAGGGCGTCTGCATAGTTTCCCGCCCGGAGGTGTTCCTCCCCCAGCCACAGGAATTCCGTCCCGCCGCCGGGCGCGCCGGCCGGCGTGACCTCCTTCCAGTCCGCGGCGTCCGAGCTCCAGATGTCACGCATAAAGCGCAGCTGAAAAACTTCGTTGACTTCATAAAAGGCCTCAAAGGTCACCGTGCCGGCTCTGTCCTTCGGTTCCCCGTGCAGCGCCGCGGCGGTAATGTCCCGGTCGGGGATGAACGGCCTGACAATGTCGGGACCGCGCGCCGCAAAACGGGATCGCAGCTCGGCTGAGGAAAGGTAGCCCATCTCGTTGAGGCTGTCGGTGTGGCGGGCGATGGTCCGGGAAGGACACGCCGCGGCGTGATGGTTCGCGGAGCTGCAGTAGAAGCATTCCCGGCGCGCCGGGGACTGCAGCAGCGGAAGATGCTCCTCGGACGCGCCCTTGGCCGAGGACTCCACCAGCAGCTTGTGCAGGGCAAGGCCGCCCGGCAGGCTGGCGGGCAGCGGGAGAAAATGGAGCAGCAGATTATCCTTGAGCAGTGTGTAGGTGCTCTGGGTCAGATAAATTTCACCGGCAGCGGCATTGTCCCGGGTCGCCTCCGCTTCCTCCCCCCCGCTAATCTCCACCTCCCTGACCAGCACCCGGCCGGTGTGGATGCCCGCATGAAACGGCCGGTTGGCAAGCTGAAACAGGCGGAGCAGCTGCAGGGCGGTGTCGATGGCGGTTTCCGCATATTCAAAGACGGCGCGCAGTGTGCCCGGGGAACAGGCAGCTGTCCGGAAGGCCTTTTCCCGCACCACCGCTTCGATGGAGGAAAAGAATTCCGGGTCATCATCCGGTCTCCCTCCCCCGGCCGATTCCGGGGATTCGGCCCCGTTCTCCTTGATGGCGGCAAGCGAGAGGATGGTCATCTCCTTCTCGGCCATCTGCTCCCCCTCCTGCCATCGTATCGCATAGGCGGCAATCTTCAGGTCCCGGGAAAAGCGGTTGTCACGCTTGAGCGGGAAAATGGCCAGGCCGGATCGGCCGTCGATCGCCCCGCAGACCGATTCGGAAACGACGATCTGCTCCGATTCACCGAGTGATACCAGCTTGGAGGCAATGTTCACCACATCGCCGAACACGTCGTGCTCCTCGACGATGCCCTTGCCGAAGTTGATGCCGATGCGAATGCGGATGGGATCATCCGCCGACTGCTGCGCGTTGTAATCGAACAGCTTCTGCTGCATGGCCACGGCGGCGTTGACCGCGTTGAGGGGATCATAAAAGGTGGCCATGATGGAATCCCCCACCGTCTTGACCACTGCCCCCCGGTGCTCCTCAATCAGCGGAAACAGCATGTCGTAATGGCGTTGCATCATCAGCCGTCCCGCGATATCGCCGTGGATCTTGAAGAAAAGGGACGATCCCCGGATGTCGGTAAACAGCACCGCCACCTCAAGGGTCTGCCTTTTTTGCCGCCTGACGCCCGGTGACGCATCCCGGCCGCCCTGCGCCTCAGATCCCGATGACGCCAGGGGCTGCTGCAGGGACCGGCAATACGCTGCTGCGGACTGATGCCCGTCTGTGTCCATAGATGGTGTAAACGATCGGTTAGGGGAATAAGGTTACGCGGCCCCCGGCCGCTTCTCCCCTTCCCGGGCAAGCCTCGACCGGGCATGGAGCGGGGGGCGCACGCGCCTAAAAACTTTCTCTATAGATATCGACATTTTCGCGGCAAAACTCAAAAAAAATAACTTTTTATTTTTCTCATGACTTTTCCAGTCCATTTTGCTATTTTACATGCACAAAATCAACTTATTTACACAACAGGCCATACGAGAGACCCCACCCATGATGGAAGAATTCCGCCGGATAAAACGACTCCCCCCGTATGTTTTCAGCATTGTGGATGCGCTCAAAAGCGAGGCCAGAAGGAAGGGAGAGGATATCATCGACCTAGGCATGGGCAATCCCGACATCCCCACGCCGCAGCCCATCGTTGACAAGCTGGTGGAGGCGGTGGCAAATCCCCGCAATCACCGCTACTCCGCCTCCAAGGGCATCTTTAAACTGCGGCTGGCCATCACCAACTGGTACAAGAGACGCTACGGGGTTGACCTGGACCCCGACACCGAGGCAATTGCCACCATCGGCGCAAAAGAGGGCCTGTCCCACCTGGCCCTGGCCACCATCAGCTCCGGGGACCTGGTGCTGGTGCCCACGCCGGCCTACCCGATTCACCCGTACTCGGTGATCATCGCCGGCGGGGACCTGCACACCGTCCCCCTGCGCGAGGAGGGCGACTTCTTTCAGGACCTGATTACCACCATCAAGCAGACCTGGCCCCGGCCCAAAATGATCATCCTTTCCTTTCCCCACAACCCGACCACCACGGTAGTGGATATGGACTTTTTCAGAAAGGTGGTTGATTTCGCCATCGAGAACAAGCTGATGGTGGTGCATGACCTGGCCTATGCCGACCTGGTGTTTGACGGGTACCAGGCGCCCAGCTTTCTGCAGGTCAAGGGGGCAAAGGAAGTGGGGGTGGAGTTCTTCTCGCTCTCCAAGAGCTACAGCATGCCGGGATGGCGGGTCGGCTTCTGCGCCGGCAATGCGCACATGATCGGGGCGCTGGCCCGGCTGAAAAGCTACTTCGACTACGGCATTTTTCAGCCGGTACAGATCGCCGGCATCATTGCCTTGAATGAACTGGATGAAAGCGTCAGGAACATTACCGCCATCTACAAGCACCGTCGGGACACGCTCATCGACGGGTTGAAGCGGGCAGGCTGGTCCATAGAGAAGCCCCGGGCAACCATGTTCGTGTGGGCCCGGATCCCCGAACCGTTCATCGGCATGGGTTCGCTGGAATTCTCCAAGCTGCTGCTCAAGGAGGCGAAGGTGGCCGTCTCCCCCGGTATCGGGTTCGGCGATACCGGCGAGGGACATGTGCGATTTGCCCTGGTGGAAAATGAGCACCGGATCAACCAGGCGGTACGGGGAATACGCAAGCTCTTTGATTGAAACTGCGTCGCGCGCATGCTCGGGGTTGAGTGATGAAAAAAATTACGGTGGGATTAATCGGGTTTGGAACGGTCGGCACCGGTGTGGTGAAGCTGCTGCGCGGCAATGCCGCCGTGATACGGGAGCGTCTGGGCGCCGCGCTCGCGGTGAAACGGATCGCCGACATTGACATCCGGCGGAATCGCGGCATCAGGCTGGCGTCATCCCTGTTGACCACCGACGCCAGGGCCGTCACCGACGATCCCTCCATTGACCTGGTGGTTGAGCTGATCGGCGGCATTGAGCCGGCCCGCTCGTTACTGCTCCGGGCCATCGCCAACGGCAAGCCGGTGGTCACCGCCAACAAGGCGCTCCTGGCGGCGCACGGCATGCAGCTGCTGAAGGCGGCCCATGAAAAAGGGGTTGACATCGGCTTTGAGGGAAGCGTGGGCGGGGGCATACCCATCATCAGGGCCATCAAAGAGGGGCTGGCGGCAAACCGCTTCAGCCGCATTTTAGGCATTTTAAACGGCACCGCCAACTATATCCTCACCCGGATGACCAATGAAGGCGGCAATTTTGAGGATATGCTCAAGGAGGCGCAGGCGCACGGTTATGCGGAACGGAATCCCGGCCTCGATATCGAAGGCACGGACACCGCCCACAAGCTGGCCATTCTCATCAGCATGGCCTATGGAACGGTGGTAACCTTCGAACGCATTTACACCGAGGGCATTGCCCCTATTGAGCCGCTTGACATCGAGTTCACCAGGGAGCTGGGCTATACCATCAAGCTGCTGGCCATCGCCCGGGAGATAAACGGTCACATTGAGGCGCGCGTTCATCCCACCCTCATCCCGGGTGACCACCTGCTTTCCCGGGTCGACGGAACCTACAACGCGGTTTTCATCGACGGAGACGCGGTGGGGCCGGGCATGTATTACGGCAAGGGAGCGGGCATGATGCCCACGGCCAGCGCGGTGGTGAGCGACATCATCGATCTCTCCCGGAACCTGCTCCGGGGAGCGGGACAGCGGGTTCCTCCTTTTTCCTATCAGCAGGAGCACATCAGAAAGATCATCATCAAGGACATCCGGGAAGTGGTGACCCGCTATTATCTCCGGTTCTCCGTGCTCGACCGGCCGGGCGTTCTCTCCAAGATATCGGGGATCCTGGGAAGGCACGGCATCAGCATCCACTCGGTCATTCAGAAAGGAAGGCAGACCAGGGGCACTGTTTCCATTTTCCTGTTGACCCACCAGGCCCGTGAAGCGGCGGTCAGAAAGGCGCTGGGCGAAATCAACCGCATGTCGGAGGTGCGGGCCCGAACCAGATTGATCAGGATTGAAGACGATCTGTAGAGTAGTGGGCCAAGAACTCAGTTATCCTCCCCTCACCCATCCCTCTCCCACACAGGGGAGAGGGAGATCATTGATGTTCTATTTACATGAGAGCATAGAAAAAAGGTTCCCTCGCCCCATCGGGGGAGAGGGTTAGGGTGAGGGGGCATCGCAAATCTACTTTATGAAATACATCATCCTCCTGGGAGACGGCATGGCTGATTACCCGCTCAAAGAGCTGGGTGACACAACGCCGCTGCAGGCAGCTCATACCGAATCCATGGACTCCATCGCCGCGCAGGGCACGCTGGGGATGGTGCAGACGATCCCCGAAGGTCTGTCCCCGGGAAGCGATATCGCCAACCTGAGCATCCTTGGCTATGACCCCCGCCGCTATCTCACCGGCCGCGCCGTCTATGAGGCGGCAAGCGCCGGAGTGAAGCTCTTCCCCCAAGATATTGCCTTCCGCTGCAACCTGGTCACCCTGGGCAAGCAGAACAATGCCGCCATCATGGAAGACTACAGCGCGGGGCATATTTCCACTGATGAGGCGCAACGGATCATCCGCGAGCTAGACCGGCGATTGGGGAATGATGGGATCCGCTTTTATCCGGGAGTGAGCTACCGGCACCTGATGGTGTGGACGGACGGGACTGATGCGGTTAAGACAACTCCGCCCCATGATATCAGCGGACAAGACATTGCGTCGTACCTGCCCCGGGGGAAAGGATCTGATACCCTCAACCGGATCATGAACGAGGCGCGGACCATCCTTCAGGAAAGTCCGGTCAACCAAGAAAGGATGGCTGCATCCAAACCACCGGCAAATGCCATATGGCTCTGGGGCCAGGGGAAACCCATTACCATGCCTACATTCAGGGACAAGTATGGAGTCAGCGGTTCGGTCATTTCCGCCGTGGATTTAATCAAGGGAATCGGCATGACCCTGGGCTTAAGCCCGGTTGAGGTGCCCGGCGCGACCGGCTATCTGGATACCAACTATCAGGGCAAGGCCGAATACGCGCTCAAAACGCTTGAGGAAAAGGACTTCGTCTTTGTCCACGTGGAGGCCCCGGACGAGGCGTCACACAGCGGGAGCCTCACCAACAAGATGCGGGCCATTGAGGATTTCGACCGCCTGGTGGTGGGAACCGTGCTCGAGGGCTTGAAGCGCTTTCCGGAGTACCGGATGATGGTGCTTCCCGACCACCGGACGCCCATTGTCAGGAAAACCCACACCGCGGAGCCGGTGCCCTTTGCCTTCCTCAGCTCAAAAGACGCCGGTAAGAGCCCGCTCAAAGACGCCACATTCAACGAGGTTTCGGCCCAGGCAAGCGGCCTCTTTGTGGAAGAGGGATACAGCCTGATGGACTTTTTCATGAAGGGCTGAGTTGAATTGTCATTCCGAACGAACGTGAGGAATCTTGTTTTTGGAGGGACGCGCTCCGTCGCGTCCGATTATTGTATACGGCCATGACAGAGCATGGCCCTCCATTATAAAGTCACAGTATCCCAACAGGGAAAATGTTGTCATTCCGAACGAACGTGAGGAATCTTCTAAAATCATAAAGATTTCTCGGTCGCTCCGCTTCCTCGAAATGACACTAAAAGACATGCTCCTTTAAAAAAACAACGGAGCCCTTCGGCAGGAGATGCCCATGAAAAAAACCATTACCGAATACCGCGTCATTTACGAGGATATCGATGCCATGGGGGTGGTCTATTACGCCAACTACCTGGGCTGGTTTGAGCGGGGACGGACGGAATTTTTTAGGGAACTGGAAATCCCCTATACCGACGTGGAGAAACACGGCATCATCACCCCGGTTTCCGAAGTCTACTGCAAGTACCACAAGCCCGCGCGCTACGATGATCTGGTGGAGATAGAAACATCGGTTTCCTCCTTTAAGAAGGTCACCATCGTGTTTGACTACCGGATCTACCGGAAAGCAGACCGCACGCTGCTGGTCAGCGGCTATACCCGGCATGGATTCATCGACCTCGAGGGCAAGATCGTAAAAATTCCCGCCTTCATCCACGATAAGATCGCATCACTGATTGAAGAAGGGGCGCCGGCGAAGGAATGATCCTCGCCTGACGCCCATAAAATTTAGCTTGACAAATAGGCCCGTATCCACTATTAATGAACCATACTGACGCGGGGTGGAGCAGCCTGGAAGCTCGTCGGGCTCATAACCCGGAGGTCGCTGGTTCGAATCCAGCCCCCGCTACCAGAAAAACCAAAGACTTGCGGCTCATATGCCGCAGGTCTTTTGTATCTGGGGGTTTTTCGCTACCTGTTCGTCACCGTACGGTGCAGAAACCATACCCGGATAGGCGTGCCGGGGTGGAGCGGTGTGCATAGTGACAAGCGGGCGCAGTCGGCGAAAAAAATGCCACTGGTTTGCATGATGACCATACCGCATCTAAAAAGTTACCGGGGTATAGATGAAACGGATCAAAGACCATAGAAGACAGGGAATGTTCTATAGCCTGGTACTTATTATTTTGCTATCAGCCGGTTTTATCAGGTATCAGGGGATAACGTTTGGACTGCCCCTGGCGCCTCATCCTGATGAGTTGCTGATTATTAATAAGGCAAGCTCCATTGTAAAAAACGCTGATTTCAACCCTCATTTTTTTAATTATCCTTCGCTCTTCATATACATGCAATCAGCATTAATTAAAGCGCAGTATGAAGTTGGGGAAATGACCGGCAAAGAATATTCGTTTACCGCAATCGACCGGTCCGCCACCTTTGTGCTCGGCAGACTTCTGACCCTCGTCCTTTCCTTAGGAACAATATACATTGTGTATGTGATCGGCACGGTGCTGTTTGATCGTACCGCGGGATTAGTATCAACCTTGTTTATAGCCTTTTCATTTCTTCACATTACCCATTCTTATGTTGCCACGGTAGATAGCCCCATGGTCTTTTGGGCAATGCTCGCGTTTTTAATGTCGGCCCGGATATTCTTGCATGGACCACAAGCAGGATATTATATCCTCAACGGCATCTTCATCGGTTTGGCAATTGGCACGAAATATACCGCATTCATTGCCTTAGTCCCATTGATCTATGCCCACCTTTACCGGCATGCTTTTTCAATAAAGACGATTTTTGACAGAAACGTCATGCTGGTTTTTTTGGCATTAGCATTGGCTTTCATCATCAGCACGCCTTATGCCATTATGGATTTCCAAAAGTTCTACACGGACATTCTGTGGGAAGCGCAGCATTATGCGGAAACGGGCCATCCGGGGTATGAAGCTGCATCAACCAGTTATCTGGCATATGGTTCACACCTGTTGCATGGTTTTGGCTTGATACCGATTATCATTTCATTTTTAGGACTGGTGCATTTGATCCGGAACAATACATTAACCGCTCTCCTGGTATTGCTTTTCCCCCTGTCATTCTTTCTTTTTGTCGGCAGTTACAAAGTTTGCTTTGAAAGAAACCTGCTTATTGCAATTCCATTTCTCTCACTGTTTGCCGGTTATGGCACGGCGGCGGCGTTCCAATCATATTTTGCAAAGGTCAACTATTGTGCAATAAAAGTGAGGAAAAAACAAAGTGTCACGCTGCTCACCGATAAAAATTTTTATCTCTCGCTCATCCTCGTAACGGCAGGCCTTGCCGTGCTCTATGGGATATACAGCCAGGGTTTAAAATCATATGAACACATGAAGAATATTTCTCTTCCCAACACCATATGGATTTCTACCAAGTGGATTGAAGGAAACATCCCTCCCGGTTCAAAAATAGCGTTAGATTATTATACGCCTCGCCCCGATAAAACATTATTTAAGCTGGATTACTCCGGTCTCTGCGGTCTTGCTAAAAAGAGCAACCTGGGGATGTATGATTATCTTGTAGCCAGCAGCGGGGATTACGGCAGGTTTTTCATGAAGCGAGAAGAGAAATACGAACAGGTGGTAAAAAATTATGAAACCATTTTCACCCGATACACCTTGATAAAAGAATTTACCGCCAACAATGTCGATATGACCGGTCCCACCATAAAAATCTTTAAGGTTAACTAAACAAACCACACGAATAAGAGTGTGTTGCCTTTCCAATTGCCCCTGTGGCCACGATTTAGCTGATGGCCTTTGTGCTGCATGTCAATGCCTCCATCTCTTTTCGGTGATCTGCGCTTTGTATGACGCCTTGATTCGTCTGGCGTGACATAATGCGCGCGGCGCTCCATCCCAGCAGTAACCTCCCCTTTGTACAGTTTTCCTTGCCTCAAGCACCGCGACGTGCAATTTAGAGGTTGACTTGTCAACCGGCGGATGGTATTAACCAATAGTTTGGTATCCAACTATTGGCATCATACTGTATTTGCCTTCCGGTAGGAGCGACCTCCGGTTGTAAAAACCCAATCGCAGCTGAAGCTGCTTCTACCACAGCGAAAAAAACATCAAGGGAGCCGAACCATGAGATTTAAGGACAAGCATATTATCGTAACCGGATCGGGAAGCGGCATCGGCCGGAGCATCGCCCACCGCTTTGCCGCTGAGGGCGGGCGGGTGGTTATCGCCGATATCAGCCGGGAAAACGGCGAGCGGGTCGCCGAAGAAATCCGCAGCCGGGGCGAAAGCGCCCTTTATGTTCAGATGGATGTGTCGCGGGAACAGGATATCGATCGCCTCATCCAAACTGCAACTGAGGCTTTCGGTCCCATTCATGTGGCGGTTTCAAATGCCGGGGTCACCGAGTCGTCTTCATCGGCACTCGATATAACCCCCGAGGAGTGGGACAAGGTGTACGCAATCAACACCCGGGGGTCCTTTGTTTTTTGCCGCGCCTGCGGCCGGAATATGATGGATAACGGCACTCAGGGATCGATTATAACCCTTTCCACCCTGATGGCGCGCAGCGGGAAAGGCATGTCCGGCGCCTACGCCTCATCAAAGGCGTCGGTGATCATGTTTACCAAGACCCTTGCCAAGTGCCTCGCGCCGATGGGCATCCGGGTCAACTGTGTTTCCCCCGGGGTGGTGGCAACCGACATTTACCGGAAGATCGAAGCGGAAATGATGATGGAGCCGGGCACGTTTGTGGACTGGCTGGTTGACGAATCGGTTAAAAGCGGCCAGCTGCTGCTGCCGCGCAAGGGTGAACCGGATGAGATTGCCGCGGCGGTGGCCTTTCTGGCATCGGATGACGCGTCGTATATTACCGCGCAGAACCTGAGCGTGGATGGGGGAATGGACTGGTGCTGGTAAGCGGGAAGGGATCTGCGCCGCTTTGCCTGCTGTTCATTTTTTTTAATTGCTGTACCAGGGATAATACCTTATACTTCCGCTCAACACCCTTGGAGGACGATTACTATGGCCCAGGAAAATAAAATGACCGAGTTTATTGTTTTAAAAGAGCGCTGCATCGGCTGCGGCATTTGCGTCGATGCCTGCCCCATGAAAATTCTGGCGATTGACAATGACATCTGCATCATGACCGACGCTTCAAAATGCCTTGAGTGCGGCACCTGCATTCGCGAATGCCCGCAGGATGCCATCACCATTCCGGGCGTGAAGCTGTCCCCTGAAGAAAAAGCTGCCGCCGGCGGGAAAGCACAGGCGACCGTTCAGGCAGTCCCGCACGATGGAGGGTCCAAGAAGTTCACCCCCATACTGCAGCACTTAACCGACATACTGCTGAAGGAGGTCAAGCCCGTACAGGTATTTGAGCATGAAGGTGTGGATGTCAGCAGTCTCCAGGATTTTGAGCTTGAAGGACACAAGTGTTACTACCGCGTCTACAAGGCCGACAAGCTTGAAAAGGTGGGCATATCCCGGATGAATTTCTACGGCTCAATGGTGGCTGATGTTCTCTCCATCACCCCCGGCCCGGCATATGATTTCCCCTATTACATCATGGACTGGGATGAATCGGATGACCATATTTTCTTCATATGCGACTTGATGCCGAGCGACGATCTGGCACGGAATCCGGATCACCTGCAGAAATACTTTTTTGAACCGCTCGATGATTTCTACCAGACCTATTCGGCCATTCCCGGCATGAGGCCGAGCGTGTTCCACTGGGTGCGGGCAATTCATTCCCCCTACATCATCACCGGCACCATCGACAAGCACGCGCCCCAGGACGTGAGCCAGATTTACCAGTGCGCACTGGACTACTTTAACGTGTGGCTCACGCTTTACAAAAACGCCCAGCCCCGCGACATCAACTCGGCTTCAATGAAGCTGATGCATGAGCGGCGCAAGCAGATGAGGGCCCTGTACCGGGAAAACGATCCCGGGGTGGGGTCTCTCAATAAGTTTTTAGGGGACAAGCTGGCCGATGCCTCCCTCTCCATAATTGAACCGTAAAAGGCGGGAAGCGTATCAGGGAAGGAAACTGCGAAAGAGGTCACATTATAAGTAAGCCATGCGAATCCCGGGACATAAGGTCCGTGCATTGTCATTCCGAACGAATGTGAGGAATCTTATATAATGATTTTATTTTATAAGATTTCTCGCATTCCCTCGAAATGACAAAATGGAGTTAATGAAACAACCTCTGAAAGAGGACCCTCACCCGCCTACAGATTGACCTGCAGCCCTTTCCCTTTCAAATATTCCTTGACCTGCCTGATGCTTAGAATGCGATAGTGAAAAACCGAAGCGGCAAGCAAAATGCCGGCACCGCCCTCTACCACCCCCTGGTAGAAATGCTCCAGCGTACCCGCCCCGCCTGATGCTATGACCGGCACGGTGACGGCATTGGCAATGGCCCTGGTAAACGGCAGGTCATAGCCATCCTTGGTTCCATCCGCATCCATGCTGGTGGGAAGCACGGCGCCGGCGCCCAGGTCCTGGCACTCCTTCGCCCAGAGAACCGCGTCCTTGCCGACCGGCCTGGTGCCGCCGGAAACCACCAGTTCGAAACCCGAAACCATGGCCTTGTTTCTCCTGCCGTCGATGGCAACGGTTATCCTGTCCGCTCCGAACTGTTTGACCGCTTCTTTGACCAGCGCCGGATTTTTTACCGCCGCGCTGTTCATGGAGACCTTGGCTGCCCCCGCTTTCAGCACCAGCTCGATGTCCCCCAGGCCGGAGATCCCGCCGCCGACCGTCAGGGGGATGGTGATCACTGCGGAAACATGCTTCACCCATTCCAGCCTGGTCTTGCGGTTTTCCAGGGTGGCGGCAATGTCCAGCATGGCCAGTTCATCCGCGCCCTCCCGCTGATAGAACCGGGCATTTTCCACCGGGTCGCCGGCATCCTTGAGCCCGACGAAATTGATGCCTTTGACCACCCTCCCCTCTTTCATATCCAGACAGGGCATAATTTTAATGATGTTCATGTGTGTGCTCCTCATCGGTTCAAGTTGTTCGGTTTCCAAAACCGGGCTGTCACAACAAATCACAACGGCAAATGCAAATCATTTGGTTCAAACACGGCGATGCCCCCTCACCCCAACCCCTGGGCGCCTTCGGCGCCGCCAGAGGCGGGTAAACCTCTCCCGCGGCGGGGAGAGAAAAATCGCGATGTCCGACGTCAGGGGAGGTGCTGCATGTGGCGGAACATGAAAAACGCCGCCCCGGCAAGACAGCAGCCCGCCCAGAGAAAGTCCATCGAGATGCGCTCCTTCATATAGGCCACGCAGAACAGGGCGAAGACGCACATGGTGATAATCTCCTGCAACACCTTGAGCTGCGGCAGCGAAAACAGCTGGCTCCCGATCCGGTTGGCGGGCACCATCAGGCAGTACTCAAAAAAGGCCACGCACCAGCTCAGGAGGATAACCATCACCAGCGGCTTTGCCCGCAGGTCCTTGAGATGGCCGTACCAGGCGTAGGTCATGAAAACATTGGAGGCCACCAGCATGATGATGGGCACAAACTGACTTGACTGCATATCGTACAACCTCCCGTAGCGTGCCGTATCTGCCCTATTTCCCCTTCTCCAGCATGGCGGCAGCCTGTTCCATCAGGTCGGGTATGGGGAGCTTGAAGGGGCAGCGGGCGACGCATTCCCCGCACCGGATGCAGCTGCTGGCGGGGGCGCTTACCTTCCGGCCGATGATGTTGTTATAGGCGGCGCGCTTTTTTTCAATCGGCAGCAGCTTTGATTTCAGGAAGTCCATTACCCCCAGGATCAGGATGCCCTGGGTGCAGGGAAGGCAATATCCACAGCGATGGCAATATTCCTTTCCGATTACTTCCCCCGCCTTTTTCAGCTCCGCCTGTTCCTCATCCGAGAGGGGACGAAGCTCATGTCCTATGACGGCATTCATCCTGACCTCCTGCTCATTGCGCATGCCCGGTATGGCGCCGGTGACATCATGGGCGAGGATCCAGCGCAGCGAGTGCTCGGCAACGCTTCCCAGCTGACCGCCCCCCACCGGCTTCATGACCAGTGTCCCGATATCCTTTTCCCGGGCCAGGGGGAGCACCATCCTGGCGTACTCATCCTCGATGATGTTGAAGGGAAACATGATTGCATCAAACCGTTCCGAATTGATCACCTGCAACATGCTGCGCGGATTGTGGGCGGCGCCGAGAATGAAATCAATCATGCCCTCTTCCCTGGCCTCCTCCAATGCCCTTAACCCGCCGTCCCTGGACAGGATCATCTCCATTTTCTGCGGCGTATCCAGAAAAGCAAGCTGGAAGATGTCAATCACCTCCCGTTTCGTTCCCTTGACGATCCGCTTCAGGGCAAGCTCCACATCCTCCCTGACCTCATCATAGGTCTGGCGCATGCTCTTGACGCCCAGGTAGCAATCATTTCTCCGCTCCTTGAGAACCGCGCCGATTTTGCTGCCCCCGTCGAGATACACCTTCTCCGGGATAAACTGGTTGCCCGCCTCGTCCAGGTCAAAATAATTCATACCCTCATCCAGCGCCGCATGGATGGTCTGAATGGCCCGGTCTGGCGTCTCAAAGAAAAGGGGCAGGCCCCCGCAGGCGACAATCGAAATAGTGAGATTCGTTTTTCCCAGTCGTCGGTAGTTCATGAGCATTCTCTAACAGAGAGATGAATTATGATGCAAATACCGCCGTACTTATTACCACTTTCTTCATGCAAGGCAAAGCAGTTTTTATCACGGAAATGATAATAGCCGGCAGGAGCGGCTTTGAGCCGCCCAGGTATCGCGCATGAATGCGCTCCCACACAAATTTCCAACATATCTGGCCAGCGTATTCCAGGGAAATTTCCCTTAACAAGACACCAATAAAATGTTATCTATTTACACGAATGGAGGGCCATGCTCGGTCATGGCCGTTGAAAAGAAGCGGACGCAACGAAGTGCGTCTCTCCATAAGCATGTGCCGGTTGAGAATACGGATTCTACTAAAACCTACCCTTAGGAGGGAAAGGCCCTTACATGAAGAAAATTGCGCCGGTCATCTGGATTGCCGCGTCCTTGCTGTTTGCCCTCTCGTTTGCCGTCGTTACCGGCATGGTAAACCACCGGGAAAAGATCAATGCCATCTGGATCATCGTCGCGGCCGCCACCTTCTATGCCATCGCCTACCGGTTCTACGGCGCATTTCTCGCCGCCAAGGTAATCACCTTAAATGACGCCGCCACCACGCCTGCGTACCGGCTCAATGACGGCAGAAACTTCTATCCCACCAACAAGTGGGTCCTCTTCGGGCATCACTTCGCGGCCATTGCCGGGGCCGGTCCCCTGATCGGGCCGGTGCTGGCCGCCCAGTTCGGCTACCTGCCAGGGTTTCTCTGGATCTTAATCGGGGCAGTGGTTGCAGGCGGGGTGCATGACATCACCGTGCTGGCCGCTTCCATGCGAAGAGACGGCAAGTCGCTCGCCCGGATCGCCAGGGATGAGGTGGGCCCGCTGGTCGGCGGCGCAACGCTGATTGCGTTGCTGTTCATCATCATCGTGGCCATCGCCGGCCTCGGGCTTGCGGTGATCAACTCCCTTTTTCACAACCCCTGGGGGACGTTCATCATCGCCATGACCATCCCCATCGCCATGGGCATGGGCGTGGCCATGAAAAAAGCCGAGCACGGACAGCTCGGCATCATATCGTTTGTCGGCTTCAGCCTGCTCATCCTGACGGTGATTCTCGGCAGGGGCATCATCGACAGCAGCAGCGCTCATTTTTTCAACCATGATAAAAATACCCTGACCGTGCTGCTTGCCCTCTACGGTTTTTCCGCATCGGTGCTCCCGGTCTGGCTCCTGCTGACCCCGCGGGACTATCTTTCCTCGTTCATGAAAATAGGGGTGGTCATTCTGCTGGTCATCGGCGTGCTCTTTGTGTCACCCGAGCTGCAGATGGCCCCGCTCACCCGGTTCGCCCAGGGCGGCGGCCCGGTAATTCCGGGAAAGCTGTTCCCCTTTCTCTTCATCACCATCGCCTGCGGCGCCATCTCCGGGTTTCATTCGCTTATCTCGTCGGGCACCACGCCCAAGATGATTGAAAAGGAGTCACACGCGCTGGTCATCGGCTACGGGGCAATGCTGGTGGAGGGGTTTGTCGCCCTGATCGCCCTGATCGCCTCCTCGGTCCTCATCCCGGGCGACTATTTTGCCATCAACACCAAGCTTTCATTTCTCGAGCTCGATCAGCTCGGGTTCCCGGTAAGCAAAATACACGAGCTCTCCCAGCTGGTGGGAGTGGACCTGCAGGGCCGGCCCGGCGGCGCGGTTTCGCTGGCGGCGGGCATGAGCTACATTCTGTCCGCCATCCCCTTCCTGAAAAACGTCATGAGTTACTGGTACCAGTTTGCCCTGATGTTCGAGGCGCTGTTCATCCTCACCACCATTGACGCCGGCACCCGGGTGGCGCGCTACATCGTCCAGGAACTGGGGGCGAACGTGTACAAGCCCTTCGGCGACCTGACCTCCATCCCCGCCAACCTCATCGCCAGCATGGCGGTGGTGGCGGCGTGGGGCTATTTTATTTTCACCGGATCCATCTCCACCATCTGGCCCATGTTCGGAACCGCCAACCAGCTCTTGAGCATGCTGGCGCTCTGCATCGGGACCACCCTGCTGATCAAGTCGAATAAAAAACAGTACCTCTGGACCACCCTGATTCCCATGGTTTTCATGGTGTCCACCACCTTCACCGCCTCCACCCAGCTGATCAAGGATTTCATGCTCAAGGCCATGAACACCTCCCAGGGCGTAACCTACGGCATCAGCGCCTTCTGCATGATCGTCATGTTCGTCCTCGCCGCACTGGTCCTTGCCGATTCCCTCTTTCGCTGGTACCGCTATCTGTTCAAACAGGACCCTTCGCACCGGCCGGTGTAAAAAGAAAGCCAACAAGAAGACGGGGGAGATTTTCTCCCCGGATGTACCACGCCCGGAAGTGTTTTAGTCTGCATCCCGATAGTTGCGCTCGAGCAGCAGCCGCTCGGCGGCATGCAGCGTTCCCAACCCCTCGCTGACGATACGCACCTGATGGGGGGTCATCTCTGCGGGGTCGAGGCGGAATTTATTCGAAATGCGGAAGGCGGAGGGCTTCGCCTCCGAGATCATCAGGAAGTCGCTTCCCTCGAGGATGCCGTAGTTCCGCTTGTTATATACCATCAGGGCGCGGGGGGGCTCATTGGTCGGCGCCAGGACATCCATGCCGAAAAACGGCGTATTCCAATCCCCCCCCAGAATGCCCAGCAGGGTCGGGGCAAAATCCATCTGGCTGACGGGCCGGTCGATCCTGCCCGGCGCCAGGCCGGGCGCCAGCATGAAAGCCACCACCCGATAATCGTTCAAGGGAACCAGAGCGTTCCCCCGGAGATGGATTCCGTGGTCGCCCACGAAAATGAAAACCGTGTCGCGGAAATAATCGCGGGTTGACGCTGTTTCGAGAAAGGTGCCCACCGCCCAATCAGCATACAGATAATTGTTCAGTTCAGCCTGCTTAAAACCCTGCGGGATCTTCGTGCCGGGGGTAATTGCCGGGCTTCTGCCGGCGGGATATTCGTACGGGCTGTGAAATGAGACGGTCAGGAAGGTGGCAAAAAAAGGTTTTCCCTGACGGTGATGCTCCATCAGATCGCGGTCGATCCGCCGGAACACATCTTCATCACAGACTCCCCATGATCCATGAAAGCTGACGTCGTCGTAGTCACCCTCCTCTATAAAACGGTCATATCCATTAGCCAGGAAAAATCCCTTCATGTGATCGAAAATTCCCTGCCCGCCGTAATAAAAGGCGGTTTCATACCCGCGGGACTTGAGGGTGGAGGCAAGGGTGGCGAAACCGCCGGCGCGCGCCTGGGGCCTGCGCACGACGCTCACGCCCGGAAGCGGGGGATATGAGCTCAGCACCGCCTCGAGGCCCTGCACCGTCCGTTCGCCCGTGGCAAAACAGTTTTGGAAGAGCAATCCGCGTCCCGCCCACCGGTCGCAGGATGGCGTGAGCGAAAGCTCTCCGTCCCAGGCGCCGGCCAGCCGGGCGGTAAAACCTTCCATGACCACCACCACCACGTTGAAATCGTGCCGCGGCCCCCCTGCCACGTGACGCAGCAGGGGGTTGTCCGCGTTCTCAAGGAATGCCCCGCTCGGCTCAAGGCGCGCCCGGGCAAAAGAAAATGCCTCGGGAACACTCATGCGGCCGGCCACATCCTGCACCCGGGTATACTGCGCGTCACCGTTCATCACCAGCTCGTGCATGACGTTCAGCACGCCGTTCCCCGCGATTTCATTGGCAAGCCGGTTTGCGGAGAAGGAGGCAAAGCTGGGATTAAGCGGACGGTGATCGAAGGTGCCGCGGATGCAGAGGCACATCAGGACCACAACGCCGGCAGTCGCCAGGCGGTCGCGCAACCTCTCCGGGCGGCTGCCCCGCAGCAGTCGCGTCAGAAGGCGGTGACAGAGTGCGGCAATTGCAAGCAGCGCGATTGAAACGCGCACCCAGGGATATCCCGCCGCCAGCGTTTGCACAACCTCGGGATCGCCAACGTGCTCCAGCACCAGGTAATTCGGGCGAAAGTCAAAATACGAAAAAAAGAACCAGCCCGCCAGTTCCGCCATGGTGAGAAAAGCCAGCGCAAGGGTGCCGATCCCGACCAGCATTTTTTCGGTCCAGGTACCTGAAGGAAGCAGGAGTGCGGCAAGGGCCACGATCACAGTTACCCCGCCTGCTATAATGGCATCAAGCCGGATCCCGATGACCATGAGCTGGACGATGCTGATTCCCGCCAGGTCAGCATGTCGTGTTATCAGAAGGGCAACCCTTCCCACGAGCGGGATGGCCAGTGCAAGCGCAAAAAAACCACAGGCAAAACATGCTCTATTTTTTCGCACGACGAGACTCCGACGCACAAACGTTTCGGCTCATGGCATGCACGAGAGGTGTGATAGGACCGCCTGCCGGATGAACGTGGCAAGGATACCGCGGCTGACCTAAGAGCGGCATGATGGTGAACGATTACTCAGGAAAGGAATTCCTTAACCAGCATGGCCATGCATCCCATCACCAGTCCCTGGAGGGTGCTGCGCTCCCGTTTCAAGACATGGACCCAGTCATAGTAAGGGAGCTGAAACTGCTGGACACGGTTTCTTAATTCCCTCCACGTCGGAAGCCAGCGTGGCACTGCGTGGAAATAGGCTTCAGCCTCGGCAGGGAAAAACTCTCTTAAACACTCCTCCTCCCACAGTACAATGCACTGGTACTGAACAAAAAAGAAGATGATGACGACCGGGATGAGCCACATGAGCTCGCTCATTACCGCAAACCCCGAGAGTATGAGCAGGTTACCCCAGTAAAGAGGATTGCGCACAAACGAATAGGGGCCGACCGTGACCAGCATCCTCACCTTCTTCTTCCTGGTCCGGGAAAACTTCCCCATATAGCGAAGCGACCAGAGCCGGAGGCACTCACCGCATGCCAGCAGCAGCAAACCGCACGACCATGTCAGGAGGGAATTTTCCCACTCTCCGCGAGAGCAGAAAAGCATGACCGCGATGATTGGAATCGGTGTGTAGCTCCTCACTTTAAAAAGCGTCCTGCCGCATGCTATGGCGAATTTTTTAATATCAGTTGTCATGGCTTGTGTTTCCTCCTGTCCCTTCACAAAACGGGTTGCTACAATGCAATCATAATCATCAGCCGTTATCGCCTGCAGGCGTGGTCCTCCCCTGATGAATGCAAAAAAAGAGGTCACCCTTTCGGACAACCTCATTACTAATACAGCAGCATTAAATTACTATTAAAACTGCATTAAATTAATTTCATGTACCATTGTGAGTAAAAAGCGGTAGTGCCGAGGATGATACAAACATTACATTGATATGCAAACTTCCCTTCTTTCGTATGGCGCATGCCTGTGATAACTCAAGAATGGTTTTCTAGATGCATACAGAGAAACAGCACATGTTCGGCACGAGGGCTTGTCAACGCGAAGACACGGTAAAGCCTTACCTGCGCAATAGTAATTTCTTGAGCCGGTTCTTAATGCCCCATGTGCGCCTGTCCAGAGTCCACACGATGATCAGCCAGGTCCCCAATCCGATAATAACCATGGCCAGCGAAAAAAGCGCATACGCTAATTTCCAGTCGATACCTTTCGTCATCATGGTATACTCGGACATGCCTCCAATGCTGGCGATGAGATTGAGCGGAAGGAAGATGATGTTGATAAGGGTGAGGTTTTTCAGAAGCACGTTCATGTTGTTGTTGATCAGTGTTCCCCGGGCATCCATAAGTCCTGACAAAACGGTGCTGTATATCTGCGCCTGCCGGGCACACTGCTGATTATCGAGGGTAATATCATCGAGGAACTCGATGCGCTGCTTTGACAGACCGAGTTTCTCGACAGACCCGCGCAGCTTTGTGAGCACGGTACCATTGGCCTCAATATCGTTCAGATAATAGATGAGGCTCTCGCTGAGGGCAAACATTTGAAGCAGGTAACGATTTTCCATGGAAGCACTGATTTTGGACTCCAGCTCGATGGTGAGCTGTTTGATCATCTTGAGATGAGCCAGATAGTGATGAACCGTATAATGGAGAAATCGCAAAAGAACGTCAACTGATGAACTGGCCCCGAGAAACTCTTTGGCGGCAAAGGGAATTGCCTTCTCATTCATTATTATGGTAAGCCTGTCCTGGTAAAGAAAAAACCCGACTGATGAAACATCAAGCCGCAATTGCTCATCGAATGATGCGCTCTTCGGCCTCTTCCAAATAAGAGAAACACGATCAGGCGCAAACTCAATACGTGATATCTCTTCCGAATCAAGGGCCGACTCCAGATCATAGGGATCCAGGGCCAAGGCCTGAATGATTTGCTGTTTTTCCCTGTCGTTGGGTGCGGCAAACAGAAGAATGCCTGCCGATTCCTCACTCGTCTCAACGATTGCTCCATTTTTGAGCTCAAAGCCGATTTTCACTTTCTCACCTCCCGTATCACAACAATGGGTCCCGGGCTGATTGTATCTCAAGCAGCAATGGACTGATGCTCTCGGGCGGGAACCATAGCACAGTCTGATTGTATTATACACCCATATTATTCAAAAGTTTTTAACGTGCACTCATTCGCCTGTTTCCGGTATTTAAATAATCCATAAGAAATGTTATTATAGATTAGTGGTTATGGGCGCGACCCAAGCAACCTGCATTCCCTTCAATTATGTTTTTCTTCAAAAAGATGCGCAGGAGGAGGCGGCGGCGGAAACCCTTTCCCGCGGCCTGGATACACATCCTTCAGAAGAACGTCCCCTTCTACGGCAGGCTCTCTCCGGCTGACCGGGAGGAGCTGCACGGTCACATCCACGTATTCCTTGCCGAGAAATATTTTGAAGGGTGCGCCGGGGTCACGGTTAGCGAGGAGATGAAGCTGACCATAGCGGCCCAGGCATGCCGGCTGCTCTTGCACCGGGAGACCGACTATTTCCCCCGGCTGGTCTCCATCCTGGTCTATCCCGCCGCCTACCTTGCGCAGCATCGGGAACGGAACAGTGCCGGCCTGGTTACCGAGGGAATCCAGCAGCGCCAGGGCGAATCCTGGTCGCACGGCACGGTGGTGCTTTCCTGGGATGACGTACGGGCGGGGGCCGCCGACGCGCAGGATGGACATAATGTTGTCTACCACGAGTTTGCCCACCAGCTTGATATCGAGGACGGGCAGCAGGCTGACGGGTCGGTGACCCTTCCCCGCGGCTCCCTGTACGGCGCCTGGGCCCGGATACTCGGCCGGGAATACCGCGCTCTGCAGCAGGACATTGCCGCGGGGCGCACAACGGTGCTGGACGGCTATGCCGCCACCAGCCCGGCGGAATTCTTCGCGGTGGCAACCGAGGGCTTCTTCGAGATCCCGCGCGCGCTGCAGGAGAGACATCCGGAGCTGTATGCGGAACTGAAATTGTACTACAATCAGGATCCGGCATCGCTGCGGTAGCCATGCCGTCTTCGATCGGCAAATCGATTAAAACCCCCATCCGCATCAATCGTTAGTAAGGTGCAATTATGATTCATAATCCCGTTACCCCGTATCCTATGAGCATGGTGCGACGCCTGGCCGCAATTGCGATCATGGCTATGGGCATGTTTCCCGGCATCAATGGTTACAATCAGCTGATGCGTTGCGGCGCCGGCTGTTTGCACCGCAGTGCGGCCGATCATGTCGCCGGCATAAGCGGCGTATGTCCACACCCACACAGCGCCGCTAACCATGGCCCGAACCATGGTTTTTTCGGATTATGCAGTCAGCCATCGGAAGGCGATGTTCTGCTGCCACCTATCGATTCAGACGATGATTGGGCTTTACCCGTTCTGCACGGCAGGTCGGACGCACATGCCTGCTCATCCGCCGGCAGCTGCGCATACCATCATGCGGAGCGGGTTGCAGCTTCAAGTCCGCCGCGCTACCTTCTCACCTCCGCCCTCCTCCTATGAGTCGCCCGGGAGCGCCCGGAAGTGCTTTTTTTCACTGCAGCTGACACGACTGCTCTTTGCACACAACAATAAGGATGGACCTGATGCACTTGCCATTCCCCATGCCGGAGGCCGGACATGTTAACTATTATTAGATCAAGAAATACTATAGTGCCATTCAGAAAAAAACGCTCTGCCCCAAACCATGTTTTCCGCCTGGGGCAGAAGATCAGGTACGAGGGAGAAGAGGCGCGGATTATACGGCTCAGCCCGTTCCCGGTGCTAAAAACCGGCAGCCGGGTTGTCTGCGGGGCGCTGCTGGCGGACATCGAACCGGTTAAAAACGGCACAAAACGAACCATATAAGCATGGAGCCGGTGCTGCGTTGCAAACCATAGCTGAAGAGGAGGCGCGATGCGTAAACTGCTGACCAACAAAAAAAGGATCCTGCCGCTGCTCACCGGGGTGGCCATACTCTCTTTCTTCATTGGCATCCTGGTGTCGTCAAGCCTCAAAATCTCATCCTGCCTGCAGGCATTCGACAATGAACCGGCAGGCATCAGTCAACCGGCGGCAGCCGGAGAACCCCAGTCGTTTGCCGCCCTGGCTGAACAGCTGATGCCGGTCACCGTCAATATCAGCACCACCAAAATAATCAAAGGAAGGCAGGGACCGTTCATGCAGCCCTTCCGGGAAGACCCCTTCCGGGACTTTTTTGGCGATGAATTCTCCCGGCGGTTTTTCGGCGGCCGCATGCCGCAGCGTGAACAGAAGCTTACCAGCCTGGGGTCCGGGTTTATCATTGACAAGGAAGGGTATATCATCACCAACAATCATGTAATTGAGGGCGCGGACGCGATCAAGGTGAGGCTTTCCGACAATGAAGAGTATGACGCGAAGATAATCGGCAGGGATGATAAAACCGACATTGCCCTGATCAAAATAACGCCTGACAAGGACCTTCCGGTAGCGGCGCTGGGCGATTCCGACGCGCTGAAGGTGGGGGAATGGGTGATGGCCATCGGCAACCCCTTCGGCCTTGATCAAACCGTAACCGTGGGGGTGGTCAGCGCCAAGTGGCGCAAACTGGGCATGGGCGCCTATGAGGATTTCATTCAGACCGATGCCGCCATCAACCAGGGCAACAGCGGCGGTCCGCTCTTTAATACCCGCGGGGCGGTGGTGGGGGTCAACAGCGCCATCTTCTCCACCAGCGGCGGCAACATCGGAATCGGCTTTGCCGTTCCCATCAATCTTGCTAAGAACATCGTCGGGCAGCTCAAGGACAAGGGCAAGGTGGTGCGCGGCTGGCTCGGGGTGGTGGTACAGCCGTTGACCGCCGACCTGGCGGAGTCCTTTAACATGGACAAGAACAAGGGAGCGCTGGTGGCGGACGTTGATGCAAGCGGGCCGGCGGCGCGGGCAGGCATTCAAAAGGGGGATATCATTGTCAATTTTGACGGGAAGGATATAACCGAGACGAATGAGCTGCCGCTGCTGGTGGCGCAGACGCCCATCGGCAAAAAGGCGGAGGTTACCATCGTGCGCGGCGGTAAAACGCTGAGCAAAAAGGTTACCATTGAGGAACTGCAGGACTCGAAGACCTATGCCGCCTCCGAATCCGGTGCTGAGGAAGGACTGGGGATGGCGGTCAGCACGCTGACCGCGGAGCTTGCCCGGGTCTATAAGATCACCGGAACGACCGGGGTGGTGGTCACCCAGGTTGCCCCCGGGAGCCCGGCGGATGAGGCCGGCATGAAAGAAGGGGATCTCATCCTGGAGGTAAACCGGAATCCGGTTCAAAACATGGAACAGTACGCCGGCGCATTGAACAAAAGAAAAGGCGGCAGCAAAATACTGCTGCTGGTGAAGCGGGGCGCCTACTCACAATACGTGATCATTACCCCTGAGCAATAGAATAAGATTTCTCAGTCGCTTGCGCTCCATCGAAATGACAGGGTATAATCTTTATGAATAATTTGTAGGGGCGACCGGCCGGTCGCCCCTACCTGCATATAAAACACGGAGCTACCCATCACCCCGGGGAATGACAAAGAGCGAACAATCAGATGCCTCATTTTTCTATATGCGGCAGCGACCCCCGGGGCAGGACATCACTTCTTATACAGCGCGCCCATGATATTGCCGCCGGCGCTCATGATATGGCCTTCCACCGAATCGGACACGCCCGGAAAGTCATCCTGCCAGACCAGTAAAAAGGTATCCCCTTTGGCATTGTGGGCGAAGCGCACGAAGCGCTGGTTTCCCTCGCGGCTGCAGATATCGATGACGCCGCCCTCCGGCCGCCCGTCGGCGCCAAGCCACCGCGCGCCTATATCGAGGCGGGCATTGATGTCCTTGAAGTAAAATTTCTCCAGCTCGTTGCGGGAGCACTCAAAGGCAATAAAATACTTGTCCTGCTGCGGCAGGTAGGCTGAGTGGCTTATCATCTGCGCGCCGGGTTCGTCGACCAGGACAAAATCCTGCGCCGGCATGGCGCCGTCCGGCTTCACTATCCGGCCCATGATCCCCACGTTGCGCATGCCCTCGCGGCTGTCGGTCCAGCTGGTCAGGAATTCATTTTTTTTCGCGCTATACGCGATGCCGTTAAAGCGCTGGTCGCCGTTAATCCCGCCGGCATCAGCGCACATGGGGATATCATTGACCAGAACCGTGCCGTCCGCGGCAAGCAGCGCGCCGTAGATATCGGTCATCACCTCAAGCGTTCCATACGGCGTCAGACTGTCGCCGTGGGCCCTGAAATCCTCCCAGTTGATAAGGTAGGTATCCTCCGCGGGATTGTAGCAGACCACCGGATTAATCTGATGGCCCGGCGCGTCGCTGATGACGAACTCCTGTTTCGCCACCCCGCCCCGGTCATCAAAAATAATGCCGAACACCTTGTGGGTGCCGTTGCGGTTGTCGTTATAGGTTATAAGAAACTGGTTTCTTTTCGCATTGAATGCCATGGTGTAATGGACCTGGTTGGCGGGGGCATCGGTAACCCTGAAGTGATTCCCCACCGCCTTCCCGTTTGCGTCCAGGATGACTCCCCGGAGATTCATATAGTCTTCACCCAGACAGTAGACCAGCAGATACTGATTCTTGTTCGGATTGTACAGCGCCACCGGCCGCAAGGCGATGTTCTCGGTCTTCACCAGCTCAACCGGCCCGCCCAGCGGCCTGCCCTGGCCGGACAGCTTCTGCCCGGCAATAAAGTAATCCGCGGTGTCACTCTCGTCTCCCGGGGATGCGGCCCAGAAGACAAAAAATGTATCCTCCTGCGCATTGTAGGCCACGTCAGGAAGCGATTTTTTAAGGTTGTTGCTGGAAATGGTGATGCAGTCATTTTTCATGGCGTTCTCCCTTAGATTGAATGTGCCGCATTGGTAGGAGCGACCTCCGGTCGCGAACTATTTCGCAGCTGAAGCTGCTCCTACCCCGGTTCACCCGTTTCGGTAGGAGCGGCCTGGGGCCGCGAATAAATTTCATTAGCATGCCGTTGAATACAATCAGCTCAGTGCGGCGGCCAGGCGGTCCGCCACCAGCATCCCCTTGGTGGTGGACACCACCTTCTGTCCCTGCATGGTCACGTAGTTCGCCCGCAGCAGCTCATCCAGCAGCGCCCGGCGCCGGCTGGTTGATGAAAAAAACGCACTCTCAACGCCGCCGGTGGTTCGCAAGCCCAGGCAGAGCGATTCAAGCTCAAGCTGATCAGCGGTCAAAATTTCTTCACCGCTCACCGGCGCCCTGCCCTCATCGAGCGCGCTGCAATAGCCGGCGACCGACCGGTAGTTCCACCAGCGCCTGCCATCCCGGAACGAGTGGGCGGACGGACCGAGCCCCAGGTACGGCACATGCCGCCAGTACTTGCGGTTATGCCGCGACATGTGTGTCTCCCCCCGGGCATAGTTTGATATTTCATAGTGCAGATAGCCGGCATTCCCGAGGCAGTGTTCGGTGGCGAGGAATAAACCTTCCCCTTCATCCTCGCCGGGCATCCGGACCGCTCCCCGTTCCTGCATCTCGTGGAGCGGCGTTCCCCCGGCAACCGTCAGCTGGTAACAGGAAATATGCGCGGGGCGGAAAGCAATGGCATGTGCAAGCGTGCGAAGCCACCCTTCCATGGTCTGGCCGGGGATGCCGTAGATCAAATCAACGCCCAGGCTGGCAATGCCGCTGCTGCCGATCAGCTCCAGGGCCTGCTCCGCCTCGCGCGCCGTGTGACGCCTTCCTAACAACGAAAGGTCGTGATCATCGAAAGACTGCACCCCAAGGCTTAAGCGATTCACTCCGCAGTCCCGGAGGACGGCAAGTTTCCCCGCGGTTATATCATTGGGGTTTGCCTCTACGGTTATTTCGGGATCATCGGTGAATGCGAACGAACGGCAGGCCGTCTCCAGGAGCCGGCCGAGATGATCCTCGCCGAGCACCGTGGGGGTTCCTCCCCCCACATACAGTGTGTCAAAGGCGGGAAAGCGATCGCGGTAGATCAGCATCTCACGCCCGAGGGCCTCCAGCCATGGCGAAACATCGGACCGGCGGGTCTCCGAATAAAAGTCGCAGTAGGCGCACTTGCTTACGCAGAAGGGGACATGAATGTAGAGACCGGGATGGGCGTTCCTATTCATTTTTAGATTTGAGCACGGCCACGAAGGCGGATTGGGGAACCTCAACCGATCCCACCATCTTCATGCGCTTCTTGCCCGCCTTCTGCTTTTCCAGCAGCTTGCGCTTGCGGGTAATGTCGCCGCCGTAGCACTTGGCGGTCACGTCCTTGCGGAAGGGCGATATGGTTGAACGGGCGATGATCTGACCCCCGATGGCGCCCTGGATGGCGATTTTGAAAAGCTGGCGGGGAATCTCCTCCTTCAGGCGCTCGCATATGTCCAGCGCCCGGGCGCGGGAGCGCTCGCGGTGAATCATCATGGAAAGCGCGTCGATCCGCTCGCCGTTCACCAGGATATCCAGCTTGACCAGGTCGCTCTCGCGGTAGCCGATGAACTCGTAATCAAAGGAGCCGTACCCCTGGGTGACCGTTTTGAGCCGGTCGTAGAAATCGTAGATGATCTCGGCGATGGGCATCTCGGCGGTGACCTCGATCCGCTGCGGGGTGGGATAGGTAAACTGGATGTTCACCCCCCGCCGCTCCAGGCAGAGGTTCATCACCGCCCCCATGGAGCGCTGCGGGATGAAGATGCTTGCCCGCACGTAGGGCTCCTCCGATTTCTCAATGGTCGAGGGATCCGGATAATAGTGGGGATTGTCAACCGTCAGGCATTCCCCGCCCCGGAGATGGAAGCGGTACTGGACGCTGGGGATGGTCATGATGATGGCCTGGTCGTATTCCCGCTCCAGCCGCTCCTGGACGATTTCCAGATGAAGCAGGCCGAGAAAGCCGCAGCGGAAACCGTGGCCGAGCGCCGCGGAGGAATCCTTCTGGTAGATCAGCGCCGCGTCGTTAAGCTTGTACTTTTCCAGCGCCTGGGTGAGCAGGGGATAGTCTTCGGTGGCGATGGGATAGAGGGAGGAAAAGACCATGGGCTTTACCTCCTTGAAGCCGGGAAGCACCGCGGGGACCGGGTTCGCCTCCAGGGTTACGGTGTCGCCAATCCGGGTGTCGCTCACCGTCTTGATGCCGGCAATGATGTACCCCACCTCACCGGCGACCAGCTCCTTCTGGGGCGCCCGCGCCAGCCGGAAATATCCCACCTCCTCGACGGTGTAGGTTGACCCGGTGGACATGAGCCGGATGACATCGCCCGGCTTCACCCGTCCGTTGAAAATCCGGCAGCTCACGATGGTGCCGCGGAAGGTGTCGTAGCTGGCATCATAGATGAGCGCGGCAAGCGGCGCTTCGGCGCTCCCCCGGGGAGGGGGTATGCGCTCGGTAATCGCTTCCAAAATGTCTTCGATGCCGGTCCCCTCCTTGGCCGAGCAGAGCAGCACCCCCGACACATCCAGCCCCAGCTCCGCGGTTATCTCCTCCTTCACCCGCTCGACATCCGCGGCGGGAAGGTCGATCTTGTTGATCACCGGGATGATCTCGAGATCGTGCTCCAGCGCCGCGTACAGGTTGGCGACCGTCTGCGCCTCCACCCCCTGGGCCGCGTCCACCAGCAGCAGCACCCCCTCGCAGGAGGCGAGCGCCCGCGACACTTCATAGGAAAAGTCCACGTGCCCCGGGGTGTCAATCAGATTCAGCTCAAACGGTTCGCCCTTACGGCTGGTGTAGGGAAGGCTGACGCTCTGGCTCTTGATGGTGATGCCGCGCTCCCGCTCAATGTCCATGTTGTCAAGGATCTGGTCGCGGAACTGGCGCTGGTCAACCAGCCCGGCGTACTGAATGAGGCGGTCGGCAAGGGTGGACTTGCCGTGGTCAATATGGGCAATGATGCTGAAATTCCTGATATGCAACATAGGTTTTGCTCTCAGAGGCACGACTGCGGGAGGAGCTACCCCTGTCCCAGCCTGCCGGCGGCTTCCAGTTCATCCGCCACATATCCCAATCCGAGAGATGTGAGCGTGCTGCGCCGGGGATAGCCGCTGGAGGGTTCCCATCCCTGCAGTTCATAAAAGATGGTTTTAAACGCTTCAAACTGTTGCCGGTCAACTGTCCTGGGCTCAATCCCGGACGCAACCCATTCGCCGTCCTTGTAAACGGTCCAGCTTTTGTCCGGCCGCTCCTTGGGAACGGTGTAGGCGTATTCGGCAAACTGCACCATGTCCCGGTGACGCCCCTGCAGCGTCCAGATGGCGTGGTCAAGGTTCCATATTTTCCTTCCCAGCTGTATTCCTTTCAGAAAGGAGATGGTTCTGCCGGTGACCGCCCGCAGGAACCCGGTCTCCACCTTGCCGGTTGAGCCGATCATGTCCGGGGCATAGGAGTTGATGAAATCGGGCCAGCGGTTGTCGCAAAGCAGCATCGACTGCTTCCAGAAGCGGGTATAGCACCGGTGCCATGTCACCAGCTTGGCCATGTGCTCGGAATACATGTTCCCGGTGCTGAAGTCGAGCATGAGCCGGTCGCCCTGGTAGGGCACCATTTTATCGGTAATGATGGTTACAATGTCTTCAGGGGTCAATGTCTGCGCATCTTTATAAAAATCTGGGTTCATGAACACATACAGCCGCATGAAATCATGCTCATTGATATCCCGGCTGTCCAGGATGGTTCCGTATCCCCACTCGAGCTGAATCCTCGGATCATAGTGGTTAAGATATCCCCAGTACGGATATTCAAGTTCACCGGTGGCAAGGTCCTCCTCCAGCGTGCCCCATCTGGCTGCCGCCCGCACGATGCCTTCCGCAATATCGTCGCCGAATGCGCTGGGACCGCCGTTCCCGTCATTGCGGTACGCGATCATCTTCAGGAGCTGGTCCATGAATTCGAGGCTTCCGAAGTCATCAAAATTGAGCGGGCAGTCGATGTCCTTCCCCGGACCGAGCACGCCCCTCTTGTTGAGCTTAACCAGATACGAATAGCACCCGTACAGCTCAAGGCAGTTAATGCCGTACTGGTTCACCAGATCGGTTACCTTCCAGAGTATCTCGGGAGACTTGGCGGACAGGTAAATCGTGGTTTCGGAGCACGACGCCTCGTTGCCGATGCCGTTTTCATACCGCCTGCGGCATCCTGAATGACAGCCGACGCACGACTGCGGCCTTTTACCGGGGCCCTGCGCAAATTTCCCAAGTGACTCCCAGGTCACCGCCGCACCGGGCGGGCTTTGAAACAGGTTGGGGGTGAGGGCATCCCGCGGGTTGTCATAGTCATACGCATACTGCTTTACCTGGGCCATCCGTTTCCGCATCAGTGAATCGGGGTTGAAAATTTTGATGCTGCCGGTTCCGATGACGCTGACCGCCTTCAGGTTCTTGGAACCCCACACCGCGCCGAAGCCACCCTGCCCGGAGGTGTTGGACGCATCGTGCTGAATGACCGCCATCCTGCTCAGGTGTTCTCCGGCGGGACCGATGGCCAGCACCGCGGGGCGCTGGGTGCTGCGAGCACCGCCATCGGCATGGGGCATGATCCACTGCTCGTAGGTTCTGCCGCCCGCGACATATTCCCAGATCGTCTGCTGGGCCGCAAAGGCATCCATCCCCCACAGCGACAGCTCGCTGCAGTCCCGTATGGTTACCGCACCATCCCGGACATCCACCCAGACCGGCACATCCGCGGCCCCTTCAATCGCGATCCCGTCCCAGCCGGCAAACTTGAGCATGGTTGAAAAGCGGCCGCCGAAGCCGCTCCGGGTAAACCACTCCACCGGGTAGGACTGGGCGCCGATCCCCTGGATTTCGGTACGCGAAGAGCACCCCGGCACCATGGTGCCTGACAGGGGAGAGGTCATCACCGTCACTACATTGGCGGGATCAAACGCGCCGATGGTCTTGTCCTTCACCAGGTCGAAAAAAAGCGCCGAGCCCATGCCGTGCCCGCCGCCCCATTGCACGTAATTGCGGGTGGCAATGGTTGAGACATGTCTGCCGGTCAGATCCAGCCGGAGTATGTTGCCTGCATAGCCAAACATGATGTCCTCCTCCTGTGCCACCTACGGTTCAACATATCGTATCAGCCTGCGCCTGCTTTTTCAGCCGCCGGCTAGGTCGTGGGAAACCCCAGCGAGCCCCATACCTCATCCCTCAGGTTAACGATGTAGCCGTCATCGGACGACTGGTCCGGAATAATCGTGGTAAAGGTAATGGCCCTGACCGGGCATATTTCCAGGCAGGCTTTTTTGCCGCTCGGACCGCTTTTCTCCTTCCAGTAGGGCGCCGCCGCGCAGAGGTCACACTTCTGGGAATGACCATCCTCGGCGTTCCATATGGCCCTGCCGGGCGCATAGGGACAGGCATTGACACATTGCTTGCAGCCGATGCATTTGAACCGGTTGACCGTTGCCACATTCTTATGAAATGGGTCGCGGTGCAGCGCACCGGTGGGGCAGGCGGCTACGCAGGCGGGATTCATGCATTGCCGGCACTGAGACACGGTAAGGTCATCCGGCCACTTCCCGAACGAGTTTTGCAGCACCTGTATCCTCGATCGGGAAAAGCTGGTGACCCCTTCATGCACCAGGGAGCAGGCCAGCATGCATGAGGCGCACCCCTGGCATTTCTTCGCGTCAAGCAGCAGGAACCCCCAGGTGGCCGTCTCCTGCCCTGCGGCGTCCGGGCTGAATCCGAGCAATGACGATCCGATGATGGTCATGCCGGAATACTTCAAAAAGTCCCTTCGCGATATGGCAAGATTCATTCCATCATGCTTGTAAGGCTTCCCGGTCATGGATCCTCCCGCCTGCCGACACAACGCCGGCACTGTTCCGGATGAGCATTGTGGTCCACGGCATTCTCGAGCACCATTCTTCATACTACCATTGAGGGCATTTTAGCAAGCTGTTTTATGGATGTGCGACGCAGCAGAGGGCGCTGAAGCAGACCGGCAGAAAAACCGTCATTACATGAGGCAGCGCGGGCGAAGCAACCCGCGGGATCGTCCTGCCGCGCGCCGGCAATGACCGTTGTCTACTCGACGTGGTGTGCGCTATTGTCGTCGGCAACAATCCGGTATACCACCAAGTTGCTTTTTCTCCAGACCTCCTGTTTGCCCTCCACCTCAGATAGTTTCACCCAATTGCGCCGGGGCCGTACCGATTGCACATACGTATCAGCGTAGAGGTGATGTATGTCCGGCCGCCGTGCCCCGCCGAGGACCACCAGTGAATCAGCTGAAAAGTGCGGCCGGTCATATTCAAAGCTCTTAAACCGGTCGCTGTTATCGAGCTGATCATACAATAGCAGGGACATCTTCATTTCGTGATCAGAAATAATCTGCGTAGAGGGCATGTGACGAATGATTTCATACGCGCTTCGTGCATCCGACATGCTGTCGCGGTAGCAGTAACTCTTGCGGTATGCCTGGTGGAGGGAGGTCATAACCAGTCCGGCCACTAACAGCGGGGCAAGCAGCTTTCCCATGCAGCCCTCGCGGAATACCTGTCGTGCGAAATAAGCAACCGTCAACAGGGCCGGGATGCTTATGATCGATAGAAACCGAATGAGCCGATGAATCGGCTGATAATACGGCGAGATTCGAAGCGGCGCAAACTCCATCAGCAAAAACACAGAGGTACACCACACCAGGGGAATGATTGCCTTCCCGTCCCGCTTCAGCATAAAATAAAGCACCCCCAGCAGAAACACCGGATACACAAATCCATAGGGGTAAAATTCATAATCAGGATGGCCTTCCGCCTTCAGGCAGAGCATGTACTGGGGATAATACGACAGAGCGTCTTTTAAAGAGGCGGCGGTGCTGACAAAGCCCGAGGGGTTGAATTTTTTGTTGAAGATCAGTTCCGCATGAATGTGGGCGAGGAAGTCGCCGGTCTTGAGATAGTAGGTCATCGAAAAAACCATCTGGATGACCGCCCATGATATGAGAAAAAGCACGGATCCCCGGTTGAGCTTCCCTTCCTTCCATGCACAATACAACAGAATCACAACAAACAGCCCGATGAGGGGAACGGCATTGATCTTCACCCCGGTGGCAATGCCAAGCACAAACCCGGCCGCGGCAAAGCAGAGCGCGGCCCCCCACCCGCGGCCCTTGAGCCCCTTGAGCAGTAACAGCATGGACAGGGCCACCAGCATGCCGAGCATGATATCGTTGCTCATGGTAGTGGCATGCACCACATCGAGGGGATACACGGTCAGCAGCAGCGCTGCCAGCAGTCCCGTCTGCCTGTCAAACAGCAACTCCGCCAATCGGTAGATAAGATATATGGAAATGAGGGACGAGAGAAGGATGGGTAGGACAAAATTGAATTCAGACCATCCCAGCCATGTAAGTGATGAGGAAATGGCATACAGCAGGACGGGGCGGAAGGAAAAGACGCAGAGATCGCACAGGGGCGGATAGCTGCCGTCAAGGATGGTTCGGACATCGTCAGCGTAGTTGGGATCATCCCCCAGCACAAAGCCGCTGAAGCACAGTATCCTTATAACGAGGGCAAGAATAAGAATATTATGTATAGTGAGAAAACGATTCTGTCGTTCAGCGTTCACCATGCTACTTTGTCGTACCCGAATTAATGCGTGCGGCCACGACGGCGCGTGGCCCTCCGCTTCCACACGAAGTCTGAACGCGGCTACCCCGGATGGGCGCCAGCCACAGCCGTTCCAGGAAATGATCGATTACCTTCTTTGATTGCGCTCCGCTTGCGGCAATAATGGACCCATCCGATCTCTTTTGCAAACAAAAAAGCGTCCTTTCCGCAAGGAGCAGGAAAAGCAATTCCTGCCAAGAATATCCCTCACCTTTCCGGCACATTTGTCCCTGCATGCCGAACGCGGGTGGCATTATCGCATCATCCTTAATGGTGCGTTTCTCCCGGAGCAGTAAAACCAGATCGCGCAGATTGATGCCATCGGGCAGCACCTTTTCATCAATTTTAGCTTTGATGAAGTTCACCGCCCTGAACAAGCGAAAGAGGGTTATGATATCGATGCGGCTGAAGTCACCTGTTTCCACCGGAACGGCGCTGGAGCGGTATTGAGCAGTACAGAGGGGCAGCACCCCCTGCTCCCTGCAGGTGTCAAAGAGCGCCGTGCCGGGCACCGGATAATAGATGCTGGGCCCGATGAGCACCCGCCTGCCCATGAGATACCCCACGGTATCCACCATGTCTTCAACTCTTTGGCCGGGCATTCCTACAATGGCATAGGCGACCACATTGAGCCCCGCCCTTTCCGCATCATCCAGCACCGCGCCGAAACCAGTCGCACCCGCGGGTCTGCCCATGGCGCTTCTGAGAGCGTCACTGGCGCTCACCAGCGAAATATTGATGGTCTTGAATCCCGCCCGCTTCATCAGGCCCATAAGCTCGCCGGTAAGAGAGGCAAAGGAGATGCCGTTCATGGCGGACAGGTCAAGCGTCCCTTCGCCAAATGTCTGGATGACCAGGCGCAACAACTCCGCGGCCCGCGTCTGATCGTAGGTAAAATTGTCATCCTCGATGTCAAAGGCCCGGATATCATATCTGTCCCGGCACTCCTTCATTTCATTGATGATATTTGATGGGGTGCGGGCGCGAAACGCAGTCCCCATGGTGCGATGGGCCGAACAATAGGCGCAGCGGTGGGGACAGCCCCTGCTGGTAATAAGCATGGTCGACCGCTTCTGCCCTATGCGGTAGCGGTCAGGATTCATGAGGTCCCGCGCCGGGTACGGCAGCGCGTCAAGGTCTTCAATGAACGAGCTTGCCGCGCGTACCGTTGCAATCCCGTGTCTCCTGGACCCGATGCCGTCAATTGCTTCGACATTTCCACCGGTTTCAAGCGCCTTCAGAAGCAGGGGCAGCCGTCGCTCCCCCTCCCCCACTACCGCGTAATCGACCAGGGAACTTTCTAAAACCCCTTCCGGATCCGCGCTGACATGGGCGCCTCCAATGACAACGATCTTCCTCGCATCCCATGCCTTCACCATGTCCGCCACTTTCAGCGCTTCCCCGTGATAGGGCGTGAATCCCGACGAAATGCCGTAGATATCAGCGTCGGACTGCACCATTGATTGGCGGATATCTTCCCAGCCCATCCCGAAATGGCAATACCCGCGATAGAGCGCGAAGGGGCTCCGGTCATTGCAAGGATAGAAATCTCTCAGGTAGGACAACTCGGGGGGAATGGGGGCTTCGCGCTTTCGCCCTACCCTGCAATCCAGAATCTCCACGTCATGCCCTTCTGACTGCAGGGATGAAGCAAGATAGGCAAGACCGATCGGCTGGGTGCGAATGGGCGTGTGATAAAAATCCTCGATGGGCGGCTGAATGAGCAGTACCTTCATATGAGCGTTACTATAAAATATTATGAGGATAGTACAAGCGGTAATTTAAAAGCAGTTGGGGGCGACCGGCCGGTCGCCCCTACAAGTCGGACTTTATTTTCGTGTGAAACTCCCATGCCCCCTCGGGGGCGACACGAAGCATGAAAATGAAGTTTGTAGACATGAACGGGTCATTCTGCGGCTCGACCGCAGAATCCAAGTATTATTTTTTTATGGTGGATCCTGCGATCAAGTCGCAGGATGACGTTGATGATGGAGGGTCATGCTCTCATGGCCGCATACAATCATGGAGCACGACGTAGCACATTTCTCCCTAGATTTTTTATCCAGCCGTAGGGGCGACCGGCCGGTCTCCCCTACGGAATGACCTTATGTTCGAATCAAAGCCGGCGCCACAAGCAATAAAAGATTTCCCTTGAAAACAGCCTAAAATTTTGTTTTAAATACAATATAACTTTACGTTCAGTTTAAGGGGGGGTAAGTGAAAACCACTTATAAACATAGCCCTGCTTTTTCTCAGATGGAAACGTCTCAGAAAAGGCAGGGTTAGTTTTTAAAAGGGGGAGACCATTATTAACAGGGAGGTGGGCAATGAGAACAGGAAACAGAGTCCTATGGGTGAGTTTGTTGCTCCTGATTGGTTTCAGCGGCATTTCATCGGCGGCGGTTGTGACCGATCCCACCGGTGATGCCATCGGCCCCACCGATATTACCGCAATACAGGCTGAACAGATGATAAGGCCAGACGGAATTGAAGTGCTGAAAGTCTCTTACACCGCCACTCCCAACATCGGCGGCATCGTGGTATTTGAAGCCAACGTTGACAACAACACCGAAACCGGCGGAACACTGAGCATGACCGGCATCCCGGTTGCCCCGTGTCCCTGTAAGACAACGCCGGGCATTGATGTGGCCATCATAGCAATTAACAGAGATCAGGATGCAAGTTCCAACTCTGCTATTTGCGCAGGATGTTCTGACTCAACAGCAGCCTCATGCGCGAGGATGAGGCGTTGCGGAGAATATTTTGCAGTGGCATCAGGGCTGGGAACCACAGATACCGTAGGCGTACTGAGGGGTTTTTCAGATCCTCCTGCAGTCTATGACCGTACATACTGGAACTACACCTTCCCATGGTCCTTTATCCTTACTTATGTCAATGAGGGAGTTAAAGGCACTGCCGACGAATTTGACTATGCCGATGCCATTGATCCGGCCACAACCAGATGGCAGTTAAGCGTATGGACAGATGCTGCGTACGCGCCGGGGAACCAGGATGACTTTGGCGATGGTTCGGCATTCTTCAACATTTCTGACTGGGCGCCCAACGGCGATGCTGCACTGGTGCCTGCCGTTGATATTGCTACCCGGTTTACCTTCTGCGAAGGAAACATGGATAATGATCCCGACCAGGATGGCCAGGATGCATCAATATTTAAAACTGACTTCGGGCGTAATCCTGTTTCTTTCAAATGTCCCTCATCCGGGCCCAATTATTGATTTCAGAAACAACGTCAGCAGTATTAGCCGGCATAACAACCAAACTCATACAGAAAGAATCTCTCCGGCGGGCATCCCGGAGAGATTCTTCTTGCCTTATCCGATTAATCAGGAAGCAAACGACCCCTGCTAACCCTTCCCTGAGAATGCCTCCAGGGCCTTCATGACCTCGGCCACATGCACCACCCCCGGCCCGCCGCCCATGAGAATCGCCACCGATGCCGCTTCCATGACTTCCTCTTCGGTTGCCCCCATGGTGAGGGCCGCCTTGGTATGGGCGTAGATGCAGGGCACGCAGCGCAGGCCTACCGCGATCCCCACCGCGATCAATTCCTTCTCCTTGCCGGCGAGTTTTCCGTCCTGCATCACACTGCCCTGGAGCGTGGTAAAACTCGAGGCCACTTCAGGAAATTTTTCCATAAATTTCGCCATATAAACAAAGAATTCATCAAACTTTTCATTCACACTTTCCCCTGCCATGGCTTCCTCCTGTTTGGTTGTTGTAGAGCTTAATCATTCGTTGAGTATACTCTATCAAGCAATTGATTACTATAATATTATTTTCGAGTTGCTTCATTGCCATTCCAGGGGCAAGAATATGTTTCGCGGCTGAAGCCGTTCCTCCCGGGAAGGATGGCACAATTGGATTCTTAAGGGCCATGGCTGCATATGACATTCGGATGCGCCGGAGCGCCTCCCTCCATATGATTTTTTGTGTCAGATTGGTTAATTTTTCTGCCAGGTCTCAAATTCTTTAGACCGCAATACAGGCTCCCCCGTTTACATATTCAAAACACTCATTCTTACCTCCAAAATCAGATAAGGACAGCAACCCTTTGACTCCTCCTTTAGGTTGCTGTCCTTATCATTTTATGCGTGCATTTGAGAGACGAATGACTTACTCAACCCCCCATGCCCTTATTTGGAAATCATGCATGAAAATAGGTTCCAGCTCTTATGACCACTCACCTCAATCCTCTACCCTCCGGGGAGAGGTTTACCCGCCTATGGCGGCGCCGAAGGCGACCAGGGGTTAGGGTGAGGGGATATCCTACATTTATTTCCGAATTAAAACAAAGAAAGAGCACACATCAGCTGCACCCGCTGGTTGCACCGCAGCTCATGCACTTCAGGCAGGTCCCGTTTCTCACCAGGGTAAACTGCTGGCATTCCGGGCAGGGGTCACCTTCGTAGCCCTTTGCCCTCGCCTCACGCACCTCCACCAGGGAAACCGTCTTGGGAATGCCGCCGCCCAGGGCTACCGCCGCAACGGCGCCATGATATGCCTTTACCTGGGCTTCGGCAGCTTCAGGCTTGGCCACCCGTTTGGCATCATCCTCGGTACCCAGGGCATCGTGCCGCAGGTCCTCTTCCAGCAGATCATGCCCCAGATCAGCGCGCCCCAGATAGGTTATGGCCAGATCCCGGAAAATGTAGTCGATCACCGAGGTGGCCATTTTGATGTGGTCGCTGCCGCTCACCATCCCGTTCGGCTCGAAGCGGCTGAACACAAAGGCGTCGACGAATTCCTCCAGCGGGACGCCATACTGCAGGCCGAGACTGATGGCAATGGCAAAGCTGTTCATCAGGCTCCTGAATGCCGCCCCTTCCTTGTGCATGTCAATGAAGATCTCTCCCAGGCGCCCGTCCTGGTACTCGCCGGTGCGCAGGTATACCTTGTGACCGCCGACCGTCGCCTTCTGGGTATAACCCGTCCGCCGGTTAGGCAACCGCTCCCGCTGCATCATTCTCAGCCGCTGCACCACGGCGGTGCTCACCCGCTGGGCCCTGACCGCATCCGGTTCGCCCACAATCGCTTCGATATCATCAAACAGCTCGGCAACCGCCGACAGGGGCTGGCTGAGCTTGGAGCCGTCGCGGTACAGCGCAATGGCCTTCAGCCCCAGCTTCCAGCTGAGCATGTAGGCGTCCTTTATTTCCTGTACGATGATGTGGTTGGGCATGTTGATGGTCTTTGAAATAGCGCCGGAAATGAAGGGCTGGCAGGCGGCCACCATCCGGATGTGCGCCTCGTAGGGAATGAAGCGCTTGCCCTTGCGCCCGCAGCGGCTGGCGCAGTCAAAGATGGGATAATGCTCCTCCGCGAGAAAGGGCGCCCCCTCAACCGTCATGGTGCCGCACACATAGTCATTGGCGGCATCAACCTCCTCCTGGGTAAAGCCGATGGCCAGCAACAGATTGGAGGCGGGATTGGCCAGCACGTGCTCGGGGATCTTCAGCACTGATCGCAGGAAGTCCACGCCCAGGTTCCAGGGGCTGAAGGCATAATTGATATCAAAGGACGAGGGAAGCGCGTCCTCCACCTTCTCGATGATCTCATCGGTAAACCCCTTCTCCTTGAGGCTGCTCTTGTTGATGCAGGGCGCTCCCTGCAGCGTGCCGTGACCCTGGGCATAGCAGGTGATGGCCCTGATCTCCTCCTCGCCGTAGCCGAGGCATTTGAGCGACAGGGGAACCGATTGATTGATAATCTTGAACGAGCCGCCGCCGGCAAGCGTCTTGAACTTGACCAGCGCGTAGTCCGGCTCTATGCCGGTGGTGTCACAATCCATCACCAGGCCGATGGTTCCGGTGGGGGCGGCAACCGACACCTGGGCATTGCGGTAGCCGTGCTGCCGGCCCAGCTCCAGCGCCTCATCCCACTGGCGGCGCGCCGCCTGCACCACGTAGTCCGGACAAAATGCCGGATCCAGGAACACCGGGGGAATGTGCAGGCCTTCATAGCGTTCCGGGCTCTCGGCATAGGCCGCCCGCCGGTGGTTGCGGATCACCCGGAGCATTGATTCACTGTTGTCCCGGTACCGGTTAAACGGCCCCTGCTCCTGTGCCATCTCCGCGCTGGTGCGGTAGGCGTTCGCGGTCATGATTGCCATGAGCCCCGCCGCCATGTTCCGGCCCTGCTTGCTGTCATAGGGCAGCCCCATGACCATCAGCAAGGCGCCCAGGTTGGCGCACCCCAGCCCCAGAGTCCGGAACAGGTAGCTGTTCTGCGCGATCGCCCTGCTGGGATACTGCGCCATGGCCACGCTGATTTCGAGGGTGATGGTCCAGAGGCGTACGGCGTGCAGGTATTCGTCAAGGTTGATCCTGCAGGGCCCGGGCTTGAAAAATTTCATCAGGTTGAGGCTGGCCAGGTTGCACGCGGTATCATCCAGAAACATGTATTCCGAGCAGGGGTTGGAGGCATTGATCCGGCCGTCGCCGGGACAGGTGTGCCAGTCGTTGATAACCGTGTCAAACTGAAGCCCCGGGTCGGCGCACTGCCAGGTGGCTTCGGCGATCTCATTCAGCAGGCTCCGGGCGTTCACCGTCCTGGCGATCGACCCGTCGGTGCGGCTGGTCAGGTGCCAGACCGCGTCATTCTGGACCGCTTCCATGAACTGGTCATTGACCCTGACCGAATTGTTCGCGTTCTGGCCGCTCACCGTCTGGTAGGAATCCGAATCCCAGTTGGTGTTGTAGGTGCCGAAGGAGATGTCATCGTATCCCTGCCGGGCAAACTGGATGACCCGGTGGATGTAATTGACCGGCACCGCATCGCTGCTGGCATTTTTTATGGCGCGGGCCAGGGCTCCGTTGCGCGCCGGGTCATGACGCTCAGCCTCATCGAGCCCGGGGATATGGCAGGCCTTCATGATCTCCTTCAGGTGGCGCTCGCACAGGGCGCTGCCGGTCACCAGCGCCGCCACCTTCTGCTCCTCGGTCACCTTCCAGTTGATGAAGGACTCGATATCGGGGTGGTCGATGTCGACAATGACCATCTTTGCCGCGCGCCGCGTTGTCCCGCCGCTCTTGATGGCGCCGGCGGCGCGGTCGCCGATCTTCAAAAAGCTGAGCAGGCCGCTGGATTGGCCTCCGCCCGAGAGGGCCTCACCCTCGCCGCGGATGGCGGAAAAATTGCTGCCGGTCCCGGAACCGTATTTAAACAGCCGCGCCTCACGAACCCAGAGGTCCATGATGCCGCCTTCGTTGATCAGGTCATCCTTCACCTTTTGAATGAAACAGGCGTGGGGCTGGGGATGCTGATACGCGCTTTCCGACTGCTTCACCTCGCCGCTTGCATGATCCACGTAATAGTGGCCCTGGGCCGGGCCATCGATGCCGTACGCCCAGTGCAGGCCGGTGTTAAACCACTGGGGGGAATTGGGAGCGGCCATCTGGTGGGCGAGCATGAAGGCAATTTCATCGTGATAATTTTTCGCGTCCTCCTCGCTGCCGAAGTAGCCGCACTTCCAGCCCCAGTAGGTCAGGCAGCCGGCCATCCGGTTGAACACCTCCCGGGCGTCCTCTTCGCCGCGATACCGGTCATCGGGCTTCATGCACTCCAGCGCCTCATCGTCGGCCACGCTGCACTGCAGCCAGAGCGGCACCCCCTTTTCCCTCTTTTTTTTCAGCGCCGCCGGTATCCCGGCCTTGCGAAAATATTTCTGCGCCAGTATATCCGTGGCCACCTGGCTCCAGAAGGACGGCACGATCACCTTCTTCATCCGCCGCACCACCGAGCCGTCACTGTTCTTTATTTCGCTGGTGCGCGTTTCGAAGGCGATTCCTTCGTAGGGCGATGACAGGTTCCGGGTAAAAACTCGTTCTACTTTCATAAGGACTCCCCCTCATGGTTCCCGCAGTTCGCCGGATGAGAGCCGGCGCTGTCGTTTCTTCGCATAATAAGAGTATCGGCCGGCTTTAGGAAACCAACAGCCCGATATTCCTTTGACTCAAGGACTAACGGGCATGATCCATCCGCTGTGCAACCGGCTTTGCTTGTATCATTGCTGAGATAAAGATTCTAGCCAAAAGAAAAGGCATTGTCAACTTATTGTGTATTATTTTTTTATTTTGCACAAGATGTTGTATTTTATGGGATTTTTAACAGGGCGGTCGGAAGTGAAATAAAGATATTTTATATTCTTTCAAAAGTGATATAAAATGCCTCCACAACAGCGATTGCCATAAACGGGCCGACACGCGCGGAATGAGACTATGACAGAAGAATACATGCCCATCGATCGTCATTTTTGGCGGCGCTTTGTCCAGAGCGTTAAGAATTTCGTCTTCGCGGAGCAGGTCGGCCATAAAGCGCTCTGGCTCTTTGCGGTGCTGTTTCTTTTCTTGTTCGGCATCAACGGCTTAAACGTTTTCAATAGCTACGTCGGTCGGGATTTCATGACCGCCATTGAAAACCGCAACATGAGCGCATTCATGCAGCAGGCGCTCCTGTACCTCTGCGTATTCGCCGCTTCCACCTTTGTTGCGGTCATCCACCGCTACGTCGAGGAGCGCCTGGGGATGCTCTGGCGGGAATGGCTGACCCGCCGCTTTATCATCGGCTATGCCAATGACCGGGTGTATTACCGGCTCAAAGTACGGGGTGAGGTGGCAAACCCCGACCAGCGCATTGCCGATGATGTGCGTGCCTATTGCACCACCACCCTCTCGTTCGTGCTGATGCTGCTGAACGGCACCCTGACGGTGATTGCCTTTTCGGGCGTCATGTGGACCATCAGCCCGCTGCTCTTCGTGGTTGCCGTGCTCTACGCCTCCGCCGGAACCTATTTCACCTTCATCCTCGGCCGCCCCCTGGTGCACCTGAACTATGATCAGCTGGACAAGGAGGCGAACTTCCGGGCTTCGCTCACCTACCTCCGGGCCAACGCCGAATCAGTGGCGGTCTCATGCCGCGAAGGCGGCCTGATTCAGCTGAGCATGCGAATGCTCGACGATCTGCTGAGCAACTTCCGCCGGATCATCAATGTAAACCGCAATCTCAATTTTTTTACCACCGGCTACAACTGGCTGATTCAGATTATCCCCGCCCTGATTATCGCGCCCCTCTTCATCAAGGGAAAGGTGGAGTTCGGCGTGATAACCCAGTCGGCCATGGCCTTCACCCAGCTGCTCGGGGCCTTTTCGCTCATCGTCACCCAGTTCCAGTCCATTTCTTCCTATGCGGCGGTCATATCCCGGCTGTCCAATTTCATGGATGCGCGTACCAGGGAATTGAAGGAGAACCTATCCGCAATTACATTTTCAAAAGATCCCGAGCGGATTGACTACCGGCAACTGACCCTGCGCTCGCCCCGAAGCGGCCGCGTGCTGATAAAAGAGCTGACGCTTGCCATTCCCCATGGAAGGCGGGTGCTGGTGCTGGGCCAGGATAAGACCGCGCGAACCGCCCTGGCCTATGCCACGGTCGGACTATGGGAGGCGGGCGAAGGGCATATCGCCCGGCCGGGCCTTGACAAACTCCTGCTGCTGCCGGAACTGCCTTTTTTGCCGCCCGCCACTCTCCGCGAACTGCTTCTCGGTCCCTGGCCGGAGGAAGACGGTCCTGTGGATCGCCGCCTGAAGGAGATCCAGGTTTCTGATGAAGCGATGATGAAAACCCTGACCGACCTGAAAATCGAAACGCTGCCGACCGGATTCGGCGGCCTGGATAAGCGGCATCACTGGGAAAACACCCTTCCCCTGTCCGACCAGCAACTCCTGGTAGTTGCCCGACTGCTTCTGGCCAGGCCCCGCTTTGCCTTCCTGCATCGGCCGAGCGCATCACTGAGCCCGGAGCAGGTTGACTGGATACTCGGCTTGCTGCATGAACGCGCCATATCGTACGTGACCTTCGAAGAGGAACCGGGCAATTGCAATTTGTATGACGATGTGCTGGAGCTGCAGGGCAACGGCGCCTGGACCTATAAGCCCATCCCGGGCTGAATGCCGGGTGTTGTCGAATCCAACACTCACACCTCCTTTGGGGCGCCACCAAACATGAAAATTGACAGCAGCAAATTTTTTCACCCCTCACCCCATCCCTCTCCCGCAAAGGGGAGAGGGAGCCCCTTGATTTTCTCTTCCCATTAGTGCATCGAGGAAAAAATTGTTCCCTCTCCCCACCGGGGGAGAGGGTTAGGGTGAGGGGGTATACTAAATCTATTCTCACGTTAAAAGAGGGCTGCTATGCAGAAAACCGTGCTGGACGACTTCGAGGACATCTCCGGCTGGACCGCTATTACCTCGGGGCAGTCACAGCTCAGCATTACCCGGGACCAGGGCCCTCACGGCAATTCCCTGCGGCTTGATTTTGATTTTTGTGGCGGCGGCGGTTTCGTGGTTGCCCGCAAGTTGTTCCCGCTCGAACTCCCCGAAAGCTACTCCTTCCGTTTTCAGATCAGGGGTGAGGCGCCGAGCAACATATTCGAGTTCAAGCTCATGGATCCCTCGGACAAGAATGTCTGGCGCTACCGGGTGGAGTCCTTCGATTTCAAGGCGGAGTGGCAGCCGGTGCACATCGGTAACAATCAGATCGAGTTTGCCTGGGGGCCGCTCGGCGGCGGACCGGCAACCACCGTCACCGCCATCGAGCTGGTCATTGCCGCCGGGCCGGGAGGTAGGGGCACGGTATGGATAGACAGCATTTATTACAGCGACGACACCTATCGCCTGACGCCGTCGGTTAAGGCTTCGAGCGCGCTGCCCGGGTATACGCCGGACCTCGCGCTTGACCCGTCATCGGACACATCCTGGAGGAGTGCCGCGGAAGATGATTCGCCGTGGCTGCTGATTGATTTTTTGCAGGAGCGTGACTACGGCGGCCTTATCATTCAATGGGAGGAAGGTCTTGCGCCGGCGCACTTCAGCGTGGACATATCCTCCGACGGATCTGCATGGGAAGCCATCTATACGTCGCAGCAGGCGGCGCGCGACCGAAACTATCTCTATCTCCCCCGCACCCGCTCGCGCCACCTGCGGCTTACTTTTCTTCGCCGTGTCGAAAGCGAAGGAATCGGCATCACCTCACTTACGGTAAAGCCCTTCGACTTCTCGCGTTCTCTCAACCAGTTCTTCCAGTCCATCGCGCAGGAAGAACGACCAGGGCTGTACCCCAAGTATCTATATAACCGACAGACCTATTGGACCCCGGTCGGCAGCGGCGAGGGCGACGGGCAGGCCCTGTTCAATGAAGAGGGCATGCTGGAACCGGACGCGGGCGCCTTTTCCATCGTGCCGTTCCTCTACCGGGATGGCAGGCTTATTACCTGGGCGGATGCCGAACGCAATCAAACGCTGGAAAATGAGTACCTGCCCATACCGACTGCTGCATGGCGGATCGGCTGCCTGGTCATGAAAATTACTGCCTCTGTGATCGGGGAACCCGGCACACCGGTACTGATTATTCGCTACCGTATGGAAAACCGAGGAGCTGAAAGAGAATCGGTAACCTTATATGCTGCGCTTATGCCTTTCCAGGTGACGCCGACCTGGCAGAACTGGCGGTCCTTCGGCGGCGCCAGCCGCATCGATGACCTTTCCATAAGCGAAGGCGTGGTCTGGGTTAACAACATCAGGGCAATTATCCCTCTCAATGAGCCCGAGGGCTTTGGGGCGGCGGCATTTGACCAGGGAACGGTGGGAAAACATCTGTCAGCCGGTGCTGTGCCCTCCCAACCGGAGGTGCATGACCATTTCGGGTATGCGTCAGGCGCGCTGCGCTTTGACCTGAATCTGGCGCCGGGCTCTTCAGCGGAAGCCGCTCTTGCCATCCCCTTCGGACCCATCGACCGGGCATCGAGCGGGCCGATGCTATCACGGGTGCGGGGGCTCGTTACCGGTGAGCAGTTTGATCAGGCGGTACGCAGCTGGGAAGCACGGCTCGGCGTCACCGCCATCACCCTTCCACCCGGCGCGCTGGATATTGCTACTACCCTGAAGACCGCCGCCGCCCACATTCTGATCAACCGCGACGGCCCTGCCCTGCATCCCGGGCCGCGCCGCTATGCGCGCTCCTGGATACGGGACGGTGTCATCATGGGCGCCGCGCTGCTCCGCCTGGGCTGCACCGATGCCCTGCGTGACTTTATCCGCTGGTACGCCCCCTACCAGGCGGAAGACGGGGCCCTTCCGGATTGCGTGGACCGGGAAGGCGCCGAGTGGCTACCGGAATTCGACGCCTACGGACAGCTCCTGTTCGCCGTTATGGAATACTACCGCTTCACCGGCGATAAGGCGTTTCTGGAGGAGATGCGGCCGGCGGTGCGGAAAACGGTTGCCTACCTGGAACACCTGCGCAGCAGCCGTTTGACCGATGAATACCGGACCGCCGACAAACGTGCCTGCTACGGTTTGCTTCCCGAATCCATGAGCCACGAGGGATACATGGCGCATCCGGTGCATGCCTACTGGGATGATTTCTGGGCCATCCGCGGGCTGGCAGACGCGGCATGGCTCGAGTCCGAGCTGGGCAATGCAGAGGAGGCAGTGCATCTTGCCGCGATGCATGATGCATTAAGCGAAGACGTGCGCGCGTCGCTCTCGGCGACCATCACCCGGCACGGCATCGATTTTGTGCCGGGTTCGGTTGAGTTCGGTGACTTTGATCCCACGGCCACCTCAAACGCCATCGGGCTCCTCGACCTGCTGCACCTGATGCCCCCGGCAGAGACGCAAAACACCTTTGACAAATACCTGGCAGGCTTCCGGGAGCGGACCGGCGGCGCCCTGGAGTGGAACAATTACACCGCCTATGAGATCCGCATCATCGGGGCGCTGGTCAGGCTGGGCAGGCGCCGTGACGCGCTGGAGGTGGCGGCGTTCATGCTCTCCGACCGGCGCATCCCGCCCTGGAACCAGTGGCCGGAAATTACCTGGCGGGATCAGCGCAGCCCCAGCTTCATGGGTGATCTTCCCCATACCTGGATCAGCGCAGAGTATATCCTGTCCGTCTGCAGCATGTTCGCCTATGAACGCGAGTCAGACCGGTCACTTGTCCTGGCCGCGGGGATGTCGCCGGAGTGGCTCGAGAATGGATTTGAAGCGGCGGTTGAGGGTCTTGCAACCTATTACGGAAAGATCTCATACTCATTGCGGTTTGAGAATCCTGACATCCTGCGCTTCAATCTTCGGGAAGGAATCAGTGTGCCGCCGGGAGGAATTGTGGTGAGACCGCCGCTTGCGCTGCCCATCAGGGAGGTTGTAGTGAATGGCAGGATAAGCGACAGTTTTACCGATGACAGTTTTACGCTCAGCGAATGTCCCGCCGAGGTGGTGGTACGGTGTCGATAAGAAACATGATAATACTCGCAGCGCTGCTTACTGCCGTGCATTTTACTTTTACTATAATCTCGCTACAACTTAAACAATGCACTGGAGGGCATCACCTATCCCGGCGGAAGGGTGGTTGATTATTCATTTAATGCCGAGATGTCCATAGATCATGAATTCAATCCATTACCATATCATTTCAATGCCGTAATCCTGGAAAATAGTATCAGCGCTAATAATTGGGAGCTCTTCGGCAATTGCCTGAGCAATGAGTAGCCGATCAAATGGATCGCGGTGATGAAATGGCAGGCTTATTAACTTGGTAAGATGTGATCTTTCTATAGGTAACACATCAATGGCATTTTCTCGCAGCTGTTCATATATAAGCTGTTCGAATGGTTTTGTTAATTTGAGTTTGCCGAGACTTACTTTGATTGCGATTTCCCAAAGACCCGACACACTGAGAGCAAGATCGTTATTTGCATCGGATATGAAATGTTGTGCTTTACTGCTCAATTTGTCACTGCCGGTGATAAACCACAGAAAACTGTTTGTATCAAGCAGCGCACGCATCACATATGCCCCTGAAAGTCGTCAAGCGGTTCATCGAAGTCATCAGAGATTTTAATGAGATCCTTTGCGCCACCGAATTTTCTCTTCTTCTTTGTGCCGGCAACCGCAATAATTTTGGCAATGGGTTTACCGCCCTTAGTTATCACTACCTCATCGCCGCTTATTGTGCGTTCTATAAGTTTTGGCAGCTGTTGTGTGGCTTGATTGACATCAACCGTTATCATTTTAATTCTCCCAAATAAAACAAGACGTTTGGATTTAATTGGCTTAGATTTAATGTGGCTACTATTTGCTTAAGTATACATTACTCATCTTTGGTTTTTCCAGAAAAAAATATCGCAAGAATGTTTGTTGCCTGAAATATGATGTAGATTTGAAGACAGGGAGTTATGTGACGGCGGATTCTTCTCATTATTTTCATGGCGACATAATCAAGATTCCGTTTCTGCTCCCATTCTTACTTAGGACACCTCAACAACTCCATGACTACACATATGTCACGAACCTCTTACGACAGCTGATCTAAGAAGACTATCGTGGTGTCACGCTCCTCCTTACTCACACTGCAGTTCAAAATCAAGTTCGATCTTGCCGTAGCAGTTGACATGCTTATAGCGAAGTGTCTGGTTGCGCTTGTCCAGCCAGCCGCTGGTTCTATATCTTTGCAAACGCCCCAGACCGCAACTCACCCATTCACAGAAGCGGAGCGAGGAGAAGGTCTGATAGATGAGCGAGAGGGATGAGGGGTCGAAGCTGTTCGACCAGTACTGACCGAAATTTTCCTGGTTTATGAAATCACCCGTGGCGGGATCAGTAAAACCAATACTCCCTCCGATATAATAGATGGTGCCCTGTCCGCATGAGCCGTCATACGTTTCATTCCTGACGTAGTCGCAGTCCCTGCCTTTCACCACGCACACATCAGCCGATCCGAGGGTAATATCCGCCTTTCCCGAAACGTTGGAATTTTTCACCACGGTGCATCGCGCTACAACAGGGTCTGCCGGCAGCAGCCCCGGGTCATCACACGTGGAGGCGGGCGCGTCTGCAGCCCACAACACAATTGAGGGTTCCTCTAAAAATTGATCAAAAGTCCTATGCGGCATGGCGATCAGCAGTTATAATGGTGGTGTAATAATTCAGGCCATCATCACACCATCAAAAGGGAAGACACCATGACGCAACCAGGATTTTTTGATTGGCAGTTTCGATACGAAAAGCTTGATGCCACCGGCGATCCACTGGTGCAGCTGAACAAGGTTATCAAATGGGAACGGTTTCGTTCTCAGCTTGAAAAGATTCGCGAAAAGGATCGTAAGAACAATGCCGGGGCAAAGCCCTATGATGCGGTAATGATGTTTAAGGTCTTGATTATACAATCGTTGTATAATCTTTCTGATGAAGCGGTAGAATACCAGATTCTTGATCGAATGAGCTTCATGAGATTTCTGGGATTGAACCTGGGAGACCCGGTGCCTGATGCCAAGACCATCTGGCTGTTTCGGGAACAGCTGACGCAGGCGGGCTCTATTGCCAGGTTGTTTAAGCAGTTTGAAGGATATATGCGAGAGAGTGGCTTTGCGGCCAAACGGGGGCAGATTATAGATGCCAGCATTGTATCCATCCCCAAGCAACGTAACAGCCGGGAAGAAAACACGATCATCAAGAACGGTCAGACACCGGACGAGTGGCATGAGGCAAAAAAGCGGCAGAAGGATGTTGATGCCCGCTGGGTGAAAAAGAATGGTAAGAACTACTACGGGTATAAGAATCATGTCAGTGTTGATGTCAAGTACAAGCTGATCCGGGGATATGCGGTAACCGATGCGGCGGTACATGACAGCCAGGTGTTTGAGGAGCTTCTGGATGAACACAATACCAGCCGTGATGTGTATGCTGATTCGGCCTATCGTTCGGAGGAGTCGCTTAGGCGGTTGGAGGAACTGAAATTTCGGGAACACGTGCAGCGCAAGGGCTGTAGAAACCGCAAGCTCACCAAATGGGAGCTGCGGGGAAACAGAACCCGGTCCAAGATACGGTCGCGCGTTGAGCATGTCTTTGGTGTACAGGCCATGCTGGCCGGAACGCTGATCCTGCATTGTATTGGTAAAATAAGAGCCCACGCAAAAATAGGGTTGAGGAATCTTGCCTACAACATGCACCGGTTCAGAATGCTGGTAGCAACGGGATAAAACCCGGCTGCCTGCCATGGCTATACATGCAGTGGCAGGTACAGAAGTGGGATTCAAGGCATGCACCACGGTAACCATAGGTGATAGCACCATGATATTTTCAGAAATAATGACCATTCATCAAGCATCGATGCTGCAAAAGTCAACAAACTGTATCTTCGCCTCAAAAAAGTGAATTTTTAGAGGTGCCCTTGATACAATAAGCATGCAGTGCAGGAAAAGGAACTTATGAACATACTCCGGCGCAGTTTTCATACGTGTATCACTCCTCCCTGATAGACATTATCCCAGGTACACCTCAAGACGGTTGGCGTCAGCGGTGAGATGTTTCCGGATCTCCTCCAGGGAAATCCTGGCTGCCCCGGTGCGATAGGGGTTGGCCCCGCGCGTAAAGGGCAGATCAGCGCCATTTAATATCACCTTTGAGGGGCCACATCCAGCCCCGGTGCTATGATAGGTCACCTCAAAAAGGCGTTCCATCAATCGCAGCCTGGCCCGCGCTCCATCCAGGGCCGGCGGCATCACCGGATCGACCACCAGCTCAGATTGTTCGCGGCGAAACCCGAAAAGACATCGCATGATCAGTCCGGTTGCAATGCCCGCCCCGCTGGAATACACCCGCCAGCCCCCCTCAAGCGGAACGTCACCCTTCATCACCTTCTCATACCCGGCATATGCCTGATAGCGGTCGGCGAACACCGCATCGGAGCTTGAGTAATAACAATTGGCCTGGCGCCGTGTCGCGGGAGGCACCAGCTCTTTCATGCCGACAGGGTTGGCCTGGCACAGGGCATGGAAAAACCCATCGGCATCGCCGTAATGGGCAAGCGCTTCCGCGTAACGAAGGTGGGCGTGAGTGTACATCAGGCCGTTTTCCCGGCCAAAAAAAGAGGTACTTTCCGCCCGCTGGAAATAACGCTGTATGCCGCCCGCGTATTGCACCGGGCGGTCAAAGAGGCGGGCGCCGTCGGGCCCGATCAGATGATCCCGGATAACCTGCAGATGTTGGCACGCCTGCTCAGGGGTTAACAGGTCATTGATAATGGCGTGAATCATGGGCAGCAGGCTGTAGGAAAGGCCGGTGGTGTGGTCGCGGGGATGCAGCAGGTATTCGATGGTCCCGTCCTCCTGGAAAAAGGCAAATCCGGCCACGACCTCATCAACCAGCAAAAGTCGCCTGAAGTCATCCAGGGCTCCCGCCGCCATGGCGTCACAGCGGTCCGCATCCTTCACCAAGCCCAGCCCGCGCAGGGCCGCGGCAAGCGCGGTCATAGTCTGGTAATGGAGGGTCACCGTCCAGCTGCTGCAGAGGTGCTCGCGCATGGCCGGCTGCACCGGCTGCAGCGAGTCGTTCCAATCGCCGTGGCCGTAAGCTGCGAGCCGGGTGCCGCCTATGACCCGGGAACCAATCACCGCGAGGGCTCGCTCAACGTGCTGCCACACCGTGGCACGCTCGGCATGCCGATCACCCTCGGGATGAAAGAAAACCGCCTGCTCCTGAAGCAGTTCTGCGTCGCCCGAAGCAATCAGGTACTGGGCCAGTGCCAACAAAGGCCAGAAGACGATGTCGCCGTGGGAATCGCCCGGCCTGATGGCACGCTCACGTTCAAAAAACATGAACCACTGTGGCCAGTCCCCGTCCGGATTCTGCGTCCGGAAAACGCGCAGCAAAAGGTCGCGCACCGGCTCGAAGCGGCCCAGGGCAAGCAGGAGTTCCACCGGCCCCTGGCAGACATCGCGCACTCCCCAACCGCCCCCGGAATACTGCTCCAGGCCGCGCGGCGCCAGGTAATGAACAAATGCATTCTGGATGTACCAGGGCAGGATGGTCTGCAGATGCGACAACCACCCCGCCAGGGGGCTCGCCGGCGGAGCAACACTCAGCAGCGGTGTTACCGCATCCCTAAACTGTTCGCCGGGCAGTGCGACCGTTTTTTCTAAAGCTTCTTGAATAAGACAGCCGTTTATGTTCAATCCTGCTGATAACGCAGGAGCAGTGACCATGCATAAAAAAGGCTGGTTGCGGGAACAGCCGTCGGCAAACAGCAGTTCGTCCCGGCCGATCGCTTCGATGACCGTGCCGGGCAGGAAGGCAATGCGGAAGCCCCCTCCGGGAAAACGGCGGCCCACATCGCAATCGGGCACGGCGCGAACAAAGATTCCTTCATGGCTCTCCTCGTAGTTGACCGGCACCGCAGTACTGCCGTCATCACCATTGATGGATACATGGTTGGAAATGAGGAAGCGGAGCGGCTCACCCGAAAGCACCTCGACGGCAAGAGTAAGCACATGGCTCTCAGCCGGCGCGCTGCTGCGAACGTGGATCATCCCGCTGCGGTGTTTATAAATCCAGCGGCAGCCATTGGGTTCCATACTGAAAGCGGAGGGCACATCGAGCAGGCGCCACTCATCTTCAAGCTCGACGAAGATGCGCTGGCCGTTTGCGCACAGCAGGCGCAGATAGCTGTGCGTCGTGGACAGGAAGCGGTTGATGTTCACATGTCCCTGTGTTACCATGGAATGAAACACGCCGGCCATCCAGGCGGTGGAGGTCAGGGCGGTTTCATCGGGGGTTAAGCTGCTGCCGGTGCGCATGATATGGCCGTGGGGCCGCACTACCTTTACTTCCTTGGCTTTGAGCACCACGTGCCGGTTTGTCCCGGTGAAAAAAGAGAGCAGCCGGCCGTCTTCGTACTCTTCATCGTGGCGCTCACCGCCAAAGAGGCCGCCGGTTTCTTCGTCACTCAGCTCCAGCGACTCCAGCAAGGGAGCGCTGCTGAACAGGCTTGGCGAAGCGCTTGCCGCGAAGGATTCATCCGGTTCGGCTTCCGGCGCTGCCTCGGGCAATGCAAGCGCCCTGTCCACAAAGACGAGATCCGCGTCCGAGCTTGCCGCCGGATGATGCTCTTCGAACCAGCCGAAAAAGCCGCGATCCATGACGGCGCCCGGCCGGAGTTCCAGCGCGCCGTCCTGGATCGCGACCATGGAGTGCTCGTGCTGCAGGCGGCAGCCGGGAAGTTCCTGCGTGCATACCAGCGGGCCGGCGCCTGCCCGGTTGAGAAGGCCGTACACCTGGAGGGCGTCCGTGGCATAGCTGACGCCGCCTGCAAGGGACCCGATTACCGTCAGGGGATTGCGGCCGCCCACTGAAAGATTCTGGCGCGATGCCATCACCCATCCCTTCTGCGGGTGGGAGAGCGGCGCATGATCAACGTAGTGGCTCACGTAATATTCGTTGAGCCGCACCGCGCCGTAATCGGTAATGGCCAGGTCCTGGGCATAGACCAGGTCCACTGTCTCGGCTGCGCTGCCGGTATCTTCCAGCGTCACGTGCCAGAACCAGGCCGGGGCGTCTTCAGCCAGCACCAGTGAAACGCGGAAATCGATCCCCTGCCAGTGCCCCCGTCCGGTCATGGACCGCTTCCCGACATCAAAAACCGCGGGGCTGCGCGGTCCGAGGAGTGGGATGGCTTCGATCAATCCGGTGCGGCGGCGCAGAAAGATGTTTGCCGGGCCGCCCTCAACCTCGGTGCCGAGGAAGAGGTTGAGCATGATGTCGCGGTAGTCCATGCGCCGGATGGAGCCATTGGCGTTGACCTGGACGCGCAATCCGGAAGGGCTTTCGATCTGGATTGGGAAATTGCCGTACGGCTGTTGCTGGGTATGCATGCATCACCCCCTGGCAAGCAAGTACCGAAGCAAGGGAAATTTCTTCCTGGCATGAACAGAGTTCACCCGAGACGCAGTCTCAATAATTGCAGAACTATAGGTGAAAGCCCCGGCGGTGTCAACGTCATTATCAGCGCGTAATCGCTTCGGGGAAGAGGCTTGGCCCATGACATTTCCGCAGGATTTCATCTGGGGCGCCGCATCGTCCGCCTATCAAATTGAAGGCGCCGCCCATGAAGATGGCAGGGGGCTGTCCATCTGGGACAGGTTCTGCCGGAAACCGGGCGCAGTACACCGGGGGGAGAGCGGCGACAGCGCCTGCGATCATTACCACCGCTATGCGGATGATATTGCACTGATGCAAAAGATCGGCATCAACGCCTACCGATTCTCCATTGCGTGGCCCCGGGTGATGCCGCAAGGAAAAGGCGAGGTCAACCGTGCGGGTCTTGATTTCTACGACCGCCTCACCGACCGGCTGCTCGCGGCCGGCATAACCCCTTTTGCCACACTCCATCACTGGGACTATCCTGTAGCCCTCTACGAAGCGGGGGGGTGGCTTCGGCGGGAAAGCCCCGGCTGGTTTGCCGACTATGTCGCGGCGGTGGTCAACCGTTTGTCAGACCGCATCAGCCACTGGTTTACCTTCAACGAACCGCAAATCTTTGTGGGCATGGGATACCGGCAGGGCATCCATGCCCCGGGCGACCGGCTTCCATTTTCCGAGATTCTGACCATTGCCCATCATGTCCTGCTAGCCCACGGCAAGGCGGTGCAGGCCATCCGCGAACTCTCCAAAACAGCATCCCGCATCGGTTGTGCGGTGTCGGCCGGGGAGGTGGCAGTACCCGCCTCCGACCGTGATGAAGATGTCCGGGCGGCGCGCGAGGCATTTTTCAGCATCACGCGAGAGGATTGCTGCAATACCACCTGGTGGCTTGACCCGGTTGTCTTCGGCCGCTACCCGGAGGACGGAGTTGAGCGCTTCGCGCAATCGATGCCTTCCATTGACGGCGATGACATGAGCGTCATATGCCAGCCGCTCGATTTTCTCGGGATCAATGTTTACTTCGGAAAACGCTACCGTGCCGGCCGGAACGGCGTGCCCGAGCCGGTCGAGCCGCCGCCGGGGGCACACTGCACCGCTTCCGGCTGGCCGATTGTGCCGGAAGTCCTGTACTGGGCGCCGAAATTGTACAGCGAGCGTTATAAACTTCCGGTGATCATCTCGGAAAACGGCATGGCGCGCAACGATGCGGTTGACGTTGACGGAAGGGTGCACGACCCTGAACGTATCAATTTTTTGCGTGACTACCTGCGGGAGCTCAGGCGCGCCGGTGCGGAGGGCATTGACGTGCGCGGTTATTTTCTCTGGTCGATCCTGGACAACTTCGAATGGGCGGCGGGGTACAGCCAGCGCTTCGGGATCGTGTACGTGGAGTATCCAACCGGGAAGCGAATCCTGAAGGATTCCGCTCTCTGGTATAAAGAGGTCATTGCCTCAAACGGTTCTGCAGTATGAGGAAGTCTTGAAGGAGTTTGCTGCGGCCCCATACCCCTCCCCTCCACCACGGTTCCATCCGTGTATCTCAGCTCCGCCGAAGCGGCACGTCGTCTTACAAATCAGATATGATGGAGATTGACCCCAGGGACTCAGCGACATCGACATAATAGCTGCCGCCCTCGCCGGGCGCATCGCCGTCCGGGCACCTGTCCCTGGCGCTTAAATCAGCCGGCTCAATCATTAAACGCATGTCGCTTTTGACGCTGAGGAAGGCGGCAATGCGCTTCCCGCACCCTTCAATAACCACATGGTGAACACCCTCGGGGACGCCTATGAATCCCGACGCGCCGCCGCAGGTGAGATTCTCGCCGTGCGCCGTCTCCCCCAGGCTCCACCGGATTGAGTCGCAGGCGGCCCTGGTGTAAAGCCATACGGAATGATGGTTGCCTGCGGCATCGGCGCCGTCATACCGTTCCGCATAGCCTTCGGTGATGCCATTGCCTCCCTGAAGCGCGACCTCATGAAAGCCATGCGCGCCGGTCAGGGGCGCAAGTAAACAAAGCGGCATGAACAGCAGAAACCATAGTCGTTGCATGGAGCACCTCCATTGCTCAGCGACTCTTCATCTCAATTTTCGTGGATCGTTGAGCTGTTGTTGATTGGAAAATAACCCATATGGAGGGACGCGCTCCGCCGCGTCCGATGCTTATATGCGGCCATGACGGAGCATGGCCCTCCATCATCAATTGTCATCCTGCGACTGGATCGCTGGATCCGATAAGAAAGACGAACTGGATTCTGCGGTCGAGCCGCAGAATGACGCGTCTATACTTCGTGGCACCCTGAAAGGGCATGGACATTCAATGCTAAAACTCTAGCACGGGGATGCGACAGGGGTGGTCACAGCAGAGAACATATTTCCTGCCGCAGCAGCCCTGATAAAAAAACCCCCAGCATCGCTGCTGAGGGTTCTGCCTGAAATGGAGGTGCGAGAATGAAACAGGCAGGTGTAACGATTAACGGAGCACACCGGCAACGGGATCCATTACCACCCAGGGAATCTGCTCGGCATAGCCGGACATGGCGCCCTGGATCGATACGACATTATCCATCCGGGCCTGGTGTATCTGGCCGAAATGGAGAACCCCGGCAAGCACACAAACTGCGACGATGTGGATCATTAACGACATTCTTTTCATGGCTGTTTCCTCCCTTCACGGTTCTTTTGTTCTGGTTGCTTCAAACTATAGCCGGTTGGTATGAATGAACTATGCGGGAGAGGTAAATTGTTTCGTGGAACTGTAAATAATGTGTAATTATTTGCCGATCATAGGCGGTTGGTGAGGGCCTGGCCGCACTGCCGTGCGGCAGATAAAAAATATCCTTTGCGGCCCAGCGGAAAAGTGGTAGAAATAACCGTTCGGAACCGCATGCGTCCTGCAGCGGCTTCCTTAAAAATCCGCCGAACTTTTTAACCAAGGAGCAACCAATGAAAAACCGAAGGAACCCTGCCCTCCTCTGGGCCTGCTTCATGCTGGTCGGCTGCCTGTGCATTGCAAACGGCACCATCGGCAGTGAAAAAAAGGAGCCGGCGCAGCCGGAGGCAAAGCCGATTGATGTTACTGCATCGATTAACGAAGACCATCCGGCAATAGAGGAAGGAATGACCTGCAACGACTGTCATGAACTCAAGCTTGATGCAAAGACCACCGCGACCGAAGCCTGGCTGACCGGGGAGTACCTGAAATGGAAGGCGGGCGAAGGAGTGATGCCGAAAGAAAAAGTGTGGGAACGCGTTGTGGAAATGTTCAAGCAGAAAGGCTTTAAACGAACCATGGTGCTTGCCACTTCGATGAACAACCGGCCCACGACCACCACCGCGGAATTCGCCCTCGATCCTGCGAAGCACGTGCTCTACGGGCTGCATGAAAAAAGCACCGCAAAGCTCCTGCACATCAAGAACAATCCTTACGTGAGCCTGAACTGGCACCGTGAGTTCGACGACAATTTCGCCAACACCCTCTGCATCCAGGTGTTGGGCAGGGCGGAGCTGCTCGACGCTTCCAAAAAGGAATTTGAAGAAGGCCTCAGCGTATATCCCTTCCAGTATGGGGCTGCCGCCAGGAAGCTTTCCGTTGAGCAGTGGAAGGCCATCATCCAAAAAGAAATGATCATGACCAAAATCACCATCGACCAGGTCATCCTGGTTGACGGCAGTCTTGCCGGCACCGAGTACCGGACATCGCAGCGATGGGCGAGCAAGTAGCTGCGCTTTCGAGCACCATCAAGCAAGAAAATGCACTGCGGTAAATGTATCTCCCCCTCACCCCATCCCTCTCCCGCAGCGGGGAGAGGGGGATTATTGATTCTCTCTTGCCATAAGAGGATAGGGAAAAATAAATAGTTCCCTCACCCCACCGGGGGAGAGGTTTACCCGCCTCTGGCGGCGCCGAAGGCGACCAGGGGTTAGGGTGAGGGGGTATCCCAAATCTGTTTTCAAGTTGAAGGTTTATCACACCCTGAAGGAGGTTTGCTCCATGGATGATGAAAAGAAGTATACCATCAGGTTCAACCGGATCCTGCGCGAGGAAATGAGCAGGGTCTTCGAGCTGAAGGAACTGCCGATCAACCCTGATTTCAAGCTGATGCGTTCCACCGAAAAGAGCAAAGGAGCGGTAATTCAAAGTGAGCATCTTGCCTGCCCCAAAACCGGAGGAATCCGCATGGGCGAAATGGACTACGCGGGTTCGATGACCGTGCATTTCGGAAGCATACCGCCGGGTAAAACCTATGACTTCCCCATATTCGGGTTCACCTTCGTATACGCCAGCAGATTTTTAATTGCGGTGCTTGATCTGCACCCCATTACAAAGCACGCGGCATACATGAAACAATACATTGAACCACTGAAAGCAATTGCAGAACGATACAGCTACATCCCCCAGGCGGAGGGCGGCCGGCGCGAGGTGCATGACTGGGCAAAACGGTACGACTCCGGGTATGCGCTCTACCGCTGGTGCGAAGGTCACTATCTTGCTGACGTTGAAAAGGCGTTCAAGGAGTATCTTGCGGCGTTCTGCGATTGCATCAAAAAAGCGGAGCCGGTTACTGACCCGGAGGCGCTGGCGCTTCGGGAGACATACCTGGAGGATTACCGGTACGACTATGCCTACAAGGATCCCGGCAGCTCACCCCTCAAAAGCTACTTCGGCGAGGAGCGGGGCGAGCGGTTCATGAAGGAGTTTTTATTTGCGCCGTAAGCCCGGCTCGGTTTTATTTAATCCAAGATGCCTCAATGCCATCGAGCAACAACCAAGCCGCGCTTTCCATGGGCATCATTTTGGATAGCGCGGCTGTCGGCTTGCGCGGGAACAACAGAAAGGCTGGCAGTCTGCGAAAATGACCTGTAATCAATGATGCATGATCAGAGATTAAGCAGGTCAGGCTTCTTCAGTTCCCGGACCGTAACGTGGAAGAGGATGCGATAAACCGCACCAGGTAAGGTGGAAGCAGTTCCGCTCGTCGATGGCACCGTGAAGGACAGTGGTCAGGAAAACGGTCCTCACCTCATTGCGTTGTCGCAATACCGACTGGCAGGACATTGATTTCATCCTGCCGTTTGCATGATTGATCATGATGGCAGTCTAATGCTCTTCAGCCAACAGAATCAGCAACCCATCAATCAAGTCCTTCAGCTCTTCCCTAAACGCATCATCTCCTTCCATCGCTTTCACAATGGCCGGACTCCATCGGTAATAGAGTGCAACAACTTCCCGTCCTTCCGGCGTTTGATATAATATGTTATCGCGAACAAATCTGAGCAGTTGCGTTTCCGCAGCGGTATCCCCGTACAGTTGTCTCACCGGGCACGGATTTCCTTCACGTATAGTAAAATTTTCCGTGAATTGAAAAGAGCCATTATAGAAAACATCCATCCGCCACTGGCCGGGCATATCTGCCGCCAAATCATTTCTGATGGTGATCCAATCCCAGGCGCATCCATTGCCCGTAAAACTTATGGTATGGGTATATTCTGCATAAAGCGCTGCAGCGGGATCGTACCATTCATACCGAATGCTATCACCTTCGATGACATCAGCCATTTCAACCCAGCAATAAGCCCGGGCATCTCCTGTGCCAAATACATAATTCGGCGTTGGAGTTTCACATCCCGTGCCGCTGTTGGGGTCTCTGGTCATCATGTGATCTACAATTACTGCCGCTTCGAGACTGTTCCCTATTAAACAAACAGCGATTACAAGATAAAAGATTGCTCTTTTTTTATCCATGCGCATCTCCTCTCACGGCGTCCGTCGCTCCAATGACCTGTGTCCTTAGATTCGCTTCGGCCCTCCTGGCTGCCATTGGCGCGATCGCAAGACGAATGGGGTTTGTGCAGAATTGGGAGCTTCCTAACGGGATTGCATACCTGCATCGTGAGGGCGCGTCTTCCAGACATCTCACAAATTGACCTATTTCCACCCATTGTGATCTGCGAGAAAGTCTCATACGACCCCGCAACTGTTCTAAAAAAATTTAATTGAGAGTCAACGGCTTTATTTAAGATTGACTGCTTTGAGCAGCGCATCCCCGCAGATGACCTTATTCTTGTCTTTGATTTTTATGGTAAGCACCGGTGAGACATCCAGAATCATGGCTTCATCGCCTTGATAAAAAACGCGTTGTCCCTTATGATAGGTTGGATTTGTTTCCAGCACATATTCTTTTAAGCAATTATTATCCATATACCTTCCCCAATGAATGCATCCTTATTATATGGTTTCTGCAGCTGGCAAGGCATGCTGCATATACTGGTTCCATTAACCGGAAATGTTTTATAGATAAGATAGTAAATAATGAGCGCCTTGTATATGGGTATAATGTAGTATTTTGACAGGCTCGGGGTAGTATTTTCCATACGGGGAAAAGAGTATATTTTTAATAGTAATAATTTACTCCTTTTCTTTGCGGCCCTCTCTCAACCGCACCGTCCACTGTAAAAAGTTCTGTAAGATGATAATAAACAAACGGAGATGAAAATAAATGGGGATAAAACAGTACCTGTGCCGGTGAGGGATAGTATTTATGTATTCATGTTGAGAGGCTCACACGTGGTTCGGACTGCAAACCGCCGCGCCGCTTACCGGCGGAAAGGGAGTGTCATCACTATCTGAAGAACGGGATGAGAAAAAGTTGACGACCGGAAACGCAGGTGCTATGGATATAGGCCACGCCCAAATGAGGCAGTGTATCAGTCAAAGAGCTCTTACCGCAGGTTTTCTGAAAAAAGCTAAGGCGGGTTATGCGAGGTCTGGGTATGGAAAATGCTTATGGGTGGACCGGGAAGTTCCTGAGATGTGATCTCTCCTCCGGAGAACAAAGCACCATGCCGAGCGCGGAGTATACCGCCGACTTCATCGGGGGCAGAATGCTCGCGGCCCGTCTTTACTGGGATGAGGTGTCGGCGACGACAGGCGCTTTCGATCCGGACAACCGTCTGCTCATCATGCCCGGGCCGCTTGGGGGAACCGCCGCAACCGCATGTTCCCGCTGGGTCATGAGCGCCAAGTCCCCCCATTCCTTTCCCGACCAGTACGGATTCGGCAACGGCGGCGGATTTTTCGGCGCCGCCCTGAAGCATGCCGGATACGACGGTCTGATCATAACCGGAAAGGCACGCGAGGCATCGTACCTTCTCATCGAAAACGACCAGGTCGCGCTCAAAAGCGCACAGGGCCTCCGGGGGCTCACCACCGATGAAACCATGGAGCGGTTAAAGGCAGAGCACGGCAGCAGCGCCCGGGTGGTCTGCATCGGCCCCGCCGGCGAGCGGATGATACGATTTGCCATTGCCATGACCGACCAGGGAGGCAGCGTCTCCAACGGCATGGGCGCGGTCATGGGATCCAAGAATCTCAAGGCGCTGGTGGTAAAGGGCAACCGGAAGGTCGACACCGCTCATCCCGAACGGGTGCGCGAGATCAACCAGCAGGCGAAAACGCTGCGCAAGGGGCTTAATGAAAGCGTCTTCATGACCGAACCGATGCTTGAAGGCATCGACAAGGTCAAGGCCGCGCCCTGCTACAGCTGCCCCGCGGCGTGCAGCAGGGCCAATTATAAGCATACATCCGGCCTGGTCGAGGTGCGGAAGGGCTGCGCCTCCTCCTATTTCTACACCCCCTGGGATCAACTGTATTACGGCACCGCAACCGAAAATCCCTTCCTGGCCACCTCGCTCTGCAACCGCTACGGATTATGCACCGGAGAAGTGACCAACCTCATCCACTGGCTCAACGAATCGTTTCGCAAGGGGGTGCTGGATGAGAAAGAGACCGGCCTTCCCCTGTCAAAAATCGGCAGCCTCGAGTTTATCAACTGCCTGGTTGAACAGATCGTTCAGAAGAGGGGCTTTGGCGAGTTGCTGGCCGAGGGAACACGCAGGGCGGCACGGGAGCTGGGACCGGAGGCGGAAGCGCTGGCGCTGACGCGGGTTACCCCTTCCGGGTATGTCAACGACTCTTACGGCTCCCGGGTATTTCTGATAACGTCGCTCTTCTATGCCACCGAGCCCCGGAATCCCATCGTGCAGCTCCACGAAGTGAATTTTCTCCTGCTCAAATGGGCCCTCTGGCACACGACTGCCGGGGCCATGTCTCCCATCAACACCGATGATCTGCGGCGGGTGGCGAAGCGGGCATGGGGCAGCGAAGCAGCGGTTGATTTTTCCACCTATGACGGCAAGGCGCAGGCGGCGTTTATCATTCAGAACCGCCAGCACGCCAAGGAGAACATGGTGGCCTGCGACCGGTACTATCCCATACTCGACACCGATCAGAAGGAGGACCACCTGGGCGATCCCACCCTGGTGCCCCGGCTTTTTGAGGCGGTGACCGGGAGAGATCTCTCCGAGAGCGATTACCTTGCGCTCGGCGAGCGCTCGGTCAATCTGCAGCGGGCGATCATGGGACGGGAAGGAAGAGCCGGCAGGGAGGCGGATGCCCTGGGTGAGTTTAATTTCAAAGAGCCGCTGGAAACCTCGGAAGGGGTGTTCGGCATGTTCAATCCCGACCTGGAGCTGCCGGGCCGGGGGAATGAAATCATATCCCGCAAGGGCAAGACCCTTGACCGGGAGGCCTTTGAGCTGATGAAGGACGAGTTTTACCGGCTGCGGGGCTGGGACGCGGCAAGCGGCCTGCAGACCCGACCGCGCCTGGAAAAGCTAGGCTTGGGATTTGTATGCGATGAACTGGAGAACGAGGGGATACTTGCCGCGGGGAAATGAGGGAGCAACTTTTTCCCCTGCCAGCATGAGACTGTGTCGCAAGCTGTATTTTGTCATTTCGAGGGAATCCGAGAAATCTTCTAAGATAATAAAATCAATTATATAAGATTCCTCACATGCGTTCGGAATGACAACACCTCCCCATATGACAAAGTCTCCATGCAGATAACGACGGGTTGATACAGGAGGTTGCCATGAACCGGGACGAACTCATCAGAACCCTCAAAGAGGATCTCAAGGTCAAAAAGGAGATTCTCGCCGTCAAGGCCATGAAAATGGAACCGGCGGACATCCCCCGCTACCCGGGGCAGGCCACGCCGGGCATGTGCGCATTGGTGGGAGATATTCTCAAGAATGGATCGGCGTGGTACGCAACCAAAGAGAACCTGGGGTGTTTCGAGGCATTAACCGGGACCGGCACCTGTGAAAACATGCCGCGGGATGAGTATCTCGCCTACATGATTGAGCAGAATCAATCCTACCCCATGCATCAGGACGCCGAGACGCTCAAAACATATTATGGCAGGGTGGATGATTTTTTCCGGCACCCGAAAGTGGACGGGACCGGCATCGCCGTCGGCCCGCTGGCCGCCATTGCCGATCCCGACCTGGTGCTGCTTTTTGTCACCCCCCATCAGGCGGACATATTAAACCGCTGCCGCGCCTATTATGGAGATTTCACCCGGGGCTTCGGGGGCATGGGCGGCTGCATCTTCACCATCCGCTATTCCTTCCTGACCGGCGATCCTTCCTTTTCAACCAGCGATACTGCATGGAGAACCTTCGCCGGCCTGGACGAGCACGAACTAACCTACACCTTCCCCTATGCAAAGCTGCTGGCGATTGCCGACCGGATACAACCGACCGCGGACTATGTCAACGGTTTTAAAAACATGTTCTGAGAAAGGAATATTGAGCAGGCTGTTAAAAAACATCTATCTAATTTGTCGCTCCACCCTCAACAGGGAAGTTGGCTACACCCTGATTCCCGTTTCTGCTTCACCTCAGTCCATACGCCAGACCATTTCAGCCCGCTTGCGGCTCAGCTCCTCTTTGCGTTCCTTCCAGTCCGGGAGCACACGTCCCAGTATCCGCCAGAATTCCGGGGTATGGTTACGTTCGCGAAGATGGACAAGTTCATGGGCTATAACGTAATCCACCAGCCTTACCGGCAACTGGAGGAGACGCCAATTGAAGTAGAGGCTTCCATTTTTTCCGCACGAACCCCAACGGAAGCCGAGGTCGTTGACGGTTATCTTTGAGGCGGAAATGCCTGCCTTGGGCTCCCAGAACCGGACGCGCTCCATGAGCCATTCGGCGCCCGTATCTTGATACCAATCCTGAAAATGTCTTGGTGCTTCCTGTCGATCCCGCTCTCGTAGGGAGAACCATTGTCCGTCGAATCGTAGCGGTACAGGCTGTTCCTTCACAATTCTTAGACGATAATTCCGGCCAAGGTACGCAATATTTTCACCGCTTACCATCTCGAGCCTGCCGCTTCCGCTGCTGTATTCCTCCTTGCGAAGCAGCTTCTGATGGACCCACAGAAGCTTTTGCTCAACCCAGTCATGAAGTTCCGTCTCACTCGCCGTTGCCGGTGAGTGCACAACAAGCTCCCCGGCGCGATCGACCGTCAAACCCAACATCTTACGGCGCGGGCTCCGTCGCACTTCAAATTCCAGATTATCTACAACCAGCACCTCGTTCATTTTCTCACCAGGTTCTCGTGGTTCTCTTTTGCGAGGGCCACCAGCCGCTGCGCAAGGTCTCGTTCTTTTCCCAGAGGGCACACGCCTGATGCGTCGAGGTCCCGCACAAGTTGCTTGGTGAGCAGTTCACGACGTTCCGAGTTCTTCCAGAAGCCCACCTTGGCAATCTCCTGTCGAATCCGTTCCACGATATCGAGAGCAGCGTTAATGGCGGCTCTTCTCTGACTCTCGTCCAATTGACGACCTTCCGAGCAAACTTCAAGGATCAATCGCACAAAGGGAACCTGCGCACGCGGGTCGAGATCCGGGAAGTCATTGCGGTCACCCTGTCGCAGCTCATCCATGAATTTCCGCAACTCCCTTTCCAGGGCGTCCCAGTCGTCTTTAAATCGCTTGAGAATCTCCTCCAGCTTCTCGCTCATTTTTCGGGCGTACAGAGGATTCTGATTGCTGAAACCGATGATGTGATAGCGAGCTGCATACTGCATCTGCGCCGCCCTTGCCCGGCTGCTGCTCTGGTCTTGCAGGACCTTCTCAAACTCAGCGTCCGTAATCGTCGTGGGAGGGATCTTCGGGTCAACGCCCCGGGCCGATATGTGCGCATCGATCAGTGCTTTCACCTTTTCAGCAACACCCAGAAGATTCAAGGCCGGATCGCGGTACAGATTCGCAGCCACCTTGTTGATGAAACCAAGGAGCTTGGCATCCCGGAAGACATCGTTAGGGACTTCCGGACGATGCTCCAAAATATTCAGCGTCTCATAGAAGATGCGAAGCTTATTGATAAATTCCGCGCGAATTTTCAGGTCTGCCAAAAGGTCGACACACGCTTCAACCTCCGACAGAAGATCCGTAATGCCTCTATCGGTAAAAACAGCCACGGCCCGATTTCTGCGGTCGATGAGCTTTGGCAGTTCCACACTGATATCGATGAGCGTGCCGGTGATATCCTCACCATCATAGTCCTTCAAGGCATCGTTCAGGTGCCGCGCAACGCCGATATAATCAACGACATATCCACATTTTTTCCGGCCGCAGGTTCTGTTGACGCGTGCAATGGCTTGCAGAAGATCATGCGCTACCACCTTCCGATCCAGGTACATCACCTGCTCAATCGGGGCGTCAAAACCGGTCAGCAGCATGTTATTCACGACCATCATAGCCAGCGGATCAGTCTTTTCCGTGCGCTCGGTCGCCAATTTACGCTTGAAGCGCTTGGTATATTCGTCCTGCTTCTCTTTATTCGACCAATCCCACCACGATTCCGGATCGTTATGATCTCCGGAAATGACCACCGCCGCCTCCAGCGCTCTGATCAGCGGCAGCAACGCGTGCGCCCGCACAAGGAATTGTGTCTGCGAGTCGAGCCGTTCGATCTCCTGGTCTGGTAGCGCCAGGGTCGCGGCGGGAAGGCCCACAAGATCTCTGACAAGTTCATCCCTGGCCGCCAGGAGCTTTTCGTGAAAAACGACGGCAGCGCGGCGGCTGGCGGCGACGATCTGGGCTTTGAAGCCCTCGGGCAACACAACCCCCACATAATGGCGCAGCATGTCCCTGGCCTTCTGTTCGATAAGCATTGGCGCCTCGAGAACATCGCCCTCCGTCCCATACTTCGCTTTGATGATCGCCAGTTCTTTCTGGGTGTAGGTCCGGAACATGTCCTCGAACAGTTTGTCGAGGCTGGGCGCATCCTTGACGAGTCCGTCCGCAGTGCGCCCTTCGTAAAGTATTGGCACTGTTGCGCCGTCCAATTCGGCATCTTGAAGGAGATACTTGTCAATGAAATCGCCGAAAATCTCCCGGGTCTCCGTCTTTTCCTTGCTCAGGATCGGCGTGCCGGTGAATCCGATGATGGCCGCATTGGGCAGGGCGCGGCGCAGGTTGCGGTGCAGGGACCTGGTGTGGGAGCGGTGGGCCTCGTCCACCAGCACCAGGATTTCAGCGGATTCATTAAGAATGGGAAACTCCGCGAATCGAATGTTTTCTTCAAAGGTGACCTCTTTCGTCACCACCGGCTCGTCCTTGCCGGGCTTCTTCTCCTTGCGGACAATGGTCATGGCGACCTTCGCATCGTTTGCAGCCAGCCGGTCCACATCCTGATACTTCTGCAACATGGCAAAGACGATGTCCGGCGTCGTCTCGGCCAGAATGCTCTGCGTAAGCGACGTTGGCGATTCCCGTCTGCGCAGGTCATGGTCCGTGGGACGAACGGCTTCCCCGGAAAGTCTCGCTGTCTCTCGTAATTGAATTTCCAGATCGGTCCGGTCGGTGACCGTCACGATCTTGTACCGTTTGAGCCCCTCAAGGGTCCGCATTTTACGAACCAGGAACACCATGCTGAGGCTTTTCCCGGATCCCTGTGTGTGCCAGATGACACCGCCTCTTTCGTCCTGCTGCTTACCCTGCAACTTTGTATGGCCTTCCTGAAGCCTGAGCACGGCCTTTTGAATGGCGCGGAATTGCTGATAACGGGCGACCACTTTTCGGGTCTTGCCGTCCACCTGTTGAAAGACGGTAAAATTACGCATCAGGTCCAACAAATGCGCCGGGCGAAGCATTCCCGCTGTCAAGACCTGCTGGCTCTGCAGGGCTGCCCCCTGGACGCTTCGCAATGCCTCGGGGCGCTGCTCTTGCTTGCGGAAGAAAATCGGGGTGCCGACACGTTCGGTCTGTTCCGGTCCGACCGCCAGCATCTCGCCCTTGGCCTCTTCGAGATCTTCATTGGCGGAGATGAGTTTCAGTTCTTCAGCCACCGAGCTCATGGAAACCGGGCTTGTGTCGGCCCATTCCAGGTACGCTTCTGGTGGGGCGCCGATAGTTGCCGCACGGGCCTCGAAGAAGTAGCTTGCGATCAGAAGCTGGTTGGTGTGGAACAGCTTTTCCATGCCTTCGTTGTCGGTATAAAGGGTCGGGAATAGCTCCCGGCGCTGGTTCGAGTAGCGAAGCAATTGGTTGATGGCCTGATGCATGGGATTTTCAATGCCGGGGCTTTTGAACTCGGCCACCACAATCGGGATGCCGTTGATGAACAGTACCGCATCGGGGATGACATGCCCGCGGCCGCTTGTCAATTCCACCTTGAACTGGTTGATGACCAGAAAATCATTGTTCTCGGGATGGTCGAAGTCGATATAGCGGATCGGCTGCGGCCTGTTGTTGTCCCAATCCGGCAAGCCATCGACCACGGATCCCTTGAGCAAGAGCTCCGTCACGGCCTGATTGACCTCCATTAGTCGATGACCGGGGGCACGCTCCAGATCGCGGATTGATCTGGTGATGCGCGTTTGGTCGAGCCAGGGCCGTCCGTCACGGAGATTGATTCGCACAAGTGCTGCCGCCAAACGTCCGGTGAGCAAAACGTCCCGGAAGCTCTCGCGCTCCGTCAGTTCCGGCACATCCACGTCGCCGGCGGTCCACGACCAGCCCATGGTTTTGAGCTGTTCGCAGAAAGGCCGCTCGACCAGGTCATATTCCCATTGGATCTTGCTCATGGATCGCTTCGCTCCTCCAGACCGGCTTCAATCTGCTTGCGCTCCTTTTCTATCTCCCGCATCAACTCCTGCTCGCTCGGCAGGAATTGCAGATATTTCGATGCAAAGATCTGGCGGCCTTCGCTCAGCACGGAATATCTCGCCACCGCTTCGCCCTTGTCGGAGCAGAGGATCAGCCCGATGGTCGGATTGTCTCCCGGCACTTTGAAACGATCTTCAAACAACCGGACGTAACCGTCCATCTGCCCCACATCCCGGTGGGTCAATTTGCCGATCTTGAGGTCGATCAAGAGGAAGCACTTGATCATGAAATTGTAAAATACCAGATCAACATAGAAGTCGTCATCGTCGAAACGGATATGCTTTTGGCGGGCCACGAAGCTGAACCCTTTGCCGAGTTCCAGAAGGAACGATTGCAGATTGTCGATGATGGCCTGCTCCAGGGCGCTTTCATGAAGCTCCCGGGCATCCGGCAGGCCGAGAAACTCGAGGACATAGGGTGATTTGAGAACATTTTCCGCCGGGACCGGTTCACCCGGCAGCCGTTCCCGTGCCGCGGCGGCCAGTCCGGATTTACCGCGGTTGGCGATGATGCGCTGGTAATAGGAGGACTGAATCTGACGCTCAAGCTGGGCCTTGCTCCAGCCGCATTCGATGGCTTCCCGCTCGTAGAACAAACGGGCATCGGCATTCTCGACCCGCATCAGCGCGCGGTAGTGCGACCAGGAAAGATGCGGGGAAAAGCCCGACCGCGATTCATTACCCAACGGGTGGCTTTTTGCGGTGAATGTCAATTCTCTACCCGCTGGGGAGAGTTTTGTCGTGTCGGCCAATTCTCTACCCGCCGGGGAGAGAATCCCGAAGCGGTCGGCATACACCTGATAAAATTGCCTGAAATTCCATAAATTGGGAGTGGAATAGCCATTTCCGTATCGGTCAGTCAATCGTGTGGCCAGGTTTTCAATCACCTGTTTCCCGTATGCCGCCCGCTCCTCGCCGCCCTGAAGTTCCAGCACAATCTCCCGGCCGATCAGCCAGTAGGCCATTCCCATGTTGCTGTGGACCGCCCGGACGACATTGCTTCGCGCCTGTTCGAGAATCGAAGCGACACGGGCGAAAAGATCACCGTCAGCAGGCGGGTGAATTGCCGAAGCAGAAAGATTGTCCGCCGTCACCCCGTGATTTTCTGTTCTTTTATCCTTCATGTCATCCATGTTTCCGTCCTGTATTGGTTTGAAGGTTGACGTCTCGTATGGGGCAAAGCCGACTCCCGGCGCACATCCCGACGGCCTTCGCGGCGAACTGTTAAGAATTTCTTAATAGTTGCTTCCGGATTCAGTTCGCCTTCCTCGTAGATGTTGCGGATGTGCATACTGACGTTGGGAATGGTGGTCTGAAACAGCTCGGCGATCAACTGCTGTGTCAGCCATACGGTTTCGTCCTGCAGCCGGACCTCCAGCTTCACTTTGCCGTCTTCGGACTGATAGACAACGATCTCGCCCTTTTTGGGTTCGTCCTGCATGTCTGAATGCTCCTTTGACCGTGGCTTTATGCCACAGCAGCTCCTTCCATGATGGTTTCCGGAACACGAACACGGCCGGTGAGCAGATCGTCCTGAAGACCGGATTTGATGGATCTGTATTTCTGCACTTCGTTCAATTCAGATGTCATTTGCTCATCAATTGCCTTCAAATATAAATCAATGGCTTCTTGTTCTGGAAATTTGGGTAGCTTAATTCGGTGGTGAGAAATTTTCTGTACTGACAATCCCGGTTGAGCGGAGGATTCCGAAAATCTATTAAGATTCATCGTGGTAAGGTAGGAAGCCAGCCACCCAGCATTCATTTGTTCTTTTGCCGTGACAACAACCGCGTGTTCAGTTGCATAGAATTTTCCTGATGCGATAATAATGTTTCCGCACAAAGCCCCTTGCCGACCAATTAGTGCGAACAAACCATCATGTGTGAATGTCGAAGTGTAACCCCGTATACCATTGCCTCCATAGACAGGATATTGTCCGTTTTCTGCGATATGTTCACTGTTAAGAATATTTCCGGCTTGCATTGATAGAGCTTCATCGAGTTTTACCACATCCCACTTCCTCGGAATCCGGCCCAGCGGCGAGTCTTTGAATTGCTCAGGGTGGGCGATGGGGTCGCGGAGATGGCCATTTTCATCAAGACCATAGCTCAGCAGATCGTGCAGCATGCCCGCCCGCACCTGTTTGAGCTTCGTGATCACCGCCTCGGTTTTGGCAATTGCTGCGTCGATGGTATCGAGAACGTAGGCGATGCGGGCTTGATCGGCTGACTCAATAGCTGGCACTCGATAATTGATAAAGAAATCCTGCTGAACTCGCTGCTGACCAGCAGATCCACCCATAAAAGCAATTGCCCTTAATCGTGTCGGTTTTGCTTGTAGCCAGTGGAACAAAAACCGAGGATCATTTCCGTTTCGGGTACGTAAAACATGAAATTCGGTGCTGCCAAACCCAACACCGTTTTTCAAGCCCTTGACATGTGCCCCTTTTCCATTTTCCATGCAAGGCGTAATCTTCGCGAAAAGCACATCTCCCTCTGTGAAGGGGGTATAGCCGATGCGAACATCCCTTAGATGTCGCTCCTGATGTCTGATCCATTGCCCTGTCTCAGTGACATCAGCCATTGGGATAAAAGAAACTAGAGTATCGGGAGCCAATCCTTTAACGTCTGTTCTGGGATTGACATCAGCGAGTTCTGCAATTGAGACCATGTCGGTACTCATAAATATCCTAGGATGTCCAAGACATTATCTAAGTTCGAGCCAACATTGTTTCGAGCACTCTTTAGCTCTGACATAGCTATCCGATACTTATCCCACAGATTTTCAACGAACCGCACCAGCTCCTGCTGCTTATCCCTGACAGCGCCATCGAGCCCGGCGTGGAGGTCTTGGGCAAAGAGTTCAAGAACCAAGGACTGCTTCTCATCCTCGCTGAGCGCCGCGCAGCGTCTCTTTAACTCATCCACAAAGGCGTTGGTGAGGGTTCGGAATGTGGCCCTGGCAGCGGCGAGTTCCGTCTTGATCATTTCGTAGGGGGCCAGTTCAGCCTCAAGGGCAGCCATTTGGTCAAAATAGGGTTGCAGCTCAAGCCGGGCAGCGGCGGCTCTGTTCCGGTCGGCATCGGTGGCCTTTGTTTTCGTGGCCGCCTTTTCGAGCCTGGTCAATTCCTTCAAGGCATCCTTGAATTCCGCTTTCAGTTCTTTGACCTGGCGCTCCAGGTCCTTAGCGTAGTTCCAGGATGCCAACTCCTCGTCGTCGGCATCGTCCGGCGGACTGCTCTGCTCGAAGGCCTCTTTTTCGCCCTTCAGGCGGGCGATCTCGGACTTGGCTTCGTCGATCTGCTGGAGATAATCGGCCATGGTCCGTTTGACCAGTTTATGGCCAAAGGGATCGAAGGCCGGTCCCACGCTGTCGTCGTCTTCCACCGCGTCGGCTATGGCGTCTATCCAGCCGTCCACCACGCCGCAAAAGCCGTTTTCCATCAGGGTCTTGAAATCCGGCAAGGTATCGGACCACCAGGCGGCCACCACGCCGGATAATTTGAAGCTGCCCAGTACCCCAAGGGGCAGCAATGCCTCGCTAAAGCCTCTAAGGAATGCCGAGCGCACCGCGTTGAGGTTGCGGCCTTGCGGCAGAGCGACCAGACTCCCGGTGTGGGAGGCACACCACCCGGTCAGCGCGTCTTTGATCGCTCCTGTCCGCGCCTGCAACCCGACATCTGTTTCTATGATCCTGGCAATGGCGGGTCGTTCCGAGACTTCCGTATTGAAATCACGGTATCGGTTATCATCGGGCCTGCGGGCGAATAGCGCGTCCGGCGCAAACCCAAGGGATTCGAAGAGCGGTCTCCGGGTTTCAATCTCGGAGACTGGGATACCGCCTGCGAGATGCGCCCGTACATCATGCGGCTCTGGCGGCGGAGAATTATCCACATAGCGGCGGACATTGAGGTTGTATTCATTGGCAGCGTCCGCGATCTCGTCAAGCGGCACGACCCGGGAGTAATTGGGGACCTCGGCATACCGATCATAGGTGGAGGCGATTTTTTCAATGTCTTCCGGGCGGAGGTAATTCTGCGCTCGCCCGGCGAGATACTCGTCGTCCGCATTGATAAACAGCACCCGGCCGCGCCGATTCTCCGGCTTATTGGAGTTCGGCGTCTGGCCGGTGATGTTGGAGCGCATGATCAGAATGCAGGCCGGAATACTTGCACCATAAAAGAGATTTTGCGGCAGGCTGACGATCGCTTCTATCAGATCCTGCTGCAAAAATTTCTTGCGGATCTCCTTTTCCGCCCCGCCGCGGAACAGCACCCCATGGGGCATGACGGTCGCCACCATGCCGATCGGTTTACAGACCGCCAGCATGTGCTGGGCAAACATCAAATCCGCCTTTTTCCCCGAAGTCGGGCACCAGCCCCAGCGATAGCGCTCCGGAAACTCCATGTTGTTCCTTGTGTAGTTCTGGCTGAAGGGCGGATTGGCAATGACCCGGTCAAAGCGTTCGAGTTCGCCGCCTTCCCGGTGCAGTGGGTGCAGGAGGGTGTCTTCCAGTTTGATATCTGCGCCGCGCACCCCGTGCAACAGCATGTTGATTTTACAGATGGACCATGCCGAAGGATCATTCACCTGGCCGCAGAGGCGCAGGTTGGTCGGGTCGCCGCCGGATTGCTCAATATATTCGCGGCTGATGATCAGCATGCCGCCGGAACCGCATGTGGGGTCGTAGATGCTCATCCCTGGCGTTGGGTTCAATATTCGGACCATCATGCGGATGACATCGCGGGGGGTATAGAAGTCTCCGCCTTTCTTACCGGCCGATTCGGCAAACATATTGATAAGAAATTCGTAGGCGGAGCCGAGGAGGTCGGAAAACTGAAAGTCCTCATTGCGAAGGCGGTATCGATTGAAGTGGCGAACCAGATCCTTGCAGGCTTCATCGGAAACGATGCGTTTGTTGCTCTGCACCTTCATGAACTGGATGTGGTCCAGAACATGCTGAAGTCTCTCGTTCGCTTCACTTAAAGCGGCAAGCGCCTTGTCCAGGACGGCTCCAAAGGGCTCCGAGGCATCGTTGAGCTTGCTTTGCAGATATGACCACCGAGCACGCGCAGGGATGAAGAAATTATCGTAGTAGTCGGGATTCTCGCCATAACTGGCCTGGGCTTCGCGTATCTCAACGCCTCGCCCTGTTTTATCCTGAATAATTTTCTCGTATTCAGCATCGAAGACGTCGGAACAGCGCTTTAGAAAAAGCATCCCGAAGATGAAATCCTTGTAGGTGGACGCATCCATGCCTTCGCGGCGCAGGATATCCGCAGCACCATAGAGGTGACGTTCCAGTTTGGCGAGAGAAAGCTTAGGCATTTGAAGCCTCGCAACCCATTCTACGAGTGGCTTGAACTTGTTCGTTCATGCAAATCATTTTAGTTCTCTTTTGATGTGGCGACTTTGGGCTTTGCCCTGCTTCGAAGTGCCGCCGGCTTTAACCCACCTATCTATTTCATTTTTCTTAAACTTCCAAAGCCGCCCCACTCTGTTCGCCGGCATGCTGTGGCTCTCAATCCATCGATACACGGTGTCGCTGCTGATGCCAAGGTACTTGGATATTTCATCCACAGAGAGCCATCGGTCTTCCATCTCGACCATTTCTCTAACCCCACAAGGTGCTGTTTGATTGTCGTTGCCCGGAAACAAGAAGCGAAGTGGACGGAAGGCAACGAGTTTTCCACAAGAATATGCGAACAATAGGGCGATTCTTACCGATTGTCAACCGCAATGTACCGCAGTAACCTGGATTTGTTCGTATCGATTGCCTCGCCGATTTCTCATGTTTCCGCCTCACGGAATACATACCGGAATCGCTCCGACTCGGAGCACGGCAGAAAGGACGAGACCCCGAGGGGTCACCCCACGGGGTCTCGCGTTAAATATGAATCGCTGCAATCAGCGAATTACATTTTCTGGCTTCCCCTTGAGCCACGAACCAGATGGTTTTTTCAACAGTCTCCTAAAGCCGGTCCGGATCACCCGGCGGATTTCCTTCCCGGTCCCAGCCACGCAGGGCGTAATATTCATCAAGCATCTTGTCCAGCCCTTCCACCTTCATCCCTGCGGCCATGCCGTCGGGCAGCGGTTCATGCAAAAGCCGCGGCGGCAGCGTGTCATCCTTGCGGGAGAATCCTTCCCGCAGGTTGAACATCCGCTCAAGGGTGATGGTCCGACGCGCGGCCTCTCGCACCTGGTCCTGGGTGTATTCCCTGCCCACCACCGCCGACAACAACTCCGGCACCAGCTCCACCGGCATGAAATTAAAGCTGCACTCGCAGAGCATGTCGTAGATGCAGGCGTTCTCAGACAGGTAGGCCGCGCGCTCCGCCTTACCCTCGTGCGTGTACAGGTTGACATCGGACATGAAAAATTCAACGATCATGTAGCCGCCCCGGCCATGTTCTCCGCCCCGCGGCGCGATGGCATAGGAAAGCGCCTGGCCGAACACCGCCCGGGGATCGTAGGCGGCCAGCTCGAGCCCTTTCACATGCATGGCAAATGAATCGGAGCCGGGTATCTGTTTCGAAAGGCGGGCCACTCCCAGCGCCAGCCGATCGCCGATCCCTTCCCGGCGGGCAATCAGTTCGATAAGTTTCAGGACCATCTCGCCGTTCCCCCAAGTAAGCGGGAGGCCTCCGGTATCAGCGTCGGTAAGCATTCCCTTCTCATAGCACTCCATGGCGAACCCGATCACGTTTCCGGTAGAGATGGTGTCCAGCCCCAGTTCATCACACAGGCCGTTTGCCAAAATCACCGTATCGAGATCGCCGATCATCAGGTTCGCTCCGAGCATTACCACCGACTCGTATTCCGGGCCTTCGCTTCTGGTGCCGGCATACGCGCCCTCTTTCACCTCCGCGATGAGGGAGCACCCCACCGGGCAGGAAGCGCAGGCCACCCCTTTCACCTTTCGATTCTCGGCAATGTAGCTGCCGGAAATCTCCTCCGCCCTTTCAAACATCCCGCTCTGAAAGTTTTTCGTGGGCAGCCCGCCCATGGCATTGACCACGCTCACCATGCCGGCCGTCCCGTTGATCTGCATTCCCCCCACGCTGGGATTTGCCTCCTGATCCTCACGGAACTTTTTTACCGCCGCGTCAAAGGCCGCTTTATCGGCTATGGACGGACGCTTCTCGCCGGATACGGCGATGGCCTTCAGGTTTTTTGAGCCCATCACCGCGCCGATCCCGCCGCGCGATGCGGTGCGCGTCTCGGAAACGACCGCCGCGTATAAAACCCTCTTTTCTCCCGCCGGTCCAATGCAGGCAACCCGGCACTTGTCCCCCGCCTTTTTCTTGATCGCCTCCTCCGCTTCCGAGGTTTTCAAGCCCCATTCGTCCTGCGCCGAATGAAAGGCAACTCCGTCGGGCGTAACATGGAGCCACACCGGCTGCCGAGATGCGCCGCTGAGCACCAGGCCGTCAAACCCGGTTCGCTTCAGCGCGTTGGGAAACGAGCCTCCCATGCTTGCCGGATTGATCGCATTGCTTAAGGGGGATTTGCAGATGAACACCACCCGGGAGCTGCCGGGGGTGTTGGTGCCGGTGACCGGTCCGGTGAAAATGACCAGATTGCTCTCCGGCGACAGGGGATCGATTTTTCCCGGCTGCCGGTCAAACAGCAGCCGGGTGCCGATGCCCCTTCCTCCGATGTATTTTGCCATGAGCTCTTCCGGCAGCGCTTCCGCCTGCCAGCTGTGGTCGGTCAAATTGATGACCAGATATCGTCCGTGGTAACCGCCCTGTGCCATTTGTTCCTCCCCTGCGTGCGTGGGAAAAGCCTTCCCCCTCTCCTTGAATCAGTGTACTATATAACTCATATGCCTGTCGAATTGCAATACCGGATGTTGGAATGATTGCTGCGCTCCCTCGCGAAAGGCAGCCATGAACGGGGAAAGGATGTTTCTTAACCAGAGCGAAAAGCCCACCCCCAGGCATTACCTGATACTGGCCATGTCCTGGGCGGGATGGGTCTTCGATTTCTACGATCTCATGCTGTTCTCATTTCTGCTGATTCCCATCAAGCAGAACCTGGGCATCTCGGACCCGCAGCTTTCCCTCCTGCTCGGCGTGAGCCTGGCATCCACCGCCGCCGGGGGGCTTTTCTTCGGCTGGCTGTCCGACCGCCTCGGCCGCAAGCCGGTGCTCTCTCTGACCATTCTTACCTATTCGCTGGGAACCTTCTGCTGCGGGTTCAGCAGCGGCCTGTGGTTTTTGCTCTTCTTCCGGATCATAACCGGACTGGGAGTCGGCGGAGAATGGGCAACCGGGCAGACGATGGTAGGCGAAACCTTCCCGGTGCGCATGCGCGCCCGTTTCGCCGCAGTCATGCAGACCGGAGCGCCATTCGGCATTGCCCTTGCCACCGTGGTCGGAGCCTTCCTGGAACCATTCCTTGCCGGCGCGCTTGGCGTCGCGTGGGGCTGGAGGGCCTGCTTTTTTGTCTCGGTTCTTCCGGCGGTCCTGGTCGTTGTCATCCGGCGATTCATGCCGGAGTCGGACATCTGGGAGGAATGGCAGCGGCATCCCGGGCGGCGGGCGGCAACCGGGCAGGATTTTCCGGCGCTGCTCCGGCGGGACAAGGCGATTCGCCGCCTTTTCCTGCTCGGCCTGTTCCTGGCGGTTACCGACATGTCCGCCTACTGGTTTACCTATTCATGGATGCCCAAGTACCTTTATGACAAGCTTCACTTCTCCATGGCCCGGTCGGGACTTTGGATGCTGGTCACCCAGGCGGGAGGGTTGCTCGGCTATCTTTCTTTCGGCATGGTGGCTGATTGGAAGGGTCGCAGAATCGCATACACCGCCTATTCTATAATCTGGGCGGCAGGGTTGTTTTCGGTAACCTGGTTCTGGGGCAGCATCGTCGCCCTTCCAGCGCTTACCCTGTTCTTCATGTTCCTGGTGGGGGTCGGCACCGGCAACTTCTCCGGCTACGGACCCATCTTTTCAGAACTCTTCCCCACCCGCATCCGCAATACCGCCATGGGCGCCGCTTTCAACCTGGCCCGCGGGGTCCAGTTCTTTACACCCCTGATCATCACCTGGGTGGCTGCACAGTCATGGGCCGGTGTTGAGCGGGGCCTGGGCATCGGCATTTCCATCGGGGCCTTCTTTGCGCTGGTCACGGGACTGTGGGTCTGGACCCTCCCTGAAACGCGGGGCACCCGCATCCTTGCCGCAGATGTGGTCCGGGTAACCGGCAGAGACTGAGCCACTTATCCCTTGAGCCGCTTGACCAGGTCGGCAACCCGTTTCCCTAATTTCTGCCCATTTGCCGAGGCTTGTTCATCCGGCTCCCCGACGCAGGAGGTGCCGTAATGGCCGGTGGCATCAAGCGGGTCGCCGACAATGATCATGCCACTGATGAGCATGGCCTGGATGATTGACAGCAGGGTGGTTTCCTTGCCGCCCGAGACATCGCCGGATGTGGCAAACGCCGCCCCGATCTTGTTTTCCATTTCACTGCGCACAACCACCGAATCGTCAAACACTGCTTTCAGCCGGGCGGCCATGGCCCCGTAATAGACGGGAGAGCCCGCAATAATGCCGTCGGATGCCACCAGATCATCGTTGGTAACGTCACCCGCCGCTTTCACAATGCATTGTACCCCGCCTGCTTCCCGTACCCCCTTTGCAATGGCCTCCGCCAAGATTTTTGTATTGCCCGAAGCCGAATAGTACATGACCAGCACCTGCATCTGAACACCTCCTTGATATGACCTGTTTATTCATTATCAGCGACGATACCCGCGCTTATTCCGCTTCATGTGTGACCGAATGAACCGCTTCGCCATGATGTACGTGTGCGCCCGTCATTGCCGCTTGATACATCCCCTCAACATAATGCATGAATGCCACATAGGCCGCCACGTATTCCCGCCCTGCCTCAGTATCGCTTTTATTAAAATTCTTTGTAACCATAACCGTTCTGAATTTTTCCTCAAGACCTTTTTGCATGGCGCCGGTTAAAAGTTTCGAGAGCGCATCAGCATTCCCCTCGGCAATGGCCCGGTCCACCGCAGGGATGGCGGGGCTCAGCGCATGGCCAGCGGGTTTCAGTCCGGTATACGGCTCTCCTTCTCCGGCACGATGAATGCGTACCAGCGTCTCGAAGAAATACATATCTGCAAGTTGCTTCTCCGACGGCCCCTTTACTCTGACCGATACCGTTTTGTCAAATGCAGTGCGGATCTCTGCTTCATGCTCCTTTTTGACCCACTTCAGAACCGGGGTGACATCGCCCGCATCGAGCGCTTCCCGTGCGGACATCACCACCGGACCATCAAGGGTGTCGCAATGGCCCCAGACGGGTGGTGTAGCTGCAAGGCACAGCAGAAAGCAAAAAACCGCAACCGCCGCGATCTCCGCACATGATGATCGTCGCTTCATGGGGAAACCTCCCGTTTACCGATTACAAGCTCATGTGCCCGTTCCGCTTCCTCAACCATCGTTCTGTATTTCTCGTGAATCATGCCCCGGTCAAAAACCCAGAACTCTTCCAGCATGGCATCCTGCTCCCGTTTTGAAAAATAGTTCATCACCGGGAGAAAAAAATTCTTGTCCTCCTTCTCGATGTGGACGGGGTAGAAGACAACAATCTTCTCGAGCTCATGGATCATCTCTGGTAACGCATCGCGTTCTCCCCCCGCATACCGGGCATGTGCGGCAGCAAGCTTTGCAACCGCCTGCCGGGCCCAGATATGCTCCTGTATCAGGCGCTCCATCATGTTCCTGTCTTCCGCCGACAGCTCTTTCATCGAAAGCTCTTTGAAGAAGATTTCCTCCTCCTTGCCGTGGTGGGTCCGATCCGCGTAAGTGCGGAAAAACTCCACCCCCGCGTCAAGAAGACCCGCATTGACCTCATTTTTTTGCTTCATGCCCTCCAGCGCGCCGGAAAGCAAAGCAACCATGCGCTCAATAAGCCGGTGCTCAATCATTAACGGACCGATGGGCTTCATATTATATCCTTTGTCGCTTTGTTTTAAGACGGAACACCGCTGCTCATATCGGTGGGCCAGGAGGCACGAATGACGGTCCCCTTTCGCTGTTTTGTCCTAATGAAAAAGCGCCCGCCCGAAAGCTCGGCGCGTTCCCGCATGCTTTCCAGTCCAAATCCCCGGACATAACCAGTCCGGGATTGTGCTGCTGACAGGTCAAATCCTTCCCCCCTGTCCCGGATGAGCAGCCTGAGGGTTTGGTTCGATTTCCACAGGTAGAATGACACCAGCGGTGACTTGCTGTGCCGGGCGGCATTGTTCAACCCCTCCTGGACAATCCTGAAGATCACTGTCTTTAAGGAATCGGGCACGTCATCCTCATTGATTTTTACATGCCGCTCCAGCTGTACCTCCGGGTAGGTTTCCCTGAACTGGTTACAGAACCACCGGGTGGTTGCCACAATGCCGATATCGTCCAGGATGGACGGCCGCAGATTCATCTGGATCCTTTTGGCTTCCATCACCGCTGTTTGAACCACCGGGACTAACTTTTTTAGGCGGTCAATTGCCTGAGAACCGTTTGATACACTTTCTCTGAGGACGTTTTCTATCCTGAACTTTATCGCCGTCAGGGAGGAGCCGATGCTGTCATGCAGTTCCCAGGCAACCCTTTTTCTCTCCTTCTCCTGGGCATCGAGCAGGTCCCGGGAGAGTTGCTTCAACCGGATCTGCGATTGATGCAGTTCGCGGTTGATCATTCTCAGTTCTTCCGTCCGCTCCAGAACCCGCTCCTCCAGTGTTTGGCTCAGCTGCTCGAGCTCAACAGTGCGCTTGCGCAAATCATCCTCCATCTGCTTGCGATCGGTGATGTCACGGCCCGTGCCGATGAGACCAACGATGTGCCCGTCGCTGTCTCGATATGGTCCCTTTGTCGATAGATAAATGCGCGTTCCTCGAGCGAGTTTCAAACATTCCTCAACCACTTCTACCCTGTCTGACTGAATAATACGCTGATCGTTTTCCATGATGGCTTGCGCGGTTGCCGCATCGTCGTAAAGCTCCGCGTCAGTTTTGCCGATGACGGCTTCGGCCGGCTTGCCGAGGAGGTCAAGCGTTGCCGGGTTGCAAAGCAAGATGCGGCCGTCTCTATCCTTCAGGAAAATGGGGTCGGGAGTATTATCCAAGACTGTTTGAAGAATATTCATACTCCGGCTCAAATCCTCCGCGACCCGCTTGCGCTCAGTGATATCTTCCACCAGTGCAATGCGCCACAGAATAGCACCCATTGCATCGCGCACCAGAGATAAACTCTTGCGCACCCATACGTCTGTTTTATCTTTGCGGATATAGCGGTTTTCAACAACGAAATAGTCGCTCTGTCCGCTCATCATTTGATCGGTAAGCTTCATGTTCAATGCATAATCTTCAGGGTGTACCAGTTGCCTAAATTCCATTGTGAGGAGCTCCTCGATGCTGTATCCGGTTATCCGGCAAAAGGCGGGGTTTGCATCCGCAAAACGCCCTTCAGGGGTAGCCATGGCAAAGCCGATGGCGGCATTGGCAAAGGCGCTCCTGAACTTTTCCTCACTTTCCCTCAGCATCTGCTCCATCCGTTTTCGCTCGGTTATTTCTTCGACGACTATATTAAGGCCTGTAACACTACCTCTCCCATCTATGACAGGCAGCCATTGCTCCAGGAAGCTGCGTTTGATGCCCGGATGTGCAGGGGTCGAGCTGATAATCTCAATATTGAATTGTGGTTCACCCGTTTCAAGTGTGCGCCGCATCGGGTGCTCTATTGCATCTGTTAATTCAGGCAGCAGCTCCCGGACTGTTTTGCCGATGTGTTCTGCTGCCGGAATACCGTTTATCTCGGCCAGCCGCTGATTGATGCGTATAAACCGAAGATCCTTATCGAGCAGGCACAGGCCCACAGGCGCTTCGCGATAGAGCTGTTCTATTTCAAGACGCTGTCTTCGCATCTCCTCTTCCGCCTGCTTGAGCGAGGTGATATCGGTCAGCGTCACCACACATCCTACAATCACTTTGTCTTTGCCGCGAAGCGGCTGTGCGCTTAGAAGAAAATAGAATGTTTTTTCACCCGCCGAAAATATCGCCTCCTGCTTATGGAATATTCTGCCCTTTAACACATCGACAACTGTAAATACCTGTTTATGCAGTGGTAATCCCGAAGGAAATGTAATTTTGAATGCATCATCAAGATACAGCCCCAGTAATACGGTGTCGCCAAAACGCCTTGTCTCACGGCTTGCCTGGGTTATGATTCCCCGTTCATCGCAGATAATGATGGCGTCTGCTGCCTGATTGAGTATGGCGCGTGACCGGTTCAGGGACTCAAGTGTTCGCTTGAGCTTCTTCTGCCGGGTCAGATCGGTGATCACCGCACAAACGATCGGTGATTCACCATAGAGCGGCAAGAGTCGCAAGGAAATCTGGACCGGAATGTTGCGTAGCAACAACAGCTCCCCTTCCCCTTCCCTTGTCCCTTGCACGGCTTTTTTCAAGATCGAGGCAAAGATTTCCCGGTCAGAGGGTTGAATGAACTGATTCATATACTTATGAATGATCTTTTCCTGCGGAAGCCGGAGCATTCCGGCAAAAGCGGTATTCGCATAGAGGATGGCGCCTTCGTGAGTCAGGGTGGCAGCTCCATCATGCATTGACTCAACAAAAATGCGGTATGGCAGCTCCGCCCCTTCCAGCGTAAAGACACGATCACCTTCGGGAGTGGCAACCAGCAGACCGTCGACCTCACCTCTCCGGATAGCCTGAATGATCTCTTCAGCCTCCTGAAGGCGTGTGGTAAGCCCTTGAACCTCGCGCAACAAGTCTTGTTTGGTTTGATTGGCTTTCATATGAGCTGCCTCGTTTAAGTAGTAGTCCCCTTACTGCATGCCCTTTAAGTCCAGTCCCAAAAGCACCTTCTCCGTGTCTGAAAGATCGCCGATTAACTTGCGCAGCGGGAGGGGAAGCTTTTTAATCAGCGTCGGAGCGGCAATAATCTGGTCATCCCTGGCCAGCGCCGGCTGCTGATAAATGTCTATCACTTCAAGATCATAGAGGTCCTGGAGACTGCCTTCGCAGATTTGCCTGATGTTTTGAATCGCCTGTTTGGATTTTTCAGTCATGCCGGTAACATACAGGCGCAGGGTATATTTACTTTTGTCAGCCTTCCCATTCGTATGCTTATTTTTTTTCACCGGACGCTTTGGCCTTGCCGTTTTCATTTTATCACCATGAAAAAAGTTAGGGGGTGCCGCGTGCAGCTGCGGGTAATTTCACATTCTCCTATTATCAGCTTGCCGTGGTCTATCCCGGCCGGATATTCAGCCCCACCAGCACCCGTTCTTTATCGGATAAGTTGCCGATGATCTTTTTCAGTGGCGGAGGCAGCTTCCTCACCAGTGTCGGTATGGCGAGTATCTGGTCGCCTTTGGCAAGCTTGGGATGCTTAAGCAGGTCGATTATTTCAATCTGGTATTTTCCATTAAGGTGCTCTTTGCAGATACTCTTAAGATTGTCAAATGCCTTGAGTGAGTGTGGCGTTTGTCCCGCGACATACAGCCGCAAATACCACATCTCGGATTTCTTTTGCTTCCCTTTCTTTTGCTGCATCGCATCCTCCCGTAGACAGAGCATATGGGGCCTGGTGCAGACCGCTTTAGTCCGCCTTTCGCATCCTGGCCAGTGACTTTTGTAATGAGGCATCTGCTTTCCGCCTGATAGAATCCTGGTCTTCGAGGCTCTTTACTTCAACTGCTTCACGCTCATACTCAGCGCGCATCGCGGTGACCCGCGCCTCCAGCGCGTTTTTCCTGTTTTTTAGGCTCATTTTCCTTCTCTCAATATCCTGCAGGAGCGCCCGGTCGGCCTCACGCTCTTTGGCCTCCTGAGCCAGACGGGCTGTTCCGGTCAGCACACCCGCAGGCCCGACATAGACGTCCAGCAGATCCACCCCGTGGTCGGTCAGCAAAAATTCGCGGATCTGGTTGGAGTGGGCCATGCCCCGGGACTTGAGAACATACAGGCCCCGGTTTCGCTCTCCTCCTACCTCAATATCGCGGAGCAGGAGCCAGGTGTCGGCTATGGAGGAGATGCCTACTTCGCTCTGTTCAAGGTCGACACTGGGTGTTGTCAGGCTGGTAAACAGGGTAGTGATACCCGTCATTTTAAGAAAATCAATCAGCCGGGTGAGCATCATTTTCACATCGGTATCGCTTCCGGCCATGGTAAGATTGGACACCGGATCGATAACAACGATACGCGGTTTAAACTCTTCAATCAATTTATGCATGCCGGAAAGATGCGCTTCAAGTCCGAAGATGGTCGGCCGCTCTGAATGGAATTTCAACAGACCCTTTTTCAGCGGGGCCTGCAGGTCAATGCCGATGGAAAGCATATTACGTATAATCTGGGATGGCGATTCCTCGAAGGAGAAAAAGAAGCATTTCTCCCCCCGGCGGCATCCCGCCCGTACAAATTCAGAGGCGATGCTTGTCTTTCCGGTTCCCGCCGTACCCGAGACCAGAATGCTGCTGCCGCGATAAAATCCTTTGCCGCTGAGCATGGTATCGAGCCTCGGGATGCCGGATGAGACCCGCTCCCGGCCTGCTGTATGGTGCAACCCGATAGAGGTGATCGGAAGCACCGCAATACCCTGTTCATCGATCAGGAAGGGATATTCATTGGTACCGTGCGTGGACCCGCGATATTTGACGATGCGCATACGACGGGTTGACAATTGAGTTGACACCCGGTGATCGAGCATTATGACGCAGTCAGAAATATATTCCTCCAAGCCCTGACGCGTCGGTGTGCCCGTGCCCTGCTCTCCGGTAATGATCACGGTCATCCCCCGTGCCTTCAGCCAACGAAACAGGCGCCGCAGTTCCGCCCGCAGAATCAAGGGGTTGGGCAACCCGGAAAAAAGCGACTCGATCGTATCGAGCACCACCCGCTTCGCGCCGACTGCGGTGATGGCATCATTAAGGCGGATAAAAAGTCCTTCCAGGTCATATTCTCCGGTTTCCTCAATCTCACTTCGCTCCACGTGCACGTAGTCGAGAAATATTTTTTTTGCCGCAGCCAGGCGTTTCAGGTCAAATCCCAGGGAGGCGACGTTCTTGGTCATTTCGTCTATGCTTTCTTCAAATGACATGAAAACGCCCGGCTCACCATATTCAGTGGCGCCGCGCACCAGAAACTCCATGCCAAAGAGCGTCTTTCCTGATCCGGGACCTCCGCATATCAGCGTGGGGCGCCCTCGTGGAACCCCTCCGAAGGTAACTTCATCAAATCCCGTTATCCCGGTCGGTGCTTTTTCAAGAACCGGCAGGCGTTTCCCCTTTCTGCCTTTCACCATGGTTGCCCTCCTTTGGGTTGAGAATAACCGGAGCTCCTTCGAACCTTAAAAAATCTTCTCCCTGTTTTATAATAGAGAGACCACATAGCATTGTGCTGCAAGAAAAAAATATGCCCGCCTCACGCAACAAACCGATCAAAAAGAGAATTGATTTCTTTGATCGGTTGCTTTGCATGCATGCTCCTCCTGGCAGGTGAAGTTCCGCCGCCACTACAAATATATATGCGTATTATTAATCTATATTAAACTATAGAGTAATGCAAATTATAATTATCATCGCTGCCATTGGCCATAGAAGCATACAATTATGATTCCATTGATCGGTGAATTATGATTATTCTTTCCGTTTTTGTATTAAAAATACCCTATTTTTTCATGAAAAATACTATGTTGTTCCTATTGGCAAACCGTTGCATTTTACTTATAGTAGTCAAGGAAATTAATTTTCAAAGAATACGGCATGCAACCGTGAATGGATACAAAACCTGTTCCTCTTACCCATGTGGGGTCCATGTCTCGTGTACGAATCGGTATTATGGGTGGATCTTTTGATCCCATACATATTGGCCATCTCAAGGTTGCTGAGGCTGCAAGAACTGCCATGCTATCGCAAAAGGTCATTTTTGTAACCGCTCATTGTCCGCCCCACAAATCACTGGGGGACCTGACTCCGTTAGAGCACCGGCATTCAATGGTTGTGCTGGCAGTACAAGACAATCCCCATTTTGAAGCGTCCTGCATTGAAGCAGACCGCCCCTGTCCTACATATGCCGGTGACACAATCAGGCATTATAAAGAACATCTCGGCGCCACTGCAGAGGTGTTTTTTATAACCGGCCTGGATGCGCTTCTCACCATTATGAGCTGGGATGATGCAAGAACCTATCCGGGCATCTGCCATTTCGTTGCGGCTACACGGCCCGGCTGTGACCCGGGGGATATAAATAAAAAGATTCCGCCCCATTTTTTACCCTATGTAACCATACTGGAAGAACCGTTATTGTGCATCTCGTCAACCGAAATCCGCTCACGGGTTAAAGAGCGGCGGTCCATCGAGGGGATGGTGCCTGAAGCAGTGCGGCAGTATATCGTCAGTCATCACCTCTATCACAACTGAATAGAGCACCATGCGGTTCCGATCAACACCCGACGTGCAGCAGGAATAGAAGTTAGGCGAACGCACTAATCTGAAGCGCAAAGGAGGACACTATGCAATTGAAACCGCTCGAGGATTATCAGGCAACGCTTAAAGAGGCTATACGGAGGGAGGAGGATGCGGTAGATTTTTATGAGAGGTCATCGGCAGTGGTCCACCAGGCGGACCAGAAATCTTTATTGAAACGGCTTGCCATCGAGGAAAAGGGGCATAAAAAGATACTTGCCGACTTTGCAGATGATGTGACCACGCCGCCGACCGGTTATTTCGTTCCTTCACGCTATGCCTTCAATCCGGCGCTGAAGCCGGGCCTTACGGTTGAAGACATATTCAAGACCGCCATTGAGCTCGAAGAGGAAACCGTCAATTTTTATGCCCGCCTGCTCGTTTATTTCTACAAGACCGGGCATGAGGAGGTATTCAAGAAACTATTTGATGTAGAAATGAAGCACAAAGAGGCACTGCAAAAGAACTATGAGGCCTTCATTCAACAATAAGACGACCATAGCGCTGTCACCAACGGCGGCACGATATACTGCATGAGGAGGAAACGTCATGGCAAACACAATTACCTGGGAAACTGATATGAAAAGAGCACTCGCTGAGGCAAAAACCAACGGAAGGCAAATCTTACTCGACTTTTTTCACCCGGGGTGAATTGGCTGCCAGCAAATGGATGCAGTTACGTATCCTGATGCATTGGTCTCTGAGTTTATTAAGAAAAACCTGATTGCACTGCGCATACCATCTGATGCAAAACCGTACTGCACTGATTTTAATATAACCTGGACACCGACGCTGATAGTGCTTGATCAGGAGGGCAAGGAACATCACCGCTTGGTTGGATTTCTTTCCCCGGAGGAATTGATTCCGGCCCTGCTTCTGGGAATGGCCAAAACCCGTTTTGAGCGGCAGCAGTATGCCGAGGCCCTTTCGGTCATACAGCAGATACTGGATGGGTATCCCCGGAGCGGTTCAGCGCCGGAAGCGCTTTTCCTGAAAGGTGTCGCACGTTATAAAAGCACGCACGATCCCAAGCCGCTCAAAGAGTCCTACGAACAGCTGCAGGCGCACTACCCTTCCAGCGATTGGACAAAAAGGGCCTATCCTTACAGGCTGCTCTAGCAGGCTGTTGAAAGAGTAGTTTTTCGCAGGCTGTTCAAAAACATCCAGATGCAAGGCACGCGAAATCCTGAGGAATGAGGCGTACATGCGAGTACGCTGCAATGACGAAGGATGAGCGTAACGCAGCAGATGGGTGTTTTTCAACAGCCTACCAGGAAAAACGCATTAATCCTCTCTGAGAAATTGCGCTGTTTGCTCGGGGAAGGTGATGTTAATATAGTCGCCCCTGAAAAACGCTCTAAATATAAGATTTTGCTTGATATTTCATAT